>Ga0214917_10002162_pt1 | contig 24421 bp, 26 predicted proteins | sample LL_1208_BB_MetaG_FD_177983 | JGI IMG/M metagenome (GOLD analysis project Ga0214917, IMG submission 177983) | Freshwater microbial communities from Lake Lanier, Atlanta, Georgia, United States - LL_1208_BB | ecosystem: Environmental > Aquatic > Freshwater > Lake | place: USA: Georgia | collected...
TGCTCTAACAACACAATCGTTTGTTTCTGATTTTGCAATTACCGAATCTGAATATCCTTGAATTGCTTTTGAAGTTATCTCGTATGGAAGTTTGTTTTTCATACTACAAAGATACAAAAAAATTTTTAAATCAATCCATATTGGTGTAATTCATATAAAAATTTTTCATATTCCTCTGAGTTTATAAACTCTTCATGTAGTTGATAAAATATTTCTTCCATAATTTTAATATTTGTGATCCCGAATGGATTCGAACCATTGACCTACTGCTTAGACATACCACTATAGTTTTCACTACCAACTTAATTGTTGTTTGTGGTCTGGACTTTCTCTTTACCTTATCTTTCGACTTAGGCACTCACCGTCAAGTCTCTACACCTTCTTCTTTTCAGAAGCTTGGCTCGGGATTACCATTTTACAGGCTTTTCCGAATTTGATGAGTTCTATTTAACCGTTTCCAACTAAACGCCCCCTTTGAGGCAGTTGCTCTATTCCAGCTGAGCTACGGGACCATTTCTTATTAAAAAGATAAAAATTTAATTTCAAAATATCAATGTTACTAATTTTATAATTTTATAATGGTTTAATATTTAATTTGGGAAATTCAGATTGATTTTTTATTATTTTATTTTTTTGTGGAAATCTATTATTATTTTTTTCAAAAATTTCGTTTCTGTTTGGTATTGGTTTTTTTTCAAATATTTTATTCATATTATTATTTAAGTTTGGTTCGTTATTTACAATTTTATTAATTTTATGGTAATTAAATGAATTTAATTCTCTCTTTTTTGGTGTATTATTAATAACTTCAGGTACAATTATAGGATCATTTTTTATTTCATTAATCTTAAAATTTAATTTTTTAATTATATCAATTTTTTCTTTACTTTCTTTAACAATTATTGGCTCTTTTATTATTTTATTTTCAATTTTTATGGATTCAAGTTTTTTTTCTATTTTTTGTATTGGTTGTTGTTTTGATTTATCAAAATTAAAAATTTTTAAATTAGGTTGGCGAGGTTCTTCATATTTTTTTGTCTCAATTTTATTATCAATTTTTTTTATCGGTTTTATTTCATTAATATTTAATTGATTTATAATTCTATTTTTTATTTCTTTTTCAACGTTAGAGACTTTAGGTTTTATTTCGTTTAAATTTATTTTTAAATCTGTTTTTTCTGTTTTTTGTAAAACTATATTGTTGTGTTTATTTATTATAGGTTTAATTTGATCTATTGTTATTTTTAAATTTGGTTTTTGTTCTTCTTCTTTTTTTACATCATTTTGTTTAATTTCTGTTGGTTTAATTTGATCTATTGTTATTTTTTTTAAAATATTTTCTTTTATTAAGTTTTCATTTTCGGGTTTTATCGGTTTAATTTGATCTATTGTTATTTTTAAATTTGGTTTTTGTTCTTCTTCTTTTTTTACATCATTTTGTTTAATTTCTGTTGGTTTAATTTGATCTATTGTTATTTTTTTTAAAATATTTTCTTTTATTAAGTTTTCATTTTCGGGTTTTATCGGTTTAATTTGATCTATTGTTATTTGTTTATTGATTTTTTTATCTATAGGAATAATTTTTTCTTGTATTATTTCAGATTTTTCTTTATGTAAAATTTTACTTACATTTTCAGGAACAATAATTTTTTCTATATTTATTTTTTTTTCTTCTTGTTTTTTTTCTTGTATTTCTGTTTGTTTTCGATCTAATAAATTTGGTTCTATTTTAGAATTTTGAATATTTTTTGAATGGTTGGTTTTGTATTTTTTTATGAAATTATTTAAACTTGATAATTGGTCGTAGTCGTAAAATAAATCACTATTTGTTATACCAACCAATTTTAATTTATTATAACTTGTTAATGAATTTATATAATTTTTAATTTCAATATTACGATTCGTAAAATCAACATTAGATTTTAATTTAAATAAAGGAATTTTTGAGTAAACATAGTTTTCTATTCCGCACATTTCCATCATTGGGATTCCTAATATTGAACTATCTGATGATAAAATTATTTTTTTTTCAAAAGTATAATTTTTTTTATCTAATGACCTTAATAAAAAAGTTCTGTAAGACCTTATTTGAGGTATATTAGTTTTTAAATTTCTTATCAAATTTGGATTAGGTTTATTATAATCAGATTCTTTATTGTTTACATTTAACCAATTACTATCCAATAACCAACAATTAGGATTTGTAAAATTTTTATTAATATAACTTAAAATAGTATTGTCAATAAACTGTGTGTTGGGATCTAATTCTATTATTACGTCATTCCATTTAATTTTTGAATTATTATTTATATAATAAATAATATTTTTTACTTTATATTTTTTTTTAATATTTTTAAATAAAAGAAATCTTTTATCATTATTTATTAATTTTTTTGCAAATTCATAAAGTTCATCACTCAAACCATCAGAAATCATAAAACATTCAAAATTTGTATAATATTGTAGTTTTAAAGAATTTATGGTTTCTTCTATAAATTTTTGATTTTCATCTAAACAAGATATTATAAATAATTTCATATTTTTTTAAATTACAGTATTTATAAATAGATTGATTTATATATTAATTCAAAATTGAAAAAAAAATGCAAAATAGTACTTTTAACATACCAAAATATAAAATTTATCATTCAATTCCTTGGAATAGTAATAAAAATATTGGTCAATCATATAATGATATGATGAATCTTGTTGATGATAATGATTGGGTGTGTTTTATAGATGGAGACTCAGTACACACTACTCATTATTTTGGAATAAGGATTGAGCAAGTAATTGATAATAATCCAAATTATAGTTTATTTACTTGTTTGACAAATAGAATTGCTTGTAAATATCAATTAGCCCCAAATGTTGATTGGAAAAATGATAGTCAAAGTTATCATAGACAAATTGGAGAAAATTTATGGTCTAAAAACACAACAAGTGTTGTTGATATAACAACAAACACGCCTTTGAGTGGCGTTATGATCTTAATAAAAAAATTAGCATGGTCAAGAGTAGGTGGATTCAAACAAGAAAAAATGTTGTCAGTAGATAATGATATCCATACAAAGTTCAAAAATGCAGGTCTAAAAGTGGGTTTAATGACTGGTATTTATTTACAACATTGGTATAGAGGTGGTGATATTAATAATAAAAAACATTTATTATGAAATATAAATTTTTAGATGTAGGATGTAAAATAGGTGGTTCTTTTAATATATCAGAAAAATTTGGGTATAAAAGAGAAGACGGAATTGTAATTGATATAAATAAACAACACGTTGATAATTTTATTAATTCTGAATACAACAGTGTGGTTGCAGATGCAAATAATCTAAAATTTGAAGATAATTCATTTTTAATAAAAAAATAAAATATGCAAAGTTTTACAGTTATAATCCCAACAATGTGGAAATCTGATTTTTTGTCTTCCGCACTTTTAGAATACATAAAATCAGAATTAATTAATGAAATTATTATAATTGATAATGACCCAACAAAAAAGTTTGATTTACCTAAAAGTGATAAAATCAAATACCTAACCAAAGGATATAATATTTTTGTAAACCCTTCTTGGAATTGGGGTGTTAGAGAATCAAAAAATGAAAACTTATTAATTATTAATGATGATTTATTGATTGACAATATTGATTTGGTGTTAAATGAAATAAATAATCATCAATATGATTTACTTGGTCTTGATTCTAGCAAAGTTGATAAAGATGTTATTATTGTTGGAGATTCATACAAAATGCCATATGGATGGGGGTGTTTTATTTTTATTAAAAAAACTAAGTATGTTACAATACCTGAAGAATTAAAAATTTGGTATGGTGATAGGTATTTATTTGATAGAATTACAAATAAAGGATTAATTTCTGTAAAAAATTTAAAAATTCAGTTTTCACAAACAATTAAATCAAGTGGTAAGATGTTAGAAGTAACAAATTCTGATAGATTAATTTATAAAAAATTCAAAAAAAAATGAAAATAAATATTGATGAATATAAATTACAATCAATTATAAAAGATAAATTAAGTAATAAAAAGCCATTTTTAATTACAAGATTTGGTGAAGGGGAAATGAGAGTTTTTGAGGGGGGACATGAATTAAGGTGGATTATGAATAACATGATTGGTTATGTTCCCGATGAAAAAATTATGAATGAAATTAAACTTAATATGGAAAAATCAATAATCAATTCAGATATTACAGGATTACCAAGTTATAAAAGTTTAATAAGTGAAGAGGACGTTATAAAATCCCCAATTGATATTTTATATAAAAAAATATATTTGGTTTTTAGAGAAGTTTTTGAAAAATACAAAAAAAATGAGTCAAATTTTGATTATTGTGATGTAAATGTACATAGTAAATTTTTTCACAAAAACTTATTTGAAGGTTTATTGAAAAATTTAGATGAATTAACAATAATAACTTGTAGGGATATTTGTGATGATTTGAAAAAATTTTACAATATAAAAAAAATCATTCACTATAAGATACCCCCTGAATTCAGATTCGAAGACGACCCATCAAAAATAAGATTTAATTTTTATCCTGAAGTACATACCCAAATAAAAAATTCTATACTGAATACCGATAATAGTGGTAAATTGTGTTTATACGGTGCAGGTATAATAGGTAAAGATTTAGGATATTACTTCAAACAAAGTGGGGGGGTGGCATTTGACATTGGTAGTATTTTTGATCATTGGGTTGGTAAAGTTACTAGGGGAACAGGTAAAGGAAGAAATAAATATGTTGAATCCCCCTTACGTAAAACTAATTAAATTTTACAGATGGAAATAGTTATATATAGTGTAAATACTGGAGGATACGATGATTTTAAGGAATTAAAATTTGTTGACACGAATGTGAGGTATATTTTATTCACAGATAACAAATATTTTAGATCAAAAATATGGGAAATTTGTCACATTGATTTTGTTAATCAAAATTTAGACAACAGGCGTAAAGCAAGATTTATTAAATTGAATCCTCATTTAATACTTCCGAATCATGATGTAAGTATTTGGTTAGATCATTGTTATACACCAAAATTTGATAATGTTTCGCAATTTTTAAAGGAAATAAATCACACCAATATTTCTTGTTTTAAACATGATGTAAGGAATTGTATTTATTCAGAATCACAAGAAGTTAAAAAACAAAAGTTAGATTTTATTGATTTAATAGATAAACAAATTAAACGGTATAAAACAGAAGGATTTCCTTCAAATATAGGTTTATATGATAGCGGTTTTACTATAAGAACTAATAATCAACAGGTAAATACATTCAATGAAACTTGGTGGAAAGAGGTTTTAGAAAATAGTGCTAGAGATCAATTATCTCAAGTTTATTCTTCTTGGAAAACTAATGTAAAAATAGACCCAATAAAAATTGGTAAATCAATTTATGATAATAAATACTTATTTCCAAAAATCAGACATCCAAAAAAATGGACTATTTAATTTTTTTTTGAAAATCCTTCTTCTTCGTGAAAACAAGTTAGTTCATTAATATAAATTGATTTTTCATTTTTTGTAGTTAAATAAACTCGTATTCTTTCCCACAAATCAGCGTCTGCCGGTAAACCAATTTCACCAGTTTCAGCATAAATATCTCGATATCTTAAAGGGATCTCTTTAAAATTAATGCAGGTAGATGAATGAATTAAACCGCTACTTTTAGGTTGAAATTCTTCGTATTTCTTATTTGTTTCGATCATCGGTAAAAAATTCGTTTCATTCATATAAGTCGATTTAGTACAAATAAAGTTTGTTTTAAATTTATTTATACACTCAATAATTTCTTGTAAATGATTTTCTGACCACCAATCGTCATGATCTAAATGACAGATATATCTATAACCATCCTCAAGTGCCAAATCAATACCTATATTTAAAGCGTTTACACCGCCATAAGACCAAATTAAATTTTTGTCTTCATATTTGTCTCTTTCTTTAGCCTCTTTCAAATTAACAAAAAATAATTTTTTAAGATCATATTTTCCAACTATTTCATTTATTTCTTTTTCATTTTCATATCTATCACCAATCAAAAAAACTTTAAAATTTTGATTTGTTTGATTAAATACAGAGTCTAATGCTCTCGTTAAATAAAATTTTGTATTGTTGTCTTTTCGATAATATGTGGAGATTACTATACCTAATTTCATAATTTTTTAATTTTTAGGTTTTGCAGGTATTCCTATGTAAATTTTGGTATCTTTAATATCTTTTGTAACAACCGCACCCATACCAACAGTACAAGATGAATGAATAGATAACTTTTCTTTAATACAGGAATTAGTTCCCATGTATACACAATCATATATTTTCACATTTCCTGAAACAATAGCACTTGGCATCATACTGAAAAAATCTCCAATTTCACAATCATGACCAACATGATTATTCCTATTTAACAAACTATGTTTTCCAATTTTTATGTTTGTTGTTAAAATTGAATACGCCCCAATAAAACTTCCTTCTCCTATTTTTACGTTATCTAAAATTAAAGCTGTGGGATGAACCCAAGAAAAATATTTTGATTCTTTTGGTAATTTTGAAACAATATCAAATCTTTTTTTTGAGTCTCCAATTGCAACCATTACTTTGTATTTTTTTGGGTCAAATTCTGATATTGGTCGAGTGTTTTCACAAACATATTGATCATCTACAAAACATGGTAATTTTTTTCCCATCTGTGACATCACTTCTCTTGCGTGACCGCCATAACCAATTAGTGCTTTTTTCATAACCAAAAATCTAAATCTAACCATTCATTCCCTACATTGTGTGCATCAATTTTGGGTTGAATTGTTCCTATTTTTTTACTTTCCTCATTTATTATATTGATAATATCATCAACACTATTATAATATATAAAATTTGGAAAAGAAATTCTTTGTATGGAAATAATTGTTGGTTTTTTTAAAATTGTTTTCCTGCCCATCAATCCTAATTCAATCGTTGTCGCTAAACCGTGTCCATTAGATAAATTTAAATTCAAAAAACATTTATCATAAAAATTAGATTTCAAATAATCGATATCATGATAATCTTTCAGGTTACTATGATTAGTTGTAATAATTTCAAATTTTATTCTTTTTTGGATTGTTTTAATTATGTCAGATCCAAAAGTCCATCCATTTTTGAATCCGCTGTACCAATAAATTTTGTCACCCAACTTTGATGGTTCAAATATACTATAATTTTTTATTTCTGGTGTTAAATTTTTTCTTATGACATTTTCAGGTAAAATAAAATCGTCTGAACAAATGAAAATTACTTTATCGTAATTTGTTAAATTAGGATAATCCGTTGGAGTCGCGGGGAGAATAAGTTTATAACTATTATGTTTATTTATTAAATCACTGTTTTCTTTGGCACCAAAAAAAAGTGCCGGTGAATTTGTATCGTAGTAATCGGTTAAATTATATTTTGAAAAAAGATTTTGTTTAAAAAAACTGATTGATTTTGCAACAGAAGCTTGTTTAATTAAAGACATACTTTTTATTTTTTCACATAAACGGCAAAATCAGTATAGTTATGAACTAAATCACAATTATCTACTAAATGATTATTTATGGAATTTTTTACACCAATCCAAGTTATATCATCCATAATAATAAAAGAACCTTTTTTAACCAATGGTAAATAATTTAATATATCTTTTGTCACAAACTCTTCGTCGTGGTTTCCATCTATATGTAGTATATCAATACTATTAGGTTCAAAATTTTCAATACATTCCTCAGAAGTTTGCCTATAAATTTTAACAAAGTTTGATAGATTGTTTTCTTCTATAATCTTAACTAAATTATTATAAATTGTGTCTAATGTTTCCTGTTCCTTGAATAACACATCGTAAACCATAGTATGTACTTTTTGATCTGGTATATTGTTTACGAAATTTGAAATCTTATAAGGATCTATACCAAAAACTTTACCATTTGTTTTCATTAAAGATTCAATAAAGTACATTAATGATGACCCTTTGAATACACCTATTTCGACACAAATTTTAGCATTAGTTTTTTGCACTAAAGATTTAATTACCTCTCCTTTATTAATCGGGCATCTACCACCAATATCTAATGCGTCTTGTTTTATTAAATTTATTAAGTTTTTCATTTTTTATATATTTCGAATTTAGACAAGTCTGGATATGGTAATTCCAAATCTTCATTTTGTTTAGGTGTGCCATCAATATTATAAAATTGGTTCATCAACAATAATCCTCTTGTTGCAAGTTCTGGCATCATATAAAAATTCCACCCTAACATATCAAAATTATCATCATGATATGAGCATTCTCTTCTACCACTATACCTTGCCCTTTTGAACCAAAGATAAGCGTCGTAGTCGTCAGTAAGTATTGCCCCTCCTTTAGAAAGTTTGAAATGTTTGTAGGGACCTGTAAAAGATATACACATGTGTGTATTTGGTTTATACATATCATATGTGAATGACAATGCCGAGTCCCAAACTTTACTACCTTCCAAATTATATGAACCTTTGATTGTTTTTCCTTTCACGGGTTCGAAATTAACTTTTAGCCCTGCGTGAATAATTTCACAAGGAACTGAAGGATAAGTTCTTGATGGAATAGTAATACTCTCACTTGTAATACTATTTGCCACATTTTTTTCATAATATAACGATAAAAAAAGTCCATTACTTTGATTGTCTAGAGTAACAACGTAAGGGGCTTTTGTGTAATCACTTAAAGCTTTTTCAAAATCTTCAGTTATTTTATAAACACCATTTGCCATTTGTTAAAATTTAATACAATTTATTCTATTAATAAATATAAATCAAGGTAACCTTAAATTTATATTTGGTAAATTTATTCTCCTGTTAATTTTATTTTGAGCCGTTGATATTAATAAAGGTCTATTTTGATTTTTTTTTATTGTTTCAATTTCATTTCTCAAATCTACTTTATTATTATCCTTTTTCGAATTTTTAATTTGTTTGAACTTGAATAAATCAATGTTTTTTTGTTCTTTTTTTATATAGTTTTTTTCTATTGTTTTTCTTGGTTCTTTATCAAAGATACTCTGTATTATTGATAATCTATTTTCCTCAATTTCATTTATTTTTTTATAAAAATCGTCATCAGTTATTTTATAAATTTGAAAATTTTTATAATTAGTAGTATTAACTTCAATTTTATTTGCAATATTTAGTGTTGTTAATGGTCCAACATCATTAGATTTCATTTTTTGTCTAATTATTATAGAATATCTTTGTCTTAATAATGATTTAAATCCAGTATCTTTTGATGATGTTAAACTTTGATTATGTACCCGATAAAAAAAACAAATCCTTGGACTAAATTGTATTTTATAATCATTTTTTTTTACTCTATATTGAAACTCTGTATCTGCAGCACAAATCCATGGCTCAAAACCATTCAAACTGTTAAAAACGGATTTTTTGATTCCAAAAACACCTTCACCATAAGTGTTTCTTTTTTTATTTAAATTGACATTATCAATTTCTTTTTGATTTTCAAATATAAAAGACATAGGTTTTACCAAATCAACATCTTTTAACAAAAAATGTAAAACATCTTGTACCATATTCTTTGTCATGATGTCATCAGAATCAAAAAAAATTAAATTTTCATATTTAGATTCAGCAGACATTGTGTTTTTTAAAATATAGGTACCATTTCTCTGATCAAAAAAAAATACTCTTAAATTTATATAGTTTGAATATTTTTCCATTACAGAATTTAAAGTTATATCACAATTATCAATTGCTAATAAAATCTCAAATTCTAAAGATTTTGCTGATTCAATTACGGATTCTAAACAATCGTGAATATAGTTTGAGTTATTAAATGCCGTAATTATTATAGAAACCATAAATATATTATAATAAAAAATAAAAAAAAACAAATTATTATTTACAATTTGCTTTATTAATACCCATGTTACTTAATGAAGCAAGTCGTAATTTTACTTTTTCTCTTATTTTTTTATTAAATTTATCTTTGAAAGATAATTTACCTAAATCTTGATATTTGTTGTTACAAAAACAGTCTTGAATTTTATTTATAAAACGCCCTTGAATATCTTTTTGAAGAGTAGGATCTGATTTTATTTTAATAAATTCATCTAAAATATCAACGCAATCATTCTTTTCATCATTTAAAAAATTAATTTCTAAATCACTATCTATTTTTTTTAACTTTCCTGTGTATGTATATCTCCAAACATCCATCTTTAAAGGAGCGGTAGTAAGATACTGTGAAGTTTCTAAAACTGTTCTAGATTCTTCAGTAAAATAATATTCTTCAGATTTTTCAGGGTCCGTTAAAAAATCAAAGTTATAAATTTGTTTATATGTATTATTTGTACTTTCTATACTTTGGCTCATTGCTGAAATAGCATTCATATTTCCCCCTAATCGTGTTTGGACATCAGTAATATCAACACCGTTATCGTTACTATTATAAAACTCATAAATTTTTTTAATCATAGAATTAAATAAACCAAATTCTTTTGACCTACATAATTCATCTTTTATTAAACTAAGAATACTTTCTGTAACACCACTAAGTATTGAAAAATTTACTGGAGGATAATCTTCAGGCAAATAAACATACAATTTTTTCCATTGGTCTGGAGTATACTCGAATTGGCTTAAAAAAATTGGCCATTCTGTACTAAATTTTAATCTAAACTTTTGGATTTCAGGATCAACTGGTTTTAAGGTTGTAGTTGTTGTTGTGGTTGAATTTTGACTATTTTGTTTATATTTTATAAAATCGTCTTTTTTTTCTTTCCAAGCTGCTTTGGTACCACCACCGCACTTACCATCAACCGCATAATTATAATCACAAGAATTTTTTTCGCCACACAATTTACTTTTAACGTTAGTTTTGGATTGATCAGAGTTATCTATATTTTTCCAATACCATTCTTGAAAGTCTCTATTTTCATAACCAGAGTCAGTGGGACATTTACTTGATATATTATCTTCATTTTTTTTGTTTTTTTCTTTTTGTTGTGTCTTTTTTTTACAATAGTATTTTTTAACATTACTCTTAACCATTTTAGTGCAGCAATAATAGGATTCATTATCACAAATGGTCGCTCCCGCTGCAAGTTCTTTTAACGTACCATCAGCACAATTACTTGCGTCACACGATGAGCTAACTTCTTTGTCATCTTCTAATAATAAATCAATTAATTTCATTATCCTTTATATTCTTTTACAATATTATTCCAAAAATCTACATCTTTTAAATCTTTGTTTGAAGAAGACGAATACTCCGAGTAATTAAATGCAAACATGTTTTTTACACCTTCTGTGTCTTCATACTCAAAAATTATACAAATTATCTTTTTATTGTTCCCGTCAACCATAATTTCTTGCTTTTTAAAATCAATATGTTTTTTATGTTTTTTTATCAAACCTGTTAACCTGTCTTTAATAAATTCTGACAATACTGAATTAGTTGCAATTTGATCTTCTAAAGTTTCAATAATTTCTTTAGATATTTCTTCAGATTTTACTTCTTTTTTTGCGATTTTTTCACCCTCACGAATAAAATTTATTTGCCAACTGTAATTACCAGTTCTATCCCAAGAATATCTACCATTATAATAATTAAATTTCACATCTGAAATTCCTGAAATTTTTGTATATGGAGGATTGTCATCCATTTCATAACTTATAGTAACTCCAGTATTTGCAATTATGTTATCATAAATTTCCATTTCAGTGTAACCAGGATTGTATGTTGTTTTTGAATCTTTTTTTATATAATCAACCAAATCTTCTTCATTAACATACATAGCATCTGGTAAAAATTTTTGTAAGGAAGCATCAACAATTGTTAGTCCTAATCTCCATATTGGAGGTCCTCCAACTAATGATAAAGCATTTTTTGTAAAATCAGCAATTCCATTTTTAATAATATCTTCTTCGGTCTGATTTGGATTATCGCTACCAAATTTTAATTGCCAAAAACCATTACCCAAATCCCAAGCCAATATTATAGTATTAAAAACTGCCCATTTTTTCATAACATCAACCCATCCAATAAATTTACCTGTAAAAACATCTTGACCTAAAAAAAGTCTTGAAATTGTGTAAAATGCTTGTTCTTTAGTACCAAATAGACCTGGTAAACTAACTTTTTCCATAAAGCCACCACCTTTCCACCCTTCATAAACGGCTTCACCAATTTTTATATATTCAGATTTAGTTAATGGAACTTTTTTACTATACATAAATTTTAAAATTAATTTATGTTTTGTTAATTCTTGTTCTGATACAGAACCTTCAATTTTTGTTGTTGTTTTAAATGAGGTTTCTAATTCTTTTAAAATCAAGTCCCACATTACATCAAACTTTTTAGATTTAGAATTATAATAACCTTGCATCGTACTACAAAACCCTGTGTTACAAACTTTTTTCAACTTTTCCATAAACGTTGATTTTAATTTGTTTTCAACTTCTCTAGCGGTCATCGCATCAAAATCTAAATCATTTTCTAATACTTCTCTAGTAGATCTGTTTCTACTAAAATCAAAACCATCGGTTTCAACATCGTCTAAAATTTCATCAGCATAATCTCTTAATGAATTCGCTTCTGCTGTTGAAAACAATTCGTCTGCTTGTTTTGCTGATAAATCAGACATAACACCATTTAATTCATTTTCTGCTCTTCTTTCAACATGAGTATCCAGTTCATCTATAAAATCATCAAAGATTTTTTTAAGATCATCTGGTAAATAACCTGATAATGCTCTAAGTTTATTTAATTTATCAAATAAGTCGGATGTTGGAGCAGTTTTATAATTATAATGTAAATAGTTTAAATCAGATATTAAATCAGGATATTTAGTTCTTGATGTTCCTAGTGATATAATATTATCAAGAGCATCTGTTAAATATTCTTCATTTGTTTGAAACTCAATTTTTTTTAAAAAAATTGAGTTTTCGATAGAAGCGTCAATAATTGTTCTTCTAAGCGTCATGTCTGATTTTGTTGATATAAAATTTTCTAATCTTTTCAATTGCGTTGTAGTTAAGTCGTCTGCAATAGTTCGAAAATCACTAGCAAAATCTTTTTCGTACTTATTTGCTTGGTCAACAAAATCACTTAAAATATTTTTTTCTTCAACAGATAAAGATTTTCCTGTTTTCATTAAAATACCTTTAATTTTTTCAGCAAATTCTTTAACAAATGGACCCCCTGTTCCTATAGCTTCTTTGATTATTTGAGAAGATTTATAAGGTAAACCCATCATACTCAAAACTTTTTTAATTTCTTCCTCAAGCAATAAATTTTTCATAATTTTATTTTATAAATATATTCTAATTTTAATTTGTTTTTAAAATATTAGTAGTTGTTGTTGTGGTTAGTATATTTTTTTTAGATTCCACCAAATAAATATTGTAGTAATTATAAATAGCATATCTTATAATCAAATGTTTATATATTGATCTTTTAGAGTTCCAATCTGTAGTACAATTTATTAAATAATACTGGTCTTTATTTAAAAATAATTTACTAAAATCTAAATTAGACATTATATTCAAAGGATATGTACGTGTATCATATATGTAATTGTTTTTATCTTTATCATATATTACATAGTTAAATCTACCAATAGTGAATCCTCCTATAGATTTAGATTTAAAATATGAATTATTAAAATTTTTATTTTCTATTTCTATTTCAGACAAATTTATACCAAAAAACCATAATAAAAATTTATCAGCATCTTTTTTATTTATTGTAATTGTTTCTCCATTTTCTGTGACTAATTTAAAACCATCTGAATCAGGATACATAATTTTATTTTCGTCATAATATTGATTTTCGATTAATAGATTAACTGCTTTATCAGAATTTGGTTTCATTTTATTTAACATAGCAAGATTTTCATCCAATTTTGCGTCGTTTCCTTTTTTAATTTCCTCTTGCAAATTAAATAAAATATCATTCATGTATGCCGCTTTGAATTTTTGTAAAAGATCATAAGCTTGTTTTTTATTTTCATCAGACTCTGAAAGAAAAAAATCTTTTTTTCCAAACAAATCTTTTGAACTATTGAAAAGATTTAAATTTTCTAAAATAACCAAATTTTGATAATTATATTTTAATGCTAATTCTAAATCTGATTTAGTAACGACTTCTTTTTTTGTTAATTCTTTAATTTTTTGATTATTAAAATTAATTCCGTTTTTAATAATATTATATGGGTTTTTATTATTTTCCGATAAAAATTTTAGAGTTTTTTCACCATTATCTAATATATTTTGTCTGTCTTTTAATTTTTGCTCATCGTCTTCAATATATAATATACAAGCAACCCATAGTACACCTATACTTGTTATTGTAAAACCTAAGTTTGATAAAATAGGATAATTGTTGAAAGATAATTTTGGTAATTGTTTAATTATGTTGCCAAATTTACTCATAGAACGATTAACGAAATATTTTTTTACCATCAATTCTATTGAATTGGATGATGGAAGGGTTTTCATACTTTTTATAAAATCACTAAAACTTTTAATTAATTCTTTTTGTAAAATTTCAGTTGAATTTCTTTTATAGTAACCAACAAAAACAGCAAACCTTTCCATAAAAATTTGTTTTTCAACTGTTGGTAATTTTTCTACCCATTGTTTGAATTGTAATGGAGTTCTAAATTCTTTAGATGCTTTTGCCAAATCTCTATATATATATTCATCTAAAGGTTTTAATTTTAAGATTTTTACAGGCACCATAGTTGAAGTTATAAAAGGTAATAACATACAAACTGCAACAATTGCCGCACTTGACGTGTACCCTCTGTTATACAGATACATTACTTCTGGCATACCTACAATTATTTCACCTGCAATAATTACTGAAAATTTTGCAAGATTTGCGGCCGATAATGAAGCTTCAACTGGCACGGATAAGAATCTTAAAACACCTAACCATTCAAAATATATTCCAGCACATATTTGAGTTCCAATTACTATTGCAGTACCGTTTGAACTATCATACCATACATCAAAGTCACTTTTAGCATAATCTGAACCATATACATAATGAGAATATTCAAACAACCCACTTGGCGGATTATTACTTAAACTTTCAAGTTGGTTGTTCAAATTTTTTTTCTCCATTTCTAAAGCTCTTTGAGCCATAACATTTGAGCTTCTTGGATTTCTTGGGTCATAAGGATCATAATACCCTTCATCTGACAAACCTATTTCATTTATTATTTTTTTTGATTCTTTTATATTAGAACTAGATTCTAAATCTCTATGTAATTTATTTCCTTCTACAGAAAAATAACCACTTGTTTTATATAAATTTAAAACATCCCAACCTCTAGATGGATCATTATTATTTGTAGGAGGACCAATAAAATAATTACCTTTCTTATCTAATTGAGGCCCACCTATTGATTTTGTTGGGTATTTTAAATAAAATATGATAGAGAATTTATTTACTAGTTCGCTACTTTGACTTTCACGATCTTGGAATGATTTTACAACACCATAAAATTGGGTAAACCATTCATCTTTTGGTAAGTATATTCTTATATTTTGATTTAATAAAATGAAATAACCAAAATCATCTTTTCTAACAATAGCATTATTTAATTTTTTTGTATAATTTAAATTCATTGCAGAAATTGCGTTTTCATCAGGACTAAAATACTCAACATCAAAATATTCTCCTAAGTATAAATCATCAAAATAACCAGGATATTTTTTCATTTTTTGTCTATAATTACTTTTTGTTGCATAATTATAACCAATTACACCTCCACCTAAAACTAATCCGACTAAAGCAATTATAACTATTATTGGCATTATGTTAACTTGATGGTATTATTATAGTATTTTTTATAAAATTATTTAATTCGTTTTGGAATTGTTGATTTAAATCAATCACTTTTTTTAGAAGTTCAATTTCATCTTCATTTTTGGTTTTATCATCTTTTTTTTCTTCAAATTGTGTTTTTAATTCATTAAACTTAGTATCAATATAAGCGTCAAAAAAAATTAAATTATCATCGATACCACCAACTAAACTACTACTTTTATGACTATTTAATTGAAAAAATTTAATTGATTTGTTCATTATGTCTTTTTCACTTGATTTATCAATAAAAACACATTGATTATTTGAAATTTTAAATTCGTTTTTTTCTTCTTCAGTACTAATTGGAAAAGCAATAAAATTTAATTTTGATTGTATAGATGTCGGTACGCGAATCCAATCCATCTTTTCTGATGGATGAGCCAAGGAATAACTTTGTAATAAAGGATTGGTGTATTTATTAAAATTTTGTGAGTTATATGGTTGATTGTAAACTGTTATTGGTTTTGATAAAGGATTTTGACCGCTAATAGATTGTAAACATTTAGTCGTTTTAGTTATATTTTGAGCTTCATATGTATTACTTAAAATTACAATACCAATAATCCAAGATTTTAAAAATTCTATATCACTTTTAATGCAAAATTTATGTTGACTCAATTCTAACAAAGTTAAGTCCTCGATAGATTTTTTAATTATTTCCATATTCCAAGTAATACCCAAATAATCTTTAATTAGTTCATTGGGAACATTTTTATTCATTTCTATTTGATAATCTTTTGCAATTACGGCTAAAAAAGAACGTATATTCTTTTTTTGTTTTTTAATTTCGTCATATTTTTTTTCTAAAGACAATATGTCTTGATCTCTGTAATGTTTTTCAATCATAGTATCAAAACCAACAGCGTCCTCACTAGAAGACAAACCATAAAAATCATTAATCAAACTTCCATAATAACTTGGATTTTCTGAAGCATTTTTAATCGTACCTTTTTTATCGTAATTAAAATGATCATAATTAACCCAATACCACTTACTTTCTACATTTTTATATTTTAAATTTGAGAAAGGATTATTTTTTTCAAAATTGTTAGACAAATTAATAAAATTACTTTTAAAATATTGAAAATCTCCACTACTTAAATTTTTATCTTTTAAATAATTATTTTCAATAATTTCAACACCTGTTGGTTTATTTTTAAATATAGAAGTTTTAGTGGATTCCCAAGTACCAAAAGTATTTTTTTGTTCTTGATAGTTTTCAACATAGATTTGTCCTTGATTATCAATATTTTTAAATTGATTAAACCAAGGAAACCATTCTTCTGTCATAACCGCAGTATAAGTTTTTGTTGACTGAAGAATTTCTTTGGGGACAGATGAAGTTGGGTTATTGTTAAAAAAATCAGCAGACTTCAATTCTACATTATACTTTTCTAGTGTAAAACTATAAACTCCATTTAAATTATTTTTTTCTTTCATTTGGCTCCAAGAAAACGAAAGACAATAGTCATAAGGTATAGGTTTACAACCTTCAGGATAGGAATTTTTAGATATATTTATATTGTTTCCATTTTTTAAAAGAGTAGATTTTTTTATTGGTAAATTAAATTCTCTTTTTGTATAGGTTTTTAAATTATTATTTGTAGAACTGTTTACTATCTGATTTTTTAAAACATTAGGAAAACATTGATTTCCTGAATTATCAATAAAATAATCAACTTTAAAATCATATCCCACATCATATTTTGGGTGTGTTCCTGATAATTTTTTACATTGTCTTCCAAAAAATTTTTCAGCGGTTTCTTTATCAAAATTATTTAAATATTTGAGATTTTTTATTTTATAATAAAAATTCAAAATATTGTTTGAAAATAGTTTATTATAAAAATATCTGCTAGATAAATCTGTATATAGATTATCTAAAAAATCTATCCTGTCATTGTTTATTATTGGTTTTGTCGGATAGATAATAAAATTACTATTAATTTCTAAAGATGGTAACATTAAAAAGTTATTTAAACTTTTTGTTATATAATTTTTATCATTTATGTCTGGAATAATTTTTTTGTCATCAACTCCTGCTATTGTAATAACCGCCGGGTCAATAAGTAATTCAGAATTTTTAGTAGATTGTTCATCTAAAAAATTTCTTGTTGAATTTTTATTTTTAACTAAATTCAATAAATTATTTTTTATTATCTTATCAAGATTATTCATAATAACGTGTTTGATTTTCCTCTTGATGTTTTATATAACGTATTCCATTTTACTTTGGAATCTATAGTATTTGCAACGCTTCGTGTTAATCCGGTTTCCCACTTTGTTACAGTTGGATAAACAGAAGCGGTTGTAGATGCAGCGCCACCTGTTTCTGCTTCGCCAACATCAGAATATCTAAAATTGGAATTAGAATTTAAAAATAAAATCAAGTCTTCAAACCGCATTTCAAAAAAATTCAGATTTAGGAAGTTTATTTGGATTAATAACATAATATTCGTTTAGATAAGAAAAAAGTAAACCTTCATCAATTAATACAAAATCATCAGAATCTTCAAAAGAATCATCTTCTTCAAAAAATAAATCAATCTCTTCTTTTAACAATTCGAAACCAATATTTTTTGCGTCTTCTAAATCTATTGTATCATTTCTAATTTCATCATCTGAATCTATATTTAATCTAAAAGAAACTTCAAGCAATCTTTGTTCTTTGTGGTAATAATATGATATAATCTCAACAATTTCCATTTTAGTTGTAATTTTTAAATTTTTTAAACATAACTAATGATTCCCTTATATCGATCACAATATCTGACAGATTATTGTTTTCGTAATTTTCTTTGTAAGAATCTAACCAATCAAACTTTGATGAGTCTTCGTCTGTATCTTTTTCTAATTCAAAATCTGAATTATCTAATTCTTGTGTAGAAAAATCTTTCAATTCGTCAATGTCATATTCAAACTCTTGATCATCATTATAATAAGGATTATACATACTTAAATCTTTATAATCATCAGTTGGGTTTATACCAATTGACACATATTCTTCTTCATCTTCATTTGGAGAAGGGTAATATATATCTTTCATTTTTCTATTTTTAAATGTTGTATCATTCAAACTATCAAAATCTACTGTTCCATTTTTTAAGTCCATGGGGCCATCACCAATTGTATCTAACATACTTTCATTTATATTGATATTTGTATATGTTTTGACAACACCTTTGTTAGAAACGGTGATACCTTTTTTGTCGTTAGCAAAATCTTGGATATATAATGGTTGATGATTTATATTTTGTCCATAAGTTGTAACAAAACCATCATAAACTGTTTTATGTTTATCTAAAATATCATTTTTTTCTGCTTTACTCAATTTAAAAAAATATTGATTCATAAATTTATATTAAATTATTTATTATAAATATTAGTTAAAGTTTTTAATTTAAATATATTTCTGAAACTAATTATTATTCAATAAATAAATACTTTAATATATTTATTATTTGATATGAGATTTATATTAACAGAAAAACAATACAAATTATTTTTATTAGAAAATAAAAATTCACTTATAATAAATGAATTAAAAAAATCAAATAAATTTTTTGATAAAATTTTAAAATACTCAGTTGAAAACTTTAATATAGATTTATCTGAAATCAATTCATACCAACCTTCAATTTGTGGTTTTTTAATACCAATTATTAATTTTTTAAAAAAAAAGAACCCAAAATTAACTAATGAACAAATTATGTTGTTATTTCTAACCTGTACTTTAATTTATTTTACAGACAAAAAAAAAGATCTAAATAAACTATTAATTGAAATAAAGAATCAAAATTTAATTAAAGTTTTTGATGAAATGTTAACATACTCAGAAAAATTAAAATCTAGTTTTTTAAATTTTTTAGATAGTTTAAATATTCAATTCTATGATTTGTCAATAATGATTGGTTACGGTTTTTTGATACCAATAATATCAAAATTAAATGATTCTCCACATTTGTTTAATAATAAAAAAAATAACAAAAAGATCATTGAGGAAATTATAAATTATTTGGGATCATTATTTCCAAAAAAGTTAGTAAAAAAAATATTAATAAATATTTTTGATAAAATTAAAAATTAATTATTTTTCAATAAAATATCGATTACTTTTTTTTGTTTTTCGTCATCTAATCTATGTATTTTTTTATATTTATTAAACCAATCATTTACAATTTTTTTAAATGGTTTCTTTGTTAAATAAGATATTCTTTTAAATCCTTTTACTTGTGCATCTATTTCTTTTGGTTGCGTATAATATTCATATGGATCTTCTATTTCTTCAAAATTGTTAGGGAAATCAAATTTTTGTTTTACTTGTTGATCAACATGTGTTATTTCATGAGCAATAATTTCATTTAACTCAGCAATCAAATTATAAAGTAAATTAGTTTTATTATTGGGATTGTAATCAATATCAACTGTTATAATTTCATCATTGTGAAAATAATTTGCATCAATCATAAAATCATCAATTGTTAAATTTTCTGATATTGAAACTTCTATTTGAATTAATTCCCCAAGTTCAGGTAAATCGTAAAAGTTTTCGTCAGGATTTATTTCTTCAGGTAAAATAAATGTCCCGTTGTTATTTTTTTTAAAAACTTCAATTATATCTTTTACAATAGTTCTAATATAATTTCTATATCCACTTCTTTTTTCATTTATCAATTCTTTTATTTCAACAACTAAATCTCCTTTACCCTTTAAAACTCTATGATATTTATTTTTTGGTATAAATATGGTTTCACCATTTTTTAATTCTTTTGGTAATTTGTTATCAAATTGAATCATCCATTTGTTTGATTTTACAATTTTAACGTTTCTGTCATCTTTATCAAAATGCCACTTTAATTCATTGTCATCAATATTTTCTTTGAAAATTCTTTTTTTTATACCATTTTCAATTTTTTGATCGTAAGGAAAATCTATAATTTTATTTTTATTCATAACGTTGTAAATTTACCAACTTCTCGATGATTTTAATCCTAATTTTTTTCTGTATCTAGATACGTTACAAGACCAATATCCGGCAGTAGTTCTGTCTGTTTTTTGATCACATTTATGTCTAGCCCTAAAAGATTTGGCTCTATTTTTATTAGAATTTTTGATTCTTAAATTTGGATCACCAAATGTTACTTTTTTTATTGTACCTTTAGGTGTTTTTACATAAACAGCAAATTTTTTAGGTCCACCAGGAGTTCTAAAAGGACTATTTAATTTGACATTTTTACCATGATGTTTTGCCTCATTTAATATATGATCTATTTCAATAGGGGCGTCTAAATAAATTTCTTCACCATGTTCTAATATAACTTTTTTTCCTAAATCAGAATTTATAATCCATTTGTCGTCTTCATTTATGAGTATTAAATTATTTTTGTATAATAGTCTAACTTCATTTATTAAATTAAAAAAAGATTCACTATATATTCTAAAAATATTTTCGTTAAGAGGTATTTTATTATCTATATGGTATTTTAAATTATCAGAAACATCAATTTGATTTTTTAATCTCATCGAATTGTATTCTTTTTTCAAATTATTATGAATTATTTGATCTAACATTTTCATTAAGTCTTATATTTATTTATATATAAATATTGAACATATATAAACTAAATATATTTATAAAAAAAAATATGAAAAAAATAATATTGACTGAAAGAGAATTAATTTCTTTAATAAAAAAAACTATAGTGGAAAATGAGGGTCAAAAAATAGACTCAAAAAAATCAATGAATTTAAAACCAAAACATAGGTGCGTTGCTGAAAATGTAATTTCTTTAGATAAAATTATGGGTAATCCTGACGATTATCAAATATATTCACAAGGAATTTCAAGAAGAAATAATGGTGTTTGGCATTTAGTTGATACTTTGGGTGCTTTAAATAATATAAGAATATTAAGAGATATATCAGATGGTGGATCTCATTTATCATACGACATGATGCATCACTTAAATAAGTTTAGAAATAAAAATTATTACGATGAAACTAATGGAGAATGTAAGAGTGCTATGGATAAAATCATAGAATTATATAAAGAAAACGAACACGGAACTGATTTAGTAAAAGATATACAAAAAGTATTACAATTACAGACAAAAGATGATCAATATACACCATCTAGTAGGGCAAAAGAATATCTAAAACAATGTATAAATATAATAAAAGGTAAATAAAAGTTTAAATAAAAATAAAATGAAAAAATTACAAAAATTACAAAGAAATTATTGGAAACCAACACCAAAAAAATGGAGAAAATTTGGAGATTCATTATTAGCCGTTGCTTCAGTTTTAGCAATTGGTGGATTATGGCAATTTGATAATTTAAAAGATATATTTACACCGTTTGAAATCAAATCGATGATTGTTTCATCTATTATTTTAGGTGTTTGTGGTAAATTTATTACCAACTTTTTTAAAGAAGACACTACAGAAACCCCTAATTAAATCAAAAAACCCCCTATTTTGGGGGTTTTTTAGTGTCTAAAATGGTCAAATTTGACTACTTTTTAGTCATTTTTTTAAGAAATTCACTCATTTTTTGGTTCAAATTAATAATTTTATTATTAAATCCACCCATTTGACCCCCAAAATTACCCATATTTTTGTAAAAATCTTCTAAATTACCTAAATTTCCCATGTTTTTTATAAAATTTTGTGGATTTTGCATGTTTTTTAGGGTAGAAAACAGTGATTTTCCGTATTTTTTCCACCAAATAACAAATAAAATAGTAGAAAATAGTATAATTATACTAAAAACAAGTAAAGAAATAGATAAAAGTGTCATAATTTATGTAATTTTAATTAAATATAAGTGTTTTTTTTTATAAAATCAATAAAAAGATTTGATATACCACTGAAATATCTCTTTTTTGAGTCTATTTATCCTATTTGTTACAGATTGAGATGTAATTTCTTTATTTTGTTGTTCTAAATCAGTAATTGCGGCTGAAATCATAATATTTCTTACGTTTTCACCCATATCTATGATTTTTTCGATTAATTCTTCATCTTTATCGTTTAATTCACGTTGCACTCGGTATAAATCAAAATATTTTGTTAGATATTCTTTGGTTTGACCTAAAAATTGACCTGATTCAAACATATTTACCACTCCTAACTCTCTAATTGCCATTAAAAAATCTAAAACATACTGTAAATCAGCCTTTTTAAACAATTTTGACCACTCATGGTGTTTAATTAGGTCATCTAAATCAGTAAAACGGGCTTCTTGAAGGTTTTTTTGACTAAATTCAGGATCTAACATCCAAATATCACCTTGTGGGAGTAAAGATAAAGAAGAAATGACATTTCCATTGTCATCATACCACTCTACATCATACTTATAATTAAATTCTGATCCAAAACTAGGTTGTTGACCTATTTTTTTTACCTTTCCTTTGGTTCCTGTGTCAAGATCTTCACCTGACATGTATATTAATACAATACGATCACCTTCTTTTAATTTAGGATTTTGTTTTTTATTCATATAAATAAATATCTTTCATTTGATAAGAGTAAAATTTCCTAAAAATTCTTTTATTTCACCAGTTTTAGGAGTTTTAAACCTTAATTTCCAAGTATATACCCCATCTTGACACATAAAATTGTTATAAGTCCCATCCCAACCTTCATAAGGATTAAAAGATTCCCAAATAATCTGTCCCCAACGATTATAAATAACAAAAGTATAGTTAAATATGTCAATACCACTAGTAATTATTGGTTTTAGTATGTTATTTCTTTCATCACCGTCAGGAGTAAAGGCATTTGGTATGTAAAATATCTCATTTGGACACAATTCTAAAGTGATTGTAAAATTTTCTGGGTTAGAAACACAACCATTATTCCATCTAACCCCTTGAAAAGTAAAAATTCCATCCATATTCCATGTATGTGATAATATATTTGAGGTAATTGTGTCTCCAAACACATACCATTGGTTAAAACCTCCCCCAACTGACGATAAATTAAAGAAATCTGTTAGAGTGTCTCCTTCACAAATTTGATGATAAGTAAAATTTTGATCAGAAATACCGTTTATAATTGGTAAAACACTTGGTCTTGGATAAACTTGAACATGAATAGAATCAAAAAACCAACATCCCGATTGATTATACATGTAATAAACGGTATCAATACCAATAAATCCGTTATCAGGACAATATTGACTATTCCAAACATTCAAACCATTAAAAATTCCACCCTGTGGAGTTGCATTTAGGTTAATACAGTTATTGTATTCGCAAAACGGACCCACAGGTGTTATATTTGGTATAACATTTAAGTCGTAAATTGTAAAAGTTTGTGGTTGAGATTGACAACCCAACTGATTAACACCGATAACTGATAGAGTATTTGCGTAAAGTCCACTATTTACACCTGAAACATTTAAATTAACTGAATTTGATGTTTGACCTAAAGTTATAGTCCCAATTTGTGAAGTCCAATTATATGTTAAATTTAAAAAATTACTTGTAACGTTGTATAAATTACTTG
>Ga0214917_10002163_pt1 | contig 24421 bp, 19 predicted proteins | sample LL_1208_BB_MetaG_FD_177983 | JGI IMG/M metagenome (GOLD analysis project Ga0214917, IMG submission 177983) | Freshwater microbial communities from Lake Lanier, Atlanta, Georgia, United States - LL_1208_BB | ecosystem: Environmental > Aquatic > Freshwater > Lake | place: USA: Georgia | collected...
TGCCTTTTGGCAACAAGGCTCGGTCAATGAAGATTTTAGTCAAATCACTTGCCCCGTCTATGCTGTTGGCGGTTGGGCTGATGGCTATACCAATGCCGTGTTTCGTTTGCTGGCCGGACTCACCGTCCCGCGCAAGGGGTTGGTGGGGCCGTGGGCCCACAAATATCCCGAGGCGGGGTCACCAGGACCAGCGATTGGCTTCCAAGCCGAAGCCATCAAATGGTGGCAGCATTGGTTGAATGACGTGCCTACCGATATTATGGATGGTCCCATGTTGACCAGTTACATCCAGGACTGGGTTAATCCTGCTGCGTGGTACGATACCCGTCCCGGGCGCTGGGTAGGTGACGCGACGTGGCCGAACCCGGCACAGGAATATGCTCAATACCTGCTAGGGCCACAACAATCAGTGGTACAGGTGGGGACTGATTTGCGTAGTGGGGCTGATGCAGGTATGTGGTGTTCGTATGCCATTCCGGGTGATTACCCGCCCGACCAACGGGGCGAAGATGGGCGCGCATGGTGTGCTGATTTGGTAACGACAGGCTTTGATCAGACGATACTCGGCTTCCCTCGAGTCACATTGCGGGTCGCAAGTGATCAGCCTCAGGCGATGCTAGTGGTGCGCTTGTGTGATGTGGCTCCCGATGGGCGCTCACTGTTGGTAAGCCGTGGTTTGCTCAATCTGACCCATCGCGCCGGGCATGATGCGCCGATCGATATGGAGCCTGGGTGCTGGGAGACCGTTACGGTTACACTGAATGCGGCGGGGCATTGTTTGCCTGCGGGGCATCATTGGCGTGTGGCAGTGAGTCCGTCGTATTGGCCGCATGCTTGGCCGTCACCAGTCCCGGTAACACTCACGATTGACCCTGCGCAATCATGTGTGGAGTTACCCATCCGTACGCCACAATCAGGTGATGTGACGGCAGGGCAATTTGTGCCACCAGCGATGACCCCCGAAGTGGGGGTAACACAGATTCGCCCCGATCAACGGCAACGCTATGAACAATACAATCAAATCAGCCAAGTATGGGCACTGCATGACGAAAACGATCATGGGGCCTTTCAACTTTCCGATGGTCTTACGTATGACCATTGTTCAGCTGATCGTTATTTTATCAATGTGACGGATCCGCTGAGTGCCCGTACCGTTAGTGAACACACGATTTGTGTGGGGCGTGGTGCGTGGCAAACACGGGTCGAAACCTGGAGTGAGGTAAGTTGTGATGCCACACACTTCATCGTGACGAATCAGATTCGGGCCTATGAAGGAGACGTACTACAAGTCGACACACACCGGAGCAATCGCATCCGCCGTGATGGTATTTAACGAGGAATGTATGACGACGACAATTGTGATTACACATGTAGAGACGCTCGATGTGCGCTTCCCTACTTCATTGAATCTTGATGGTTCTGATGCCATGAATCGCGACCCCGATTATTCGGCAGCCTACGTCATGTTGCATACTAATCATCCTGATTTGGTAGGGCACGGATTGACGTTTACCATTGGGCGTGGCAACGAATGGTGTGTAGCCGCCGCCCAAAAACTAGCGGAGCGCTTGGTGGGACGTGAGTTGGCATTGATTACCGCTGATTTGGGGGCGTTTTGGTATGAAATGGTCGGCGATAGTCAATTGCGCTGGATTGGCCCCGAAAAAGGAGTCGTCCACCTCGCAGTAGCCGCCGTCGTCAATGCCGTCTGGGATTTGTATGCCCGGGCCGAAGGCAAGCCGTTGTGGCGCTTGTTAGCTGATATGACGCCGGCCGAGTTGGTACGCTGTATTCCATTCCGCTATATTACTGATGCGCTGACCCCTGCCGAAGCGCTTGCTATCCTCGAACAATCAGTACCCCACAAAGCAGCCCGCATCACCACCATGCAGGCTCAGGGTTACCCCGCCTATACTACGTCGGCCGGTTGGATTGGCTATAGTGATGACAAAGTGCGCCAATTGTGCCGCGACGCAATTGCAGCAGGTTTTACCCATATCAAAATGAAAGTGGGCATCGACATTGGCGCGGATGTGCGCCGTGCCAGTGTGATTCGTGAGGTCATTGGCCCCGAGCGTTTTTTGATGGTGGATGCCAATCAGGTCTGGGATGTCCCCCAAGCCATTGCTTGGATGGAGCATCTCAAGCCGTTTCACCCGCTTTGGATCGAAGAGCCGACCAGCCCCGATGACGTGCTTGGTCATGCGGCGATTGCCCGTGGTGTGGCTCCGATTGGGGTGGCGACGGGTGAGCATGTCCACAACCGGATTATGTTCAAACAACTCCTTCAAGCCAATGCGATTGCGTTTTGTCAAATCGATGCCTGTCGTGTGGGGGGTGTCAACGAAGTATTGGCGATTATCTTGATGGCGGCCAAATTTGGTGTGCCAGTGTGCCCACACGCAGGTGGTGTCGGCTTGTGTGAATACGTCCAGCATTTGTCGATGTTTGATTTTGTAGCAGTAACAGGGAGCACCACTGGGCGGGTTATCGAGTACGTGGATCATTTGCACGAACATTTCGTTGATCCGTGTCTGGTTCACAATGCCCACTATATGCCACCACAGTTGCCGGGTTATAGTATTGAAATGAAAGCTGCGACGCGCCAAGCCTATCGCTACCCTGATGGTCCGATTTGGCAAAATCTGGCCCAAGGGAAGTAGCGGATAATGCGGTGGCTGTGGTTTGGGCGTGCACTTGTCCTGATGGGGATGATTTTTGGTGTCATGATGCCGTTGCTGACGGTATGGTGGCGTGGTATGACGTGGCTTGATGGGGCGACCATTACACGTATGCTCCAGATTGGTAGTGCGACGTTTGGCCAAGCGCTCCTTTCGACGATCGTGGCAGTCATCTGCGCCTTGCCGATTGCGTGGGCGATGGTGCGTCGCCCGGGAGTGTTGGCGACGGGTACATGGCTGGCCGTAAGTGTGCCGTTTGTCATCCCGACGCCGGTAGTTGCCACCATGTTGACCACATTGTGTGCACCGCATACTTGGTGTGCCACGCTGTTTGGCCTCGAGGTGCCCCAAGGATTGGTGGTGGTAGTAATCGCCCATGTCTGGTACAACACGGGAGTGCTGGTACGTTTGGTGTATGACGCGTGGCAAGGGATTGCAGGGCGCTATGCGTTTGCTGCCCAAACCCTCGGTGCTTCGCCGTGGCGGCGCTGGACGACAATTACGTGGCCTTTGCTCTGGCCAGCGGTGCTGGCAGGAGTATTGTTGGTGTTTCTCTACTGTTTTGGCAGTTTTGGTGTGGTGTTGTTGCTGGGTGGCAATCGGGTGCCGTCACTCGAAGTCGAAATCTGGCGGCAAACCAGTCAGTTTTTGCGCCTCGATATCGCTGCTCTATTGGCACTTTGGCAATTGCTGATGAGCCTGTTGTTGGTATGGTTGTCTGATCGTCTGCAACGGCGAATCGTCTTGGATGTGCAAGTGCGCCAATCGCCGCGTATCGTACAGGGCTGGAGTTGGTGGCTTGCCGCACTGAGCCTAGTTGCAACGTTGGTGGTGTTTGTTGGCCCGTTTGGGATATTAGTAATGCGGGCCTGGATGCCAGATGATTGGAGTCATGCCTACCGCGCCTTGGCGGTGCCGGTGCGTGGGAGTGGTTTGTTTGTGTCACCGCTTGGAGCAGTATGGCGCTCGCTTTGGATTGCGCTGGTGGTGGCGTTGGTGACGGTGGCGGTGAGTTGGGGATTTACGAGCGGTCGGCTGTGGTGGCGAAGAATCGCGATGATTCCGTTGGGGGTAAGTGGGGTGACACTAGGGTTGGGGTATGTATTGTGGTTTGGTCCGCTGGGATTATTACAGGCGGGGTGGCTCGTCATCATGGCGCATGTGGTGTTGGCGTTGCCGCTGGCGAGTCGGCAACTGGCAGTTGCGCGTGACCAGTTAGCGCCGACATATACCATTGCGGCAGCCACCCTCGGTGCATCGCCGTGGCGGCAATGGTGGAGCGTATCGTTGCCGTTATTGCGACGGGCCTTGGTAGCAACAGGGTTGTTTGCCTTTGCCGTTTCACTCGGTGATTTTGCGGCAGCCTTGCTCCTCAGTCGTCCCGATGCCCCTACCGCTCCATTGTTTTTGGCACGCTTGTTGGGGCGACCGGGGGGGATGAATTATGCCATGGCGGCTGCTTTGGCGGTGGTATTAGTGCTCGTCTGTGCGACGATAATGATAAGTGCTATCATCTTGGCTCGCCCCCGTTCGTCGGCCAAATAGAAGATATAGTCGCTTATCACCAGTAAAATCATTGTGGTTGATAGTTTTTCCTAACGACTGTGCAGTGTTGACAACTCGGTGTTCCATCGCTATGATAGGCGGACTGCATTATTACACGTTTAATAAAATAAGGGGCAAAGTATGCCTAATTTTGCGATTGTTGATACCCATGTCCATCTTTGGGACCCACAGTATTTTCGTATGTCGTGGCTTGACGACAACACGCTTATTAATGCACGGTTTATGGGTGAAGAATTCTCCCAACATACCCGTAATGTTGCGATTGAAGCAATGGTATATGTCGAAGTGGCAGTCGAACCACAATACAGCCTGCTCGAAGCCCAGTACATCAATACCGTCGCGCGCCAATTACCCAAACTCAAAGGGATTGTGGCGGCGGCGCCGGTGGAGTTTGGTGAGCAGACTCGGGCTTATTATTCGGCGTTAACGGCGATTGGTCCACGTATCAAAGGGGTAAGACGCTTGTTTCAAGGGGAATCCGACGCCAATTTCGCCATCCGACCTAATGTGGTGCGAGGGGTTGAATTACTTGCTGAATATGGCTTGAGCTTCGATATTTGTATTTTTCATCATCAACTTGCTGCCGCTATCGAGCTGGTCAAAAAAGTCCCGCAGGTGCAATTCATCCTCGATCATGTGGCCAAACCCGACATCAAAGGGCATCGCCTTGATCCATGGCGCCAACAAATGACTGAAATGGCTAAATTACCCAATGTGGTCTGCAAAATCAGCGGGATGACGACCGAGGCCGATCATGCGGCTTGGCAACCCGAAGATTTAGTGCCGTATATGGATCATGTGATTGCGGTGTTTGGCGAAGAGCGCGTCATGTTCGGTGGCGATTGGCCGGTGTCGTTGCAATCTACCAATTACACCGAATGGGTGCAGACGGTCGATGCCTTGACTGCGACACTTAGTGACAAAGCCAAACGTAAACTATGGGTCGACAATGCGCGGCGCGTCTATCGATTAGGGTTTTAGATTGTTGGACAAATAAAAAATCCCCCGCGGCAAATTCGTGCCGCGGGGGATTTTTGATGGAATTAGCGTGCTTGTAGGGTAGGGCGATGAATCGACAAGGGGGCAATTTCGCTGGGGGTTTGCATGGTCACGGCGGCTTGGGCGAGGTATTTGCCTACTACAAACCCAAACGGCATCCCTGATCCACAAAACCCACCGCCGGCCCAGACCCCGGGCATCCCTGGCATGGCATCGACCACCGGCACATAATCTGGGGTAAAGCCCATCAACCCGGCCCAGCGCCGTGTAATTGGCAGACCTGCCAATTTGGGGAAGAGTCGCGGCAGGACGTTGTCGAGTGCACCTTGTACATCATCGGTGATGCCGATGTCGTACAAATTGACGTCGCTATTGGCGGCGATGGCGCGACAGCCACCCAACACGATTGAGCCGTCGAGGGTCTGTTGCCAGTATTCACCTGTTGGGGTGATATCGGTGCCCATGCCTTGGCTAAATACCGGCGCAGTCGGGGCTGTCGACAAAATTTGTCCACGGACCGGGGTGATGATGCCGTTGAGGGCTGGTGCCAATTGACGGCTCCAGGCATTGAGCCCAAGGACGACGGACTGGGCACTGATATTGCCCTTATCGGTGACCACGACAGGGTCGCCATCACTATAATCAATCCGTTCGACAGTGGCGATACACAGGGTGGCACCATGGTTGATGGCGGCTTCGACAACCCCGCGTACCAGCCGTCCCGAATGCATCAAGGCGTTGCCAGCTTTGTATGAAGCACCGACGATTTCTTCACCGAGTGGCGTGTTAATCATGGCCTGGAGCTGAGCGCGGTCGAGTACTTCACCACCATAGCCATCGGCATTCAATGCGGCCACGCCGCGTTTGGCGGCTTGATGGTCTTCGGCCGACAACGACAAATTAAATGTCCCTGGCTCGCGGAAATGGCAGTCAAAGCCTTCTTCGCGGATGATTTGGCGGGCAAGTTTGCCGTTTTGAATGGTGAGTTCATAGATTTGTTGGGCGGGGGCAGCGCCGAGGCGTGCGCGCGCACCGGCATAGCCTTCGGCTGGGCCGGTGCCGATGAACCCACCATTGCGGCCTGTGGCTCCATGGGCAGGATGGATGCGTTCAATCAATACCACATTGTGCCCAGCTTTGGCCAAAAAATACGCCGTCGCCGACCCTACAATGCCGCCACCGACTACGACGTGGCTGGCGCGGGCGGGGAGCGGTGCGCTGGGCATGCTGAGGTCAACCGTTTCTTGCCAGTACGAGCGGTTGCCTTCCCGTGAGCGATCGATGGTCATTGGTGATTCCTCTCTTTACAAATCTATTCCTACTTTAGGAAGTTGCAAAATTGACACCAGTCATACCTACAATTATCATATGTAGTAGGTGTATCAGCATACTATGTCATTCAGGTAGTGATGTATTGTTGCTTCCCCATAGTAGCACGATTTTTAGTAATGAAGCGGGAGGATGCGCGTGCGGATATTTCAAAAAATGACAAATTGGCGAGTATGGGTGTTTGTGTTGAGTCTGTTCGTGGTGGTGGCGTGTGGGAGCGAAAAGATTCCCCTTACTGGGACTGTCACTGATGCCTATACCGGCAAGCCACTGGCTTCGGTAGTCGTCCAAGTAGGTGATGCCAAAGCAATGACTGATGCACAAGGCAACTACGTCGTTGAGGGTTGGCAACGCACTGGGAAGTTCCAAGTATCAATTAGCGATTATGAAGGAACTGCCATCAATTTTGCCGAACGTAAATGGCCTGATACCCTTACCGCTACTGACACCAAAATCGACGTCGCGCTCCGCCCTAATGTGATTCGCGGGGTAGTTAGTGATGCGTGGACCAAAAAACCTCTTGCGGGGGTCGTGATTAAAGCCAGCGATGCGATTTCGATGACGACGAGTACTGATGGCAAATATGCCCTGCTCGGTGTGCCAGAATCATTTACGCTTACGGCGATGTTTCCTGATTATGTGCCGTTTTCGGTAGCACTCAGCAAAACGACTACCCAAGATATCACCCTCGCCAATGGTAATTTGAGTGGGACCATCAAAGATCAATACAGCAATGCACCATTACGTGGTGTGGTGGTTACGGCAGGGGATGTGACGGGTCAAACCGACGAAAAAGGGATGTATCAGCTCAAAAATGTGATAACGCGTGCTGAAGTGAGTTTTGTATTGGAGGGATACGCAACCCAAAAACTCGATGCGAGTACCGTGGCGACCCTCGATGTTACACTGCGCCCCGATGTCCTCAAGGGCACGATTGTGAGCAGCGCTGATGGTGCGCCTGTTCGGCATGCGACGATTATTGCTACCGATGATATGACCAAACTCGCGCAAGCGGCGGTGCGTATCGATGGCACGGATGGGGTATTTACCCTTAAAGGTATTCCCGAGAGTGGCTTTGTGCAGGTGTTGGCACCGGGTTATCGCAAACTGGTGTTGCCGATTAAAGCGGGTGCCATTCCGAGTGAATTTAAGCTTGAACCGTTTCAACCCAAGGCAACATATGTAACCGCTGCCGTGGCTTCAAATGCTGCATTGATGCAAAAATTCTTTAAGCACATAGACGAAACCGACTTGAATGCGATTATCATTGACCTCAAATCAGACTTACGTGATGATCTCGGCTTGGTCTACTATGATTCGCAAGTCCCGCTCGTCAAAGAGCTCGGATTATCGAAGCCCAATTATGATATTCATGCCTTATTGGCTGAAGCCAAAAAGCACAACATTTATACCATAGCACGAGTACACATGTTTAGTCACGACAATGTGTTGGCCGAGGCCAAGCCCGAATGGGCAGCACAAGATCGTATCAAGGGTGGTATTTTTTATGATTACCCCACGGCGACGATTAAGTATGCGTGGCTTGACCCATTCAATGAAAACGTATGGGATTACAATATCGCCTTATCCCAAGAAGCAGCTTTGGCTGGTTTTGATGAAATCAATTTTGACTATATCCGCTTTCCGTCACTGGAATTTGGTGCCAATGATGCCCAGCGGCTAAAATTGTCAAAAGAAAACGTGACCGATGAAATGCGCTTCGAGAACATCAAAAAAGTCTTGAACCGTGCGCAACCAAAGATCAACGCCGCGGGAGCGTTACTATCGGTGGACGTCTTTGGCTTTACCACCGAAGGTCCAATGGGCATGATTGGTCAGAGCATACCGATCATGGCCGAAACCACTGATTATGTCTGTCCAATGGTCTATCCGTCGCATTATGGTGCGGGGTACATGGGCTTTGACAATCCAGCGGCACATCCGTATGATGTAATTTTGGGCACTATGCAATTGGGGCTCAAACAAATTCCCGATTCTCGGGCTCGTTTGCGACCTTGGCTCCAAGACTTCACGTTGATTTGGGTGCCCGATAACATGATCGTTCAATACGGGGTCCCTGAAGTCAAGGCACAAATCAAAGCCGTTGCTGATGCCAAAACCGGAGCTGGTTGGCAATTGTATAGCTCGGACAACACGTACACCTACGATGCCTTGACGCCATAAATGGTATGATTGGTACGTTCACCCCCTGTGAACAAAAACAACAGGGGTGACGTGGAGTAACGGTGTCATGCAATTACCACTTTCAAATCACGCCTTCATTATTATGAGTCGTTGGGTTGCTCTCGCGTGCACTGCTGCGTTGTTGTTTTGGCAACAACGCACTGTTGAATTGTGGGGCGTGTGGCTGATTTTGGTATTGTTGACGACAGCATTAACCATTGCCATACAGCCGCTTGTGCGTGGTGCGGTGCGTCAGCCCTGGTTGATGGGGGTTGATTTGTTTGTCGCTGCTGCGGTCGTCGTGGGGAGCGATCCTTGGAATAGTCCGTTTTTGTGTTATGCCTGTGCAGTATTGGTACTGCCTGCATTGGTGAGTGGCTGGCGCGGGGGTGCGATGGCTGGGCTACTCTGCTCGGCACTAATCTTAGCACTGATGTTTTCGCTTGATGTCTCATTTGAGAGCAATTTGCCACACAAATGGTTGCGTTGGGTCGTCATTGTAATTGGCCCAGCCACAATAGGGATATTAATCCCAGCAATTTTGCCACGCTTGCGCGTCGTCTTGCCGCGACTAAATCCTGCCACATGGCCAACCTTGATTCCAATCAAACCAATTTTCCGAAACGAATGGTGGTCGCCGTTGACCGGCAATCTACCGCGCCGGCTCAGCCGCAAATCTGCTCATGCTACGGCGACCAATATCACCGAACGTACTGAAGCATTGCGTGTTGCGTTGTATCAACCGCTAACGAATAGTGACGACATTGCAACCATCATTCCCGAGCTTGTCAATCGATTTGAGCGCCATACGTTGATTTCTACCCGATTCGCCATGTTGGGGCGTCCCCAAGAATTACCTGAGCTCTACGTCCCGCTGTTACGTCGGGTGGTGATTGAGGCATTGCTCAATATTGCCCAACATACCAACGCGAATGAAGTCGTTGTGATGCTACGCTATGACCCACGTACATTGACGGTATTGATTCATGATGATGGCCAAGGTTTACCGGCGACGGGGATATATCGTGCTGGCTTGCATTCACTCCAAGCGCTGATGTATCGCACGAGTGAGCTTGGAGGTCGTCTCGAGGTATTTAATCACACGCCGGCAGGTGTCGCAGTGCGGCTCGGAGTGCCGCTGGCGGTGCAGGTAATGTTATGATGACACGCTTTGTCGTCCAACGGATCTTGTTATTTAGTGCGATAGGACTATTACTGTTTGGGATGTCACGACCGCCAGACCAAGAATCGCAATGGCTCCTCTGCTTGTGGTTGGCGGCCATTCCCGTGGCGATGTTGGGGTTGGGCGAGATTCCATTGCTCTTGCGCGTCAATGATACGCAACGCTCGCTTCAATCGTTGACGATTATCATCGCTATCGCCTTTGGCATGTTATCCCTCCAGCTACTACGGAATCAAGTGATTTGGTCGCAATACTTGGCTGATCGCGTTGTGGTCAATCAAAGCACGGGTGAAACGGCGAGCAATGTGCGTACATTGATGTTGACGTCGCGTACCTTTCGGGGAACAATTCGTGATCGCAACAAAAATATTTTGACCGAAACGGTTGTTGGTGCGGATGGTCGCACTGCCCGTCGCTACCCGACCAATAATCCAAGTGCCTTTACTCCAGTGTTGGGTGTGGTAAATGCACGTTATGGCGTGTCGGGGCTTGAAGCAAGTTATGCCGATTACCTCACTGGCGATCGCAACAGTATTGGGCGTTTTGTGCGCCTCATCAATGCTCAGCCCGCGCAAGGGGACAACCTCGAATTAACGATTGATGCATCGTTACAACAAGATGTCGTAGCGATTTTGGCGGGCCGAGTTGGGGCAGCTGTCGTATTAGACCCGCATAGTGGTGCAGTACTCGCAATGGTCAGTAGCCCCAGCTACAACCCGATTGATTTGACCATTAATCTTGATGCGGATCGGGTGAGCGAACAAACCCGTATGGATGCGGCGTGGCAACAGTTGCTTGATCCCGCCAATAATCAACCTTTGCTCAATCGCGCCATCCAAGGTCGTTACCCACCAGGTTCGACGTTCAAATTAGTCACAGCGGCAATCGCCCTTGAAAACTCTGGAATAGCCCGCCCTGATGATATCACTTGTCCCGAACAATTCGCGGTTGAACCGGGTGCTCCTCCGGTCGTCAACGCCGTGCATAATCTGCTGCGCTTTACCGGCGATCCTGCCAGTCTGCGCAACGTAATTGGTTTTTCGTGTAATACGGCCTTTGCCCAATATGCCTTGCGCCTTGGCGCATTTCGGTTGATAGCTGGTGCCGAAAAATTTGGTTTTGCCGTGCCGGCCAAACCGAACGAAGCAGTAACCATGACGGACTTACCGACGTTGGCAAGTTTGCTTTACAACAATGACAACTTCCTTGATCGCTTGCCTGGTCTCGCCGATACCGGCTATGGCCAAGGTGAATTGCAAGTCACACCACTCCAAATGGCGATGGTGGCTGCGACGATTGGCAATAATGGTGTCTTGATGCGCCCCTACATTGTCGAACGAGTAGTGCGGTCGAATGGCACGGAATTGTATACACATATGGGCTTCCCTGTTGGCCGCGCTATTTCCAACCGTAGCGCCACGATTTTGCGTGATGCCATGCGTTTTGCGGTGACCGACGGCTTCGGCAAAGCAGCTCAAGCCGTCGAGGGCGTGGCCGTTGGTGGCAAATCGGGTACTGCCGAATACGGTGGCCCCAACACCCACGCGTGGTTTGTCGCCTTAGCACCCATCGAAAACCCCCGCTTTGCCGTGGCGGTGTTGATCGAAAACGGCGGTGAAGGCTCGGGCGTTGGTGCGAGCCTCGCCGGCCAAATTTTGCGCGCCGCATTTAACGATGTGCCGGGTGGCACACCAGCGCCCTAAGTTTTTTGCACACATCATGGAGACCGAACGAGATGATACTCACACCGCGCCACGCTTCGGTGAGCCGTACTACCGGCGAAACCACAATTACCTTGACACTGACCGTCGATGGCACCGGCACTTGCCAAGCAGACACCGGTATCGGCTTCCTTGATCATATGCTCACGTTGTGTGCCAAACATGGTTTGTTTGACATAACCGTCAATGCCACTGGTGACTTGCATGTCGACGACCATCATACTGCCGAAGACGTTTGTATTTGTTTAGGGCAAGCACTTGATTTGGCGTTGGGTGATCGGCGGGGGATTGTGCGCACGGCGCATAGTTTTGTGCCGATGGACGAATCGCTTGGCTTTGTGGCTGTCGACCTTGGTGGCCGTCCGTATGCGGTATTTGATGCCGAATTTGTCACCCCACGGGTGGGGAATTTAGGCACCGATTTGATTTTTCATTTATTCGAAAGTATCGCCATCCATGCCCGCATGAACTTGCATTGTCGTATCTTGTATGGCAAAAATGACCACCACAAAGTAGAAGCGCTGTTTAAGGCATTTGGACGCGCACTCGATGCCGCGACTCGCATCGACCCGCGCTTGGGGAATAGCGTCCCGAGCACCAAAGGCGTACTCTAAAAATCACCACCGATTATGCGGAATCAACAGGCAACGGCATGCTTGGGCTACGCCGAACTATTCAGTCGTCTGCAATCGTGGCGCCACAATCAACACGCCCCAGCCTGCCACCGCGGCCAACACGCTCACGCCTAGCCAAATATGAATCGGCCAAACGACTGCGCTGGTGGCAGCAATAACCCCAAAATACGCCAGACAAAGAGAGAGTGGCACCAGCAGGGCGCTGACCCGCAGGCGGAGCGTGAGAGGCTGCGCACGGAGCGTATAGGCGATGACTTCACAAAGCACGCCGGTAGCTAACGCACCCCAGCCAAAACGATATTCGTCACCCATCAAAGCAATTAACAAGGCGTTCGCGACCAAGACAAATGTCAATGCCCCGATTGGCATGCGCTGCCGTTGCATCCAAAGCGCCACTCCCGTGGTAAGCATGGTGTTGACCAGCAGACCGACGACGCCAACCATTACGCCCGTGTCACCCGAACGCACTGTTTCGGGCCAGACAATCCCGTAAGGATGATTGAATTGCAACATAAACGTGATAACGCTCCAACCAGCCAACGTGCTTAAAATAACCGGGATGCGTTGCACGGCTGGTTGCTGGGGATGATCGTTGCGGGCATTGGCTACCACTACCAAAAACATACTGCTGGCTAAGGCGAGATGTGGCGGGCTAAGGAGTGGTTCGATGCCGACTTCAAATCCAAAGGTGGTGTGCCACCACAAATCGCCAATCCCTGCGAGGGCAAATAGTGGTGCGGCAATGATGGCAGTGCGAATCGATGCCGGCAAGTCGCGTTGCCAGATTTTGCCGTTGAGGTGAGTAATCAGTACGATGAATGCGAGCGTAAGTGCAGACGCAAAATAGCCCGAGTAAAATACCGCATGCCATGGCGTAAAAAAGGTATTGTCGACTTTGCCATGATTGTGGGCCCAACCGTCGAGATAGATCCCCGCGAGGAACCACAGGCTGCTTGGGACAAGTAGCCACGCCATGACTTGAGGTTGGGACAAGCGGGCAATCCAACCGGTGCGCGGTTGCGTGATTTGGAGTTGTTCTACAATCATATGCGTTCCTCACGTGTCAACTGTGTGGTCGGTTCAGCAAATGTCGCTATGCCAAAGCCAATCGCCACTGCCATGACCACTACTCCCCCCCACACACTCGGCCCCCACGCCAGTGTGCTGGTATACTTCAACAACAAAAAATACCCCAGCGCAAAGCTACCGGGCCAGAGCATCGTCGCCACTCGGCTGGTCGGCCCAGTTTTGCGACCGACCAATTCGGCTATCAAACCGACAAAGATGAGCAACGCCACAAAGCGCCATTCTCCTTTGCTGATGGCTTGGCTTACTCCGAGAACCCCTGATGCGACGGTAAATGCACCAAACGGTGCATTGTTGCGACGCATCCACTGGAAGACGATGAGCCAAGTGCTCACAAATATCAAAAACCCACTAACACCTAAGCCGACAACCGTATCACCACTATACAATTCGGCATAGACGGCGGTAATTGGTGACACAAACATGAGTAACGTCAATATGACCACTGCCGCCATACTACCAGCGATTGCTCCCAGCCAGGTCAAATACCCCTGCTGATTGTGTTGTCGGCTAGGGATGCTGACGAGCAGGGCGAGTATCACGGCCAACGCAATATGCGGAGGGCTGAGTTGGGCTTGGATATTTGCCTCAAACCCAAACCAACTATGCCAGAGTAAATCAGCCATTCCAAACAATGCAACAAGTGGTCCCATCCCGAGTCCGAGTCGGTGCGCCGCTTGTGGGGCGATTTGTCGTTGGGTGAGGTACCCATACCACGCTACGCTCCCAAATAAGCCACTATACAAAATCGCATGCCACGGGGTGAAAAATGTATTGTCAGTGGCACCGTGGACGTGGGCCCAGGCATCGAGTGTCATCCCTGCGATAATACAAAGTGCAAAACTAAATGAAATAAGCTGATAGTGTTTCATTGCCTTGGTTTCGCTGTAACAATAATCTTTATCATAGCATAATCTTTCGAACCTGCTAATTTTTTGGATATGAAATAGGATATCGCACATTGCAGAATGATATTTGGCTATGCTAAAATATTTGTACTCCCAAAAGCGCTATGATTTGTATTGCCAATATAATTCATATTGGTCATCAATGCTCTGCTGTCGCAAAGGTGAGTTTGCTAGGCAATGTTGCCACATCCGTACTTGAGATCAAAGAGGAACTCATGAACAAACTAACCATGTTCGAACAGTCGGCTGTCTGGGTGGTACTCGCCCTCTCGCTACTTGGCATTGTGTATGCCTTTATTTTGCGGGCACAAATTATTGCCCAAGACAAAGGTACAGACCGCATGCAAGAAGTGTGGGGTTTCATTAAGTCTGGTGCCAATGCCTACCTTAGTCAGCAATTTCGTACAATTGTGATTTTGATTACGGTACTGACTTTTGTTCTTGGCGCTAGCGTGCTGGTTATCCCCCCTACCAATGAAGCCGTATTGCGCTTTGGTGATGCCCAAACCGCCTTGTGGTGGGTTGCGATTGGTCGTGCCATCGCCTTTTTGATGGGGTCACTTTTTTCGTATACGGTGGGGTTTGTGGGGATGAATGTTGCCGTTGAAGGTAACGTGCGCGTAGCAGCAGCTTCTCGCATCGGGTATAATCCCGCCTTGCAAGTTGCCTACCGCTCGGGTACGGTTACAGGAATGTTGACGGTTGGGTTGGGCTTGTTGGGCGGCACGCTTATCTTTATGGTGTTTGACATCAGTGCCCCCGATGCCTTGTTGGGCTTCGGTTTTGGCGGATCGCTGATTGCCTTATTTATGCGTGTTGGCGGCGGTATTTATACCAAAGCTGCCGATGTCGGCGCAGATTTGGTCGGTAAAGTCGAAGCCGGTATCCCCGAAGATGATCCCCGCAACGCCGCCGTCATCGCCGACTTGGTGGGTGATAATGTCGGCGATTGTGCCGGCATGGCAGCGGACGTCTTCGAAAGCTTTGAAGTCACGATCGTCTCGGCATTAATCCTCGGTTTGGTGCTTGGTGATGCGACGAATGGCACCATTGGCGATGGGAAGTACGACATGCACTATGTCATTTTTCCATTGATTTTGCGAGGTATTGGCGTCATCGCCTCGCTGATTGGTAATTTGATTGTACGCACCGACGAACAAAAACGCGATGCCATGGGCGCTATGAATCGCGGCTTTTATTTGGCCGCTGCGGTTGCAGTTGCTGGTTTTGCCGTTATCACCCAATACTACATGGTTGACCTGACTACCGGTATCGTTGATTGGAAGCCATTTTTGGCTACGGTGTCAGGTGTGGTGTTGGCGATTGCGCTCGACAAATTAACCGAATACTTCACGTCAACCCATTATGCTCCAGTCAAAGAAGTCAGTGCGGCCTCGCAAACTGGTGCTGCTACCAATATTTTGTCAGGCACTGCTTTGGGGATGGAATCAAGTACGTGGTCAGCCATTGTGATTGGTGTCGCGATTTTGGCATCAGTGTTGATTTATGGTGGTGAACCACTGGCCACGCAATTCACGGCGATTTTGTATGGGGTGTCGTTAACAGGTATTGGCATGTTGACCCTGACCGGCAACACGATTTCGATGGATTCGTTCGGCCCTATCTCGGACAATGCCAATGGGATTGGCGAAATGTCGGGTCTCGACAAAAACGCCCGTGCAGTGATGGATGACCTCGATGCCGTCGGGAACACTACCAAAGCAGTCACCAAAGGGATTGCCATCGGTTCGGCAGTTATCGCCGCAGTCGCCTTGTTTGGCTCGTTTTTGACCGATGTCGGCAAAGTGCAAGCACAACTTGGCCAAACCGTCATGCAGGGCGTCAACGTATCGTCACCACTCGTATTTATTGGGTTGTTGGTTGGTGGCGCAGTGCCGTTCCTCTTTTCGTCATTGATGATTCGGGCAGTGGCACGGGCTGCTGCCGAAATCGTCAACGAAGTGCGTCGGCAATTTCGAATTCCCGGTATCATGGAAGGGACAGTGTTGCCGGATTATGCCCGCGCCGTGAGTATTTCGACGGCGGCTGCCCAAAAAGAATTACTTGGTCTCGGTATAATGGCGGTCGTCATTCCGATGATTGTCGGCTTCATGTTGGGGGTCGAAGCACTTGGTGGCTTTTTGGCAGGGGTAATTTTGTCTGGGCAATTATTGGCTGTGTATCAATCCAATGCTGGTGGTGCTTGGGACAACGCCAAAAAACACATCGAAGAAGGCAATTATGGTGGCAAGCATTCAGAGCCACACAAAGCGGCGGTGGTCGGTGATACGGTCGGCGACCCCCTCAAAGATACCGCTGGCCCTGCCTTGAACCCCATGATCAAAGTCATGAATCTGGTGTCACTGATTATCGCCCCGATTATCGTGGCGTCACGCCCTGCCGAGCATGCCATGAGCCCGACAGTAATCGTGATGATGGTCATTTGTGTGGTTGGGTTAATCTGGTCGATTTGGCGTTCAAAGAAGCCAGCACAGGCAATGTAATACGACGCAAACATCATCCCCGCTCCGAGCTACCTCGGAACGGGGACTGCTTGTAAATGCCAACCCGAGCGAATCGCGCCTTCCGCTCGGGTTGTCTTCCCTGGTCTATGGACGAATAACGTGAGTGCTCAACGGTTAAATCGAGCGATTACCGGTCACGGATACCGCGGCGCTGATCTTGGAAGCAGTCGTCGCAATAAACTGGCTTGTTGTTGCGCGGAACAAAGGGCACAGTGGCCTCTTTGCCGCAGCCGGCACAAGTGGTTGAGAATTGTTCACGTGAACCGCCACTTACTGGGCGATCGCGGTAACCACCGCCGTTGTCGCTCCCGCGACCGTTCATCTGTGACTTGCGGTTTTGTCGGCAAGGTTGGCAACGGGTCGGCTCGTTGGTGAAGCCCTTTTGGGCGTAGAACTCTTGTTCGCCTGCGGTGAACACAAATGCATTCCCGCAATCGCGACAATTCAGTGTCTTGTCAGCGTAGCTCATCGCTAGCTCTCCTCTAATTCCTATGAGTTGATGTTCCTGGGGGGTTCTGGTATGCGCGGACCAGGGAATTGGCGTAATCTAAACACAATAATGAGGGCCTAGAATAAAAAACACTCAAAAATATGTATTGAACACCAATTTGAATTAGTGTAGCATAGTTTTACAAGAACTGCAATAGTGTTTAGTAACATAAATTCTCTATTGCTAATGTGTATCACGAATCATCCTCAAAAAAAATTTACACTAGAATTCTACAACGTATGTATATTTATTTTAATACAACTAGCGCAAAGAATCGCTCTCATCGATGATTAATTGCGGTGTCGGTGAATGGATGTGATTGCTTATTCGACGGGATGCGCATGTTGCACCACTAGCAAAATACCTGCTTTAACCTGTATGGTCGCTGGCATCTGGGTGATGACGTTGCTAACCCCACGTGATCGTTCAAAATACAGCGTGGCATCGCTGAGTGGGTAAGCAAGGCCGATTGTGCTGATGCCATCGACAGTGGGAGTCAACGGTAACAACGATACCGTGCGAGTCACGGGACCATCGAGAATGATTTGGTCACGGACAATAGCTAGGGTTTGGCCATCTGCAAAAATCCGTACGGTGCGTCCGATGAGCATTGGCAAACTAAGCATGGCAATTGTCGCCACGGTATGATCCCAACGCCCCCCCAATACGCAAAACATATCAATCTGGCTGGCATTCCGTGCTACTGCAGCTATCAAGGCGAGTTCGAGGTCGGTTTCGTCTTTTTCGCGGGCATAGCGCTGCACTTCGACCCCTTGGCTGATTAACGATTCCACATGGTCAGCACTGAGTGAATCGAGGTCACCAATTAATAAATGGGGCACAATGCCAACGCTGATGAGTGATTTGGCTCCTCCATCAGCGGCGATAATGTAATCTGCATTCGCGGCAATCGTTGTAAGCCGGGTATCAGCGTTGACAGGAGCATTAGCGACAATTACTATGCGCACGGTAGCGTATACTTGCATTTGTATCAAATACAACGAGCTGTTGATTATCATCCTATTATAGCTGGTTCTGTTATCCTATGCGTAATGCTACCATACAAGGAATCTTGCGATGACACAACATCATGGCCTCTGGGAAGAACGTTGGCATCCCCTACGCGAAGAATGGATAATCGTCGCCGCCCACCGCCAAAACCGACCGTGGATAGGTCAAACAGTGACCACATTACCCCCGCGTGACCCCGACTACGACCCTAGTTGTTATCTTTGTCCTAGCAATATGCGTGTCAGTGGCCATCAAAACCCTGCGTATACGGGAGTCTATGTCTTCGACAACGATCATCCGTGCGTTGGACCACTTGCGCCACCACCAGCGACGCCTGCGTGGCCGTACCGTGCGCGTCGCGCCGATGGCATTGCGCGCGTGATTTGTTTTAGTCCGGCACATAACCAGACATTGGCCGAAATGACGCCGGCTGCCATCACCGATGTGGTACAGGTCTGGCAACAACAAACCTACGACCTCGGCCAACGCCCCGAAGTCAATCATGTGCTCTGCTTCGAAAACAAAGGGGCCGTGGTTGGGGTTTCCAATCCGCATCCCCACGGTCAAGTCTATGCCACCAACTTTGTCTTCAAAACGATGGAGACCGAGCTGTTTGCGGCGCAACGCTTTTGGCACGACCATAACCGTGTCTTGATGCACGAAATCATCACTGCTGAGCAACAAGACGCTCGCCGCATTTTGTACGAAGATGACCACACCATCGCCTTTGTCCCTTACTTCGCCCGCTACGCCTACGAAGTCTATGTCGTCCCCAAGCGTACCGTTACGCATTTGTATGCCCTAAGCGCCGCAGAATCGCAATCATTGGCACAGGCGATAAGTGCGGTAACGATTCGTTTTGATAATTTGTGGCAAATGTCATTCCCCTATGTACTGTCGATTCATCAAGCGCCGACCGATGGCAGTCAGATGCCGTTTTTTCATGCCTTTCTTGCATTTCACCCGCCGTTACGCCGTCCCGAGCTGCTTAAATACCTTGCTGGACCCGAAATCGGCGGGGGTAATTTTTTGAGTGATACCGCTCCCGAAGTCACCGCAGCCGCCTTGCAAGCCGTAGCGCCAATTCATTTCCGTGCTCACGAGGTGCAATAATGCGCAACCTAGAATTTTTGCTCCAGGCCTTGCAACGCATCCACTGCGCCATCCGCGATGCCGTCGTGGCTACTTGTGAAGCCACTGCCCTCGAACAGATGGCCACTGTGACGGCGTTTGAAGGCGGCGATACGATTTATGCCATCGACCGTGTCTCCGAAGCCGTATTACTAGCCCAATTTGCTGATCTCGCTCAGCACTACAACTTTCGTTTGGTTGCCGAAGGCCTCGGGCACGACGGTGTCCACGACTTCCCTACGGGTGTGGCTGAATCAGCCCTCGAGCTGGTTATTATCGTCGACCCGATTGACGGGACCCGTGGGCTGATGTACCAGAAGCGTGCAGCGTGGATTTTGACGGGTGTGGCTCCTTACCGTGGTGCCAACACCAATTTGCGCGATATTAGCCTCGCATTGATGACCGAAATCCCCCTCGTCAAACAACATTTGTGTGACACGTTGTGGGCGATTGCCGGCCACGGTGCCCATGCCAGTCGCTTCAACCGCATTACGGCTACTGTGCAACCATTGCCCATTCGCCCTTCGCAAGCAACTACTATTTTGAATGGATTTGGCAATATTGCCCGCTTCTTCCCCGGTGAACGGGCGCGCCTCGCCGCCGTCGATGATTTGTTGACGACTCAGTTGTTGGGCGAGGCCCCGCAAGGACGGGCTTTGTCGTTTGAAGACCAGTACATTTCAACTGGCGGTCAACTCTACGAAATCTTGATGGGGCATGACCGCTGGATTGCCGATGTTCGCCCGTTGTTGTTGCCACCGGCTCAGCGCCACGGTGAAACCCCCATGCTCTGTTGCCACCCGTATGACGTGTGCACCGAATTAATCGCCCGTGAAGCAGGGGCGATTGTCTGCAAAGCCAATGGCCAGCCGCTCGACGCACCGCTCGATGTCCATAGTGGCGTATCGTGGGTAGCGGTGGCCAATCGTTCGTTAGCAACCCGCTTGCTCCCAGCGCTCCAACAAGCCTTACAGGCATATGACATGCAATTGGAGGATGAACATGTGGCGTAGTGACCTACAATCTGCGCAAGCCCCGAGCGATCCGCGCATTGACGCGTTATTAAATCAATACGCAGACCCCAAGCAGCCAGCTTGGCTGGCACGTGCCCCTGGGCGCCTCGATGTGATGGGAGGTATCGCCGATTATTCGGGATCGCTGGTACTCCAGTTGCCCCTCGACGTCAGCGCGCTGGCGCTGGTGCAACCCCGCACCGATGGTCAAGTGGTGGTGATAAGCCGCGCTACCGAGCTCAAGAACCACTTTCGCGCCCAATTTGCTGCCAGTGCCCTTGTTGGCGAATACGCGACTGTCCGCCGCTATATGCAACGCCAGCCCCAGATGAGTTGGGCTGCCTATATGGCCGGGGTATTGCCAGTGTTGGCTCGCGAAGCCGACCTCTACTTCCCACATGGAGTAACCATTGTGGTCGATTCGAGTGTGCCGCTAGGCAAGGGAGTGAGCTCTTCGGCTGCCGTCGAAGTCGCCACCATGCGCGCCATACTTGCTATGGCCAATTACCCCTGTGCAGGGCGGACGTTGGCTATTTGGAGCCAAATAGTCGAAAATCAGATTGTTGGCGCACCCTGTGGCATCATGGACCAGATGACCGCGGCCTGTGGCCGTGCCAATCAACTCCTCGCGTTGCGCTGCCAGCCCGCCGAACTCCTCGCGCCCGTGGTCATCCCTGCAGACTTAATGGTCTGGGGTATCGATTCGGGGGTGCGTCATGCGGTATCTGGTGCCGATTATGGCTCGGTACGAGTAGGAGCGTTTATGGGATATCGCATTATCGCCGATCTCACCCAGACTGCAGTAACCATCACTGACGGTCGCGCCGTCATCGCCGATGGCCGGTGGGGTGGGTATTTGGCCAACCTGACCCCTTCGGAGTTTGTGCAGTCGTATGCCGATGCCCTGCCGGTACAATTGTCTGGCGCTGACTTTATTGCACGCTATGGTGCCACCAGCGACGCCATCACTACCATCGATCCGCAGCGCATCTATGCCGTGCGCCAGCCTACCTACCACCCCATCGCCGAGCACCACCGCGTGCGCACCTTTGAGCAGTTGTTGGCCGCCGATACCGCACACAACCAGGTTGCCGAATTACTCGGTGAGCTGATGTATCAATCGCATGCCAGTTATAGTGCCTGTGGTTTGGGCTCTGCTGCTACGGATGCGATTGTCGCGGCGGTGCGTTCCTTGGGGTCAGCGCATGGGCTGTTTGGCGCCAAAATTACGGGTGGTGGGAGTGGCGGCACTGTCGCCGTGCTCGGTCGGCCCGATGCCGTGGCACACGTGCGTCAAATCGCTCAAACCCACGGCAGTGGGTTGGTATTTGCCGGCTCAAGTGATGGTGCGGCGTTTTCTGCGGTGCAATATTTAAACTATACATAATAATTGAGTTGTATGATACCGTTGTGGAAAAAACGTATGCCGCATCGTGAAGTGGTTACCCACGATATTACGTTGCGGAGCAGCACAGCATTGAACTGTTTGATAGAGAGTGAGTATCTGATGCGTGGATTGCCGTGGCGGAATATCTTGTGGGGATTATTCGCGATTATTGTGATTGTCGGAATTATTTATCGTGAGCCGATTGTCTTTAACCTCAAATTATTGAATGTGGCACGGATTGGCAAAGCGTATTATTCGGAATATCCCTTTATCACCAAAAACATTGCCTATGGCGCTGCACCCCATCAAAAACTCGATGTATATCGCCCCGAAAAACCTGGTAATTACCCCGTAGTGATTTACATCTATGGGGGAAGTTGGAATAGTGGCGACAAAGAATTATATGCCCTTGTGGCCCAAAAGCTCGTCCCACTAGGAATGGTAGTCGTAGTGCCTACCTACAAATTGTATCCGGATGCTACCTACCCAATCATGATTGATGACGTGGCAGCTGCGGTGAGTTGGACGATTGCAAATATTGACCAATACAGTGGTAACCCCAAACGTATCATCCTCGGTGGCCAATCTGCTGGAGCTCAGTTGAGTGCGATGGCATTTATGAACCCTGCGGTGCTCGGCAAATTCCAGCATAGTAGTGCCGAGTTATGTGGCTACTACGGGATTAGCGGGGTGTACGATATCAATGCGCAATATGCGTTTGAGCAAGCACATGGGCGCACGGCTCCAGTCATGACGGCTGTGATGGGTGGGCAAGCTAATTTCACTGCAACCTCTCCGACGAGTTATATCCGGGCTGATTTACCGCCAATGCTCATAATCCACGGTGATGCCGACGAAACAGTGCCACTCAGCATGTCACAAGACTTTGTCACTGCCCTCAAACAGGCGGGCGTTACGGCAGATTTGCATGTCTACCCTGGCCGCGGTCATTCGGAATTGTTGTTTTATACCTTGACCCAAAACCCAGGCCAGTTGATTACCGATGTGGTTGATTTCGCTAATCAATGTCCGTAATCACCCGTTCGATGGTGCATTCTGTTGATGCGTTGTAATAATCCGAGCTCAGGGGCACGCATCAGCGTTGCCCCTGTGGTTTTGTGGAGCCATATGCGCCGCCAGTGTCGGCTAGGGATTGCGGGCTTGCAGGGGGTGATATCAGCGAGCTGTAGATTGATGTAATACTGCCCTGATCGCGGGTGGGCGGGCTGGTGCGGACAACATTCTTGGCGTAAATTGACTCTGCAGGCGCTAATCTGAGCCACATAACCAATGTGCCACGCCAAGGTGGGGTGCCATTTGGGGAAGTAGGCGGCAAAATAATCAGCGGGGTAAGCCAACGCTGCATGTGCAACTGGGATGTGGTAGTGCTGTCTTTCGCACAATGTTGCCAAGTCAGTGGCAGTTTTGATAATCCCAATCAATACGGTCGCATCATCGGGTATCTGCATGGTGGTGCACTCCTTAACAGTGTGGGATTTGTAATGGGTTGATTTATTTAGTGGCGTCGTTCATCCATGTTAGTAAATCAGGTGCATGTTGAGCGATTGTCTGTTGGAATCGCGTCAGCGCCAACGGGCCAGCCGCAACTTCAAGCTCGCAATCGCACTTGATTCCAGCCTGTTTGAGGCTACGCAACAACCAAATCGCGCTTGCGGCGTCGAGATAATCGCTATGCGTCCCATGCCCGCGATTGGTGTGTCGTGAGTGTGCTGTGTGTGGACTACTCAAGTGGAGCAAGGCTGGGCGTGTTTGCCAGCTCTTGATGCTCGCAACGGCTGCCTCGATTGGCTGGTATGGCCATGGCGCTTGCTGATGATAGTGCAACCAATCAAATACAATCGGTAACTCTACACGCGCGGCATTATGGAAAAATTCGTTAAATTCCCCATGAGTGTATTCAAGCGCCAAATAGCGCCGGATTGCTACAGGAAGCTGTTGCAGTAGGTGTCGTTGTGTGTCGTGCCACGTAGGGACATGACAGACAATCACTCCGTCAACGGCGCTACAGGCATCAAAAAAAGCCGTGATGCGCTCAAAGGTGGTGATTAATTGTTGAGGATGCGCAATAGGGGCATGTACTACAAAGCGTAACTGATGCGCGCTGATGAGCTCCCCAATTAATGCATATATTGCCGTGGGCAACGGGGTAATCATCTGCAGGGGGATGCGACAGACTTGTTGATTGTGGCAAAGTGCTGCTACACAGCGCGCATGCCACCATGTGCTCTTGTCGCCGCGGGTGGTACAGGGGAATATTGCGGTGCCCATACGAATCATGCCCCACTCCATTTCGTATTGCAACGATGGATGCTTCGCATGAATGTAGTATAGTGTGATTTTTGAGAAAAATCAAAACAAATGTGCTAATTACCATAATGTTTGTTGAGTTGTTCGTTGCGCAGCTCCCCAAGCCACACAATCATGGGGTGGCAGCGGAGTTATGGAGCGAAAGTATTGTTGGCAGGCATGCATATCTAGCACAGTATGAATACTGTGGATGGCAATGGCAGGGCTATTTGCTTCCCGAGATAAATGAGCCAACCAGACATCA
>Ga0214917_10002164_pt1 | contig 24421 bp, 13 predicted proteins | sample LL_1208_BB_MetaG_FD_177983 | JGI IMG/M metagenome (GOLD analysis project Ga0214917, IMG submission 177983) | Freshwater microbial communities from Lake Lanier, Atlanta, Georgia, United States - LL_1208_BB | ecosystem: Environmental > Aquatic > Freshwater > Lake | place: USA: Georgia | collected...
ATCAACATTATCACTGTCTTTATTATTATCATTATTATCATTAATTCCTCTTTTTCTTCTTTTACTAACTCTTTTATCATAAAACCACCCACTTTTTTGCAATTATAAAAAATTGAATAATTAATTTTTGTTGTTAATTCTTAAAAATTATAAAAATGAAAATACCATTGTGGATTCCTATTACATTCCTAGGAAGTTATATTTTGTTCGTAAGAGATTCACGAAGATTAGATAAAAAAAAGTAAAATATTAATTAAAATTATTACTACATAGAATATAAAGGTAGATTATTTTAAAAATATATGAATTCACTTCTTGATTCTTTATGTGGACAAAATAATTGGGTAGCATATTGTATTAATTTAAAGAGAGCAGTTGAACGAAAAAATTCTTTTAATAAATTTTGTGAATATATAGATCTATCCTGTAATTTTTTTGATGCTACTGATAAACTTGATATGAAAAATACTTATAATGTTATGATTGGTGGTAAATATAGTTCAGGGGCAACAGCATGTAAATTATCTCATGAAAGACTTCTAAAACATTATATTAAAGAACATCCCAATCAACAGTTTCTTTTTATTTTTGAAGACGATTGCGGATTTTCACCTTCAGATAAAATTGGTTTTGGAAAAAATAGTTCCTATCAAACAAAAGAGAATCTTTTCCAATTCTTAACTGATGTATCTAACTCAAAAATAGATTGGGATTGTATCCATTTTGGATATTATTATGAAAAACTAATACCAATTACAACAAATATATGTCAGGTACTATCAACCGATTTAACTCATGCTATGCTGTTTAATAGAAAAACATGTCACAATCTTCTAAAAATATATTCTAATCCCAATTCATCACCTATGGCAGCTGACCACATTACACAATATTTACGAAGAATAGGATTTATGAAAACTATAGGGCCCCCACAAACCCTTATAGATCAAGTTGATGGAATATCATTCATTTGGTCTTAACTAATATTATTTAATATCTTAATATTATATAGATACTTTATGGCATTCTATACAGATGGCAAATTTGTATACCAATCAGGTGATCTAATTGGAATACCTAGTTTTAATAGTAGAGGTGTACCTATTGGTTATTTTATTACTAATTCTTATGGAAGATACGTTTATGATAATTATGGACGACAACTTTTTTCACCAGCTTCCATTGAATTCATAAAACCTGCTATTCATACATATCATCATCCTGTACATTATTCACTACCTTTACCTACCCCTAGAATTACAAAACCTAGTTTTTCATCGTATATACCTCCACCATCTTTATCAACTCCTCCTCTACCAAACTATCCTCTACCACGTGTTCCTCCACCATCACCGATTCCATTAAGTACTCCTAAAAATAAAACTACAACAGATAAATTCAAAGATTTTTACAATGAATCATCTTTTAAAGTTATCATATTTAAATGGCTCTCAGAAATTACTAATATATTATATGGAGAAGAAACAAAAAGACTATTAGGTGTTGAAACAATATCAGCTAATATAAATAATGAAAATTCTTTTTTATTTTTCATAAAAGGAGGAGCAACACCATCTCTTTTACTAACTTATTATAAAATTAAAAGAGTTCCGATTGAAAGTGATTTAGATTCCATTTTACTCATTAACCCTAAAAATAAACAGTTTTCAAAATTCATTAATATTCTTACATATCAAATACTAAAGATATTAAAAATCCTAATTTCTGATAATAAAGTATGGCCCATTTTTAATAAACTTTATACAAAATATACTATGAAAGCAACTATTAGCGAAACTCTACAATATAATACAAAATCTGGCATTTATGCTAATTTCTTAAAATATTCAGATCCAATCACTAATTTTTCAAAACTTCTTGAACCAGGATATTTAAAAGACTGTCCTTTTATTTTAGAATTCACTACAAATCTTACATATGCTGGAAAAGCTTTCAATATAGCAAAGATTAGTGTGTTTACAAAAACAGAACCATCTATTAATTTAATTGATATTAGTATTCCTATTCTAGCATATGATAATTATAATTTTTTCTGGAATACTTCTGGACTTGTAAAATATACTGGTAGACAAATAGGTGAAAAAGGCAATATTATAAATACACACAGTTTTTACGTAGAAGATCCGATTAGTTATATTATTGACCAACTGTATACAATAAAAAAAGATACATGGTCTAATAAAAATCCAAAAAGACTTGAACGAGTAAAAACTGTAAAAAATATTGTTAAAACTATTCGTGAGCGAAGTAAAAATAATTCTTTCAAAAATAGAATACAAACATTTAAAAGTAAAAGTAATAATAAAACATTTCCATCAGAAATTACATTCAATGAAACACTTAAAAATATTTTAGACCAATGAACATTAAAAACGGGCAGTAGAAAAATTGACGGGCAAACTTGACGGGTCGGCAGGGTAGCATAACAATAATCTGACGACGAATCAAATGTTCATCTATCTTGCATCCTCTCCCGTATTCAGGGCTTTGTGCCTTGGAAAACTTGGATGTACCGAAGAGCCGTATGGACGGCGTAGCACTTACCTTACAGGATGTCCTCCAGGGCTTACCCCATCCCAAGACATTGACTATGATGCAGTTTGGGAGACTACTGCTACTACGCGTGATGAACTCTTTGACTTGGAAGATGAAGTTCATAACCATTTCCTGAAATATCGCATGATGCGAGACAAACCAGGAGATTCAGAATGGTTCAACTTCCAAGGCAAGAATCCATGTGATGAGGTGAAGAGATTTATGGAATCTCGTCCATGGGTCAAACGCCAACTAACACTCTCTGAAATTACACCACCCAAGAGGTCTTCCCGCTACTTGCGTAAGCAGTACCACAAGAATCTTCAATACATCAAGATTCGCACATCCCGTAATGCGACCCTGAATCTCCAACAAGAGCCAGTCATCTCCGCTATTGCTATGTTTATGGCAGATACATACAATAGAGCAGGCTATGTAATCGCACCCTGCGGATCAGGCAAAACCATTATGTCTTCCAAGGGAATTCGTGGTGTGAAAAAGTGCGTGATTTGTTGCCCTTCCAAGCAGATCCAGAATCAATGGCTTGCTACACTTCTTGCGGAGGGCATCTTTACTGAAGCACAGATTCATATTGTTGGAGGTGCAGGAACTACAGACCCTTCAGTGATTCGTACCATCTTTGAAGAGGACGCGTTCTGTCTAATCTCAACATACATGTCTTCCCACCTGCTGGTTGATATTATCAACGGGAGTCTTGAGTTGCTTGTTCTTGATGAAGCACATCACATGGCGGGCATCATTGCCAGAGATGAGAAGGGGGAGGGTCGCACACGCCGTCTCATGTTGAAGGCATCAGACCTTGGTGTCAAACGCCTATCTCTCACTTATACTCCACGCTTTATTGCTGACGATGGAGGCAAAGATACTGAATACCTTACAATGGATGACGACAGCATCTTTGGGAAAAAGATTGCCGAACTAAAAATCCGCGACCTGATCCGCAAGGGTGTATTGCCTGACTATCGTCTCTGGACTCTGCGCGATGAAGCCAAGAAGGGTACAGGCATCATTGGAAAAGCAGAGTGCATCTTGGAAGCCTGGGGGGCAACAGAGATTATTCGTGGGGAAGAGAAGCATATTCTACATCATCTTGTCGTATTTGCCTCAACAACACAAGAGGCAAAAGACCTGGAGCGTTTCTTTAGAGCAAAGACAACCGATACTCTGGTACTTCGTGTTGAAGAGGGTGATAAGTTGGAAGACCCTATTGCTCAATTTACATCTGCTTCACGAGCCATTTTGGTCAATTGCTTTGTTCTGAACGAAGGGGTTGATATTCCTATCGCAAACGCTGTAGCCATCACCTATCCCAAGCAATCACGCGGGCAGATTACACAAATGATTCTTCGTGCTGGACGCTGGTATGAAGGCAAGTCTGTCTTTCATGTGCTTATTCCAACGCTTGGCGATGAAGACCTATCAGGATTTGAAGAGGTGTTGTCTGCACTGGCTTCCTGTGATGAACAGATCCGCGATGAGATTGTAATTCGCACAAAGCCAGATGTCAAACCATCTGACCCTCTCCCGCCTTCACCTGAAACTGGTGATACGCTTCCAGAATGTATTATGATTGAGGAGTTTGAAGCAGACCAGGAGGAGATTAAGCGGTGCTTTACAAATATCCGCAAGAACCTATTCCCTGCTAAGGAGAGCCGACGCATTCAAGAACTCTGTATTGAAAAGGGTATTGATACCAGTGTGGAGTATGCTCTCTTGCGTATTGATATCCCTGAACTGCCAGAAGACCCACGACCAAAGGGTATGCTCTGGTACGATTATCTACATCCCATGCGATTTCACGACGACAGACAAACAGGTTCTGACTTTGTGAAGACCATTCTGGATCCAAACAATCTACGCGTAGGTCATACTTACGATGAATGGCGAGGTGTTCAGCCAACAGATGTCATCGCAAGGCTTCCATCTGTGCAACACATTACCGATGGGTTCTTTGGCAAAGAAGACACAAACTTCAATACTCTCCGTGAGAAGTTCGGAAAAAAGGTGGTTGGGCGCGGGCGGTAGAATCCATTTGAAATCCCCGAGTCGCTCATTTCAAAAAACACATCTATTTTTTTGAAATGGAGAGAGCCTAAAATAAAATCGCCAGACTAAGTATAGAAATGTCAGCCACCGCCACGCCAGCCATAAAAATTGACGCGACCGCCAAACTTGACGGGGTAAGCACAGCACACGACTATAAGTACAAGACTATCATGACATCCGTTGAAACTTTCAAGACTGCGGTGATCCGCATCCGCGACATCCTTCGCGGACCTGGTGTAAGCATTACTGGTATGGACTCCATGCGACACATCTGCCTTTACCTTCTGAGTCGGTATATGACTCGTGTAAAGGTGGCATCGCTGGAAGTCCCTGAAGAGTTCGCTTGGGAGACTCTTATTGAGACGGCACAGACAAAGAATGGGGGGGTACAGAAGGCGTTGGACTGCTTCTATCACGCGGAAGAGGATTGTCTGGTTCGCCACTTTGACCGCTTGTTCGGCACCGACAAGTTCTCCTTTGACATCAAGAACCCTCAAAAGCACAAGGAGATTCTGGAAATCCTGAACGCTGTGAATATGGCGGATGTGGATTGCCAGATGGATATTCTGGGTTGGGTATATGAACAGCACCTTCGCACTGGCTCTTCTGCTGCACGCGACTTGGGGCAGTTCTTCACGGATCGCTTTATCTGTGAGTATATGACGGAACTCTGTAAGCCTGGATTCAAGAGCCCTGGCGTTCCAGAGTCCGTTTGCGACCCTTCCATGGGAACAGGTGGCTTTCTGACCGCATTCATCAAGTATTTCAAGAAGCATCACGCCGACAAGCCGATTGACTGGTCGGTACAGCAGAAGGAGATTCACGGATGCGATACGGATCCCAAGGTTGCTGGTGTGTCTCGTCTCAACCTGTTTATGGAGACTGGAGGCAACCGCACAACCAACCTGCTTACTCACGACTCCCTCTATGGCGATTTGACCCAGACAGGGTATGATGTCATTCTGGCGAATATGCCATTCGGTCTCAAGGGTATCAAACATGCGGAATGCTGTGAGCGTGTAAAAGCCCTAAAGATTCGTGGAACGAAGTCCGAACCTCTCTTCCTGCAACTGATGATGGTGTCTCTCAATATGGGCGGACGCTGTGCGGTTGTAGTACCTGATGGGATGATGGTCAATAGTTCATCCTGCCACAACGACACCCGCAAGTATCTGTTGGATCACTTTGAACTGAAGCGGGTCATCAAGATGAAGGGGCAGTTCTTTATGAACACGGGTATCCAGCCCTCCATCCTCTTCTTTGAGAAGACGGGCAAGCCTACTGAGGCGGTGGAGTTCTGGGAGGTCGTGAAGGGCGATAAGGGTGAGATTACTGAGACAATGGTAGTGTCTGTTCCCCGCACCAAGATTGCTTCTGATACTTCATCCTCACTTGATATGCGACGCTACTTTGAGACAGATACGCCAGTTGCAAATCCTGATGGCTATTCAGTTATCAAACTGGGAGAACTATTTAATGTGAAGGGAGGGAAGGCTATTTCAAAGAAAGACCTTACTGGTACTTTGTATCCGTACTACGGATGTAATGGTATCAATGGACATGTGGATGAGTTCATGTATGATGGTGAATATATCATTTGTGCTCAAGATGGTAGTATCGGTTCAGTCTATCTTGTTAATCAGAAATTCTACCCAAGCAATCATACTCATATTCTACAAACAAAGGATGCTTCCCGTATTACTAATGCCTATGGGGCATACTTTCTAAAAATGATGGTTGATTGGAAACTCTTGATTACATCGGTCATTCCAAAAGTAACTCAAGCAAATCTGCTTGATATCAAAATAGTTGTCCCACCACTCCCCATCCAGCAAGAAATCGTCGCAACACTTGACCGCATCTACAACCCAGGCACAACCGACCTCACCAATACACTCAAACTCACGAGCCAGGCGATGGACTTGGTTCTGGCGAATCCTGCGGGTACTACGCTGGAGCCGATTGTGGAAGCCCAGCGACTCATTCGCAAGTCGGCACAGATGGTGGCGGATGTCAAGGCACAGATGGTGGCGGATGTTAAGGCACAGATGGTGGCGATTATGAAGTCTGTAGAAAGTCGTAGGTTTGTCCAGAAGAAACTATCTGAAGCATGCGACCTCTTGAGTGGGAAGGGCAACTATACACAGGATGGAGATACTTATCCTTACTATGATAGCAATGGAATAACTGGAACTCGTAAGGACTTCTTGTATGACGGAGAGTTTGTGATTACTGCCCGTAAAATGAGTATTGGAGCAGTACATTATGTCTCAGGTAAATACTGGGCAAGTGATAACACAATTAACATCCGTGTAAAACCTGATTCTGCTCTATCAAGTCGTTTCCTCTACTTCTGGCTTCTACTCAACAACAAGGTTCTCAAGGAATTGTCTTCTGGCATTAAGCCAGGCATTCGTAAATCTGATGTAGCTGACATTAATATGCCTATCCCTCCTATTGCCTTTCAAACTGCTGTCGTGACTCGCCTTGATGCCCTCCAATCCCAACTGACCGCCCTGGAGACCCTACAAAAGCAGTCAGAAGACAATGCCCGTTTCATCTTGGAGTCTTACCTCCCTACGGCCCCAACAGCACCCCTACTCCCCCTTGGCGGTGCTGGCTTGGATGTCATTACACATGAGGAGTAATCAGTCCTTCTTTGGTCGTTTGCGTGTCTTGCGATCCTTCTTTAACCATTCAGCCCGAAACACATGGAGAAAATAATTCTGCAAATGCTTCTCCTTTATTTTTGTTATGGCTTTTCGTATGGAGGTTGATATATCTTCATACGATATTGGTGATTCTTTCTTGATATAATGTTTCAGTTGATTGAAGAACTGCTCTATAGGATTAGAGCGTGGATAATACGCAACGCTGTACTGGATTGTATTCTTAGACTCTTTGACAGCGTTGCGGACTATATCGCTCTTATGGAATATAGCATTATCCATAACAATCACATGATTTTCATATTTCCCTGCGATTTTTGACTTGATAAAGTCAGTCAAGCGTTCTGCATTCACCGCACCCTTTTCATAGAGTTCCCAGCCAATAACACCCTTTGTAGTTATAGCAACTAATAAGGAGTACTTCTTGAATACACGCTGGTCGGTTGTCTTGACATAACACCGCCTTCCTGTATAACAACGGGCATAGGAAGGGTGTAGTGCAGCGTAAATACCTGTTTCATCCAGTGCTATGATTTTATCCATATCCTGTTTTCGCATGTCTGATATGTATGTTTCCACTTCTTTTTTGTGATCCCGTTCTTTACCACGATATGTTGTAGGCTGATGAACGATACGAAGTCGTTTTCGTGTTATATTTTGGTTTCTGATAATTCGCCCCAAATGCTGTGGGGTTATATCCAAATCGGAAAACTTCTCCTTGAGCATTTGTAAGAGGTCATTCAAAAATAGTTGTGGCTTCTTTTGTAATTCTGACCGAATAAATGATATGTACTCTTTCTTTACTTTTCTGGATTTTCTATGATGTTCTCTCTTTGTAATCTTCCCCGTATCCTGATATTCTTTTATCCAACGCTGTAGAGATTGACGCTTACAATCAAAAACTTCGCATGTTTCCACTTGATTATCTGTTTTTAGAGCGTATCTAACAGCAGATAATTTGTAATCTTCGGTATGATGTTTGCCCATTCCTATAAAAAGTGCCCGCCCATTCCTATAAAAAGTGCCCGTTTTTAATGTTCATTGGTCTAATTTAAAGCTATTGAATTTATCTTAATAGACTTAATAGATTATGACTCTTCATTTCTTTACATTTTTAGTTGATATTAATCGTCATTCAAAACAAAATCTTGTAGATTGTCTAAAAATTTTAGTAAATTCTTTAAATAATCAATTATCAGATTTTGAATTAATTGTTTTTACAAATTTTAATCCTCCCCAATTAGATAAAAATGTTATCTATAGAAAATATTATGACAACACTAAACACCTAATTTATAATGACAAATGGCTAAACCTAAGTTTTAATAAGATTAATATTTATAAAGATCTTTATGATGAAACAAATATTAACTATATTTGGATTGATTTAGATACAATAATTACATATGATATATCGTATCTAAATAATTTGAACAACTTTTTTATTATAAATGGTGGTAATACTCTTACAAAACAGAATATTTTTAATAATTACCCCCTAAAAATAGATACAAAAGATTATATTCAGGGCAATTTCTGGAAACTTGACATACAATTATATCACGAATTAATGAAAACATTCAAAGAGATAAATGAACGTGGATTGGAACTTGAATATGATCTGCAGTGTTTGTTTAATTATCATATTAATATTAAAGAAAATCTAAATGGTGTTAATTTAATTGGGAAAAACTGTTTTACTAATACTCTAAATGGTCTAGGAATTTGGACAAATGATGGCAAAGATAAACATGGAAATTTACAGGGTCTTGAGCAACTTTATTACGATACAAACGGAATTTTAAGAACAAAATACTATCCTGATAAAGAAATTCATTTAATTAGTTTTACTTTCTTTACAATTAAAGAATTGTGGAATCATCCAACATTTAAAAAAATTGTGTTAGGAAGCTAAATTACCAAATAATACCTCATGTATGTCCTTTTCTGTAAAACATTCTGTATTATTCCATATATCTGAATCATACTTCACAATTCTATTAAAATTATCAAACTCTGATTTTTTATAATCCTCATCTTCATCTTGAAAACTATATGTAACACTGGGATAATGTACGAATATTTTCCCATTGTTAAGAGCCAATGACATAAGTAGATGATCTAAACTTGTAAAAATACCATCTTCTTTAATTATTTCCAAAAGTTTTGTAGCTCCTTTGCGATTTACAATATAACTGTATGTACAATGATGAAATATAGGAATATTTTGACCATTTCCTGAAAAACATGGATTCGGTACAATTGAATACCAATTTCCCTTAATTTTTTCAAGTACATTAGGATAGTTTTCACGATTCACAGGAAGTACTCCCCCCAAATAAAGTACATCCCAGTCTTCAGGAAGATTTTTAAGACTATTTATCATATCTGCCTGATATGTATTAATAAACCGAACATCATCTTCTAATACCAAATAATTATTTATTTTTGGTGAATTCTCATTTACCAATTGCTTCCAAATATTATAATGACTCAAAGCGCACCCCATAACTGATTTTTTCCAGGAAAAATTATTGGCTCTAAACAACTTAATCAATTGTCTATCCAGTTTTATTTCTTTTCCATCAACAGCTTTTACACGCTCTACAAATCCAAGCAATCCTGGATTATTTTCGTAAAATGTATTAAGACGATCTTTTCTTCTATCTAAATTAATCAGACTAATACAGTCAATATTAGGATAAATACGATGAATATCAATAAACTTGCCTTTATGAAGATATATAGATTTTCCATTTTTATATGCTGAGCGAAGACTTAATAAATCAATAATCTCCTCAATATCAATATTTGGTAAAGCATATCTTTTTACTAAAACACTCCACACTATATTATCATGTTTATGAGTAACTATTTCATTATTAATTAATGATACATTTGGACATTCAACTAAAACGTTTTTATTCTGAATATATGCTGATGCTAAATTCAAAAAATTATTTATCCATTCTGTTCCAGCTTTAAACACAATAATATCAGGTTCAACCACTGGAGCATTTAGCTCCTCAGATGAAATTTGTAGAAAATTCCTAACAATTTCTGGTGCTATTGTACTATTTTTAACTGACATATTTCTCAAAAATAATATTGGATTTTCAACTGTATTTAGCATTTCCGTTAAATATTCAGGAATGTGTGTCCATATACATTCATATGTTTGAAATACAACTGTTTTATTTTTAAATATTGGATTTGTAGATACTTGCTTAAGTAATTCACATCGCCAACCACATGTTTCATATTTCCAAAATGTTGGAAAAGGATTAATAGAGGATGTATCAAGCTTATGAACATTTAGAATAAGTTTCTGCTTAGTGTTTGAGATATCATAATTTATTATATTATCTATGTATTGTTGACTAATATCTGGATGATAGTACACAGAATATTCTAATGTAAGATTATCAGGTATTATTTTTTCAAGAAATTTAATTGAAAAAAAGAACGAATTAATATGTGATTGCTCTGTATTTTCATGTAAATAAGTGAGGAAAGTTAATGACTTTTTCGCATTTGGAAAAACTATTTCAGGTAATTTTTTAGTCTGTCTAGCACTATTCTCAACTATTGTACGAATACGACTTGCTATTCTCGTCAACCGATTTTGCCAATACCATAGTAGTTCTTCGGATAATGCAGGAATTTTGGCTATTTGCGCTGCCTCCTCTGGATGTTCATCAAGATACTTAACGGTTTGAATCATTTCAGGGAGTGTTTTACCTGTTAAATTAACAATACCACGAGGATCAAAGTCCATCGCAATATTTTGTTCTCCCCAATACAAGGGAACACAACCAGCTAATTTTGCTTGTAAAACCTTTTCTGTTATGTATCCTGATTCTTGTGTATTTTCAAAGCAGATATTGAATCTATGTTTGGTGAGATAGTTATGTTTTGTCGCATCTCCTTGTCCTCCTCCTTCATAGTTTGATCCGATTGGTCCTCCAATATTATTAAGGAATTGACCCGCTGAGTTGACTTTTTTATAGGTAGCCGATAACTTTTTGAAAAATATGTTTCTAATGTTACAATTTGGGTTACTGACAACGAATGAACAGAATTCTCTCCGCTGATTGAATGAGATTGGGTTTGCTTCCGTTGAGAAGGTAAGTGGCATAATTCCTGGATTTCGTAGGAATTGTTCGACATGTCCTTGGTTTGTTTGGATTGACTTATTAAACCAATCCAAGTAAAGAACCCAGATAGGCAATCGCATATAGCGCTCATTCTCTCTTAAATTAAATGTTAGAAAAAGTTTAATTCGTTCATCTTTATGATTAATAGGATATCTTGATTCACACTCACCACTAAAATAAATTCTAGGAATTGTATCAGGATACAATTCATTTGTTTTTGAAAAAGGCCCTTGAATTATGAAATCTGGATAATCTTCTTCTTTTTTTGGTTCAAAACATACAACATTAAATTTATTAGCCTTAAAGAGATCCATAAAAAAATTATTATTTGGATCAAAGCCTTCCCACAAATCCAAAAAGAGCACCTGATACTCTTTAGTTGATACAAGAAGTTTGTCATTTTTATTTTCCGATATAGAAGGTAGTATTGACATAAATTGTGATTCTGGATAATTTGACCGAGTAATTGTTTCCTGAAATATATCTTTGAATTTATTAATATTTACTCGTGTGCTAAATTTGGAATTAATCATATTATGAATTTCATTAACATCTGGTATAGAAATGCCGTTTTTTAATATATTTCTAATAATTTCAGTTGAAACTTCTACCGAACTTTCTGGATAATAAAGGGATTGAAATGATGAATGAAGATCTGCAATAAATGGCGAATTATGTATAAAAGGAATGTTTAGCCAGGCTAGATCGAGCATGAATGGCTGAAAAGGCTGAAAACGAATATGAGAGAATGCTATCAGATTATTAGAATAATCCTTAAAATCCGCCAGTCTTTGGCGACCTACAAATTCAATGTTATGATGTGTTTTTATTAAATCAAAAGTATTTTTCATTATATTTGTTTGAAAATATTCACTATCATTGAGTATCTTTCCATTTATAACTGTAATTTTTGATATTTTGTTGAATTCTTCACATGTACTATTTTTTATAAAATTATATATTGATGTTATCGGAACTACTGAATTACTTTGATTATCAAAATTTTTATCAATTAAAATAAAATCATATTGCTGACTTTTATTAGGATTTGTAGGAACTGTAGGATTTGTAGGATTTGTAGATATTTGTTTCATATAATGCTCTATGGGTTTAGAAGACCAAGTATATGGTAAAAAAAAAACAGAACATGGAATAACCGAATTCAACATTTCCAATTCATCTTTATTAAATTCCTCCCACATCCACACAGCATGTGCTCCCAAAATATTTAGAGGTAGTGGAGTCTGTAAATACACTGCATTCTCAATTTCATTAATAAGAAACCGTTTCCTATAAAAAACAATGGTATGCTTTGCTATTTTCTGCCGAATATCATTGGATACAAGACCATCAATATCAATTACATAATCAAATATTAGTTCCCTATTAAGTATATCATTAACTGAAACTCTTTCAATATTTTCTGGTTCATAACAATCTGTCCACCATGATTCAACAGTATCAGATAGGGGAACATTTACAAATGTTGTTGGAATTTGTAGGTGTTGAAGAAATTCATAAAGAACAAGTGCTACTTGACCACGACCCCCACTAAATATTGAATTACCGACCGTATAAATAATAGCAAACTTTGGGACTAACTGAACCTGAGAGTTTTCCATTAATATTTGAAATGGTAATTTATTTGGACTAATAAACGAACATGGATGAGGAAGTCAGAACCTTCGCATCTAATTCCAATAGTTTATGAAACAGTAGTAGTTTGTAATAACTCAAGATTCGTATTTTGTAAAATTTCATCCCATTGAGATTGTATTACTGGATTAAAAGGGCTGTGTGTCCATTTTAAAGTTTCATAATGAGATTTATAAATATTTGTATTTAAGGCGTGATTTTTTATAGTTTCATCAAGTATTTCTAAACTTAGAGACCATTTTGATGTATCATAATAATATCCATAGTTTTTCCAACCAGTAGCATTATGAAGTACTGGAAAATTTTTTGACATTAATTCTAATGTCATGTAGTTGTATTCATTATTAATTTGATGTCCTATAAAAATGGCACCAGAATTCTGTTCCAAAATATCAAAAATTGTAAATCGTAGAAAATATTGAATGCGTTCCTCTGGAATTCTTAAAAGAGGTAAAATATTTTTCTCAAAGTTATTTGTCTTTGACAAATTATGTGCGTTATATATCTTAATAACACCCTTCCAATCCTTATTTTTACGAGCAAATTCGGCAGCCAATAGAAGCGGAATATAAAAACATTTTTGAAACCCTAAATTAGGTTCACAGATTATAATATCTCTATTCTGCCAATCCATTGATGTATCCCATGTAATTGATTTACCAGCTGAAAATTTACTAAATATCTGATCTGACCAAACATATGGGGCTATTTTACTGTCTTTTAATTGACTGCCATTAAGAATAGCAGTATATTCACGATTCTGATTATAATGAGGACTTGTATAGATTCCATCATAAGTACCTGAAACATGATGTATAAAATGACATTCAGGCATTCTAGTGCTAACTTCTATATCAATGTTCAAAACATTCCCCAAATAAAGTTTCAGGAAACGAGTTCCAAAATCACATAAATATTTACGAAACTCTTCCTGACATGTCATCCCAATTTCAATAACACAATAAATGGGGATTTCCGATTTTATAACAGTTTCAGGAAGAATATAACGATAATGCTTTGTTATTAATTTAATTTTATCAGCGTCTGGTTTTTTATCATAAAGTATTATCGGAACATATTGTATTGAGTCAAAAAGATCATAAAGATTCAATATATTTTGAAAAAGACCATTTGAAAAAAGAACATCATCATGAATTACATTGGTCGCTAGTAACACAATTTTTGGTAATTTTTTAGATTTAGGGGAGGATATTTTTGAAATAATAGATTTGTATGGATGAATTTGATTCTTCTGAGTAACTTTATCTTGAATAGTTAATCCAGGAATCATTGCGCAATGGTATGTCATTAAAATCTAATAAGAAAAATTCAAAAAATTGAGCATTTGTTTCGCACATATATTTTTACTACTGCTAGTATAAAATGAGTTCGCTAAAGAAAAATACTGGACTTATAGGATTTGTACCTTGTAAATTTTGTAAAAAAAATAATTTTGATAATTCAGCTGACCATCCTGATGAAAAATGTTTTTTCCGTCAAGCTATGTATTGTTCTCAATGCGCTAAATATGGTCATCCCACAAATGATTGTCCTATTAATAATCCTTCATGGGCTACGGTTCCCATTTATCTTGAACAATTAATTCCAACAGAAGATCTTAAACGTCATGATATTCGTTCTAAAACACCCCTGATAGGCGGACCACTAAGTGAAGGGACATTACGTGATTTACAAAAATTAGGGGAAAAAGTAGAGGCACATGATAACAGGCTAATTGAATTACCATATGATGAATATATAATTAAGCAATTTCTAAAAAATCATGGTTATAGTAATATTACTGATAATTTTAAGAAAAATCTGAAATTAATTGAGAGGTTTGAAAAAGAGCATAGTGTAGTTGTATCATTTATACCAGGTAATCCTGAAGATATTATCTCAACAGGAATTAAGAGGACCAATGCTACTAACAAAGTCGCTGCTCATGGACAGGCAGGAGCAGAGGCAAAGAAAAAAAAATGAGAAGAGAAGCCGAAGCAGAAAGACCAGAAGCAGTAAAAAACATCATAAATTAAATAAAACCATAAAAGGTGGTTCGTATACTGTACCAATTCGTGATTTACCTGACCATTATTCCATACGTTTTATTAATGCTCATGGGGAAATAAGCCCTGAAATTTTTTACATTGTTCCTGATAAAACCTACCTAATTATGCCAAATGTGTGTGGAGTACCAACACACATTTCACAAACATTTACAGATCCTCTATATATTCCCTATGATGAAGCATTAAAATCTTTTAGAAATAAATTTGTTGAACTCACTAAATTAGGAGATACTTCTTACACAGTCTTTTTACCTGGTGATATAATACCTATGCAGACTTTTCAATTTGATCCATCATTACCTTATTCAAAAGAAGAAGCTTTATTCGGATTTGTAGGTGTTTTTGCCCCAAGTGTATTTTCTAATAATCTTTTTATTCAAAATATGATTAAATTTAAAATGGTCGGTGCTGATAATGTCTTTTCAATTCCTTGGAAAAATATTAATATACTATTATTTGAAATTTTAGAGTATATTCGCTTATACTTAAATACCTTAGATAAAGATAGAAAAGGACGCCCAAATTCTGAAATTTTTAGAATTTATAAAACTATATTGGATAAAATAAGTGGTGTTAAGACAACTATAAAACAATCGTTAGAAGAGGACACACGATTAACATTTACATATGGTATAATATTTGAAAATGCATACACAAGAAGTCTTTCTCAAAGAATTAATTATGATAAAATTAAAGGAATTAACCTAATTGCTAGTTTACAAGCTATTCGCTATTTATTACCTTTAATACCTGAAAACATGATAAATGAATTAATAAGTGAAATTATTATTAAAAATACTGAATATAAATTGAAAAAAATAAGCATAAATCAAATTGTTGAAAAAACACGAGATCCCTCTGTTGATAATTTTTTTATAATAAATTCATGTAGAAGTTTAAGAGAATCAACAGAGCCACCGCAATTTAATTTCACAGCTGATGAAAAAATAGGGACAGTCACCACGGCCGCTGCTGCTGCCTCTGCCTCTGCCTCTACCAGTACAGCATCAGGTGCTCCCAATAATAAATATAAAAAAATAGATTTTGGGAAATACAGTGCTAAATTGATTAGTAAGTTAAATTCCCTGACATTACAGAATAATACAAATCCTCTAGCTACAATTAATATGAAAAAAATTAATGAGTTATTAATGAAAAAAGGATTCAAGAAAAATATCCAAACAGTTGTAAACTATTCAGAACTCTACAAACTTTTTAAGGATGTTATGAGTATTGATAAACCAGGCGAAGAGTTTTTACCCATGATTGAATCCATTAAACAGGTTTTATTTGAATTGGAAGAATATGCCCCTAAAGAAACATTAGCAGCAACACGAAATGTAGCACATGAAGCAGATACTGCTCGTCTTCGTGCTATGGAAATATCTTTTGAGGAAAGAAAGAAGGAGCTGGAACGCTTAATACGAGAACGAAAACGTACAAGCGAGGCTATTAGAGAACATAAAATGAGATCATCCAAATTGAAAACAGCTAATGATAAAACACGAGCAACAGTAATTCAAGAGCAACTTCAACAAAAATTAGAGCAACTTAAGCAAAATATAGAGCAAATGGAATCTTTAAAACCCTAGAGGCCAAGAATATTTTTAATACTTACACCACGGATTTTTAGGGCGTCTATTGTCTCTATTTGAATTGAGGCATGAGTGTGCACAGTAGTCACTTTATAATAACCAGTTCCTGTTATTCCTGTATATGCCAGAATATCACGATGTTCACCTTTATAGACAACATCTACATATCTACCATTTTCAACACCAATTGTTATAAGTGTAACAGGATTCATAGGGTCTGTTTTAGTAACTCTACCCGTGGCAATAATTCCTGTAAAAGATACAATTGTTTTATTATCCAGAGTTTTTTGCTCATTTATTATATGACAATTCGGTAGAAAGTCTGGACCAAACCATGTATGATACAGCGCCATATCAGATAAGATTTGTCGCGGATTATCATCAGCCAAAAGAACAAGCTGATCTTTTGATTCCAAAGGTATGACTGCTGTGTGGCCATTTCTTAGTCCCAGGCGATAAGGCGGTGGTGCCCTTGGTATGAGAAGCCCAGCATTTCTCGCCTCTCTTTTATGCACCCATTGGCGATATTCACTTTGACAATGATTTAGCGTAGCAACCCAAAATTCATGGGGATTATGTGCTTTCCAATACGCAAGAGCCCAGACAAGTTGAGCATATGATAATGCATGGGATTTACAGAAACTATATTTAGAAAGTTGACGAAGATCATCCATTACAGAGTCAATAAAATCAACTGTATGTCCATATTTAAGAAGATGAATTCTAAATTCCTGGATTTTCGGATAGTTATTCTTGGCAAACACTTTTCGCCAACGATCCGCCTCTGCAGAAGTACATTTAAGTGCCGAGCGAATAATCGCAATAGCATCATCATCAAATAGAATAGGACGACGAAGTGGATCTGATAAATTAAGTCTGGCCTTCCACATTTGTAGGAAATCTGCTTTTCGCCCATCTGCAGCTGCTGCTGGACGAATAAGGGCAAGGCCAATTGCTACTTCAGTAATTGTCTGCGGTGCCATTTCAATCAGAATTTTATGCATTCCACGGGATTCGGCAAAAGTGATTCCAATATTATCACCACGGGCAAGTAGACATTCTGTACGAACATCACGGCGAGGATAATCAAGAAGATCAGTATCGCTTATATCTGTAAGTTGAGCTATACCACGATTTGAAAGCAGGTCTATCTTTATATAACCTGCATCCTCGGTTTCATCCTTATTGAATTTAATTTGCGCCAACTCAGAATCTGTCTGAGGCTTGAATATAAGATCTTCAGGAACTTCACCCTCTTCTTCAAAAATCACAATACCACCACAATGTTTTGATGTAGTTCGCTGACTTCCAATTAGACTTGTAGCACGTTCTTGGACTTTTTGCCGTGTGGCTTTATCAGGAACTATTTTTTCAAGACGAAAGTTTTTTGGCGGCTGTTTAATTCCTTCTTCCCGAAGTGCCTGACGGATTGCTGTTTTAGATCTGTAGAGAATATGATTTGATATACGGGCAACCATTTTAGGAAAAGCACTAGCAATTCTTTGATAAAGTTCATCACGACGATTATAAGGTACATCAATATCAATATCAGGAAGATCTTGACGTGCTGTATTCATGAATCTTGCTAATTCAATACCATTTGTAATTGGATCAATATGAGTGATTCCGAGGAGATAACACACGAGTGATGAACCAGCCGAACCGCGAATAATATGGGGAATATCTTTAGCAAGTTCAAGAATTGTGCGGACTTGTAGGAAAACTTTGGTGAAATTATTGCGATCAATGAGGGCAAACTCTTCTGTGAGACGAGTAGTGTAGAGTTGATTGTTTGGTATTGGACGAACAAACAGAGTTTGGAGAGTATCTGCTGTCTGTGACATTTGCTAACAGTTTACTGTCTACCATTATTTGCTGACTGCTGACTACCGAGATCTCATCTATCAAATTTAGACCACGATGAAACTTTTTGGGCCTTTGAATATTCGCTGCTCTAATTAGAAAAGGTAAGAGTAACTAAATGGCAAAAACACGTTGTAAACGTAAGAATATGCACAGACGCTCTCGCTCTCGCACTCGCAAATATGTACAAAAAAATAAACAAAGAAAAGGCGGAATGTGCCCATGTTTTATGAGAGGTGGTGATGGTATTGGAGCACCCACCACTGAAAAGGCCGACGGAGTCCCTGTCCCACCTAAAGGACTTGTAGATATACCTGGCCTAAGTGATTCAATGGATATTAAGACTTACAAGGAATATTTTAGTGATGTTTTGGATGGAAAAATTGTTCCAGAAAGTCAAGACTTTTAGAGACAACTCAAATCTAAGAATACTAAAAATGAATAAAAATAGTTGCTCATTTTTAGTATCATCTGTCTAATTTTGAGAAACCTTATGTTATAGTCCATTTAACATTAAGGGTTCCTGATGGAGCGGATACAGAAAATTGCGTTGAACTTGTAAAGGATATATTAATTGTTCCACTCCCACCAGTTGTTACCAAATTTTGAGCCCCAGAAGTCAGTACAAATGTTCTCACAGCCCAATCAGTATTTGTAGCATTATTAGCCGTTATTGTTATAAAAGCAGGATAAGTAGGTGTTGGAGACAATGTCACTGTGTATGAGCCTAAACCTGTCCTATATCCGCTCTGAATACCACCCGCAAATTGACTAATTCCACCTGATACTTCCAACACATAGTTCGGTTGAATTGTGCCGATACCTACTAATCCTCCACTGAGACACATTACATTTGAATTGTTAGTCTGTAAAAATAGGTTAGAATTTTGACGCACATTTAAATACATACTTCTCGTCTGATCAAACCACATTCCTCCGTAAAAAAGAGAGGATGAAAAACCTGAGGGTACTGGATCAATAGAATTAGAACTATTGTCATAGAAACCTAAACCAAATTTATAGGGAGATGCCGAGGATGTATTACAAAGGATACCACCGCTAGTTAATCCATCTTGAGAACTCCCTCCATTTCCTGCCACAGTATAAAAAGGGGTTTTATTAAATGCCCCATTCGTAAGCCCATAATATCCTCTATTATTAGCATTATCACGACCATAATACAATCCCGCACTTGTTGTCCTATTGTTCGCTGAACCAAATAAGCACACGGCCAAATTGTCCTCTGAAGTTTGAGACACATTGGGAACTGCTCCTGTCAGTGAATAATTGAATCCACGAGAAATAACTCCACTTGCATCAGTAATTCGTGTCAAAGATCCTCCCTGAATAATTGTTGCCCTAGCTGTTCCACTAACATCCAACTGAAAACTTGGCCCCACTGATGGTGTTGTACCAATCCCTACAAATCCTGTGCTTCTTTTAATAGTAATAGAATTTCTGCTAAAACCTCCTGTACCAAATGAAGTAATTTGTAAATCCCCGCCAAATCCATCAACTGATGAAATATCATTAACACCTGAAAATCGCCAGAGTGAACCACTATAATTTACATTATTAGCACTTAGGTCTAAATATGTCACAGGCGTTGAGCCATTTGAATATACTGGACTTATTACTACAGGATAATTTGCCTGAAGATTAAAAGGGTTAACATGGACTATTGTATTACCACTTGAACAAATACTTAATTGTCCAACCTGTGGATGATAAATACCAGTTCTGAAGTCACCATACCAATATATATTAGGATATATGCCTCCATTGCCATCACCACCATTACCATTGAATACTATAGAAGAAGTGGCATTCTGAGTTGACCAAAGAAAAGATAAACCATAGTAATTAACTGAACTATTGCTTCTAAAAAATGTACTAAATGTGGTGTCATATGAACCATTTAATGGTAAAACCCCAGAACCACTTTTGAATCCCTGAAATGTTGTATTATTAAATCCAAAATCAGCATTCGCAGAAGAACCTGATGCCACAACAGCCATTCCAGTTATTTGATTAGTAGCATTTACAGTTCCAACAATATCCAAAGTGGCTGTTGGAGCTTTATTAATACCAACACCCCCTAAGGGAACAGTAAAAACAAGGTTATTACCAGATGTACTAAATGATACATTAGAATTATTAATATAATATTGATCAGAACATAGCGAAGAAGTTGCTTCACCTTGAGATGGTTTAATATCAAGTGTGTAGTTTGGAGACGAAATATTGAATCCAAAACGAGGGATACTATTAAATACTGGATTGTAATAAAAGCCCTGTGTAGTTGAACTCTGAAATCTATATGATATCCCTGTAAAAATACCGAAAATATTATTATTTGGCGCAGCTAGTCCAAATCCTTGCTGTAGACCATAATATGAGCTTATATTATCTGTTGTAAAAATTTCACCAGATACTGTATTTGATATTAACTGAATCATATTAATACCGAGATTCGTAGGATTGTTAAGAGCATTATAAGGGCGAAGAGTTGTTAAAAAGGTGCTTCTATTTGCCACATTCGCTATCTGCACACCACGGGAACTGGATGTATAGAAAACAACATTATCTCCAGTTGTCATTGTTGTGGATGCTGAACTAAGACCAACAAGGAGGCCAATATTTACAGAAAGAATAGGACTTGTTGTCAGAGTTCCTGATGGACCCGTATTGCCTTGAATACCCTGAGGGCCTTGTTGGCCTTGTGGACCAGCAGGGCCTTGAGGGCCACGGGGGCCAACTGCTCCCTGGGGTCCTTGAAGACCTATACCTTGAGGGCCTGTTGGTCCAGATGGTCCTATTGGTCCAATTGGACCCTGGGGGCCAGATATGAAGGGGCCTGGTGGTCCCTGAGGTCCAACTAGACCTTGAGGGCCTGTTGGTCCTGTTGGACCTGGAGCAAGCGAACCAAGAGTTGAGAAAAAACACTGACCATTTGTACCAGTTATTAGAACTTGATTGGGAGATGGAAATCCGTTACGATTTGTTAAACTCAAAATATTGCGAAGGATAATATTATCCGTGTCAATATTTTGTCTGCCACTGGAGGCCATTATTCCTGATAGATGAATAGTCAAAAATATTGGTTTCAGGACGAGGAGGTATAGTCGGAAAATTTGGAGCTAATAAATTGCTCAAGTTTGGTAATCTTTTCATTGGCCTGAGTGAGCTCTGCCATAGTTTCCTGTAATGCTCTTGTTAGGAAGGGGACAATTTCAGAGATGGCTATGCCTAAAGGTATTGGATTACCACTAGTATCTACTGGATTATCATGGTCAATAGCAGTACAAAGCTTACCTGTTGAACCGTGCTTTTGCGTACATATACATCCAGGTAAATTACCAATTATTCGCATACTTGGAATAAGTTTATAAACATCTTGAGCAATAAAACCAATAGAATGACGTTCATCAGATTTCCAGTCAAATTCAACAGGTTTGAGTGAATTAATTATAGTTTTTGCAGACTTTAAAGGAATTATATTGTGTTTTAGACGAATATCTGATGAAGTAGTCCAGGGATTAGTACCACCAGCAGTACCATTTACATAAAATTTATAATTTTGTGAATTAGCAGTATTAATACTTACATTACCATTTGTATCAAAATTCATAGCATTAATAATATCGCTGCCTGGTCCAAACCTTTTTTCAATTGTAAATGATGATTTATAACTTAAACTGTCCAAGTGTGATATTGACAATTTATCGTTAGAAATTACATTTCCTAGTAATATTTCTTTATAACCTATTATAGAATTAGTTATACCAATTGCTAATCTTGGATATCCACCTACATATGTTTGATAGTAAAAATCTAATTTATCTAATAGAGTTGAATTTAATGTTATTTTTTTAGATATACTATTATTATTATTAGGTAAAATTAGATCACCTCCAACTGCCAACGTATTACCTCCATTTTGTAAGGATAGTGTTGATGGTGCATTAATAGCAGGAGTTGTTATAGATGTTAAGAAATTTCCTGTTCCATTGACATCTAATAAAGATTGAGGATTCGTAGTACCTATACCTACGTTGCCATTCCCTAGAATTGTCATACGAGTATTACCTCCATTTTGTAATGATAGTGTTGATGGTGCATTAATAGCAGGAGTTGTTATAGATGTTGAGAAATTTCCTGTTCCATTGACATCTAATAAAGATTGAGGATTCGTAGTACCTATACCTACATTGCCATTCCCTAGAATTGTCATACGAGTATTACCTCCATTTTGTAATAATAATATTGATGGACCATTAATAATAGGAACTGTTATAGATGAGAAATTTCCTAAAGAAGCTGATATAGATCTTGTGAAAGTTCCTACAGGAGCTATTATAGATGTTAAGAAATTTCCTGTTCCATTGACATCTAATAAAGATTGAGGATCTGTAGTACCTATACCTACGTTGCCATTCCCTAGAATTGTCATACGAGTAATACTATTTGTATTAAAATATACTGGAGCATTTTGTTTATTTTCTATGGTCATAGAATTCAAATTATTTGATGAATTAAAATTTATTGATCCATAAAAAGTTCCACTAAATCCATTCGCAGCCGGATCACTATTGCTAGAAGTACTATAACGATTATCATAAAAACCTATTCCAAATGTACCACCAGATGTAATATTGTTGCATACTAATATACCACCTCCTAATGTATCTGTTGTCGCAGTTCCATTGAATGCGTAAAATGGCGCTTTGGAGTTCGGAGCAACAACAGTTCCTACTAAATATCGTGTTAGTGTTGTTTGTGGATAATTATTGTAGTAAAATCCTGATTTAAAATTGTTTCCATAACCATATAAATAAAAGGCTGGACTTGATTCAGTGGATGTATCGCTTGTTGTACTAGGTAAATCAATTGCTTTTCCAGAGTACACAAAAGCACCAGCAAAAAGTTGCTGACCAATACCCGCTTTTTGATTAACTATCAACGAATTTTCTAGCTTTACATTACCGTCTGTCTGAACTGTCAAGCGAGTATTACCTCCATTTTGTAATACTAGTATCGAGGGACCATTAATAATAGGAACTGTTATAGATGATAAGAAAATTCCTTTAGGAACTGCTATAGATGTTGAGAAATTTCCTACAGGAGCTGTTATAGATGTTGAGAAATTTCCTGTTCCATTGACATCTAATAAATATTGGGGATTTATAGTACCTATACCTACCATGCCATTTGCTGTAATTCTTAGTCTTTCAGTACAAGTTAAACCAGAATTTGGAGTTGTAAAAAAACTCAAATAAGTAGGACAACTAGCATCAGACCAATTACCTTCTGCAGCACTCAGTATTAAAGCACCTCTATTAAAATTGCCTATTGATCGTTTTCCTATAAAATCAATATATCCCAATTCATTATTTCCTTGTACATTATTTCCACCGCTATTTTGATAAAATTGGAAACTATTACTAAAATTAGTAAAAGAATTAATACGAAGTATCCCACTAATATCCAACGTCTGTTGAGGATTTATAAAATTAATACCAACTGCTGTAGATGTTATAGTCATACGAGTATTACCTCCACTTTGTAAGGATAGTGTTGATGGTGCATTAACAGCAGGAGTTGTTATAGTTGAAGTAAAATTACTTGTTCCATTGACATCCAGAGAAACTAATCTATTCTGTATAGTATACACATTTGTGCCTTCAATACCAGCAACAAGTTTTGTACCATCTGCTGATGATGCTATACTTACCCATTTTTGAGTATTAATTCTTTCAACCCAATTTAGACCTGAATCGTTACTAATC
>Ga0214917_10002165_pt1 | contig 24407 bp, 22 predicted proteins | sample LL_1208_BB_MetaG_FD_177983 | JGI IMG/M metagenome (GOLD analysis project Ga0214917, IMG submission 177983) | Freshwater microbial communities from Lake Lanier, Atlanta, Georgia, United States - LL_1208_BB | ecosystem: Environmental > Aquatic > Freshwater > Lake | place: USA: Georgia | collected...
GGAACAACTGCCACACACTACAACCGCTTCACGGCTTTTTAACTATCCTTTTTAATATATTCTGCGTCAGCAGGGCCTAGATATCACTAATTTTGATCCGGTGTTGCAGCAAGAATGGACTGATACGATTGTAAGACCCACGCTGAGTTTCCAGGTTCGGCATCAATTGGTTCCCAACACCGTAGCCGCAACACTCCGTTACGAATATCGTTATGACGACTCAAGATATATAGGGGATTTTGAATTTTATATTTTCGGGGCATTGGCGACTGCCCAAGCTATTCGAAATTCTAACAGCGACGTATATCGCGCGTCATTGGCAACTTTTTTTTAACGCGGGGGATTTTATAGTTTCGTACCCATTGATTTTCGCCGGTAATCAAAAATGGATCGGACGTCACGTCGAACCATGATAAGCTCGGCGATATCGCCCAATACCCCAAACGGAAGACGATAGATGACGGAATCGGTCATTAACGTGCCACCGGCCATCGGCTCAAATGTATGCGTATGGTGCCAGGTTCGATAGGGGCCAACGATCATTTCGTCGCTAAATTGGTGGATGGGGTCCCAATGCGATATTAAGGTTCGCCACTTGATGGGGATTCCTTTGATTTTAAGTCGATAATCAATCAACGTTCCTTTATTCAGTGAACCGGATATCTGAGTAATTTTAAAATTAAGCCAAGGCGGGGTAATTGCTTCAAGGTTGGTTGCGTTTGAGAAAAATTCAAAAACGGAGTCGGGCGACTGAGGCAGCCACTGCATCGCGTTAAAACGGTACGCGTTTTTCCATCCGTTTGGGGCAACTAACTCGGAAAGCGCATCCTCAATTTTGGGATATCGAAATTTAAATCCCGATTGAAGTGCGATTGTTGGCGTCACTTTTTGCGAGGATAATACGATGGTGCTCATTTCACCCAAGGCCAGTTGGATTAGTGTGGCGGGGACGCGTGGGGCAATCCATCGTGCCAAATAATGTCCCAGTGTTTGGGTGAATACGCGATTTGTCACCGGGTGGGGCGCCACCCCATTAACGACCCCGCGGATGGATTCGGTCTTTAAAATATGCGTGAAGAGTGCGACTAAATCGTTGTGGTGAATCCAGCTCATCCATTGCGATCCAGTTCCCAATGAGGCGCCCAATCCAAGACGAAATAGGGGTAACATTTGGGCAAGGGCGCCATTTTCGGAATCCAAAACGATACCCACTCGGACAATTGCAAGGCGAGACCGGTGCGAGACGCATTGAATCTCGGCTTCCCATCGGTCACAAACGGTCGATAAAAATGTCGATCCCCCGGACGACGACTCGGTTAATTCTTCGGTGCCCCGGTCGCCATAGAAACCAATGGCGGAGGTGGATATCACGACTTCGGGAGCGACAGTTGTTTGCTGGATTGCTTGGGCGAGATTTCGGGTACCGACCAGTCGAGAATTTAGAATTTCTTTTTTTTGTTGGGCAGACCATCTTTTTTTGGCCACTGGTTCGCCGGCAAGGTGAATGACGCCATCAACCCCTTCAAAAATGGATGAAGATGGAACGGTTGTCGGATCCCAGTCGATCCAGGTCACCGGCAATTCGATCGTTTGCCGTGATCGGTGAGTGTTTCGGGTTAAAATGCAGACGTCATATCCTGCGCTTAGAAGGGAAACTGCGAGTGCCCGACCAATCGCACCCGTTCCACCGGTAATTACAACTTTTTTTGAAGTTTTCATACTCAAAGATACAGTACCAAAGCATTTTGAGGATTTCTAGAACCAGGTTATTTCGGACGAATAATGTGAGTATTTTTGACCCTAAAAATCGGAAATATTCTGCTAAAATAATATTTTTGGGGGCCGTATGAACCAATCAGACTATTCAGCAATCATCGACCGAATTCGACAGACCTGTGGCGTCGAAACGACTCATTTTACAATTGTAAAAAAATCAGACGCGGGTGACCCTGAATACGAGATTGATTTTTTTCCAGACCGAATCACGTATCTCAAGCGAACGGATCTTCGCCGCATTTCGTTTGAGTACGACTTTCAATCCCAATGTTTTAAGGATAAAGCGGGTGTCGCGGCTCCCGAGAAGTGTCAAATTTTTAACACATTGTTTAAACGTGCCTTAGGCGATCTGAGCATCAATAAGGCCCAGTTTTTGTTCAAAGACGCGACGGCTCAATAGCGGCTGTCCGGTTTCGGAAAATTTAGATTCCGTCGTTAATTTCACTTAATGCGATGGCGGCGTCTTTAAATTTGGGATTGATTTTCAAACTGGTTTCGAATGCACTTTTTGCGCTGGAGAGGTCTTTTTTACGGCTACATGCCCCAAGGAGCAACGCTTAAACACCCAATAATCACCCCACAAAATGCCATCGACATTGCCGCTTATGTCAACACCGTTTTGCCACGAAAACACGACCCCAATCGGAATACCTATTATCCAAACCCTAACTTCAAATAGAAGTTCCAAACAAATAACACGGTCAAGTCTCGGTTAAATTAGAAAAAAAGATCTATCGTAACTCGGTGCCACTAACGGGGGAAACGCACTGTCCAAAACCGTTGCATCATGCCGTACCACCCAAAATAAGTTGGGGACATGATACCCGGTTTTGGACACACGAAACGTATTAAAGGGTTTGGAGGTTAGCAAGCTTCAATTGATAGTCACGCCGTTGTTGGGCATAGGTTTCTTGGACCTGCGCAACCATCTGCAACGTCGACAACACATCGGTGGAATCTTTCACACCACGATCATAATCTTGAATAATGGTACGTAACAACCGTGCTGACTTAGTCACCCGCTGTTCCGATGCATGAATCAGTTCACGCAAATGGATCAATTCCTCGTTGCTAGCGTCCAGCTCCGCCGCCATGATTGCCCGTTGATGTGTGGTCGAAACCAACTGCGCACGGACGCCTTTCGCATCCGCATCGACTAGGGCATCCAATTGCTGCCCATCCCACAGCATCAGATTAAATCGAGCACCCAGCAGCGCCTCGGTACGGTCAATCCAATGTGAAGACGACCGCTCCGATTCGTTATAAAGCCCATATTTTCCGATCAAATCAACGGACGGACTCAATTTCCCAACTGTTAGGTCCCGTTTCAATTCAACACGCCGTAGGTTTAATTCAAATTCGCGGGTCCCGATCGTTGACTCCGGCAATTGCCCCACCAAAGCAGTGTCACTATGAACATGCGGCAACTCAGACATGGTTACACGAATTGTCGATGTCTCCGGAAGACCCAAGATCGCCTTAAGCCGAATCGAAACAATCTTTTTTTCATGCCGAAAACTTTCCACCTGTTCATTCAACTGGTCCTCATAAATCTCAAACACCATCAAATCGCTGCTCGGAATCAGACCTCGATTAAATCGACGCTTAGCGGACTGGTAGCTTCGGATGTTTTGACGCAAAATTCGTTGGGAATTTCGAATCATTTCATCCGCATAGACAATATTCCAATACGCGGACTGAGCCTTCGCCAATCGGTCCGCAATCGCATGCTCACGTCGCAAATGGGCGAGCGCCACCTCGGTTTGCTCGATGGCCTCTTGTGCATCCTGCCCCCCCCGATAAAGAGGCATCTCCCAATCAAGACTACCAACGGGTTGCACCCGACCATTACTTAATTCTTCCGACCTAATTCCATCAACCCCAAACGAAGCCGTGAGTTGCCCGCCTCTCAATCGACGTGTCATCTGAGACCTGGAATTTGCCGCATCGATTTCCCACTGAGTCGCCTTCACCTGCCCATTTTTCTCGAGTATATATGACTTTAAATCGCCATAATCCAAGTCGATGACAACCGGATTCGACGCCAGCAATCCCCCCCCAAAAAATCCGACACACCCCCCCATCAGTACCCCGGCGAATTGGACCCAATTATAACCCTTCATCATCAATCCAAATGCGCGAACGACACCCGATTCACGCGGCCATTTTCGGTAAAGGTGATGTCAATGGTATATGGTCGTCGTGTAATCCCTTTCGGTAAGGCACCAACGAATAGATCCCCCCTTTGATTCAAGATAAAGGATCGGGTTACCCAGGTTTTTCCTTGCTTAAATTCGAGTGTCGCCTTTGCCAATTTAGAAAATTTTGACACCGGAATCGGCACCATCTTATCCGTATAAAAATACAATCTCACCGTACCATCTTCAGCACGCAACAACTCGCATTTATAACGAATGGGTCCATCATGATGCCCCCCGGTCACCACCTCAACCACTGGTGCAACGACTCCACCCCGCAAAGGCGCATCCGAAATTCTAGACCCATGTGGCCCATCATGGGCAACCACCAAACTACTCATCAGTATCCATAACCCAATTATTAACGTTTTCATTTCCATTCTCCTTCTAAAGTCGTCGAATCATCAGACACATTGGCAGAACGCTCTGCAGAACGACCCCCAAATCGATAAAACAAAGTGGGTGTAACGATAATGTCCAATAGTGTCGAAGACAGCAATCCGCCAACGATGACAACGGCAACCGGATATAAAATTTCTTTCCCGGGCTCCCCTTCAGCCATCAATAATGGAACCAATGCCAACCCCGCTGTCAATGCGGTCATCATCACCGGGACCAACCGTTCTTGAGCGCCACGCAAAACAAGGTCCTTACTGAAGGACTCTCCCTCGTAACGCATCAGATGCAAATAATGACTAATCATCATGATCCCGTTCCGGCTCGCAATCCCACACAAGGTAATAAATGCGATGAGAGTCGCAACCGAAAATTGACGCTCGGTTAAAAATACAGCCACCACACTCCCCACAAATGCCAACGGAATCGTCATCATTATCTGAAGTACCAATACCCAGGACCTAAATTGAAGGTAAAGCAACCCCACAATCCCCAGCATCGATGCCGCACCAAAAATCAGGATCATTCGGGTCGCTTCTTGCTGACTTTTAAATTGACCTTCCAATGCGATGTAATAACCATTGGGCAGTTCAACCCCTTGCAATCGTTTTTGAATTTCGGTCACTACCTGGTGCAAATCGCCCCCCTTTGTATTCGCGGAAATCACGATCCGACGTTGCAAATTTTCGCGATTGATCATGCTAGGCCCGGTGCTCGGATAGACTGTTGCAATATCTGCAACCCTCACCAAATGCCCGTTGGGCATCGTTTTCAAAGAAATCGCTTCAATCATTTCCGGCGACTTTCGACTGGCATCATCCAATCTCATCACGATATCGTAGACACGCTGCTGATCAATAAACTGTCCGACAATCTCCCCGTTTAAATAGCCTTCCAAATCTTGAACCGTATCACCCGGACGAATACCGACCGCCGCAACCGCATCTCGATCGATTGCAATTTTTAATTGAGGAATCGGAATATTGGGTTCAAGCGCAACATCAACGATGTCAGGGACATCTCGAATAGCCTGCTCGATGTCGACACCAACCCGACGCAACTCCGTCAAGTCGGGCCCAAACAACTTAATCGCAATTTGTGCCCGCACCCCTGACAACAAATGATCCAATCGATGACTAATCGGCTGGCCAATATTCACATCGACTTCACCGATGGCTTCTACCCGGCGTCGAATATCCGCCAAAACCAACTCACGTCGTCTCCCCTCAGGCTTAAAATCGACATCAATTTCACTCCAATGGACACCTTCGGCATGCTCATCTCGTTCAGCACGCCCGGTACGTCGAACGGTCGACTTTACTTCTGAAACTTCCAAAATAGCGCGCTCAATTTTTTGACCCAGGTCATCCGATGCCGCCAAACTAATCCCGGGACGGGCCGACACCCCAATCGTTGCCGTACCTTCGTTGAACGGCGGCAAAAAAGTTCGTCCCATCTGCGGAATCAACGCAATAGACCCCAGTACCAAAACGCCACATCCAATCATCACCTTGATTGGATGATCGATGGTAATCGACAATACGTTTTTTTGAATGCGCTTCAAAAACCGGACAAATCGATTGTCTCCTCGATGGGCCGAGATCGCATCTCCATTCAGTAAAAATGAACATAAAACCGGAGTCACCGTTAGGGAAACGATCAAGGAAGCGACCAACGAAATAATATACGCCATCCCAAGTGGCCTAAACAGCCGGCCTTCAATACCGGACAAAAAAAACAACGGCACGAAGACTAAAATCACAGTGAGCGTCGAAAATACAATCGAATTTCGAACCTCTGATGACGCTTCATAAATCACCCGAAGCCGACCTTTTGGAGAGCCCAACTCGGAATTTTCCCGTAAACGTCGCAGGATATTTTCCATATCAACAATCGCATCGTCGACCAATTCGCCGATTGCGATCGCAAATCCCCCCAAGGTCATCGTATTGATCGTTAAGCCCAGCCCTTTAAACACCGACACGGCCACTAGCAACGACAACGGAATCGTCACCAATGTAATGACAGTGCTCCTGACATTGAACAAAAATACGAAGACGACAATCGCAACCATCACAGCTCCGTCACGCAGGGCGCCCATCACGTTATGATGTGCGGCCTCTATAAATCGGGATTGTTTAAATAAATCCGATTTTAAAGCAACACCGGCCGGCAGCGACGTTTGCAAGGTCTTTAGCGTGGCTTCAATGGTATTAGTGAGCTCGATTGTATTCGTATTCGGCTGCTTTTGGATGGTCATTACGACTGCAGAGGCACCGTTAATACTGGCGTCCCCTCGCTTTGTTTGCGCGCCAATTTCAACAGTTGCAACCTCCTTTACTGCCACAGGTCGGCCCAAATGAATTCCGACCACCGAACGTTTGATTTCATCAAGGGAAGACACCCGACCCAATGGTCGAATCAGATATTCACGCTCTCCCACATCAATAAATCCGCCGGTCGAATTCACACTCAATTCGGTCAACGCATGCCGGAATTCGTCTAATGAGATACCGAATTTTTGAAGGCGGTCACTCGATGCCAAAATCCGATATTGTTTGACATCGCCTCCCATCACCACCACTTGGCTCACGCCCGTAATTCCCATCAATCTCGGTCGAATCACCCAGTCCGCCACCGTACGCAATTCTGCCGGAGTCTGTTGATTTCCCGACGACACCACCCCAACAAACTGAATTTCCCCCATTATCGATGTTACCGGCCCCATCACTGGTTTCACATCGTCCGGCAACTGCCCAACCAACAATTGCAGCCGCTCCGCAACAAATTGTCGGTTTCGATATACATCCGTCCCCCATTCAAATTCCACATGAACAATTGATAGCCCGACGCCACTAGAAGATCGAATCCGAATAGCACCGGGCAATCCATTCATCACCAATTCGATCGGCATGCTCACCAAGGTCTCAACTTCCTCGGGTGCAAGTCCATGCGCCTCGGTCAAAATAGCCACAGTGGGCCGATTCAAGTCCGGAAACACATCAACTGGAAGGCGTGACCCAACCCATCCCCCATAACCCATCATGACAATTGCAATTGCGAGCACCCAAAATCGATGTGTGAGTGCATAGCGAATAACCGCGTTTAACACCTTAAACCTCCGTTCAAATCAAAACAGTTTGACGTTACGCGATAATTTGAGGGGGGCGAAGAATCGATGCCATATGATTTTTTTTACCTAAATGGGTCGACCAGCCAGCAAACACCCGAACAGATGTCCTCGCAAAGGACAATCGTTCAGGAATTAGTGTCTGATGACTGGATATCGGAACTACCCCGTTGGAATGGATATGGCATTGATCGTGACGCATGTTCGACTGACAACAGGTATGGGTATGGCAGTGGTCGGTCCGAGGCAACGTGGCGAAAAACGTCATCATCACCACAGCAACCCCTATAGATATCCTGGCAATGTACCTAAATATGGATGCCATCATGGTTCGGATTGTCGCATAGCCCTCCGCACCTGGCCAGGCGTCGGGTCTTGCGTTATTGTTGCGACCCATGACACACGCACAAAAAACACTCTCTCCATCACGTTTAATACTCTTATCATTAGCGGCTCTTGGTATCGTTTTTGGCGATATCGGAACAAGCCCATTGTATGCATTAAAAGAATGTTTCCACGGCCCCCATGCAATCGCACTCAATTCCATCAATATTTTTGGCGTTCTATCGCTCATTACCTGGTCATTAATCATTGTGATATCAATCAAATACATCGTCTACGTCATGCGTGCCGACAACCGAGGAGAAGGCGGCGTCTTGGCTTTAATGGTGTTGGCAATGGATCGTCGACGCCAAAGCCGGGCAGCATCGACGGGATTGTTGCTTGCGGGACTGTTTGGAAGCGCCCTCATTTTTGGGGATGGAATGATTACCCCTGCGATTTCTGTGGTAAGTGCAGTAGAAGGTCTCAGCGTCGCAACCAGTGTTTTTTCAAATTACATTGCACCCATTACCTGTATCATTTTGGCCATCTTATTTTTTAATCAAAAGCACGGCACCGGCAAAATTGGTTATTTATTCGGTCCTTTCATCTTGATATGGTTCTCAGTCATCGGCGCGTTGGGGTTATGGTCAATCCAACAAAGTCCAACCATCCTCCATGCATTAAACCCAATTTACGCATTCAAATTTTTTGCCCATAACGGCATACATGGCATATTAATATTGGGGACAATCTTTCTGGTAGTGACGGGTGGCGAAGCCTTGTACGCCGACATGGGACATTTTGGCCGCCAACCCATTCGTTTGGCCTGGTTTTCGGTGGCATTACCCGGATTATTACTCAACTATTTTGGTCAAGGGGCATTGTTATTGCGCGACCCGTCTGCTGTAACCCATCCATTTTTCAAACTGGTACCAGTCTCTATGCTTTATCCAATGGTTGGTTTGGCTACAATAGCCAGCGTGGTTGCATCCCAAGCCTTAATATCGGGTGTTTTTTCGCTCACACGGCAGGCCATTCAGCTGGGCTATTTCCCCCGATTTTCGATCTATCACACGTCTTCCCGTGAAGTGGGTCAAATTTATATTCCGGTAATCAACGCGTTGCTATTTATCGCCACCGTCGCATTGGTTCTTGCTTTCCCTACCTCGAGCGCTTTGGCAGCGGCGTACGGAGTGGCGGTCACAATGACGATGGCAATTACGACCATCTTAATGTTTTTCGTGATCAAACGTCGGTGGCATGTCCCCGTGGCAATTGCGGGGACGATCACCGCAATATTATTAACCATCGACATTGCCTTTCTCATCCCCAATCTTGCAAAAATTAGCCACGGTGGCTGGGTTCCGTTGGTCATCGGGGGAATCATCACCATCATCATGACCACCTGGTATAAGGGCCGAAACATTTTGGCCGCACGGCTCGCCGAAAAAACAGATTCACTCAAACTCTTCATTCAGTCGATTTCCGAAAATCCTCCCCACCGTGTTCCGGGCGTTGCGGTGTACATGACCCGAGACCCGTGGGGCACCCCAGCAATTTTGTCGCACAATTTCCGCCACAACCAAATTTTGCACCAATCATTGTGTTTATTGATGGTCGAAACCGAAGACATCCCCATTGTTCCACCGAGCGAACGGGCAGATGTCACCCCACTTGGCGGCGGATTTTACCGAATTGCAATTCGATATGGGTTCACCGAAACCCCAGATATTCCGGCCGCGTTATCTGCAATCCGATTAGACGATGGCCCCATCAACCTTGATAAAGTCACCTATTTCTTGGGGCGGGAAATTTTACTCCCGACATCACGAGCGGGGATGGCCATTTGGCGCGAACATCTCTTTGCGTTCTTATCCAAAAATGCACAACGGGCTACCACATTTTTTAACATTCCATCCGATAAAGTCATCGAAATCGGTATCCAGGTCGAACTATAAGTACGCGATGAAACAAAGTACTCAAGATTATTTAAAGGCCATCTTTTCGCTGTCGAAGAATCGGTTCGCCACAGTCGTGAAGGTCAATAACATTTCGAAGAAACTCGATATATCACCGGCCGCTGTTAGTGACATGGTAAAAAAGCTAGAAGCGTCCGGGTACGTGACTAGTCTCCCGTATCGGGGATTATCGCTTACTGAGGCGGGCTGGGAAATCGGATGTAACATGGTTCGCCACCACCGTATTTGGGAAACATTTCTACATGACGAATTGGGGATTCCAAAAGACCAAGTTCATGACGAAGCCGAGCGATTGGAACATGCCTGTTCGGATACATTGATCAATAAGCTTGAAGAAAAGATGGGATTTCCAAAGTTGGATCCGCATGGGAATCCGATACCCAACCGATTTGGGAAGTTTTCTTAACAATTTTTTCTTTTTTTCCTAAAACCCTGCCCTTGCCAAGGGGAGGGTTTGGGAGGGGTGATTGCTCAGACACTCACCTATTGCACGGTTTTGTCAAAATCGTAATCGGCACGCCTCCGGAAATGGCCTAAACACATCCCGATGTTCACCCCTCCCCCACTAGTGTCCGGTTAAGAAATGGATAGGGCAAAGGGCGGAGGTTCCCCTCACCCCTTCCCTAAATCCCTACCCCTTTGTAAGGGGCAGGGACTTAATACACTAGTGCCCCCTCCCCTTACCAAGGACAGAGGCTTAAAATCCTTTTAAAAAAAGGGAGAAGATGGGAATCGGAAAAAAAATTAGATTTAAATTCCAGAAGGGCTGTTGCAAATCAAGTAAAGTTTAAGTACCCTTAATTTAAGCACACTTAAACTTATCGACAGGGATATCCTTATGAAATTCTTAACATTGCTAATAGTCGGTATCACGGCATGCCTCATCGGTTGCGCCGACCCCAACTCAAAATCAGGTAAATTAAAGGTCGTTAGCACCACCGGCATGATCGGTGACATCGTCCAAAATATCGGGGGAACGGATATCGAAAGTATCTCCCTCATGGGACCTGGTGTTGACCCCCACCTCTATAAAGCCAGCGAAGGCGACGTCAAAACCCTCTACCAAGCTGACATTATTTTTTATAACGGACTCCATCTCGAAGCCAAAATGGGCGAAATTTTCGAAAAAATGGCAGGTCGCGCAGTAGTCGTCCCGGTATCCCGTGGCATACCCGAAAGTGACCTCCGGTCCCCCCCTGAGTTCAAAGGGTTCCACGACCCCCATGTATGGTTTGATGTCACATTGTGGAAAAAGGCATCGATCGAAGTCGAAAAAGCCTTGATTGAAAAAGACCCCCAAAACAAAGCCAACTACGCCACAAGAGCCGTTGAGTATCGCAAAAAACTCGACGCCCTAGACGGCCAAGTTCGAACGCTAATCGACACCGTCCCCAAAGACCGACGTGTACTAATCACTGCTCACGATGCCTTCGGCTACTTCGGTCGGGCCTATGGATTTGAAGTCATCGGTTTGCAAGGGATCAGCACCCAAGCCGAAGCCGGGGCAAAGGACGTCCAAGCCCTAGCTAACCTTGTCGTTCAACGCAAAATACCCGCCATATTCGTCGAGAGTTCCATCCCCGTCCGCACCATTCAAGCCGTACAAAACGCAGCCAAAGCGAAGGGATGGAACGTCAAAATCGGCGGCGAATTATTCTCGGACGCAATGGGGTCCAAAGGAACCGTTCAAGGAACCTACGTTGGAATGGTCCAACATAACGTCGTCACCATCGTAAATGCATTATCCAAATGAACACGGTAGTACCCGCTGTCTCCGTTAAAGATTTAACCTTAGCCTACCGAGACCAACCCGTTTTATGGGATATCGACATGGATGTCCCCCAGGGGGTGTTGATGGCCATCGTCGGTCCAAATGGTGCCGGTAAGACCACCCTAATCAAGGCAATATTAGGACTTCTCAAACCATCCGCCGGGAAAGTCGAAATCCTCGGAACCTCGTACCGTCAGAACCGTCAGAATGTCGGCTATGTCCCCCAACGCGGCACGGTCGACTGGGATTTCCCCACCAACGCGTTAGACGTGGTCTTGATGGGACGTTACGGACACTTAGGCTGGTTCCGACGCCCGGGTCCCAACGATCGTCAATTGGCATTGGATGCCCTCGATCAAGTCGGAATGGTCGACTTCGCAGATCGCCAGATCAGCCAGCTATCAGGTGGCCAGCAACAACGTATTTTTTTAGCTCGGGCATTGGTCCAAGATGCCCAGGTCTACTTTATGGACGAACCATTCGTCGGGGTCGACGCCGCCACGGAAAAAGCCATTGTCCAGGTCCTCAAAAACCTACGGGAACGAGGTAAGACTGTCATCGTTGTTCACCACGACCTTCAAACCCTTACCGAGTATTTTGACTGGGCCTTCTTGCTCAACGTCAAACAAATTGCATTAGGTCCGATCGAAACAGTCATTACCCCAGAGAATCTACGGGCGGCATACGGCGGACGGAGCGCCTTGTTCGGCAACAAATGATCGAATACACCATCGCAATGGTTATGGTTGGAAGCAGCCTAGTGGGATGCATTTCAGGGGCCCTGGGGGGCTTTGCCGTCTTGCGCAAACAGAGTTTATTGGGCGATTCCATCTCACATGCAGCCCTACCTGGAATTGCGATTGCATTTTTAATCACATTGACCAAAAATCCGGTACTTTTAATGGCCGGCGCGATGATTGCGGGATGGATCAGTACACTCTTGGTCATGGCCATCGTCAAACGAACGATTGTAAAAGAAGATGCCGCTCTGGGTATGATTTTATCGGTATTTTTTGGTTTTGGGTTAGTGCTTTTGACCATCATTCAACGACTGCCGACATCCAACAAGTCCGGGCTTAACCATTATTTATTTGGCAGCGCGGCGACATTGTTGGCCAGTGACATTAAATTAATGGCTGTATTGAGCGTCATCACCGTAATCGGACTCTTACTCTTTTGGAAAGAATTTAAAATTTTATCGTTTGATTCTGATTACGCCATATCATTGGGATATAACGTCAATCATATCGAACTAATTCTTACGTTCCTCACCGTCACCGCAATTGTGATTGGGCTCCAAACCGTTGGCGTCATCTTGATGAGTGCCATGATTATTGCCCCCGCTTCTGCGGCACGGCAGTGGACCAATCGTCTGGGTGTGATGATTGCATTAAGTGCGTTATTTGGGGCCATTTCAGGGCTCATTGGGGCCACCATTAGCAGCCAAGTGGATCGCTTGCCCACTGGCCCCACGATTGTCTTGGTAATGAGTGCCTTTGTCGCCATTTCAATGGTATTTGCGCCCGCCCATGGATTGATTTGGAAACGGAATCGTCGCTCATGAATCCTCAGATCGAAATCATGATCATCGCCAGTATTGTGTCCACGGCATGTGTATTGCCAGGGGTATTCTTGGTCCTTCGCAAAGTCGCATTGATGAGCGACGCCATCAGCCATTCGATCTTGATGGGAATTGTGGTGATGTTTTTTATCGTGGGCAATTTACACTCCCCCCTGCTCATGATCGGCGCAGTCGCCACCGGAATTGCCACCGTTGCCATCACCGAATCCTTAATTCAGTCTCGCCGTCTCAAAGAAGACGCTGCCATAGGCTTGGTGTTCCCGGTCTTTTTTTCGATTGGGGTCATTTTGATTAGTCGCTACGCCGGTAACATTCACTTGGATCAAGATGCAGTGTTATTGGGCGAACTCGCCTTTGCCCCATTTAATCGGGTCATTTTATTCAATCGTGACTTCGGGCCCCTGGCCTTATGGACCATGGGCGGAATCTTAATCACAAACGCCACATTAATCGGGGTATTTTACAAAGAGCTCAAACTGTCTACCTTCGATAAAGCGCTTGCCACAACGTTAGGATTTTCCCCCGTCATTATCTATTACGGGCTCATGACGATGGTGAGTATCACCGCTGTCGGGGCTTTCGATGCCGTCGGATCCATTCTGGTCGTGGCATTAATGATTACCCCACCGTCCACCGCGTATTTGCTCACCGATCGGCTTTCCCGGATGCTCGGTCTGAGCGTGATATTCGGGATCGCATCGTCCATTACCGGATACGGAATGGCAACACTATTAGACGCATCCATCGCCGGATCGATCGCCACGATGACCGGGGTATTTTTCTTGATCGCTTTGTTTTTTTCGCCCAAACAGGGCTTTGCCATCGTCTACTTTAGGGCCAAACGCCAACAGGTGGATTTTGCGATCAAAATGCTATTGGTCCAATTGCTCGCCCACGAAGACCGGGCAGATGCCTTCGAAATGACCGTCAAGCACATGGTGCAGCACATGGACTGGGACAGCCGCTTTGCCGACAAAATTGCCCAATCCGCTGTCCTGAAGGGTTTTGTGTTGCGCGATCGAACCCGGCTAACATTAACGCCGTTGGGCCGAGAAATGGCGAGAGAGGCGCTAATACGTTAACGCCTCTGATTTAGCGGCCCCATTTCACGCCCCTCATGTATCGCAGTCGAACGAATCAATTCTATGGCCTCAAATATCGCTGCTTTCGACGGACCGTTTTTCATGTTCCGCGGTAATTTACGATCCTCCTGTGTCACCGAGTATTTTAAATGATTGAGAACCGCATCCAGCCCCTCATTGTCCATCTGTTCAGACGTTTCCTTAGACATTGTGAGCCCAATCAGAATCGCTTTAGGCAAGTCCCTCTGCGACCGAGTAAGCAGCGCCCGCGCCATGATGGACATAGATGACCCAGACACGCTTCCAAATGCTAACTTCGTTTTATCAAATACCCCACTTAGATCGATGTTAGGCCTGGGAGGCAAGGCAGATGACGACAGTTCCTCAACACCAGTTCCGGGACTCAAGGGGACTCTAGACTCCAAAAGGGTAAAATCTCCGGATAAAATAAGCTTAATAACCTTCGCTGTTTCTGCCACCGGCGCCTCGCTATCCGAAATCTGGCGCATTGTGGTAGCCAAGACTTGAAACTCAGGAGATTCGCGTTCATTGTGATCTAAAAATATGTCAATCTTCTGATTCAATTCACTAGCGTCACTCAAATTTCGGGGCACTGAAACGCCGGGAAGTACGTCCACTGCAAATGAGATTAACGCGTAAGCCAATTGTCCACGCAGCCGTATATTATCTGAACCAGTCTCACATTCACTGGTCACCTCAAGCAGCGGCTCCGTCGGATTTTTAGGCGTCGGCTCCACCGGCGGCGGCATTCGAAACACCGATTCCGGCGGCATCCCCGGGGGAATAACTGCACCCGCAGCGCTACTAGCCTGGGGATTAATGCGACTACCACCAAATTCCGCCAAGACCGACATAAATATCTGCCGATCAGCATCGTTCGGAACCCTATTCGATTTATTTTCAAGTTCCGCAATTAACTTTGCGGTCGCGCCTTCAGGCGTCTTACTTTCGTGCGACTGTCCAACTTTCGTATCAATCGCCGCCTGAATAGCGGTCCTAAATTCACTCGCTTTATCACGCGGGCCACTCGAGTTAAAGTCACGAATCAGCGTATTTGCGACATTCACGGATGCTGTTGATGGCTTCATAAAACTAGAGAATGCTTGACAACCTGAACTGACAAAATGGGCCATATTTCCCTCCCGGCAATGCTGTACGAGTCAATGGTTAAACCCCGGATATTGATCAATTCAAACCACCAAATAACTTCATATATTTCGATAGCTTTCAGGGGAGTTTCATCCGATAATGAAGCGATGATACAAATAAGGGGAAAAAAGGTGGCGCTCGCGTCACTATACGGAGTCAATCTGGACGGCCAGGTCGTTTGGAGATCGACAAAAGTGGGCAAACCCAATCGATGTTTGGCCACATCTGCCATATCCGTCATCACACGACAATTCGCAGCACACAGCGACCTATCGATCGATAAAATCGACGCATTATTAGATCGCTTGGAACAGGCTTACAGCTCCCGGATACCAGAAAGCGATTATTATTTTAACCAAGAAGCGCTTCGACAATTGGGATTCTGGGAAACATGGCTGTTGTCAGCCCCGTTAAAAAAGGATCCCGCACCACTGGATCATATTTTTACGTGGATCCACAACAGAGGAACCTCTCGATTTGGGTGGACAACCCCTTCTAGGTTCCAAAATATGGGGTTTATTTTAATGCTGCAGCGCCCCAACGAAAAACAGCAACATGCGATATCGATTCATTGCAAAGAATTATGGATCAAGGGTGGTGGATTCGGAATCGAAGATACCCAATACATTGACCAAAAACCAGTCCGAAAAGTAATCCATTGTGCAACAAAAGAACTATTTTACAAAAAGCTCTCAGACTACATTGCGGAATGGAGCTATAAGGACGCCACCATACAACCCATTCTACTTGAGCCAATGTACACCATGCGACCCAATCCATTTGAACCAACGATCACAAAGGCAACCAACTTAACTGAACAACCGTTAATCCCGACTGGAACCAGCCGTAGGCCGTTGTTGGACCGAGTTAAATCCACAACCACCTTATTGATGAGTGGTCGCTATGTGATGCATCGTTAAGTCGTCGATCAAAACAACGTTCGATTCTCGGTAACGGTCCCGCGAATCTCTTTCTTGGTCGATTGCAACTGGGCAAGGGCTGTTGTCCGAATTTGCTTATTATTCAACAACTCACGCTGCGCCCGAAGAGAATTGCGCATCGACGAAAATCGATTCACATACAAAAAAAATGGCCATCTTTTTAGAGATTTCAGACCGTTCAAATCCCGCACGCCACGCCAGCCCCGGAATCCGATCATCCGGAATCAACGGCACTTTGCCATCACCAATCATCACCTTAACCCCAGACAATCGGGCCACCGCCGACTCCAGCATCGCTCGGTTTACAACCGTGTGATCGACCGCGACCACTGGCGGAGAGTCCATATGTGCACCTTGAGTTAAGCGTTGAATGTGGGCATATAAGGCAGTCGGATCTGAGGCCGCAGAAACCGAGATGGGTAAAATAGCATGAAGATGATGCTTATAAAGTGCGGTTACCCACAACGTCCCTTGATCTTGGGCAACAACAATTCCCCAAGAATGACCCGTCGTCGAAATTCACCCGTTCCGAATCCAGTTCGACGAACGGTAATCGACGGCAACACTTCACATCGATCCCCAGATGGATACAGCCATCAAAACCTATCCCGAAGCCGCAAAAAAATGTCTCGTGAACTGGCCGCTTTGCACATCCCCCCGTGACAATCAAAAACCAATCATTCAACACATCGCCGCGCAAATCCAACGATGGGAAAATGAGATTCCAAAATCAGAGCTGACGGCCAAGCCGTCTCGATCCAACCGATCGAATTCGGTAAAACACGTCGACCCCGTCCCTGTCCCCCGAATACCCACACATGCAAAATCCGCCACATCCAACTATTTCAAAGTGATCGGCGCCATCTGTATCGCAATGGCACTTATTGCATGGGTTATGGCACAAGTGGTAACAACCGGCCCGACCTCATGTGAGTTTGAGGACAGCCCTCCCATTAACCGACTCCAATTTATTTCGACGCAACCATCTGAAAAAGAAATCGAAACCCACGCCCACCGGACTCCCGCCCTCCGACAAGCCTTGTTGATTCAGTCATTACACGGCACCCGTCTCGCCACCGATGTGCCGATGGTCGTTCGTGCACTATCCGCCAAATTCGATCGCATAAGCAACCCCGTCCATTTCGTCATGCAAGACGGATAGTGACCGATTGGACCATTCCAGAGTCGACAAAGGTGATCGGAATTGGACGCCGCCCATTTCCTGGACTGGGCATCGAATGCCAGGGGACGTTTAACATGCCCGACACGCCGATTTCAACCACAGCCCCTCAATTTACGGTATTATTTACGGGAAACCTCATCCGCAACGGACGGCCCGAACCCGTCGTCAATATGCCATGTTGGATCGTTAACGGCTGGCATCAATTGGCCACATTCAAAAAAAAAGTCTAGGATACTCGGCCATGATTCCCTTACTGGGCACCCATGGCCTATTCCTACTCATCGCCGGCATCGGTGCGATTGCGGGTAGCGTTGCGAATATGTTGATCTATCGGCTCCCGCGAGACCTCCCGATCGGGATAGAACGATCGCGATGCACCACCTGCAACACCCCACTTACCCCCCTCGATTTGATTCCGATTTTAAGCTACCTCGGATCACGGGGGCGTTGCCGACATTGTCACGGTCGGATTGTACGGCGCTACCTGCTTGTTGAGGTCATTTGCGTTGGGATTGGACTAGGTATCGTTCACCTCTCGGGGATCTCACTTCAATCACTCTATTGGGCATCAATCGCGTATGTCGCACTGTTAATTACGGTGATTGATTTTGAAACCCAACTGATTCCCAATTCATTGTCACTTATCTTGGGCATCATCGGAGTAGCGGGTCACTGGGTCATAGGAATGTGGGCCGCCCCCCTCTTATCAGGACTCCTCGCCGGAGGGGGCATGTGGGCATTGACGGCCATCACGACTCGGATTTACAAGCAGCCCACCTTTGGCGGCGGCGACACCAAACTCATGGCCGCCTTGGGTACCATTTTGGGCGGAATCGGTGCCGGATACGCGCTTTATTTTGGATTTATTTTGGGCGGATTTGCGGCAATCCCCCTATTGTTGGCGAAACGCAAAGGCCGACGGGATACAATGGCATTCGGGCCATTTATTATCATGGGGGCGGTAGCTGTAACAATCGCGACTCATTTCGCTGCGCTTGAACACATCGGTTGGATTAGCCCAACGATTCAGCATCTGCCCTAAAAACCACCTTTTGGACTACCAATTCGCAAATTGGCATGACGGGTAAGCCCAACCACCATCGGAGGGTTTCAACCCGGTGATGAATAATCTGAAACCCAACCCATTGCTGATGCGAGTCATCCCACAATCGTGTTTGGGGGAAGTCATAAAAACTTGAGGTGGGATCGCCCCAGCCCCACATTGCCGCAAGGACAATCGGCAATGTCACCGTTTGCCATGCCATCCAAACCAACAACGGCGAGCATGGAATACCGGGTGCCAATTGGCAACTATGACGGTTCAGTTTGGGGGAATGGATATCGATCAACACCGAAATGCCACCAACCTTTAGGGCTTTCAGTTGTTCGCGAAAACAGGCTCAATAATTGGGAATACCCCCAATGCCAAATACCATCGTAATCGCATCCAACGAATTAGACCCTGTGGACCACAACGGTAACACTGATCCGTCACCTACAAATTGAGTGGCATCCCCCCGAACCAAGGCTCGTCCCGCTTTGGTTCCAACTGCGATCATTTCTTGGTTCAAATCCAAGCCGACGACCGCTACTTGGGGGCATCGTTCCCGAATTGCAACAACGGTTAATCCAGTGCCGGTCGCCAAATCCAACACCGTTGTATCGACCCCATTTTTGGTGAATGTGCTTACCCATTCCGCCGCTCGTTTTCTCAATCGCGCATCATGAAAGGCCGTCGTAAGATGATGTTTAACTCGATATCGTCTGGCTTCGGCAGCATACAATTGTTGAACATCGGCGATCCCAGACGGATTCAAGACCCGTTTCACAACCGTACGTGCAATCGCAACGACCCAGTCCACCCAACGTCGTTCCCACTGTCTTGATTCAGGGCGGTATTGAGCCAAAACATCCTATAGCACGCTATCCGTGATGATCCGAGGATGATAGGACATGATCATCCCAATGCAATCCGTTTGAAACCAAACTGGAAGCCGCAAATAGGGTAACAATGCGGCCAATATACGCTTCAATTTAGTCGAAATACGTCCTCTATCGTTGCCGACATCGGTCGCAACAGACACCCATCGATCCAAGCCTAACCATTCCAGTGGCGAGCCAAATGCATCCGCAACACGAGTCGGATGGGGATGAGTGATATGGACAATATGAACACGATCCAACGACCACATCGTACACTCAACAACAGCCCTCATGGCACGGGTCACATCGTCAATCAAAATAAGATTTAAGGGGGCATTGGGATCTCCCAGAATCATCACCGGCTCTCGAGACGATCGGAATACTATGGCTTGCTGCCGTAATGGCGGATGCAAACGCGTAATACCCAGACCGGCTATCTGTTGGCCCCTCTTTGATAACAATTGATGGTCGAAGAATCGTCGCGACTCGTCCCGTGTTTCGCTGCCACTGGGCAACACGATGCTCGGCAAGACATTTGGATTCTTCATACGGATTATGGAACTCTGGAGGTGTCGCCCTGTCTCCCAACGATTCCGAAATGGTACCGGTTACGTTGCCACAGACGTATGCCGTACTAACGTAGTGAACCTGCTGCCAGCCTTGTGCCAAGGCCACCGCCAGAACATTGGCTGTCCCATCAACGTTGGTTGCCATCACACGCTCTCGGGACGACTCATCAAATTTCAAAACTGAGGCCGCATGAACCACCCCGTCGATGTGCCCCCATTCCGCCCAATTCGTAGGACCCAAGGTAGTGTGACAAACATCACCTGGTATCGCGACTAATCGGTCTAATACGGATAAATCCGACACCAATGGCGTTACAACATCCACCAATCGATCTCGAGCAGTTTGGATCCGAGACGGACGGACTAGTCCGATAATATGCCACCCCGCTTGAAGCAATTCCGGGATCAGGTGTCGTCCTAAAAATCCGGTTGCGCCGGTGACCAGTAAGCGCCCGGGCTGGGTTGCCTGCGTTAGCCGGTAATCATCACCCCAAGCCAATGTCCAATGGTAAAGGTAACCGCGGCCGCCAAGAGCCCAAAAATCAATTGCCTAAATCCGGAAAACCACACACTCCGGCCCGTTAGTAAGGTGATCGCCGCACCAAGTACGAAGAGTCCCACTGCACTCACGATGCCACTGGTGACAATGGCCTCCCACCCCGACAAAAACCAAAATGGAATAACCGGCAATATTGCCCCCACTGCAAATAAGAAAAACGACGTTAGTGCTGCCTCCCACGCCGAACCGCCCAATTCTTCGGGATCGATCCCCAATTCCTCACGGACCAAGGTATCCAAGGCCTGTTGAGGCTCGGCCAACAAGCGTGCGCCCAACCGATCCGCTTCGTCTTTGGACATCCCCTTCGCTTGGTAGATCAACGATAATTCCACCGCTTCATGGTGGGGATCGGTTTCCAATTCATCCGCCTCGACCGCAATTTGGCGTTCGAAGAGCTCTCGCGAACTTTGAACCGATATCCATTCTCCCAACGCCATCGACGTGGCCCCAGCCAAAAGCCCGGCCATGCCCGCAATAATAATCGAATTATCCGATACCTGGGCACCCGCAACCCCCATTACTAAACTCAAATTGGACACAAGCCCATCGTTTGCACCCAAGACCGCCGCACGCAATGCATTTCCACCAACGGTATGATGACGTCCCTCAATTTTTGCCAAGACGTCACCTGAGGCACCCCGAGATCCATTTTGCCGAATGGCATCTAAAATCCGAGCGTGAGTGTTTTCACGTCCCGAAAGTGGAATACCCAACTTGGTCTTGGCAACAGTCTGCCCAGATGCGAGGCCTCGTTCTAGTTCACTTAACGTCGACAAAATCAATTGAGCCCCAAATCGACGTGCCAACCACGCCAATATTCGGGCGCGCCTCGATGGTCGGAGCTCCGGCATATCCGCCCCCTTTAGCAACGCAAATTGCTGAGCCGCATGGCGATCTTCAATCCCCGCCAATTGGGTATAAACGTCAGCAATCTCGGGGCGAGGTTCCAGTGCTGCCAATGTTCGATACAAAAACGCGGCATCTATTTCCGTTTGATATCCCATGCGGTGTGAGGATACAGCCTGGCAAGAGAAACGTAAAATTCGGTACGTTTAAATTCGAACATTTTAGGGAACCTTCCACCTCAACACTGTTTTCCGGGGGGAGAACGTCATGTATTTTCGATGGTCTGATGCAGTGAAAAGTACGTACAAAACGCGAATTCAAACGGCCCAATATGCCGTTGATGCGGCATTGTCAACGCAAGACAGCAGCACACTTCACACACTTCAAAAAGAGACTCAAAAATTGGCGGGAACTGCGAGTCTATTTGGGGATGTCGGTGTTGATAGCGCCAGCTACGACATCAATCAATACTTTAAACACCATCCAGATTCGGGATTTTCGGAGCAATTGACATCGTTCACGGAAAAATTGCGAGATGCCCTCAATCAGTCTCAGTATCGACAGGAATAAGTCGTTTTATTTTTTTATAATTTTATCGAGGGTATTTAAATTCCGAATCGTGTGAAACGACCGGTAGGTTGCCTTGGTCAATAATTTGGAAAAGCTGCTGGTAAGCGTCATCCCTCGTGGAACCTGCCAATACACAGCCATCGAAGCCAAACGAATTTTTTCCTCTCCAACATTATCAAAACACCCGGAAGGCCATTCTAATACTTTGGACAAAAAAACAACGTAATCATTCACTTGATCTTGCCCCCGTTGAAACGGGTATTCGGCAACCAACTGCCGAAGAACAGTCATTTCAACGACCATCACCGTTGCAGGATACTGAAATTGGTCATAGAAGCGAGATTCAATCAGTTGGGTCAATTCAGAAATCGACAGCCGATCGGATTCAAAAATAACGTTACCCGTTTGTAATACAACGCCAACCGACGAAAATCCCATCGACTCAAACCACGTCCGTTGGTCGATCATGCTAATTTTTCGATTGCCACCAACATTTATCCCACGTAAAAACGCAACATATCGACTCATCATTAGCTCCTCATTAATCTAAAAAATACAATTAACCGTTATCTCACTGCAATAAACTCGGAGTCTCAACCGATAACTATTAACAGGAATACCGTTTGAGGATACTTCATGACATTTTCGCCCCCCTTTTTTTCTACAGAAATTCTTACCCAAATTACCACTAGTGGGTATACCACCCCAACCCCGATCCAGCTTCAGGCCATACCTCCCATCCTCAACGGTTCCGATGTTATCGGACTGGCACAAACGGGTACCGGCAAAACTGCCGCGTTTGTGCTTCCGATTCTGCAACGTCTATCAACCGGCAAACACGGCCTTTTACGCGCCATCATCGTTGCCCCAACGCGTGAACTAGCAGAACAAATTAACGACACGATTCGAATACTGGGAAAACGAACTGGACTAAAAAGCACCACAATTTATGGCGGCGTCAACATGAAACGCCAAGTGGATATTCTTCGCTCCGGAATCGACATTGTCGTGGCCTGCCCCGGGCGAGTCCTAGACCACATCAAGCAACGCACAATCAACCTCGCCACAACCGAAATACTCGTCTTAGATGAAGCCGATCAAATGTTTGATATGGGATTTTTGCCAACAATTAAAGAGATATTAAAACATGTGCCCCAGCGCCGACAAACCTTGTTATTTTCGGCCACAATGCCGCCTGAAATCCGAAAATTAGCGGCCGCTATTTTGAAAGCCCCTGTCACTGTCGAAGTGGCCCATACGCTAGCAAAAGAATCAATTAGCCACACATTTTTTCCGGTGATCTCCCCTCTAAAAACCGAACTATTACTTGCGCTATTAGAATCCACGGAAACCAGATCAGTCCTGATCTTTACGAGAACCAAACACAAAGCAAAGGCTCTGGATCAAAAATTGCAAAAGCGGGGATATAAATCCGCTTCACTACAAGGCAATTTGTCTCAAAATCGGAGGCAAGCCGCGCTTAACGGATTTCGAGACGGGGAATTCAATATTATGGTCGCCACCGATATTGCGGCGCGCGGCATTGATATTTCAAAGGTATCTCATGTCATTAATTTTGACCTACCGGACACATTCGAGGCGTATGTTCATCGCAGTGGCCGTACCGGCCGGGCCGAACACAACGGCGAATCGTTCAGTCTGGTAACGCCGGAAGACAAAGAAATACAATCGATCATTCAACGTAAGCTAGGGGCAGAAATCGCAACTCGGTACCTGGATACCTTTGATTATGATAGACCCTTTGCGGCACCAACCTCGAAACCCAAAAACAGACCTCGTCGCAGTTAATATTTAATCAGGATCAGCACAATTGAGACCAGAGCGACCACAGAATAACCAATCTTCGATAGCCAACGCGAGCAATCCCCAACACATCGCTTTCGAATAAATTGCACCCCGACATTCGAAAGTAAAACCCCAATCACCATGGATATCAACGCCATGGGCTGGAAGCTCGTAAGTGCCGCATATTGTGAAACAAAGGCAACCATTGAATTGCAGATGACCAAAATTAAACTCGACGAAATCGCATCAGCTATCGACAGGCCCAATATTCGAACCATCAGTGGAACGAGTACAACTCCGCCCCCCAACCCGGTTATAGCCGTCAGCACCCCCGATATCACACCAACAATTGCAACGCCAATTACAGAAGACGTTGGCGGATTCAATTCTCGATCAGGTAGTTGACGCCACGTCTGGACTACGCCCCATCCCACGACGCCCACTATCGTACCTGCAATCAGATGGGCAGAAAGATACGGTTTAATCAGACTAGCTAGGCCCTGCTGACGCAGGTTTTTTGAGTATTAAAAAAGCCAGGGATTGAGTATAAAATAGGGGAACTGGGTTGGGGGGAAACTAAGGACCCAAGTGCACAGCTTTGA
>Ga0214917_10002166_pt1 | contig 24403 bp, 24 predicted proteins | sample LL_1208_BB_MetaG_FD_177983 | JGI IMG/M metagenome (GOLD analysis project Ga0214917, IMG submission 177983) | Freshwater microbial communities from Lake Lanier, Atlanta, Georgia, United States - LL_1208_BB | ecosystem: Environmental > Aquatic > Freshwater > Lake | place: USA: Georgia | collected...
CTGGTCAAAGTTTGCTCGTGGTACGACAACGAGTGGGGATTTTCGAATCGCATGCTCGACACCACGGTTGCGTGGTCTAAGGCGCGCTGAACGCATGAAGCCGCGGCGGATGACGGATCTCGACCTGCGCGGCAAGCGGGTCATGATCCGTGAAGATTTGAACGTGCCGCTGCAGGACGGTGCGGTGGCGAGTGATGCACGCATCCGCGCGGCGCTGCCGACCTTGCACGCCGCACTCGCTCAGGGTGCAGCGGTGATCGTGCTCTCGCATCTCGGACGCCCCAAAGAAGGCGTGTTCTCCGACGCCGACTCGCTCGCACCGGTCGCGACGCGCTTATCCGAGTTGCTCGGTCGAACGGTGCCGCTGCGACGCGATTGGTTACAGGGCGTCGATTGCGCACCGGGCGAGATCGTGCTGTGCGAAAACGTGCGCTTCAACGTCGGCGAGAAAAAAAACGACGAATCTTTGGCGAAGCGCATGGCCGCGCTCTGCGACGTGTTCGTGATGGATGCGTTTGGCACGGCGCATCGCGCCGAGGCGAGCACGCACGGCGTGGCACGGTTTGCGAAAGTGGCCTGCGCCGGACCGTTGCTGACGGCCGAACTCGAGGCGCTCGAGCGCGCGCTCGCCACTCCCGCGCGTCCGATGGTCGCGATCGTCGCGGGTTCTAAAGTGTCGACCAAGCTCACGGTGCTGGAAGCCTTGCTCGGCAAGGTCGATCAATTGATCGTCGGTGGTGGGATCGCCAACACGTTTCTCGCCGCGACCGGTAAGCCGGTCGGTAAATCGCTGCACGAGCCCGACATGCTGGGCATGGCGCGCGAACTGCTCGCACGCGCTGCCGCACGCGGCGCGGAAATTCCGCTGCCGACCGACGTGGTGGTGGCCAAAGAATTCGCCGCGACGGCGGAGCCGCGCACTTGCAGCGTGGACGAAGTGGCGGCGGACGATCTGATCCTCGACATCGGCCCACGATCGGCGCAGGCGCTGGCCGCGAAACTCGGCGCCGCCGGCACAATTTTGTGGAACGGGCCGGTGGGTGTGTTCGAGTTCGATGCTTTCGGTGGTGGCACGCGCACGCTCGCTGAGGCGATCGCTGCGAGTCGCGCCTTTTCTTTGGCTGGCGGCGGCGACACGCTCGCCGCAATCGACAAATACGGCGTGAGTGCCGGTATTTCTTATATTTCCACTGGCGGCGGTGCCTTCCTCGAGTTCGTCGAAGGCCGGACGTTGCCGGCGGTCGCGGTACTCGAGGAGCGTGCCGCGGGCTTCTAACGAGGTACGCATGCTACGCAGAACTAAGATTGTCGCCACGCTAGGTCCGGCGACCGACGACGTCGACGTCTTGTTCGAGATGTGTCGCGCCGGGTTGGACGTCGCGCGCATCAATTTTTCGCACGGTAAGCCAGCGGATCACTTGCGGCGTATCGAGTTGTTGCGCGAGGCCTCGCTGCGCGCCGGGCGATATGTCGGCATCTTGGGCGATCTCTCCGGTCCGAAAATTCGTATCGAGAGTTTCGTCGATGGCAAAGTGATGCTCGTCGAAGGCGCGACCTTCACGCTCGACACTGCGCTCGATGCGGCCGCCGGCACCATCGACGCAGTCGGGGTCGCGTACAAAGAATTGACAGTGGACGTCGCCGCGGGTGACACCCTGCTACTCAACGACGGCCTCATCGTGCTCGAGGTCACGGCCGTCGAGGGCACTCGCATCGTGACGCGCGTCGTGATCGGCGGCGAACTGTCGAATCGCAAGGGTGTTAATCGTAAGGGTGGCGGCATTTCCGCGCCCGCACTCACCGACAAAGATCGCGAGGACATCCGGTTCGCAGCCCAACACGGACTCGACTACGTCGCGCTCTCGTTCGTGCGCGATGCGGACGACATTCGTCTCGCGCGCGAGTTGTTGCGCGCCGCGGGTTCGAATGCGCGCATCGTCGCCAAGATCGAGCGGCACGAGGCGGTTGCGCAACTGGCCGGCATTATCGAAGCGACCGACGTCGTGATGGTCGCGCGCGGCGATCTCGGCGTCGAGATGGGTCATGCCGCGCTCACCGGCCTACAAAAAACCATCATCCACCAAACACGCCATCGCAATCGCGTTGTGATCACGGCGACGCAGATGATGGAGTCGATGATTTCGAGTCCGGTGCCGACCCGCGCTGAGGTGAGCGACGTTGCGAACGCGGTGATGGACGGCACCGATGCCGTGATGCTGTCGGCGGAGACCGCTGCAGGCAAATATCCGGTCAAGGCGGTCGCGGCAATGGCCGAAGTTATCGAAGGCGCCGAGACCTATCACACCTCGCACCATCGACCGCGCGAGCGCACCGAGATCACCTTCGCGCACACCGACGAAGCGATCGCACACTCGGTGATGTACGCCGCGAACCACATGCATGTGCGGGCGATCGTGGCACTCACCGAATCGGGTTCGACGACCCTGTGGATGTCGCGACTGCGTTCGGACATTCCAATTTATGCTTTCACGCGCCACGAGGCGACGCGGCGTCGCGTCACGCTCTATCGCGGCGTGTATCCGGTGATGTTCGAAGAGCGTGTCGGTGAGACGCGGTCGTTGTTCGACGTCGTGTTCGGCATGCTGCTCGATTTGCAACTCGTCGACGAAGGCGATTACGTGATTCTCACCAAAGGTGAGCGCGCGGGCGTGCAGGGTGGCACGAACTCCATGCAGATCTTGCAGGTCCATCGATGAAGAAATTTCTCGCATGGGCAGCGGGGTTGATCGGCGCCGTACTCGTACTCGTGCTACTCGGCGGCAGTTGGTTCATGCGCGCCTCGTTGCCCACGCTCGACGGCACGCTCGCCGCTAGCGCCGGTGGTCCCGTCGCGGCGGTGACGATCGAACGTGACGCCGATGGTGCGCCGACACTGACCGGTGAGTCGTTCGACGACGTGGCGTATGCGCTCGGGTTTTTGCACGCGCAAGATCGATTCTTCCAAATGGATTTGGCGCGTCGTTTGCCGGCGGGCGAGTTGTCGGCGTTGGTCGGTGCGCGCGCTTTGCCGCTCGACCGTACCGCGCGACCGTTCGGCTTTCGTGCGGTGGCGCAACGAGTGCTCGCCGATGCGACGCCTCTGCAACGTGCGTGGATCGAGGCGTACACCCGCGGCGTGAATCGCGGACTTACTGCGCTGCGTGCGCGGCCTTGGGAATATGGGGTGTTGATGGTCGCACCCGAGCCCTGGCGGGCCGAAGATTCCGTGTTGGTCGTGCATTCGATGTGGTGGGAGCTGCAGCACCACGACATCGACGCCGAGCGCACGCGTCGCGAGATCGTCGCACGACTCGAATCTTTGGCGACCGCGGCTTCGAAAGAAGAAGCCGATGCGAGTCGCGCCGCGAACGTCGCGGCATTTTTATTCCCGCGCAGCGGTGATTGGGATGCGCCGAATTTTGCGACCCTCGCGGAGGCGCGCGCCGCCAACGGCGGTACTCCGTTCGAAGCACCACCGGTACCGGCGCCGGATGCGCTCGATTTGCGCAACGCGTCGAGCGCTAAGGTGGCGGCGAGCGCGCGAGTGCCGGAACGCGAATTGGTGGGTAGCAATGCTTGGGCGGTTGCGGGCCGTCATACGGCGAGTGGCGCCGCGCTCGTCGCCGGCGACATGCATCTCGGTTTGCGCGTGCCGGCCGTGTGGTATCGCGCGCGCTTGATCGTGCAGCCGAAGGGCGCGGGCGAGCGACTGGAACTCAACGGCGTCACTTTGCCCGGCGTGCCGATGTTGGTGGCGGGCACGAACGGCCACATCGTCTGGTCGTTCACCAATAGCTACGGTAATTGGTCCGACGTGAACGGCTACGCCTGTGATCTCGCGCGCGATCGTTATGTCGCCGCGAGCGGCGAGCGCACGTTCGAGGTGCGACGCGAAACGCTGCGTGTCGCGCACGGGGCACCCGTGGAACTTTTGGTACGCCGTTCACCCGAGGGCGTGGTGATCGACAGCAGCGGCGCGGGCGCTTCGCAGACGTGCTGGCTCGCGCGCTGGCTGGCGGTGGAGCCCGGTGCGACGAACTTCGAAAGTCTCGGCTTGTTGCAGGCGCGCGATCTCGATGCGGCCTTAGAGCTCGCGCCGCGCGTCGGCATCCCGCACCAAAATTTGAACGTCGGTGATGCATCGGGTCGTATCGCTTGGGCCATCATCGGTCGCATACCCAAAGGATTACGCGGGCCTTCGACCCCGGCGCCCATCGAGTGGCGAGCGCGCGACGAAGCACCGACGATCGTCGATCCGGAAGTCGGCCGCATCTGGAGCGCGAATGCGCGCCACGTCGACGGCGAACTCGAGCGCGTGCTCGGTGGTGAACAGTCGGCCAGCGGCATGGGTTACGACAACGGTGCGCGGCAGCGGCAGATTCGCGACGGTTTGCTCGGGCTCACGCATGCGGCGACGCCGGCGGACATGCTCGGTATACAACTCGATGATCGCGCGCTGTTTCTCGAGCGCTGGCAAAGATTGTTGATCACCACGCTCGACGAGGACGCGTTGCACGATGCGCCACAACGCGCCGAACTCAAGCGTCTGGCTGCTAAGTGGGAAGGACGCGCGGCCGTCGACTCGGTCAGTTATCGCATCGTGCGTGAATTTCGTGATCGCACTCGGACCGCCGTATGGGACATGTTCACCGGCGCGCTAGGCGCGGGCGTCGGGTCGCGACCGAACGCGATGTTCGAAGGTTCGCTGTGGCGCCTGGTCAGCGAACAGCCGCCGCACTTGTTGACTCGCGACTATGCGAATTGGCGCGCGTTGTTGTTGGCCCAGGCCGATGCGGTCGCCAAAGATTTGAGCGCGCGTTGCGGTGCGCTCGAGCGTTGCACCTGGGGGCGGCAAAACACGATGGCGATCGCTCATCCGTTGTCGGCCGCACTCGGTCCCTTGCACCGTTACTTCGACATGCCGGCCGTCGAGTTGCCCGGCGACCGCGACATGCCGCGGGTGGTGTCGCCGAGCTTCGGCGCGTCCGAGCGTTTTGCGGTGTCGCCGGGTCGCGAAGCCGAGGGCTATCTGCAAGTGCCGGGCGGACAGAGCGGCCATCCGCTCTCGCCGTTTTATCGCGCCGGGTTCGAAGATTGGGCGAGTGGTCGCGCGCGGCCGTTATTGCCCGGGCCGACGAAGCATCGCTTGATCGTGCAAGGGTCGTCGGCGACGGCATCAACCCCGGAGGCTGCGCGATGACACGCAACGACACTCAGCGTTTCACCGGCACGGAGCGCTACGTCGCGACGGCCGATCTCGGTATGGCCGTCAACGCCGCGCTCACGCTCGGACGACCGCTCCTCATCAAAGGTGAGCCGGGAACGGGCAAGACCCAACTCGCGCTCGAAGTCGCCGGCGCACTCGAGCGACCGCTGTTCGAATGGCACGTGAAATCGACCAGCAAGGCGCAGCAGGGCCTCTACGAATACGATGCGGTGTCTCGCTTGCGCGATTCGCAACTGGGCGAGGCGCGTGTCGCAGACATCCGCAATTACATCGTCCGCGGCAAATTGTGGGAGGCCTTCGAATCGGAGGCGCCGCCCGTCTTGTTGATCGACGAGATCGACAAAGCCGACATCGAATTCCCGAACGACCTGCTGCGCGAACTCGATCGTATGGAGTTCTACGTCTACGAGACTCGCGAACTCGTGCGCGCTCGGCACCGCCCGCTCATCATCATCACCAGCAACAACGAAAAAGAATTGCCGGACGCGTTTCTGCGGCGCTGTTTTTTCCATTACATCCGCTTCCCCGATGCCGAGACGATGGCGAAGATCGTCGACGTGCATTACCCGAATTTGAAGCGTGAACTGCTCGCCGAAGCACTAGGCGCGTTTTATCGCGTGCGCGAAATGCCGGGTTTGCGTAAAAAGCCTTCGACGTCCGAATTACTCGACTGGCTGAAGTTACTGCTTGCCGAGGACGTGCCGCCCGAGGCGCTGCGTAGTGACGACCCGAAGAAATCGATCCCACCGCTCTACGGCGCGCTGCTCAAGAACGAACAAGACGTCCATTTGTTCGAGCAGTTGTTGTTCCTCGATCGTCGATCGCGTTGAGCGACGCGGCTGATCGGACGCTCGACCCATGTTGATCCGCTTCTTCTTCGAGTTGCGGGATGCGGGAGTGCCGGTGAGCCTGCCGGAGTTTTTGACCTTGCACGAAGCGCTGGAAGCGCGCGTCGCCGAATGCTCGGCGCTCGATTTTTATCACCTCGCACGCTTGTCGCTGGTCAAAGACGAACGCCACTTCGATCGCTTCGATCGCGTGTTCGCAGCGCACTTCAAAGGCGCGGAACGTTTTTTCGAGCGGCTGCTCGCCGAGGTGCCGGCCGATTGGCTGCGCGCCGCCGCGGAACGACTGTTCGACGAAGAAGAGCGCCGTAAGGTGCAATCTCAAGGCAGTTGGGATGAGCTTTTGCAAAAGCTGCGCGATCGCCTCGCTGCGCAAAAAGAGCGCCATGAAGGCGGTAATAAGTGGATCGGCACCGGCGGCACCTCGCCGTTCGGTTCGGGTGGCTACAATCCTGAGGGGGTGCGGATCGGTGACGTAGGGCAGCGACAGCGCCGCGCCATGAAAGTGTGGGACCAGCGCTCTTACCGCAATTTCGACGGCGAAGTGGAGCTCGGTACGCGCAATCTCAAGCTCGCGTTGCGGCGGTTACGAAAGTTCGCGCGTGAGGGTGCCGCCGATCAACTCGATCTCGATGCCACCATCGACTCGACGGCGCGTAACGCCGGTTGGCTCGATCTCAAGTTGGTACCCGAGCGGCGTAACGCCGTCAAAGTTTTATTGCTGCTCGACGTCGGCGGCTCGATGGACGATCACGTGCGTATTTGCGAGGAATTATTCTCAGCCGCGCGCGCCGAGTTCAAACACCTCGAATATTTTTATTTCCACAACTTCATCTACGAGAGCGTGTGGAAGGACAATCGACGACGCCACGCCGAGCGCACCTCGACGCTGCAGTTGCTACGCACCTACAATTCCGACTATCGCGTAGTGTTCGTCGGTGATGCGACCATGAGCCCTTACGAGATCGTGCAACCGGGCGGCAGCGTCGAGCATTGGAACGACGAAGCTGGTTCCGTGTGGATGCAGCGCATCACGGCGCATTTTCCGCAACTCGTATGGTTGAACCCGGAGCCGCGCGAACGTTGGGAGTACACGCCCTCCGTGCAGCTCGCACGGCAACTCGTCGGTGGTCGAATGTTTTCGCTGACGCTCGAAGGCTTGGATGCCGCGATGCGCGCGTTGCGTAAAAAAGGGGCGCCCTGAAAGCGGCGCCCCCGCTCAATCACTTCACCGGCGCGGGTTTTTGCGTTTTGGCGTAGTGCTCGAGACTCGAGAGACTGCGATCGTCGCTCCACTCGGTCGGCGCATCGAAATATTTCGCGTAGTTCTTATGGCAGTAGTCGAGCACGTTGCGCGACAACACCTGCTCGAGATCTTTTGTGGTGCCCATGAAGCAGTTGTACTGGATCGCTCCCGGCGCCTGGCCCATCAGCATCCAAGGCAGCCACGGCGTGATGCGATTCCAAGTGCCGTTGTAATCGAGCGAGGTCAGCTTCGGATTCTGCAAATCTTCGATCTTGATGTGGTGGGCGAAGAACTCCGAGGCTTGCACGATCGGACCCGAGGACTCGCGCGGCCATTTATCCGGCTGTAGCGCGTTCGGGTAGGCGAGATGGATGTGGATTTCCATCTCCGCCATCGCCCCGTGCTGGCTCCAAGGCAGCACGAACGGAATTCGCGGTGGCGCCTCTTTGTTGAGACCCCCGAAGCTCGGCGGCGCCGGAAAGTGGTCCTCGATCAAATAATTGAACGGGTCGTTTGCGACGTGCACCGCCTTCACTTTCTCGTTGGTGTAGGGGTTCAACCATTCGTCTAGCACTTCACCGGTCTTGAGGTCGGTGTAGACGATCACCTCGCGGCACATGCGGCGGATCGCACCGTCCGGCCCCTGTACGAGCCGGATCGCACCGAAGCCGCTGGTGCCCATCAGATCGACAATCTTCTTGTTGGGCTGCACGCCCATGCCGTAACCCTTGAACCAAAAATACTTTTGCTTGCCGAAGTCGAGGTCGCCTTGGATGCGCGCATACGCGAGTTGATTGCCGCGCCCGGTGCGCAGGTCGATGTACGGACCTTCGAGCCCAGCGCCCCAGCCGTTCTTGGACGTCGAGCGGCCTGCGCTCGCCACTGCGGCAGCGACTGCGGAAGGGCCGAGCAGGCCGGCGGCACCCGCGATCCCTGCTGCACTGGCGACGCCTGCGGAACCTAAGAATTCGCGGCGGGTATGTTGTTCGTTCATCGAGAAACTCCCCTGTGGTTAATGCATCAACAGCGCGCGTCGACGAAACCGTCAACCACCCTGTAATTTTTTGAGATCGGCGAGCACGAGTTGCGAGTGCCCCTTCGGGTCGACGTCCGGATAATGTTTGGCGACGCGACCCTGTGGATCGATGATGAAAGTCTCGCGGTGCGCCATCTCGAAAAGACCAAAAGCGCGATACAACACGCCGTAGGTCTTGGACATTTGTTTGCCGGAGTCGGCGAGCACGCTAAACGGCAGGCTGTGTTCTTTGGCGAACGCGCTGTGCGAGGCGACGTCGTCCACGCTCACCCCGAGGATCGTCGCGTTGGCGCGGCGAAACGCAAAGATATCGTCGCGAAATCCGCAAGCTTGTGTGGTGCAGCCGGGGGTGTTGTCTTTCGGGTAGAAATACAGCACTAGCCACTTACCGCGCTGCTCTTCGAGGGTCACCCATTTGCCGCTTTGGTCTTGCAGGCGGAAGGCCGGCGCCGGCGCACCGGCTTTCGGTGCATCGGCCTGCGCGGGCGCGGTGGCGGCGAAGGTCAGCGCGACGGCGACGAGCGTTGCGAACAGGGTCGGGATGGAGCGCGGAAAACTCATGGTGAACCTCTGCGTGGCGAGCCTGCGACGGGTGTGGGGTTAAGATAACCCGCAGCATGCACCCCCGCGGCAACATTCCAGCATGAGTCATCCGCCTAGCAGTGGGCCGGCAGCCGAGGGCGGCCGTCGGGGTCGCATCGCCTTGGTATTGACGGGCGGCGGGGCACGGGCGGCCTATCAAGTCGGCGTGCTCAAGGCACTCGCCGAACTGCGTCGCGACTCGGAGCTGCCGTTCGACGTGATTGTCGGCACCTCGGCCGGTGGGGTGTGCGCCGCGGTGCTCGCGAGCCATGCGCACGAGTGGCGCGACGGCGTGGCCCGACTCGAGCAAGTGTGGGCGAACTTCACCGTGTCGCAGGTGCTGCGCGCCGATACGGCCTCGATGCTGCGCGCCGGTGGACGTTGGTTGTTGGCGGCACTGTCGGGCGGACGCTTCGCCCGCGCGCCGCGCTCGTTGTTCGACAACACGCCGCTGCGTGAATTGCTGCGTGAGCGCATCGACTGGGATCGCGTGCGCCACAACATCGAAACCGGCCAGTTGCACGCGCTGGCGCTCGCTGCGACTAGTTACGGCGGCGGTGATCATCACGTTTTTTTCGAGACCGACGACGACCGTGCGAACGGTTGGCACGGCCCGCACAGCACTGGCCTGCGCGAGCGGCTGACGCTCGATCACCTCATGGCGAGCGCGGCGATTCCGTTTTTGTTTCCGGCGGTGCGTCTCGGTCGCCAACATTACGGCGACGGCGCGATGCGACAGCTCACGCCGCTCTCGCCGGCGATCCACCTCGGTGCCGATCGGCTTTTGGTGGTCGGCGTACGCGCACCCGATGCCGCGGGCACCGGCGGGGGGAGCACGGACGAGGCGCCGAGTGCGGGTCAATTGTTCGGCTTCATGCTCGACACCTTGTTCGGTGATCAAGTCGACGCCGATCTCGAAGTGCTCGCGCGCGTGAATCGCGCGCTGGAGAGCGGTGCGGTGGGTGCGCGCGCAGCCGAACTCGGTCGCGGCGGTACGCCGTGGCGTCGCGTCGAAGCGTTGCGCCTGGTGCCGCGCGAAGATCCGCGTCTGGTCGCGGCAAGACACTTCGCGGCCTTACCACGCAGTTTGCGAACGTTGTTCGGCATGATCGGTGCGCGCGGTGCAGCGGGCGGCTTGCTCGCGAGTTATCTGATGTTCGAATCGTCCTACACCCGTGAGTTGATCGCACAGGGCTATCGCGACACGCTCGCGCAGCGCGAGCAGGTCGCGAGATTTTTAAACTTCGAGGATTTGGTGTGATGAGTACGACGAGATCTTTGCAGCGGGTGATCACCGCGCAGCGTACGTCCGACGGCGCGGGAGTCACGCTGCATCGCAGCCTCGGGCAATCGCAATTCGCGCGCCTCGATCCGTTTTTGATGCTGGACGAATTCGGCAGCGATCGACCCGACGAATACATCGCCGGCTTTCCCGCGCACCCGCATCGCGGCTTCGAGACCGTCACTTATATGCTCGCCGGGCGCATGCGACACGAAGATCACCTCGGCAACGTCGGCTTGCTAGGTGCGGGTGACGTGCAATGGATGACGGCGGGGCGCGGCATCATCCACTCCGAAATGCCGCAACAGGAGAGCGGCTTGATGCGCGGCTTTCAGTTGTGGCTCAACTTGCCGGCGCGCGAAAAAATGCAGCCCGCCGCCTATCGTGATATTCCGGCCACCGACATCCCGCGCTTCGACGACGGCGCGGGGTTGACGCTCAAAGTGATCGCGGGCGAGTGGTCGCAGACGGGTATCGCGTTGCGCGGCCCGGTTAACGGTACTAGCACGCAGCCCGTGTTTCTCGACGTCGGTTTGCGTGCGGGCCGCAGTTTCGAGTTCGTGCTGCCGCCGCGTCACGCCGCTTTCGCGTACGTATACGAAGGCGCGTTGCAAGTGACCGCCGGTCCCGGAGGCTCGCAGCTGCGTGCGAAACAGGCTGGAATCTTCGGTGACGGCGCGCGACTCGTGGTGCAGGCCGACGACGGCGCCAACGAGACTCGTTTCGTGTTGCTCGCCGCAGCACCGATCGGTGAGCCGGTGGTGCAGTACGGCCCGTTCGTGATGAACACTCGCGAGGAGATCGAGCAAGCGCTCGCCGATTATCAGTCGGGGCGTCTCGTCTAGGTGAGGAACCACGCCCCGAGCCCGAGCAGCGTCGCGAAGCCGATGCAGTCGGTGAAGGTGGTGAGGATCACGCCCGCAGAGAGCGCGGGGTCAATCGCGAAACGCCGCAGCGTCAGCGGCACGACCACGCCGACGATCGCAGCGGCGAGTAGGTTGATCAACATCGCCGCGGCGATGACGCCGGCGATCTTCCAAGTCCCGAACCAAAATACCGTTACCGCACCGACGACCACCGCCCAGATGATGCCGTTGAAACCGGCGACGGCGATTTCTTTGAAAAGCAGCCAGCGCGCGTTCGCCCATTGCACTTGACCGAGCGCGAGTCCGCGGATGAGCAGGGTCACCGTTTGAGTGCCGGCGATGCCACCCATCGAGGCGACGATCGGCATCAAGGCTGCGAGTGCCGCGACTTTTTCGATCGTGCCCTCGAAAGATTTGACGACCGAGGCGGCGAGAAAGGCGGTTACCAGATTGATGCCGAGCCACAGCATGCGGCGTTGCGCCGATGGCACGATCGCCGCGAACAAATCTTCGTCATCCTGCAGGCCGGCCATCGATAGCACCGAGTGCTCGGCTTCCTCGCGGATTACGTCGACCACGTCATCGACCGTGATACGACCGAGCAGTTTGCCCTCGCGACCGACCACCGCCGCCGAAACGAGGTCGCGATCTTGGAAGAGTTGCGCGACTTCGTGCGCGGCCGTGTCGGGCTCGATGCGTGGCGCATCGGTGTCGAGGCTGTCGCCGACCGCATCGTCCGGATCGCCCGTGATGATGCGCGTCAGACCGATCGTGCCGAGGTATCGATCGTCGCGATCGACCACGAACAGGCTGTCGGTGCGCGGTGGCAAGTCGCCGCGCATGCGCAGATAGCGTAGGACGACTTCGAGTGTCACGTCCGGTCGCACCGACACCGTGTCGGTGTTCATCAAACCGCCTGCGCTATCGTCGGGCCAGGCGAGCACGTTGCGCAGTCGCTCGCGATCGCGCTGATCCATCGAGCGCAGCACCTGCAGCGTCACCGTCTCAGGAAGGTCGCGGACGAGGTCGGCGAGATCGTCGAGTTCCATGCCCTCGGCGGCGGCCACCAGTTCGGCGGTCTCCATCTCTTCGATCAACTCGTTGCGGACGTTCTCGTTGAGTTCGACGAGTACGTCACCCTCGATTTCTTTGTCGACGAACTCCCAAACGAGTTCGCGTTGCCGCGGTGGCAGCGACTCGAGCATCGAGGCTACTTCCGCCGGGTGCATCGCCGCCACCATGCGTTGCGCCGGACGCAGGGTGCCCGAGGCGAGCGCCTCGCGCAGTGCGCCGAGGCGTAATTCTTTGTTGCCGGCGGTCATGTCGCGCGGCTCGCGAGTGTGGTGTGGCGGGCGACGAGGCCGCTGCAGTGCGATGCGAGTTGGGCGGTCAGGCGTTCGACGAGGTAGACGGAGCGATGTTGCCCGCCGGTGCAGCCGATGCCGATCGTGAGGTAGCGACGGCGCGCATTGCGATATTCGTCGATGCGGGTGCCGATGAAGCGTGCGTATTCTTCGAAGACGTTCTGTACTTGCGGCTGCTCGTTCAAATAGCGGATCACCGCAGCGTCACGGCCCGAGAGTGCGCGCAGCGAGGATTCCCAATACGGGTTCGGCAGGATGCGTGCATCGAGCACGAAGTCGCAGTCGCCGGGTATGCCGAACTTGAAACCGAACGACACCAACGTCACCGACAGATCTTCGCCGCGTCGCTGGTCGATGCGTTGGCCGACGAGATCGCCGAGCGCATGCATCCCCATGTCGGAGGTGTCGATGACGAGGTCGGCGGCTTGGACCACGGGATCGAGCAGTTCGCGCTCGAGACCGATCGCCTCTTGTAGTGACACGCCCTCGCGAATCAACGGGTGCCGGCGTTTCGTTTGGCCGAAGCGGCGCAGCAGTTCGGCGTCCGACGCGAGCACCACCAAAAGTTCGCAGCGCAAGCCGCTACGCCGTAATTCTTCTAGCGTTTCGGGAACTTTGGCGGCGAGCAGGTCGGAGTCGCGTGCGTCGATGGCGATCGCGGTGTTTTGATAAGCGCGCTCGCCGGTGCGCAGGGTGTGGGCGACGAACGGCTCGAGCATCGACGCCGGCAGGTTATCGACGCAGTAGCAGCCCATGTCCTCGAGTGCGTGCAACACGACGCTCTTGCCGGCGCCGGAGAGCCCGCTGACGAGGATGATGCGCATGGCGGCTTACGCGGCGCGGTCTCAATGACGCGCGCTGCGTCCCTCCTGCACGTGATGGTCGGTGTCTTTTTCTTTGCGCTTGCGCACCAAGCCGTCGAGTTTGTCGGCAAGCGCGTCGATCGCGGCGTACATGTTGCCGTCCTCGGCGGAGGCGTGGATGTCGTTACCGCGAGTTTTGAGGGTCGCTTCGGCTTTGTGCCGTAATTTCTTTTCCACCGACAGCACGAAGTGCGCATCGATGAGGTGATCGAAGTGACGCACGATCCGCGTCATGCGTTTTTCGACGTAGGCGCGCAGGGCGTCGGTGACTTCGACGTGGTGTCCGGTGATCGACATCTTCATGCAGTGTCTCCCGTTGCGAGATGGGCGCGTTCAGCGCGAGCCCGTTCGTTTACGTTCGGCCGACGACTCGATGCCGAGGGATTCCCGATATTTTGCGACCGTGCGGCGCGCGACCGGGATGCCCTCGGCGGAGAGCAGTTCGGCGAGCCGGCTGTCGGACAGCGGGTTCGCAGCATCTTCCTCGCGCACCAGTTTGCGAATCTTCGCGCGTATGGCCGTGGAAGAAGTGCCTTGACCGTCGCCACCTTCGACCTGACTCGAAAAGAAGTATCGCAGTTCGAAAACGCCGCGGGGCGAGTGTAGGTATTTTCCCGAGGTCACCCGCGAGATGGTCGATTCGTGCATCGCGATCGCCGCGGCGATGTCCTTGAGGATCATCGGCCGCATGTGCTCTTCACCTTGCTCGAGGAAGTCTGTCTGGCGCTCGACGATCGCTTTGGCGACCTTCAGCAGCGTTTCGTTACGGATCTCGAGGCTCTTTAACAACCAACGCGCTTCCTGCAATTGCGTGGTCAAGGTGGTGTGACCGGAGTTGCGGCCGAGCGCGCCCGCATAGCCTTGGTTGATGCGCAAGCGCGGTAGCGTGCCGGGGTTTAGTTCGACCGCCCAGCCGCGTTCGGTGCGACGCACGAACACGTCGGGGACGATGTATTCGGGGGTCGAAGAGTTGACCACCGAGCCCGGTCGCGGGTGGCAGGCACGCACCAGAGCGACCGCGGCGGCGAGTTCTTCGCCGTCGGCGCCAACCGCTTTGGAAAGCGGTGTGAGATCGCGCAGCGCGAGCAATTCCAAGTGCCGTTCGACGATGCGACGTGCGAGATCGAGTCCGGGCGTGTCCGCTTCGAGTTGATCGAGTTGCAGCAACAGACACTCGGTCACGCTGCGCGCGGCGATGCCGGCGGGCTCCAACATTTGCACCAACATCAACACGCGCTCGATTTCCTCTTCGTCGCGTTCGATCTCGGGCGCCAACGAAGCGGCGATCTCGGTCAGCGTCTCGGTGAGATATCCGTCGTCGTTGAGCGCATCGACGATGGTCGTGGCGGTGGCGAGATCGTCCGTCGACAAGCCCGCGAGTTCGAGTTGGGCGAGCAGGTGGTCGCGCAGATTTTCACCGCGCAAATCGGCAACTTCGTTTTGACGCTCGTCATCGTCGCCACTGCTGCCGGCACCGGCGCCGTCGCTGCTGGTGCCGACACGATCGGCCCACGGCTCGTCGATGATTTCGACTTCCGGAGTGCTCGGCTCTTCGGCTTGCGTGGTGCGCGGATCGAGTTCTGCGAACGGTACCGCGAGTTCTTCTTCCTCGGGTTCCTCCTGCTCGAGCATCACGTTGGTGTCGAGCAGTTCGGCGATGTGCGCTTGCAACTCGGCGGTCGGCATTTGCAGCAGGCGTATGGCCTGCTGCAGCTGCGGCGTCATGGTCAGACTCTGACCGAGCTTGAGCTGAAGGGATTGTTTGAACATCGCGATCCTCGCCGGCGCGGGAGCCGCTGCGCTTAACCGTTACAGCCGGAACGACTCGCCCAAGTACACCTCACGCACGCGCGGATTGGCAAGGATTTCCTGCGCAGAACCCGCGGCGATGACGGTGCCGTCGCCGATGATGTACGAGCGGCTGCAGACCTGTAGCGTCTCGCGCACGTTGTGGTCCGTGATGAGGATGCCGATGCCGCGCCGCGCGAGCTCGCTGATGATGCGTTGGATGTCGAGTACCGAGATTGGATCGACCCCGGCGAACGGCTCGTCGAGCAGCATGAAGCGGGGCTCGGCGGCGAGTGCACGCGCGATTTCGACGCGTCGTCGCTCGCCACCCGACAACGCAAGTCCCGGCGTGCGCCGCACGTGTTCGATGCGTAAATCGGCGAGCAATGCTTCGCGGCGGGATTCGCGTGCGGCGCGATCGAGACCCGGGCGGGTCTCGAGGATCGCCATGATGTTTTGCTCGACGGTCAGGCGACGGAACACCGATGGCTCTTGCGGCAGATAGCCGATGCCGGCGCGCGCGCGACGGTGGATCGGTGCGTCGGTGAGATCGAGATCGTCGAGAAAAATTCGACCGCCGTCGGGCGGTACGAGACCGACGATCATGTAGAACGCGGTCGTTTTGCCGGCGCCGTTCGGCCCGAGTAGGCCGACGATCTCGCCGGCGCGTAATTCGAGCGACAGGTCGATGACGACCTGGCGGGCGCCGTAGCGTTTGGCGAGGTGTTCGGCGCGCAGGTTGTTCACGGCGGGTCGGCCTTCGGTCGTATCGTGATGCGTACGCGCTCGTCACGTCCGGCAGGTTTGCCCGCCTGCACGCGCCGTTCGCGCACGTCGTACACCAGTTGTTCGCCGCGTATTTCACTGCGTCCGTCGCTCAGCCAGGCGGCGCCTGCGAGCACCACCGTGCCGGCGGCGACGTCGTAGACGATTTCGCCGGCACGACCGCGCGCCGTGGCAGCGCGGTCTTTCAAAGATTGTTCGAACTCGGCTTGCTGGCCGCGGATCGTCGCGCGCGTGATGCGATTGCGTTCGAAGGCGACCGTCGCCGCCTCGGACCGCAGCACGCCCCCGTCGAATTCGATGCGCACCCGACCGGTGAATTCCCAGGTCGCGTTCTCGAATTCGAGTCCGGTCGCCGCTGCGCGCTCGGCAGAAACTTTGATGTTGCCTTGCGCGATGTTGACGTCGCGGAAGGTGACGGCGTTACCGCGATAGTCGAGTTCGGAGGAGGCTGCATCGAGCGTGATGTCGCGCTCGCGCAGCGAGGTGGTCGCCGCAGGTGCTGGCGCAGGCACGGGCGTAGCGGCCGCGTTTTGCGCGCGTGCCAATTCGCTGACCCCGAACGACGCCGAGGTCACCGCGACTAGCGCGAACACTAGGCGCCGGGATGTCGTGCGTCGCGATCGATCAGGGCGTGAACAGACCATGGACTTTCGATTCTAGCGAGACGCGTCGGGTCTTGATATCGACGTTCACCGCGTGTGCCGAAAGTTCGCCGTTGCGCGTGCGGATCGTGACGGCGCCGGGCGCGCGCACGCGCGCCGCGTCGATGTCGTACTGCAACGTTGCGGTGCGCAATTGCAGCGCCTCGGCACCGACATTCGATTCGAGACGTACGTCGCCGGTGAGGTCTAGGCGTCGCGCGGCGGGTGGCATGTGACCGCGTTCTGCGCGCACCTGCCATGGCGCGCCGTCGGCGGGCCGAACTTCCATGTCGACGCCTTGCAGTTGCACGGCGCGCGTCGCGGCATCTTGATGTGCTTGCCGTGCGCGCAGTCGATAGCGCGTTCGACCTGCGGCATCGGTCTCGATGAATTCGGCGTCGCGGGCGGTGTAGCCGCGATCGATCAACTGCGAGTCGGATTCGGAGTTGGCGGCAAGATTGCCGCGATCGGAGCAGGCCGCGAGCGCCACGCACGCGAGTGCTAGGAATACGAGCGATGCCTGCGGCGTTCGACTCACATCACCCCGGCGCGCAACAGATCGTGAACATTGAGCGCGCCGACCAAGCGACCGGATTCGTCGACCACGGGCAGTGCGGTGATGCGGTGGCGCTCCATCAACAAAACAGCTTCCGCTGCAAGTTCGCGCGCGCCGATCGATTTGCACGGGTGGGTCATGACGTCGCGCATCATCGCGGTGTGCAAGTCGAGCCGGCGATCGAGCGAGCGACGTAAGTCGCCGTCGGTGTAGATGCCGACCACGAAACCCGCAGCGTCGGCGATCACGGTCATGCCGAGACCTTTGCGCGACATTTCGAGCAGACCATCGGCGAGCGTCGTTTCAGGCGCGACGCAGGGCACCGCCGCATCGCGACTCATCACGTCTTCGACGCGCAACAACAAGCGCCGACCGAGTGCGCCGCCCGGATGCGAACGCGCGAAATCTTCGGCGGTGAAACCGCGCGCCTCGAGCAGCGCGACCGCGAGTGCATCACCCATCGCGAGCGTCGCCGTGGTGCTCGCGGTCGGCGCGAGATTGAGCGGGCAGGCTTCGGTGGGCACGGTCACGTCGAGGTGTACTTGCGCGTTGCGCGCGAGCGTCGAGGCGGGATTGCCGGTCATCGCAATCAGCGGCACGCCGAGTCGGGTGACCGGTGGCAGCAACGTGACCACTTCGGGTGTTTCACCGGAGTTCGACAGCGCGAGCAGCACGTCGTCGCGCGTGATCATGCCCATGTCGCCGTGGCTCGCTTCGGCGGGGTGCAAAAAGAACGCCGGCGAGCCGGTGCTCGCGAGGGTCGCGGCGATCTTGCTCGCGACGTGGCCCGATTTGCCCATGCCGGTGACGACGATGCGACCGCGACACGCGAGCGCGATGCGGCAGGCGGCTGCGAAACTCGCGTCGATGCGTGCACCGACCGCTTGCAAGCCTTCGATTTCGACGGCGAGGGCGCGACGACCGGCGGCGATCAAAGCGGCCTCGTCCCGATGCGCAGGTTTCGTCATGGAGTGGCATCATACCCGCATGAGGATTCCAAACCATGCATCCCGATAAGGTCGCGGCGCTGATTTCCGCCGCTTTGCCCGGCGCCGAGGTGTTGGTGCGCTCGGACGATCAGACGCATTTCGAAGCACGCGTGGTCGCCGCGCAGTTCACCGGCAAGCGCAGCATCGCGCGCCACCAAATGATTTACGCCGCACTAGGTGCACTCGTCGGCCGCGAAATCCACGCGTTGTCGATCGAGGCCTTGACCCCCGAGGAAGTCGGCGGCGGGGTGCGCTGATGGATCGACTGCAAATTCAGGGTGGCACACCGCTCGCGGGCGAAGTGCGCATCTCGGGGGCGAAGAACGCCTCACTGCCGATTCTGGCGGCGACTTTATTGGCTTCCGAGCCGGTTGCGGTCGGCAACGTGCCGCACCTGCAAGACGTCACGACCATGATCGAATTGCTCGGTCGGATGGGCGTGACGGTCACGGTCGACGAGCGCATGCGCGTCGAGGTCGATGCGACGACGCTGCGGCAAGCCGTTGCACCCTACGAACTCGTGCGCACCATGCGCGCCTCGATCCTCGTGCTCGGTCCGTTGGTCGCGCGCTTCGGTCAGGCCGACGTTTCTTTGCCTGGCGGCTGCGCGATCGGTGCGCGCCCGGTCAACATTCACGTCGCGGGCTTGCAGGCGATGGGCGCCGATATCGCGATCGAGAACGGTTACATCCGCGCGCGCGCCTCGCGGCTGCGCGGCGCTCGACTCGTGCTCGACACGGTGACGGTCACGGGCACCGAAAATTTGATGATGGCCGCCGCGCTCGCCGACGGTCAGACGGTGCTCGAGAATGCGGCGCGCGAACCGGAAGTCGTCGACCTCGCGAATTTTTTGAATGCGATGGGCGCGCGAGTGCGCGGCGCTGGCACCGACACCATCATCATCGACGGCGTCGAGAAGTTGCACGGCACGCAATACGACGTGCTGCCCGATCGCATCGAAGCGGGCACTTACCTACTCGCCGGCGCGATCACGCGCGGACACGTGGTGCTGCGTCACACACGCCCCGAGCATCTCGATGCGGTGCTCGCGAAATTGCGCGATGCGGGCGCGACACTCGGGGTCGGCAGCGACACGATCGAAGTCGATATGCGCGGTCGTAGGCCGAAGTCGGTCGACGTGCGCACGGCGCCGTATCCGGCGTTTCCCACCGACATGCAGGCACAGTTCGCCGCGCTCAACACGGTCGCCGACGGCGTCGGCACCATCATCGAAACGATTTTCGAAAATCGTTTCATGCACATGCTCGAAATGCGGCGCATGGGCGCGGAGATTCGTCTCGAGGGCAACACCGCGATCATCAAAGGCGTCGAGAAACTGCAGGCGGCGCCGGTGATGGCGACCGATCTGCGTGCCTCGGCATCTTTGGTGTTGGCGGGGCTCGTGGCCGAGGGGCGTACCGAGATCGACCGCATTTACCACATCGACCGTGGTTACGAATCCATCGAAGAAAAGCTCGCCGCGCTCGGCGCCGCGATTAAGCGCGTGCCGTCCTAAAGTTCAGGTTTTCGCGCCGCGCGGGCTCGCGCCTGGCCGCTCGGTGATCCGCACTTTCAATTTGCCGCGCTCGTTACCGCGCTGCAAATCGAATTCGAGCGTGCCTTCGGGTTTGGTGGTGGCGATCCACTCTTTCACTTCCTGCGCGCTGCGCGGCCGCTTGCCGTCGACGGCGAGAATGAAATCGAGCACGCGCAGACCGGCGTTTGCAGCCGGACCGTTCGCATCGACCTTGCCGACGACGACGCCACCGCGTTCGTAACCCCAAGCCTGGGCGCGTGCATCGTCGAGGTTCACCGGTTCGAAGCCCGCCCAGCCGCGAATGACGCGTCCGCGAGCGACGAATTCGCCGATCACGCCGCGCGCGAGATTCACCGGGATCGCAAAGCCTATGCCCTCGATCCCTAAATTTTTGGCGAGGATCGCCGTGTTGATGCCGACGAGTTCACCGCGCGTGTTGACCAACGCGCCGCCGGAGTTGCCGAAGTTGATCGGCGCATCCGTCTGGATGAAATTTTCGAATGTCGCGATGCCGAGCTGACCACGGCCGGTCGCACTCACGATGCCCTGCGTGACGGTTTGCGACAGACCGACCGGATAGCCGATCGCGAGCACGACGTCGCCGACGCGCAACGCATCCGAGCGGCCGAGCGGCATCACCGGCAGATTCGGCAGCTCGACGCGGAGCAATGCGAGATCGGTGTCGGGGTCGCGACCGACGATTTTCGCATCGGCTTCGCGGCCGTCGGCCAGTTGCACCCGCACTGCGTCGGCATCGGCGATGACGTGGTGATTGGTGACGATTTGCCCGCTCGCCGAGATGATCACCCCCGAGCCGAGCGAGCTTTCGATGCGCTGGCGGGTGCGCGGCGCTTGCGGCACGAACGGATCGTCGAACAACTCTTCGAACAAATTGCGCGGTAGCCGCTCGGTGACCACGCGGCGTGCCGAGATGTTGACGACCGCCGGGGCGGCGCGTTGTACCGCGGCCGCATAACTGCCTGCGGCCGGTGCGCCCGGCGATGCCACCGCGGGCACGGCCTCGGGCATGACACTGTCGGGCCGAGTCGCCGCGACGGGAGGTGTTTCGGCGACCCGCACGGCGTTGCGGGCTGCGCCGACCCTCGGCAGCAACTCCGGATGCAGCACCACCACCACGAAGGCGAGCGCCAGCCCGCCGATCACGGCGCCGGCGATGAAAATCAGCCCTTTCTGAATTTGTGAACTTGGCACGGGTGTATTTCGCTGTGACCCGCGCGCCTGCGCCCGCGAGATTCGGCCGTGTATAATGCCCGGCTTCCACGATACCCCATAGCGGCTCGTCCTCTTCAGACGGGCGGAGAGGCTGTTCGATGAGCGATACGGTTCACGATTCGGGCGAAGTCGACCTCAGTCGGCGCAAATTTCTCACTGCAGCGACCGCCGCAACCGGCGCCGTCGGCGCGGGTTTCACTCTGGTGCCCTTCATCGCCTCGTGGAAGCCGTCGGAACGCGCCCGGGCGATGGGTGCGCCGGTCGAGATCGATCTCAGCAAGCTCGAGCCGGGTCAGATGATCACCCCGAGCTGGCGCAAGCAACCGATCTACGTCGTGCGCCGCACGCCCGAACTGTTGGCGTCGCTTGAGAAGCACGACGCCAACCTCAAAGATCCGCAGTCTGGCGCCTCCAACCAACCGGCGTACACAAAAAACGCGCAGCGTTCGTTGCGGCCGGAATTTTTGGTGTTGTTCGGCACCTGCACGCACCTCGGTTGCTTGCCCAAAGAACGCTTCAAACCGGGTGATGCGCAACTCGGCACCGATTGGCCGGGCGGTTTCTTTTGCCCCTGCCACGGTTCGCGCTTCGACATGGCCGGTCGCGTCTTCAACGGCTCGCCGGCGTCGCTGAATCTCGCGATTCCGCCGCATTCGTTCGCCTCCGACACCAAACTCGTCATCGGCGTCGACCCGACGCCCGCCAAAGGAGCTGCCTGATGGCCGCCTCGTCTCATGATGCCGCCGGCAAGGGCGGCTTTCGCGCTTGGCTGAACAAGCGTCTGCCGGTCGATGAATTCGTTGAGTCGCAATTGACCGGCTATTTCGCGCCCAAAAATTTCAACATTTGGTATTTCTTCGGTGCGCTGTCGCTGCTGGTGTTCGTGATCCAGATTCTCTCGGGAATCTTCCTCACGATGCACTACAAAGTCGGCGAGGCCACCGCGTTCGACTCCGTCGAATACATCATGCGCGAAGTCGAGTGGGGATGGTTCATCCGCTACCTGCACTCGACCGGCGCGTCGTTCTTCTTCATCGTCGTTTATCTGCACATGTTCCGTGCGTTGATGTACGGCTCGTACCGCGCACCGCGCGAGCTGCTGTGGATTTTCGGCATGTTCGTCTATCTCGCGCTGATGGCCGAGGCGTTCATGGGCTACGTGCTGCCATGGGGCAACATGTCCTATTGGGGTGCGCAGGTCATCGTGAACCTGTTCGGCACGATTCCGGTGATCGGGCCGGGGCTGGTCGAATGGATCCGTGGTGACTACGGCATCGCCGATTCGACGCTGAATCGGTTCTTCTCCTTGCACGTCGTCGCCGTACCGTTCGCGCTGGCGTTCCTGATTTTGATGCACCTGGTCGCGCTGCGTCAGACGGGCTCGAACAACCCCGATGGCATCGAAATCAAGCAGAACCTCGGCGCCGACGGCAAGCCGGTCGACGGCATTCCGTTCCACCCGTACTACACCGTCAAAGATTTGGTTGGCGTCGGTGCATTTTTGATTTTCTTCTGCATCGTGTTGTTCTTCGTGCCGACTTTCGGCGGCTTGTTCCTCGAGAAGCCGAACTTCGAGCCGGCGAATCCGCTGTCGACCCCGGCGCACATCGCGCCGGTGTGGTACTTCACGCCGTTCTACGCGATGTTGCGCGCCGTGCCCGATCAGCAACTGGGCGCGTTGCTGATGCTGCTCGCGATCGTGGTGTTCTTCTTCCTGCCGTGGCTCGACCGCTCGCCGGTGAAGTCGATTCGTTACAAAGGCTTGCTGTCGAAGCTGTTCCTCGGTGCGTTCGTGATCGCGTTCGTGGTACTCGGTTATCTCGGCATGGCGCCCGCCGAAGGCTTGTACGTGCTGCTCGCCCGCATCTTCACCGTCGTCTATTTCGCGTTCTTCTTGTTGATGCCTTGGTACACGCGCATCGAAAAGACCGCGCCCGTGCCGCAGAGGGTCACGTCCCATGCTTAAGTCGCTGCCGAAATTTTTGATCGCCGCGATCGTCGCGGCCGTGCCGCTCGCGCAGGCTGCCGAGCACGAAGAGGCGAGCGGGCAATGCCGCGCACTCGAGATCGCACATTGGAAGGCCGACACCGAAATCGGTAACTCGGCATCGTTGCAACGCGGTGCGCGCAATTTCATGGGTTATTGCGCCGGTTGCCACTCGATGAAATACATGCGCTATTCGCGCATGGCTGCCGATCTCGGCATCCCCGAGGCGCAACTCGAAGCGGCCTTGCTGCCGGCGGGCTCATCGAAGAACGACTACATCACTGCGCCGCTCGATGCGACCGATGGCAGCGCGTGGTTCGGTAAGGCGCCGCCCGATCTTTCTTTGATCGCGCGTTCGCGTGGTACCGACTACCTCTACCAATTTTTGAAGAGTTTCTACGCCGATCCGGCGACGAGCTCGGGCGTGAATAACATCTCGCTACCGGGCACCGCGATGCCGCACGTGCTCTCCGCTTTGCAAGGCGTGCCGGAAGCGGTGCGCTGCACGCTCACCGAGTCGGTCGGCGGCGAGGGCGGCGGTGCGAAGGGCGACGTCGTCGTGCAAAAACTCGAAGTGCCGGTGGCCGGTCAGTTGTCGGCGGCCGAGTACGACGCTTTCGTGCGCGACACGGTCAATTTCCTCGACTACGTCGGCGAGCCGGCGAAGTTGCATCGCACCTCGATCGGCATCTGGGTGATCCTGTTCCTGCTGGTGTTCACCGGCTTCGCATACTTGCTGAAGCAGGAATACTGGAAGGACGTGAAGTAACGCGCCGCAGCATTCGGCGCGCTGCATGTCGAGCACGGTCCTGCCGCGGCGCCCGTATCTGTTACGGGCGATGCATCAATGGATGACCGACAGCGGCCTGACCCCGCACGTGATGGTCGATGCCGGTGCGAGCGGCGCCGACGTCCCGAAGGCGCACGTGCGTGACGGTCGCATCGTCCTTAACGTCTCGTATTCCGCTACACGTCATCTCGACCTCGGCAACGACTGGGTGACGTTCGAAGCACGTTTCGGCGGCGTGTCACGCAACGTGCGTTTTCCGACCCAAGCGGTGCAAAGTATTTACGCGCGCGAGACCGGTGAGGGTTTGGTGTTCCCGCCCGAAGGCGAGACGCCGCCACCCGTGCCGCCAGTCGGTGGCAACGACGGCGAACCACGACCCGCGAGCGGCCGACCACAACTCAAGGTCGTCAAATAATTCGTCGAGCCGTGCCGCTCGCCCGCAGCGGTCGATCAAAGAAATCAAGAGTCGGCGTCGAACGCGTGGCGCAGCCAACGCAAGCGCCAGGTGCCGGTGGCATGTGCGAGCGGTTCGCCGTGCGCACACGGTTCGATCACCACGACGTCGAAGCGGACGCGAAATTTTGCCCACTCGCGCTGCAGCTGCAGCAATTGCCGCGTGGTGCGCAAGATTCGCTGACGTTTACGCGCATCGATGCTGCCGTCGGCGCCGCCGAAATCGGTGCGGGCGCGTAACCGCACTTCGACGATCAGCAACACGTCGCCCTCGATCGCGACCAAATCGAGCTCGCCGGTTCGACGCCTGAAATTTCGCAGCATGATCTTCG
>Ga0214917_10002167_pt1 | contig 24402 bp, 20 predicted proteins | sample LL_1208_BB_MetaG_FD_177983 | JGI IMG/M metagenome (GOLD analysis project Ga0214917, IMG submission 177983) | Freshwater microbial communities from Lake Lanier, Atlanta, Georgia, United States - LL_1208_BB | ecosystem: Environmental > Aquatic > Freshwater > Lake | place: USA: Georgia | collected...
CTCTGCAGGGTGGCGACCAGGGCCGCGGTGGCAGACTCGTCGAGGGCTCCCATCCGCGTGAGCCTGCTCACGGCTTCATCGATCGCCGCCGCACGACGCGCATCGTCCGCCTCCGCGGTCGCAGCGGTCTGATCAACCTCGTTCCCGGCGGAGGACGGGTCACCGGGCGACGCCGCGTCCACGGTCTCCGCCGCATGTTCCGGACGTTCCCACGGCATGCCACGCAGATACGCCGACGTGAGCGCCGACGTGCAGCCCGTCGCCGATGTGGCGACGGTCAGCGCCATCACCAACCACGGGAATCGTTGCCGAAGTGCGACAGTCATGAGAACGCCGGGTGGCGGTACCGCGGCGGTCCTCGCGCGGCGGTGGGGGATATAGGGACGGCCCCTCGGCCGCGACAAGGTCAACTGCCCGGCCGGCCGTGGGACAGCGGGGGTTCCGGCCGCGGCGGTCGATTCGCCACGGTGGCGACCCGCGTGCCCGCGCCGCGAAGGGACACCCGGAAAATCGCCGCTGGGTGCAAGGAAGCCTCCGCCGGATACACTTCGCCCGGCTCTCCCAGACCGCCCGGCCCCGCACCGCACGCCCGATCCCATGACGTCCGATTCGTTCTACCGCGAACCGGTGCCTGCGGAATGGGCGCACCGTCACCTGCTCGACCTCGAGCGACTCACGCCGGACGAGATCCGTCTGCTGCTCGATACCGCGACGCTCTTCAAGGAGGCGACCGGCGGGTGTCGCAGGAAACTCGGCGTCCTCTCCGGGTTCACCGTCGTCAACCTCTTCTTCGAGAACTCGACTCGCACCCGCGTCAGCTTCGCCCTCGCGGCTCGGCGGCTGGGGGCCGACACGGTCGATTTCACGACCTCGTCGAGCAGTCTCTCGAAGGGAGAGTCGTTCATCGACACCGCCCGTAACCTCGAGGCGATGGGGATCGATGCCGTGGTGGTCCGCCACTCCACGCCCGGCACCCCCCACCTTCTCGCGCAGCATCTGCAGGTGGGCGTCATCAACGCAGGCGACGGTCCGCACGAGCACCCGACCCAGGGGCTGCTCGACATCTTCTCCATTCGCGAACGCCTCGGACGCATCGAGGGCACGACCGTCGCCCTGGTTGGAGACATCGCCCACAGCCGCACCGCCCGCTCGAACATCTGGGGGCTCACGAAGCTCGGCGCCCGCGTCATCCTCTGCGGACCACCGACGCTCGTCTCGGACCGTTGGAGGGAATGCGGCGTGGAAGTGTCGCATGACCTCGACGCGATCCTGCCCCGCTGTGATGTGGTCAATCTCCTGCGCATCCAGTTCGAACGGCAATCAACCCGCCCCTTCCCGTCGGTCCAGGAGTATGCCCACCTCTACGCGATGACCGGCGAGCGGCTCCGTCAGGCCCGCGACGACCTTCTCATCCTCGCACCGGGGCCGATCAATCGCGGTGTCGAGGTCACCGCCGAGGTCGCCGACTGCTCGCGGTCGCTCATCCTCGACCAGGTCACCAATGGACTGGCGGTGCGCATGGCCGTGCTCTGGCTGATCTGCGGACCCCGGGCGGCCCCGACCGCCACCCCGCTCGGCAGCCATGGCGGGAGGCTCGTCTGATGGCCACGCTCCTGATTCGTGGCGGCCGCGTGGTCGATCCCTCGCAGGGCGTCGATCGGATCGATGACGTGCTCGTGCGCGACGGGCTGATCGTCTCGATCGGGCACGGCGGCGGCCAGCCGATCGGCCGTGCCGACGAGACGGTCGAGGCAGCGGGGCTGGTGGTCTGCCCGGGCCTGGTCGACATGCACGTGCACCTCCGCGAGCCGGGACGCGAGGAGGACGAGACGATCGAGACCGGCACGCGGGCGGCTCTCGCCGGCGGGTTCACGAGCGTTGCCTGCATTCCCAACACCGAGCCACCGATCGACACGCAGGCGGCGGTCGAGTTCATCCGTCAGAAGGCCTCCCGGGCCGACACGTGCAACGTCTTCGTCGTGGCCTGCGTCAGCCGGGGTCGCGAGGGGAAGGAACTCGCCGAGATCGGCCGGCTCGTCGAGGCCGGTGCCGTCGCCTTCAGCGACGACGGCAGCCCCGTCTACGACGCCGAACTCATGCGCAGGGCGCTCGAGTACTGCCGCATGTTCGACAAGCCGGTGCTCGCCCACGAGGAGGTGCTGGAGCTGTCCCGGGGCGGCATCATGCACGAGGGTCTCGTGTCGCTCGTGCTGGGCCTGCCGGGGATGCCGGCCGCGGCGGAGGACGTGATGATCGGCCGCGACGTCACGCTCGCCGAGACGACGGGAGGCCGCGTGCACGTGATGCACGTGTCGACGGCGGGCGGCGTCGCCCTCATCCGCGACGCCAAGCGACGCGGCGTGAGGATCACCGCCGAAGCCTGCCCCCATCATTTCACGCTCACCGACGAGAGCCTCCGTGGCTTCGACGCCAACTGCAAGATGAGCCCGCCGCTGCGGACGGCCGCCGACGTCGAGGCGATCATCACCGGGCTCGCCGACGGCACGATCGACTGCATCGCCACCGATCACGCGCCGCACGCCCGCGAAAAGAAGCTGCTCGAGATCGACCGTGCTCCGTTCGGCATCCTCGGCCTCGAGACGGCCGTCGGCCTCACGGTGACGAGGCTCGTCGCCACCGGACGGATCGGCTGGCCGCGGCTCGTGGAGGCGATGAGCCTCCTGCCGTCCCGCATCCTCGGCATCGCCCGGGGCACGCTCCAGCCCGGGTCCGTGGCCGACATCACGCTCATCGATCCGGCACGCTCCTGGCGGGTCGACAGGTCGAGGCTCTGTTCGAAGAGCATCAACACCCCGTTCGACGGCTGGACGCTGCAGGGCAGGGCGGTCGCGACGATCGTGGCCGGACGCATCAAGTACCGTCTCCGGGAGCCGGCCGCGCCCTGACGCCGGGTCGCTCGACACGATCGGACGGCCGCATGAAGATCCTGATCGACGGCTACAACCTCCTGCATGCATCGGGCGTGTTCGGCGCGGTGCGCGGGCCGGGCGGGTTCGAGGCGTCACGACGCGCACTGCTCGACGCGGTCGCGGGACTCCTCGGCGACCTGCGGCACCACACCACCGTCGTGTTCGACGCGGCCGAGGCGCCTCCGGGACTGCCCGCCAGGTACGCGCACGACGGGATCGACGTCCGCTTCGCCCGCGACCATGCGAGCGCCGATGCCTTGATCGAGGAACTGATCGAGGACCACGACGCGCCCGGAGCGCTGACCGTGGTCTCGGCCGACAACCGGATCATCACGGCTGCGCGGCGACGCCGTGCCAAGGCCGTCTCGAGCCACGAGTGGTTCACGGAACTCCGCGCCGCGCGTCGTTCCTCCGGCGCGACCGAAGCGAAGCCCGCCCCGCCGGAGGATGGCCGGGAGGTCGCCCGCTGGTTGCGGGAGTTCGGCTACTGAGGCGTCCTGCCGGCTCAGGCCTGCGCCCACTTCGCGAGCTTCCGCTCGAGTGTCGATCGCTCGATGCCGAGGATCGCCGCCGCCTTCGTCTTGTTGCCACCGACGGCCTGAAGCGTGGCGAGCACGTGCTTCCGCTCGACCTCCGCGATCGTCGTCGGCACGAAGGGTGACGAGGCGACGGCGGCCCGGCCGGAGTCGCCCGAGGACGCGAGCTGGCTGAGCGTGAGGTCCGACACGTCGATCCAGTCGCCGGGGGCGAGCACCACCGCACGCTCCACGCAGTTGCGCAGTTCGCGGACGTTGCCCGGCCAGTGGTACGCCTTCATCGCCTCGCGTGCCGCGGGCGTGAACCCGCGCAGGCGCCGACCCGTCTCCGCGACGAATCGTTCCATGAAGTGATCGGCGATCGCGGCGACGTCCTCGCGGCGGTGTCGCAGTGGCGGCACGACGATCTCGACGACCTTGAGGCGGAAGTACAGGTCCCGTCGGAACGAACCGGCTGCGACGGCCTCCTCGAGATTGCGATTGGTCGCGGCGACCACCCGCACGTCCACCTGGATCCGGCCGCTGCCACCGACCCGCTCGAAGGGATGCCCTTCGAGCACCCGCAGGAACTTGGACTGGATGGCCGGGCTCATCTCGCCGATCTCGTCGAGCACGAGCGTGCCGGCGTGCGCCGCCTCGAATTTGCCGATGGTGCGTTCGGTCGCGCCGGTGAAGGCGCCCTTCTCGTGACCGAAGAGCTCGCTTTCGAGGAGCGTCTCGGAGAGCGCCGCACAGTTCATGCAGATGCAGGGGCCGTCGCGGCGGTCGCTCGCGTCGTGGATGAGCCTGGCGACGAGCTCCTTGCCGGTGCCGCTTTCGCCCCGCACGAGCACCGTGGCGCGGGTGGCCGCGACCCGCCGCACCTGCTCGAGGATGCCGGCCAGCGCGGTGCTCGTGCCCACGAGTCGGCCATCCTGGCCCAGCCGGAGCCGCAGCCCCTCGTTCTCGTGCGTCGTGCGGGCGAGCTTCTTCGAGAGCGCCTCCCGGGTGGAGAGGTTGTCGATGGCGAGCCCGAGCGCGTCGCAGATCGCCATCACGAATTCGAGATCCTCGGGAGTCGCCTCACGGCCCCCGGCGGCGCACTCGAGGTGGAGCAGACCGATCGCCCGGCCGCGGGAACGCACCGGTGCGGACAGGGTGGCACCCCGTCCGGTGGCGACGTCGACCGGCACCGCCACCAGCAGCGCCTCGTCGCCCCCGAGCACAGCCGCCCTGAGTCCCGACGGCACGACGACGGCCTGCGGGCCCTCGGGACGGCTCGCCACCGCCGTGAGTGACGCGTCGTCGATCGACCGCGTCGCCGGCCCGTCGCCCCGCACGGTGGGCAGGAGCACGACGCCACGCTCCGCGGCGGTGCCTTCGATCGCCGTTTCCAGAGCGATGCGCGCGGCCTCCGCGAGATCGGCGGCGCGGCCGAGCGCGAAGGCGAGCCGGCACAACTCGGCCGCTGCCCGGCCCACGCGGGGTGCGCTCGCGGCGGTTTCGCGGATGGTGTCGAGCAGTCCGCTGCGCGAGCGCCGATGGGCGATCGAGGCATGCCACGCCTCCAGATCGCTCGGCATCCGCCCGGTCTCGCCCGAGGTGGCGCGACCGGGCAAGGGCGTCTCGCCGCCCGATTCCGTCGCCTGATCGCCGCCGCAGAAGACGATCTCGGTGCGACCGATCGCGATCACATCCCCGGGGGCGAGCAGGTGGTCCGTTTCGAGCGGCTGCCCGCCGAGCTGGGTGCCGTTGCGGCTCTGCAGGTCGCGGATCGCCCAGCCGCGCTCCGTCGGGAAGATCTCCGCGTGGAACCGGCTGGCCCGCTCGTCATGGATCACGACCCGGTTCGTGGGCGCCCTGCCGATCGCCACGCGGACGTCACCGGCGAGGGGGCACGTCGACTGGCCCGCAGTCGGGTCGCGCACGAGCAGGTAGGGGGTCCGGCGAAAGGCCTCCGTTGTTCCCATGCGACGGCTCCGGGCGACGACGAGCCGCCCCCTTTCGACCGGCCACGACCGTCGTACCCGGACCTCTGCATCATGCCTTCGGCCGGCCGGCTTGGCGAGAGGATGGGCCGTCTGGCAACCGACGATGCCCCGCATTCGAGGGCCGGCCGACACCGGCTTGGCACGGCAAAAACCGGGTTTGCCGCGTTTTCGCGTCGCGACTAGCATGACCGACCGTCTCGGGTCAGCCACGTCGTCCGCAGGGAAGCATCCGATGCCTGGGAACACGACTCGTCCGGTCCACCGCGCGGCGCCTCCCTCCTGCGCCTCGTGCATCGCGCCCACCGTGCTCGCGATCCTGACCGGGCTCGCGATCCTGACCGGCTGGGCAGGCCCGATCATGGCACAGGGGTTCGGCGGCTTCGGTCAGGCCGTCGGCGGCATCTCGATCGACACCTCCGGGATCGTCGCGACGCTCGATGGCCGCGCCCTCGAATCCCTCGCAGAAGAGCGGCGTCGGGTGCTCGCCTCGGGCGGGGCTCCGGCCGGCCGCAACGACTTCCGCAAGGTGTCGCTCGCGGCGATCATCGGCGCCATCGACGAGGCACGGACGGGCAAACGCGCCGTGTCGCCGGACGTCCTGCTGCTCGGCGGCCTCGAACGGGTCACGCACGTCTTCGTCGATCCCGACGGGCACGACATCGTCCTCGCCGGCCCCGCGGACGTCCCCGCGGTGGACGCCGGGGGAACCGTCGTCGGCGCGGCCAGTGGTCGTCCGCTGCTCCTGCTCGAGGATCTCATCGTCGCGCTGCGGTCGATCGACGGCGCCCGCGCGGGCGGCGTGCGGTGCTCGATCGACCCGACACCGGAGGGCCTCGGCCGGCTCCAGGAGTTTCTCAACGCCCAACGACAGATGGGCCCGGATCCGCAGGCCATCTTCCGCGGCATGGAGGAGGCCGTCGGCCCCCAGATGGTGTCGGTCGGCGGTGTGCCGGCGGACAGCCGCTTCGCCCATGTCCTCGTCGCCGCCGATTACCGGCTCAAGCGGATCGGCATGGGCTTCGAACCATCGGGGGTGCGTGAGCTCCCCAGTTATCTCGCGATGGTGCCCACCGGTGGAAAGGCCTCCACGCTTCCCCGTTTCTGGCTCGAGGCTGACTACGATCCGATCGCCCGCGATCCGGACGAACTTGCCTGGCGGCTCTCGGGCCGGCGCATGAAGTGCCTCACCGAGAGTGACGCCCTCGCCGGCGGCGCCGTCGAGCGGGGTCGGGGCGCGGTGGACCGCGTCGCGCAGCGGTGGTGCGATGCCATGACGGCGCAGTACGACGCGGTCGCGACGCGGCAGCCGATCTTCGCCGAACTCGTCAACTGCGTCGATCTCGCGGTCGTCGCAGCACTCATTCGCGGCCGGCAGCTCGATGCACGTGCCGGCCTCGATCTCGGCCCGCTTCTCGATCCGGATCGGCTCCCGTTGCCGTCATACGAGCCGGCCAGCACCGTCCCGACCGTCGCCAACGGCCTCAAGAAGGGCAACGTCTGGGTGCTGACGGCGTCGGGCGGCGTGCAGTTCCAGCCGTGGCAGTTCGCCACCAACGTGGGCGATGCGGCGGACATGGCGGTCACGAGGCGCGACGCGCTGGCGGCACGACCGGATATCGGCGGCCGCTACTGGGACTGAATCGCCTCAGTGCGGTGGGGGCTCGGCCGCAGGTCCGGCCGGCGCAGCCCATTCGATCCACTCGACACCGGCCGCCGCCTCGGGAAAGAACGGGTCCACCCAGCCAGCGGTCGCGGCGGCCTGGACGCCACCGTCGCCAGGCGGCGGCACCCGCTTCACGAGGACGAGCGGGCAGCAGAGGCTCGTCGCCACCAGCGCGGCGATCGAGTCGCTCGTCACATGCCACCCCACCGGCAGCGCTGCAAACCGGCCCGCCTCGTCCAACCACGCCGGCGTGTCGAGGACCGTCCCGTCCTGCTCGCTCTTGGGGTACGCGCTCAGGGCGAGGCCCGTCGAGATCGCCACGGATGTCGCGGTGATCCGCAGGGCATCGATCGCGAGGCGATGGGCGACGACCGGCTGCAGCCGGGCCGCCGCGTCGAGCGACCGCACGCCGTCGACCACGACGCCGCCGCCGACCACGATGACTGCGGGACGCCCGAGCGACGCGACCAGCGACGTGACCGCCTCCGGCCAGCCCGCAACCGTGAGCAGACTGCCGCCGAGTTTCACCACGACCCGCCCCGGCGGCCGCCCCGGGTGGCAGGGCCCGGAGCCCCCCACCGCCACGATCCCCGTCGGTCGCCGCAGGATTCCCTGCCGCCACGCCCAGGTCATGGCAGGAAGCCCCTCGCGATGCATGCGAGCGCATGCGCCGGAGCGCTGCGCGACACGTCGGCACCGAGCACGCTCGGCAGCGACACGACGGTGGGCAGCCAGCCCGTGCGTCGTATCACGCGGCGCGCGAGGGCCGTGCCATGCCCCGAAAGCACGACCCCGGTCGGCCGCCAGCCGACCCGGTCCATGACCGCGACCAGCGCACGCGTGATGCGTCGTGCCTGCAGCGCGGCGCAGTGTCTGGCCGCGACCACGGCATCGGACGGCGTGAATGATTCCGGATCGAGCAGCATGCTTCGGGCGAGCCGCACCCGCGCCGCGTCCACGGTGGCCGGTCCACCATCGGCGGTCTCCCGGCAGTCGGCATCGGCGGGCAGGTCGCCCAGCAGCAGCCAGACATCGCGCGATTCCGCGAACCGCTCCGCCGCGATCGGCCGTGCGACTCCCCGGTGCGGCAGCGTCCGGCTGAGCGCCGGCAGCGGCGTGCGCTCGACGCCGAGGTACACCAGTTCCCCGGACAGCATGCGATCGGCGTCATGACGAGCCACGGGAGCGGGCATGCGGGCGACGAGCGGCACGATGTCGGTCGTGGTCGACCCGATGTCGATGAGGACGCTTCGTTCGGTGGGCGCATGCTGCGCGGCCAGGCGGGCCAAGGCGTGCCAGTTGGAGGCTGCCGCATCGAGCGGTCGCCGCAGCGCCTCCTCCGCGGGCACCAGCCCGGCCCGGTGGTGGCCATCCACCACGTAGATCGCGAGGTCGCTCGGCGGACTCGCCGCCGCTCGGGCGAGCGCCGCGACGATGTGGGCCACACCGGCGGCGCGGCAGGAGAAACAGTCGGCGATCTCACCGGTCATCGTCGCCACGACCCGCGCGGGGAGCCGGTCGGCCACGAGCGCACGCAGCGCTCCCGTGAGGTCCTCGGGACGTTGCCAGAGGGGAAACGAGGCGCTCCGCGACCAGCCCCGGCCGTCGGCGGCCTTCAGATTGGCCCCGCCCACGTCGAGTGCGACGACTCGATCAGACGGGGACGAAGCGAGCCGCACGTTCCACCTCGAAGGCCGCCGGGGCATGATGGGGGGGCAGGGCACCGGGCGGCGCCGTACCCCGCGCCATCGTAATGACCCATTCGATCAGACTGTGGTCCCGGCCGTGCGAATGGCCGACGAACGACGTCGTCAGACGCGGGTTGACCTCCAGCACGCGATCGTCACGGCCGTCCTCCCGCACCCCGAGCACGAGATCGACGCCGATCCAGCCCCGCGCGGCGCATCCCGCGGCACGCTCGAGCGCCGCGACCGCACGACAGGCGAGCCCCGCCGCGCGCGACTCGAGCCCGGGATCGTCGATCATCGAACCGCCGCGATAGGCCGGTTCCGGGCCGGTCGTGAAGCGTTGTTCGAGCGGGGGCAGGGGAACGACGCGACCCGCTCCGCAGAGGCAGGCCACACCCGCCGACCTGCCCGCCGCCGCCGCCTCGACGCGCGCCGCATGCTCAGCCGCGTGAGGAGGGGGATCATGCGGTTCCACGACGGTGAAGCCATCGCAGCCACAGCCGTCGAGCCGCTTCCGCACGGCGGGGCGGACGAACCCCTGAGGCCAGGCCGCGCCGACGTCGAGGGCACGCCCGGGGGGCACCGGCACGCCGGCTGCCGCCAGCGCGAGCACCGTCGCCTGCTTGTCGGCGGCGAGCGCGAGCCACGCGGCATCCGGTGCGATCACCTCGGCCCCGACGGCGCGGGCCGACGCGACGCGTCGGGCGAGAATCCCGGCGGTCTCCGGCGCGATGATGATCGCCACGTCGCACGCCGCGGCCGCCTCCTCGAGGGATCCGATCTCCTCGCCCGATGGCACGGCCGCCCGAGCGCCGTGCATCGGGAGATCGAACGGCACGCCGTCATCGATGAGCGCGGTGACCTCGAGCGCCCGTGACCGGGCCGCGTCGGCGAGCACGGCCTGCAGCATCGCGCGGCCCTCGCGGGCGAGCGCCGCGGCATGGTCGGCAACGGCATCGTCGGCCAGAAACACCCCGCGATCGGGCCCGTGCAGTCCGCCGGAGCAGCACCATTCGTAGAGGAGCACTCGCATGCGCGGCAGTCTGCCAGATGAACGGCGGCCTGAGCCAGCCACGGCGAACCGATCCGCCCCCGGCCCGCAGGGTCGCCCCGTCGAGCGGCCCGGCGCCCCGCCTCAGAAGATGCCGAGCTGATCCCTCGCGGCATCGGTCATGCGGTCGGGCGTCCAGGGCGGATCCATCACGATCCGCACCTCCACCTGCGACACGTCCGGCCGGGCCGCGAGCGCCCGCTTCGTGTCGGCGATGAGCTGCGGTCCCGCCGGGCAGGCGGGACTCGTCATCGTCATGTCGATCGACACATGCTGCTTGGTCGGGACGTCGGGCGACGGCGCGAGCGTGACGCCGTAGATCAGGCCCAGGTCGACGATGTTGACGAAGAGCTCCGGGTCCTTGACCTCCTTGAGGATCTCGCGGACCACATCCTCGCAGAGCGGGCCGGCGGGGACGGCGGTGCCCTCGCCGGCGGCGACGGGACCGTCCGTCACCAGCGGGGCGGCCGCGGGCGTCGCGGTCGTGGGCGCCGCAGCCCCGGCGGAACGCCCCGCGGCCGATCCCGCGGCATGGGCCGCCGGACCGTCCGCGAAGCTCGAGGATCGCAGACGCACCCAGACGGCGGCATCCTCGACCTTCACGTCGTGTGCGCGAGTGGCCCGCACGGCGGGCATCGTGAGCGCTGCGCCGGTCCGGATGTCGAACTTCGCGCCGTGCCGCGGGCAGGCGATGCGGAAGTCCCGCAGTTCGCCGTCGGCGAGCGGCCCCCCGTCGTGCGTGCAGACGTCGTCGATGGCATACCAGGCCCCCTCGACGTGGAAGAGGGCGACCATCTCGCCGTCCACCTCCACGAGCGTCTTCCCCGGGTCGGGCACCTCGTTCACATCGAGCACTCGCCGAAACTCATGCATCGTCGGGATCCTCATGTGGCCTGTCGACACACCGCCCGCGGCGCGGCCCGCAGCCCGGACGTCGATGGTGCGGCACCATCCGGCCGACGTGCAGGCACGCGATCCGCCCCCGGCCCGTCACGAAATCCGCCGGATGCGGCGGCCGATCGCACGGGCGAGGGCCTCGCGCACCGGCGCGATCGTGATGCGGTCGAACACCTGCTGGAAGAAGCCCGCGACCACGAGTCGCGCGGCCTCGTCGGCGGTGAGTCCGCGGGCCTGGGCGTAAAACACCTGCTGGCCGTCCACGCGACCGCTCGTCGCGCCATGCGTGCACCGCACGTCGTCCGCCTCGATCTCGAGTCCCGGGATCGAGTCGGCGCGCGCGGTCTTCGACAGCATGAGGTTGTCGTTCCGCTGGTAGCCGTCGGTCTTCTGGGCGGCCTTGTCCACCTTGATCATGCCGCGCCACACGAGCCGCGAGCGATCCTGCAGGGCGCCCTTGTAGAGCAGGTCGCTCCGGCACGCCGCCGCCTCGTGGTGCTGGGAGGTGTTGAACACGAGCTGCTGGCGGCCTTCGGTGAACATGACGCCGTTGACCTGGGCATCGGCGCCGCGGCCCACGAGGGCCACGTCCTGTGCGACCTGTGAGAGCCGGCTTCCGAGGGCACCGAGCGTCCACTGAAGCCGGCCGTTCGCCCGCACCACCGCCCGCTGTCGGGCGACGTGCCAGACGCCGGTGTTCCAGTTCTGCAGGTTGACCATCCGCAGGAACGCGTTTTCACCGACGACGATCTCGGTGCCGCCGCAGTGGAACCCGCCGGTCGAGCCGGCGGCTCCGCCTCCGGCGGTCTCCGTGAGGACGGTCGCCTCCGCCCCCTCGCCGAGCACGACGAGGACGTGCGACGTGTCCACGCCCCCGTCGGTGAGGCCGGCCACGACGTGCAGCGGATCCGCGATCCGGACGCGCGGCGGCACGTACAGCACGACGCTGGCCGCGTGGAAGGCGGCGTGGAGCGCGGCGAACCAGTCGGTGGACGCATCGATCAGCGAGAACCAGTGGGCCTTGAGCACGTCGGCACGCTCCGCGAGCACCCGCTCCGCCGAGCCGAACACGACGCCCTGCGCCGCGAGCGACGCGTCGAGCTCCTCCCGCATGACGTGCCCGTCAAGCGACGCGAAGCGGCCCGCGAGCCGGCCCGCGACGCGGTGGCCGCTCCCGTCGGCCGTGTCGACGAGTTCGCCCGAGAGGATCGCCTCGGCCAGGAGGCCCTCGTCGACGACCGCTCCGGTGCCCGGTGACCGGCTCGGACCCCAGGCTGCGGGCTTGAAGAGCCGCAGGTCGGTGCGCATCCAGTTCTCATCGCGGCGGTCGGGCAGGCCGAGGCCGCTGAGCGTCTCGCACGCCGACCGTCGCAGATCGGAGACCCACCCCGGCGCCGGCGAGGCGGCGAGGACCGCGTGGAGCGCCTCGGCACCGAAGGCCACGGACGGGGCAGGGGAGCGGTGGGGGAGCGTGGCTGCGGTCATGCCGATCACCCCACCGACCCTTCCATCTGCAACTGGATGAGCTTGTTCATCTCCACGGCATATTCCATGGGCAGCTCCTTCACGAGCGGCTCGATGAACCCGCCGACGATCATCGTGCTCGCCTCCGCCTCGGTGAGGCCCCGGCTCATGAGATAGAAGAGCTGCTCCTCACCGATCTTGGAGACACTCGCCTCGTGTCCGATCGACACGTCCTGCTCTTCGATTTCGATGTAAGGGTAGGTGTCGCTGCGACTGTGCTCGTCGAGGATCAGCGCGTCACACACCACGCTCGAGCGGCTGCCGGTCGCCCCGGGCTCCACCTTCACGAGGCCCCGGTAGCTCGCCCGGCCCCCGTTCTTCGAGATGCTCTTCGAGACGATCCGGCCGCTCGTGTTCGGGGCCGCGTGCACGAGCTTCGCCCCCGCATCCTGATGCTGCCCCGCCGAGGCGAACGCGATCGAAAGAATCTCGCCGCGGGCGCCCGGCTCCATCATGTAGACCGCGGGATACTTCATCGTGAGCTGGCTGCCGAGATTCCCGTCGATCCACTCCATCGTGGCGTCCGCGTAGGCCATGGCCCGCTTCGTCACGAGGTTGTAGATGTTGTTGGCCCAATTCTGGATGGTCGTGTACCGACAGCGACCGCCCCGCTTCACGAGGATCTCGACGACGGCGGAGTGGAGGCTCTCGGACGAGTACATCGGGGCCGTGCAGCCCTCGACGTAGTGCACGTGGGCGCCCTCGTCCACGATGATCAGCGTGCGCTCGAACTGCCCCATGTTCTCCGCATTGATCCGGAAGTAGGCCTGCAGGGGAAACTCGATCGACACGCCCTTGGGCACGTAGATGAACGAGCCGCCCGACCAGACCGCCGAGTTGAGCGCGGCGAACTTGTTGTCGCTCGGGGGAATGACCGTGCCGAAATACTCGCGGAGCAGGTCGGCGTGCTCCCGCACCGCCGTATCGGTGTCGGTGAAGATGACGCCCTTCTTCGCGAGATCCTCCTGCAACGAGCCGTACACCACCTCGCTCTCGAACTGGGCCTTGACGCCCGCCAGGAACTGCCGCTCCGCCTGCGGGATGCCGAGGCGGTCGAACGTCTCCTTGATCGCATCGGGAACGTCGTCCCACGTCTTGCCCTGATGCTCGGTGGGCTTCAGGTAGTAGTAGATGTCCTGGAAGTCGATCCCGAGCCGGCCTCCCCACTTCGGCATGGGCTTCGACTCGAAGATCTTGAACGCGTCGAGCCGGAACTCCCGCATCCACGCCGGCTCCCCCTTCATCTCGGAGATCTGCGCGACGATCTCCGCGTCGATCCCCTTGCGGGCCTTGAAGACGGCCGGGGAGTCGGTGCGGAAGTCGTACTTGTTGATCTCCACGCTCTTGAGCGCCGCCGTCTCGTCGGACGGGCCCCCGTTCACCGGGGTCGTTTCGAGTGCCGTCGCCATGGATCGTCTCCCGTCGCTGCTCGTGGTCTCGTTTCAGGCCCCGGCGGGCACCACCCGACCGGCCAACCCCGCGGCATCCTCCATCGCCCGCTCCGCCGCCGCCGCGTCCGGATACGCCACCCGAATCCGCTCGTACCCCTTCTTGTGAAGCTCCGCCGCGAGCTCCGGACCGCCGGACTCGACGATTCGTCCACCGAGCATGACGTGCGTCCGCAAGGGGACGTTGTGCTCGAGGAGCTGTTCGTGGTGGGTGATGATGAGGATGCCCATCTCCGCGCCACCGATCTTCGCGATGCTCTCGCTGGCAAGCCGCACGGCGTCGGCGTCGAGTCCGCTGTCGGTCTCGTCGAGGATCGCGAACCCCGGCCGCAGCATGGCGAGCTGGAGAATCTCGGCCCGCTTCATCTCACCCCCCGAAAACCCGTCGTTGACGTACCGCCGCGCGAAATCGGGGTCCATCGAGAGTTCGGCCATCTTCGCCTTGAGTTCCGCACGAAACTCCCGCATCGGCATGAGCTCTTCCCCCTCCTTGCGGTCGGGATTCCGCACGTTGGTGACCGAGTGCCGCAGAAAGTCGGCGAGCCGCACGCCGGGGATCGCCATCGGCCGCTGGAACGCGAGGAAGATCCCGGCCCGTGCCCGCTCGTCGGGCTCCATGGCGAGCACGTCCCGCCGCGTCCCGTCGGCCGCGACGAGTTCGATCGTGCCGGAGGTCACCTCGTACGCAGGATGGCCCATGATCGCGTAGCCGAGCGTGCTCTTGCCGGACCCGTTCGGGCCCATCAGCGCGTGCACTTCCCCGCGACCGATCTCGAGGTCCACGCCCTTGAGAATCTCCTGCCCCTCGACGGCGACGTGGAGTCCGCGAATGACGAGTCGTTCCACCGCTGCACCTCCTCCGACTTCCGACCGTCGCACCATCAACCGGTGAGCTTCTGATGATCGAACACGAGATCTCCATCACCCACCGGCGACGTCACGTAGCCCGAGTGGTGGGGGACCGGCAGCTCGTCGTCGACCTTTCCCGAACCATCCTTGCGCTTGGCGATCCGCTGCCCGAGGATCTTGTCCTGAATCCGCATGAGCCCCTCGAGCAGGCTTTCGGGACGCGGCGGGCAGCCCGGCACGTAGACATCCACCGGGACGACGAGATCCACGCCCTTGACGACGTGATAACCCCACTTGAAGTACGGCCCGCCACCGGTCGTGCAGGCGCCCATGGCGATGACGTACTTCGGATCGGGCATGAGGTTGTAGAGCCGTCGCACGCGGCTGGCCATCTTGTAGGTGACCGTGCCCGCCACGATCATCAGGTCGGCCTGCCGCGGCGTGGCCCGAAAGGCCCCCGCTCCGAAGCGGTCGAGGTCGTAACGGCTCGCCCCCGCGGCCATCATCTCGATGGCGCAGCACGCGAGGCCGAATGTCATCGGCCAGATGCTCGACTGTCGGGCCCAGTTGATCGCCTGCTCGACCGTCGTGAGCACGAGGTTCTCCTCGAAACGGCCCTCGATCCAGGGCGCGGCGGCGGCGGGACTGGCGGGGGCAGTGACGGTCATGACACGGACTCCGGGTTGGGATTGGACGATGAACGGGACGAACGGCCGCGCCGAGGCTCGCGGTCGCGACCGGGCGGGCGTGCGGACGGCATTCGACGCGGTGCCGCCTCGGACCGCAAGGTGCCGACGCCGTCGCGCCCGGTCCCGCCGGCGGGACCGGCTTCAGCCATCGAAAAGCGGCAGCACGTCCCGCCGTCGAGCCGGCATTCCGCCAGCCGCACCGGGCGGCCGACGAGTTCCTCGATCATGACGCGCTCGGCGGCACAGATGCCCCGATCCTGCTCGGCGAGATCCGGATAGGGGCAGGCGTAACTCGTCAGCACGGGCAAGCCGCCGCCCGCGGCGTCCCCCGCCGGCGTCCGGGCCGCATCGTCCTGCCCGGCGGGCTCTTCCACGACACATGCGATCTGGTTGCGTCGCATGAGCGCCGCGACGTCGCACAGGCGATCCCGCGGCGTCGCTCCGCGCACCTCGTCGCGATGCAGGCCGGCGAGCGAGGTGCCGATGCGACCGATGAGCCCCCGCCTGACCTCTGCGTCGCTGACGGAGCGGATCTCGCGCCAGAGGACGATGGCCAGATCGTGAAAATTGTCGCCGCCGAGGCGACGGCCCGACTCCGTGAGGCGATAAGTGTGGGAGGGCCGCCCACGGCGCCCGCCGGTCGTCGAACGCTCCACGAGGCCCTGTCGCATGAGCCGGTCGAGCCGCTGCCGGACGGCGGTGGCCGTCACCCCCAGCGACGAGGCGAGGCCACCGATCCCCAGGCCGTCGTCCACCCGCAGGAGGTCGATCACGGCATGGTCCACCGCACGAGGCGGGGAGGCCTGACCGTCTGACGAGACCTGGGGAAGCGGCATGGGGGACTCGGGCACGGGATCGCGAAAAATGATGCGTGTACACTCGTACTTTACGCCTGCCACGAATTCTGACAAGCGAACATGTGAAAAGTCGCCGGTTTTGTCGTGGGACGCGCGCGACCTACGCTCCAGAGATGACCATGTCGCCGGACGCGATCCCGCCGCCCGCTCACGATCGCGCTTCACAGGCGGCAGGGCGCCGGCTCACGGACAGTCCCTGGTTCTGGGGACTGATGTTCTCGCTGATGGCCGTCGTCGGCCTCCTGCTCATCGGCCCGAAGTTTGCCAAACGGCAGGGTCAGCTCGAGCGACGCTACCTCGGCCGCGAGCGCGCGGCCGTCGAGCGGTCTCGACGCGCGGCGGGACTGGATCCCGAGGACCTCGCCGCCACGGCCCATGAACCGCCACCGCTGACGAGCCCCATGGCCCCCGAGCGGATCATCCCGCTCTGGACCCTCGGGTTGGCCGCGGGTGGAGCCGCCGTGACGTCCGCGGCCATGCTCTGGCGGGAGCGGACCGGTCCTCGGCGAGACTCCCCGTGAAGGTCCGCGGGCTCACCCGATGATCGAGCGGCGACGGGCGACGTAGTCCCACACGACGAAGCGATCGAGGTCGCCCCCGCTCGCGAAGAACACGCGGCCCCGCGCCGCCTCGGCCAGCCGGTACGCGAACTGGATGTCCTCCCGCGACTGCGACCAGCCCGAGAGCAGGAAGACGTTGACCGTGATGCCGTCGCGTCGGCAGGCGCGTGCCTCGCGCAGCGTCGCCTCCTCGGTGCGGCGGTGGGGCGGGTAGAGGAGGAAGAGCTGGCTGCCCTCGAAGTGGGCCGTCGGCAGCCCGTCGGTGATCAGAATCACCTGCCGGTTCGGCGTGTCCTGCCGCGCGAGGTGCTGCCGCGAGAGCTGCAGCGCGTGCTGGATGTTCGTGAAGTGCGGCGGGATGTCGCCCTCGCTCATGGCCGGGTCGGCCATGTCGGCCCGCAGCCTCACGACCGAGTCGAAGATCGTGACCGGCTTCGGCATGAGCCTCACGATCTCGCCCGCCGGCCGCGGCTTGGCGAAGGAATACATCTCGATGAACTGCAGGAAGTCGCCGGGGTACTCGCGCTGCACGAGGCCCTGCAGCGCGAGTGCCATCCGCTTGACGCTCACGTGCAACCCGCCGTAGCGCATCGACCCGCTCATGTCGAGCACCACGGTCGTCGCGCACTTCGGGGTGTTCCGCGTGCGATGGATCTCGATGTCGCGCTGATCGAGACGGAGCGGGCCCGCGGGGGTGCGCCCCGCGACCTGCTCGCTCGCCCGGCGCAGGAGGGCGTTGGTCAGCGTCCCCGGGATGTCCATGTGGGCGACCGAGTCGCCGAACTCGTACGGTCGCGTGGGCACCATCTCCACCGCCCCGTCCCCGGTGACGTTGACCTGATGGCGCCCCGTGCGGGAGGGGTCGAGCGCCGAGAAGATCCGCTCGAGGAGCCGCCCCTGGAAGATCCGCAGCGCCTTGGGGGTGAGCGCGTAGCCCTGCTTGGTGCGCTCGAGCCCCTGCTGGGCGGCGAGCTGCTCGACGAGATCCTGCACCTGCCGACGCAGATGCTCGAGATCGTCGAGATCGCCCCGCTCGACCCAGCGCGAGAGGGCCTCCATGTTGATGATGAAGAGCTTCGCATTCGCCCGCGCCTCATCCACCTGCCGCAGCAGCTCGTCGATCTCCTCGAGCTGCCGCTTCACCTCGAGAGCCTGCTCCACCGTCAGCCGCTCCCGACCCGTGAACGTCCACTTCGCGGCGAGCTCGTCCACCTGGTACAGATCGCCGAGCCGCTCGATGAGCGATACGAGCTGCGTGGCGAACCGCCCCTGCTCGTCGTCCTGCGCGTACCAGAGCCGCTCCAGCCTCCGCATCTGCTCCCCCTGGACCGCGCGGTCGAACTCCGCGCGCTGCCGCGACGGCGGCTCCATCCGCGCGGCCGACTCCCGAAAGTCGCGACGCGCCCGCTTCCGCACGGAGTCGGTCTCGTAGCGCTCGAGGATGCGGCGCCGGTGCTCCTCGAGCTTCCGCTTGAGGCTCTCGAGGGACGGGCCGAGATCACGAAGCTGCGAAGGATCGATCTCGATCGCCTGGGCGAGCTGCTCCTCGGTGATCTCGGCCTCGCCGCCGTCTCCGAATTCCAGGAGCTGCTCGAACGCCGCGGAGACGAGATCGGCGGCCTGGCCCCGCGGCGGCGGAATCCTGGCGGGGTCGTACCGCTGGTACGAGTGAACGATGCCGCCGAGCGTCTGGCGTGTGGGCATGGCCGCTACCGGAAGCCCTCCGTGTCGTAGACCGTGCGGCCGTGGGACTGCACGCGGGAAATCCGGTCGGTGGCGTACAGGCCCGCGAGCACGAATTCGATGCAGCTCGCGCGGACGGCCGGGTCGCGGGCGACGTTGACCTCGAGCGCCCGCTCCCAGAGCGCCGGCACCTCCGCCACGATTCCCTCGTAGGCGGCGCTGGGCACCATGTCACCCACCTCCACCTTCACGCCCGCCCCGAAGACCCGCGCGATCGAATCGAGCCCGTGGCTCTCCACGTACTCCTCGAACACGGACGCGATCGCCTCGGCGATCACCGCATCGAGCACCTGCCGCTCCGTCATCTGATGGCTGCCCATCAGGTCGAGCTCCAGCTTGCCGAGGCTCGACGTGTAGAGGTGCCCGAGATCGCTGATCCGCGGCACGGCCGGCGTCTCGCCGAGCCGCACCGCCCGCTGGCGGGCGCTCGCCACCATCGTCTCGTAGTTCGCGATCGAGAACCTGGCCGACACGCCCGACTGCTGGTCGATGAACTTGCTCTTCCGCGCGGCGATGGTGACCTGCTCGACGATCTGCTTCATGAAGGGCGGGACGACGACGGGCCAGTCGCCGCCGAGGTCGATGCCCGCCTCCTGCTCGACCATCCGGATGCCGAGGTCGCGCTCCCGGGGATAATGGGTGTGGATGACGGCGCCGATCCGGTCCTTGAGCTGCGGAATCACCTTGCCCGACCGGTTGTATGTGGACGGATTCGCCGAGAAGAGCAGCATCACGTCGATGTCGAACTTGACGGGATAGCCGCGGATCTGCACGTCCCGCTCCTCGAGGATGTTGAACATCCCCACCTGGACGAGCTCGTCGAGTTCGGGGAGCTCGTTCATGGCGAAGATGCCGCGGTGGAGCCTCGGGATGAGGCCGAGGTGCAGGGCCTCCTCGCTCGACATGCTCGTGCCGCCCGCCAGCCTGGCCGGGTCGATCTCGCCGATGATGTCGGCGAACTTCGTGCCCGGGGCGAGCCGTTCCGCGTAGCGCTCGGCCCGGGGCCACCAGGCGATCGGGACGTCCTGCGGATCTCGCGACGCCACGAGCCGCCTGCCGGCCGACGTGATCGGCTTCTCGGGGTCGTCGTGGAGCGGGATCGCCGGGTCGTCGAGGTAGGGCAGGGACTCGTCGAGAAACCGCACGAGCAGCCGCATGAGCCGGCTCTTGGCCTGCCCCTTCTCGCCGAGGAAGAGCATGTCGTGCCCGGCGAGGAGGGCGATGTTGATCTCGGGAATCACCGTGTCGTCGTAGCCGACGATCCCGGGAAAGAGCTCCGCTCCGTCCCGCAGCATCCGCAGGAAGTTTTCCCGCACCTCGTCCTTGACGGAGCGGCTCTTCCACCCGGAAGCCCGGAGCTCGGCGAGCGTCGCGGGCCGTGTCGTGCGTTCCATGGTGTCCCTCGTGCCGTCCGTCCGCCGGTTGGGATTGTAGACGAGTGACGCGCCCGCACAGGCAGCCTGCCGGATGCTGCGGTCAGTAGTCGCCGGTGGTCGGGCGGCCGGCGAGGATGGCCTCGGCGTCGCCGACGCCGAGGCGGGTGCAGCCCATGTCGAGGTAGGCCACCGCCTCGTCCCACGTGCGGATGCCGCCGGAGGCCTTCACCTGGAGCCGGCCACCGACCGCATCGAGCATGATCCGCACGGCCTCGGGCGTGGCCCCCGTCGGTCCTGAAGCCCGCACGCCGAAGCCCGTCGACGTCTTCACGAAGTCGGCCCCCGCCTGCTCGGCGAGCCGGCATGCCCTGCGGATCTCCTCTTCCGTGAGGTGGCACGTCTCGAGGATCACCTTGACGAGCACACCGTGCGGCCGCGCCTCGGCGACGACCGCCGCGATGTCGTCGCGCACGACGCCATCCGCGCCCGACCGCAGGGCACCGATGTTGATCACCATGTCGAGTTCGCGGGCACCTGCCGCGACCGCCAGCCGCGCCTCGAGCGCCTTCACGTCCGCGGGCGCGGCACCGTGCGGAAACCCGATCACCGAGGCGACGACGACCGGGCTGCCCGACACGAGCCGCACGGCCGCCGCCACATCCACCGACCGCACGCAGAGGCAGCCGACGCCCCGTGCGACGCACAGCGCGGCGTGCCGTTCGAGGTCGGCAGCGGTCAACTCCGGCTTGAGCACGGCGTGATCGAGGGCACGGGCGACGTCGGCGACGGAACGCATCGGAGGCACGAGCGGCACCCGGTGGGGGAGGGGAGGGGAGGGGAGGAGAGGGGAGGGGAAGGGAGGGGAAGGGAGGGGTGGGGGTGGCGAGAGATGGCACGGAGCACACCGCGGGGACGGTCCGGTACGACGGTCGGTGCGGGGCAGGGTGGACTCCTCGGGCGTGCGGCTCAGCCGCGGGCCAGACGCACGAGCGCGTCGATGCCCCGATCGAGCGTGCGATCGTCGACGGTGTAGGCGATGCGGAAGTGCGAGTCAGCCGCACCGAAGACGTTGCCGGGCACGACGATGAGTTTCTCCTCGACGGCGGCCCGTTCGACGAACGCCTGACCCGATCCCCCGGGAGCCCGCGGATACAGATAGAAGGCGCCGCCCGGAACCTCGAAGTCGTAGTGGCCCCTCAGCCCGTCGACGAGACGGTCGCGCTTGCGACGGCAGGCGGCGAGTGGTGCATCCATCGGCGCGTCGAGCGCCGCCAGCGCCGCCCACTGCCCCACCTGCGGGGCGCAGACGAACGTGTACTGCTGGAGCATCGTGCAGGCGTCGACGATCGCGCGGGGGCCGTGCACCCAGCCCACCCGCCAGCCGGTCATCGCGTGCGACTTCGAGAAGCCGTCGATGACGACCACGCCTGCGGAGTATGCGGCCGGCGACACGAAGGGCGCGTCGTAGCAGTAGGAGCGATAGAGCTCGTCGCTGATGAGCGTGACGCCGTGGTCTTCCGCGAGTCGCGCGAGGGCCCGCGCCGTCGCCTCGTCGGCCACCGCGCCGGTCGGATTGGCGGGCGTATTGAGCAGGATCGCGCGGGTGGCCGGGCGGATCGCCGCGGCCACGCGTGCCACGTCGATGCGAAATGAAGGCGCCGTGTCGATCGCGACGGCCCGTCCTCCGAGAAACTCGACGAGCGGACGGTACATCACGAACGCCGGCTCGAAGATGATCACCTCGTCGCCCGGATCGAGGAGCGCCATCAGCGCGAGCGCGAGCGCCCCGCTCGATCCGCTCGTGACGCAGAGCCGACGCTCCGGCTGGCCGAGATCGGCACGCACGGTCGCCTCGAGCCGGTCGCGGAGCTGCGGAATGCCCTGCGTCGGCGTGTAGCCGTTGCGTCCCGCGTCGATCGCCGCCTTCGCCGCGTCCCGGGCCGCGACCGGCATCGCGAAATCGGGCTGGCCGATCGCGAGGTTGATCGGGTCGGCGATCGTCGCCGCGCGGTCGAACGCCTTGCGGATCCCCGAGGAATCGAAGGCGGCTGCCCGCCGTGAGATCGGGCCCCGCACCACGGGAGCGCCTCCGGGTTCCATGTCGTTGTGACGAGGCAGGCAGGAGAGACGGGCGAAGGGGGTCGGCGAACGATCGAGGAGCATCGGGCCGCCGTGGCCCACGCGACGAGCCACTCTGCCGTTGGAGCGGCGGACGCGATCCAGTTGCCGCCCCGAGCCAGCGGCACACCTGTCGTGAATCCGGCCTAGCCCGCGTCCTTGAACAACTCCGCGAGCTTCTCTTCGAGCGCCCGGCCGCGGGCATTGAGCGTGATCACGTTCCCGTCCCGCCCGATGAGGATCATCTGGGGAATGCCCGTGATGCCGTAGAACGTGGCAAGCGGATGCTGCCAGCCGGCACCCTCGGCCCGCTCGTGCAGGATGGGCCACGGAATCATCTTGTCCTTCACGAACTGCACGACCGCGTCGCGGTCCTCGTCGAGGCTCACCCCCACGACCTCGAAGCCCCGGTCGTGGTACTTGTCGTAGGCCTCGAGCATGTTCGGCACCTCCGCCACGCACGGGCCGCACCACGTCGCCCAGAAATCGACGAGCACCACCTTGCCGGCGAGCGCCGCCTGGTCGAAGGGCTTGCCGTCGAGCAGCGTGCCCGAAATCTGCATCGGATTGCCCGGCAGGGAGAGCCGGCGGAGCGTCCCGGCGAAGCTCGCCGCCATCTCCTTGATCTGCGGGTTCTCGCTCTTGGCAAGGAGCGGCGCGAACGTGCGGAGGCTCTCGGTCGCAAGCGCCTCGCCATCGGGCACCTGCTCGAACGCGTTCGCCACCTGCATCGCCAGACCGGCGGCCTCGCCGTCATCGGGGTTGGCCTCGAGGATCGCGGCCGTGCGCGCGATCACGGCGGCCCCGTTCTCCAGGTTGCCCGACGAGAACATCTCCTGCGCATCGGCGACGAGGAGGAGCCGCTCGGCCTCGCGGGCGAGTTCCGGCGACGGCCCCTTCACGAGCGTTGCGGCGAACGCCTTCATCGCGGCGGCGGACTGCTCGTCGCCGAGCCGGCCGAGCATCATGAGGCTCTCGAGCTTGAGCTTCGCGGCCCGCACGGCCATCTCACCCTGCGGCTTGCCCGCGAGGATCCGCTCGGCCGCCTCCACCGAGACGCGACCGACGTCCTGCATGTACTGCATCATCTCCTCGCGCGACCGCGGACGCGTGGCGGGGCGTTGGAGGCCTTCGACGAACTCGAGCAGCTGCTCCGGCGTGCCTTCCGGGAGCGGGGGAACCTGCGGACCGCCTCGCTGGGCCGGAGCATTGCCGGGCGCCGGGCCCTTCGCGGCCGGCTGGGCCTGGACGGTCGTCGCAAGGCCGCAGGCCACCGCGAGGAGGCTCACGGCGCACAGGGCGGCCGCCGGGGAGCGGGGCAGGGCGGTGCAGGACGACATCGACAGGGCCATGGGAGCCTCGCAAAGAGTGGCGGCGGAGCAGGCGGCGGCACGCCGTCTCGCGGGATCGTACCCGCCGCGTCGAACGCGACGCAACCTGATCACGGCGGCCGTCTTTCGGTGGGCCTGGCGGTGCCGCACCCGCGAGGCGGCCGGTCCTCTCCGATCCGTCAGCGTACGAGCGCTCGGAACCTGACGAAGCCGCTCTCACCGGGCCGCAGCGTCTCGGAGAGGCGCCACATGACCACGACCGAACCGTCGTCGCCCGTCTCGGTCGCGATGTCGGCGGGAACGCTGCACGCGGCGGAATCGGGCACGAGTTCGAGCCTCGTCGGCAGCGCGTCAGCGAGCACGATGTCGGTCAGCGGTCGATCGCCCGAGTTGAGGAAGAAGATCATGAAGTCGAGTTCCTCGCCGGGCCGCGCCGTGTCGGTGCCGGCGCGCTTGCAGAGCGTCAGTTCGGCACGGCCCGGACACTCGAACCGGAGCGTGGCGGTGCCTCGATCGTTGGCGACGACCTGGGCCTCCTGTCCGCCGACGAGCACGTTGGCCGCCTTCACGCAGGTCCATGCGACGGGCACGACGAAGCCGACCTTCATCCGCGGCGCCTGGGCGAGCCGGGCGCCTTCCGGCTGGAGGAGCGCGACGCCGGCCGCCGCGCGCTCGCGGCCGTCATCCTCGGCAAGCTCCTCGGCCTGATCGACCGCGAGCGGCCCGAGCCGCTCCTCGAGGGCGACGCCGGGCAGCGCGCGACGTGCACCCGCGGGCGCGATCGGCTGCGTCTTGTCGCAGACGGGCAGCAGGTCGACCTGCTGGCTCACGAGTCGGTCGATCGAGAGACCGTTGGGCCCCTGGTCCGCCGCATCCTCGGCCAGCCGGATCACCTCGCGCACGGCGGCGAAGCGCGGCGCGTAGACGCACGCGCAGTTGGTCGTGGAGAGATGCACGCACTCGTGATCCGGACCCTGGTCCGCCGCCCGATAGCGGGCGACGGTGTCGCCAGCCGTGAGGTTCGCCAGCCCGGCGTCACCGACCGGCCGGGCCGGCACGCCCGCGTCGCCGCCGTCACAGACGTACCACGGCCCGACGACCGGTGGCCGCGGCGCACAGGGCATCACCGCGCGCGGCGGGCAGCCCGCAGGTCCGCAGCCCGCAGGTCCGCA
>Ga0214917_10002168_pt1 | contig 24399 bp, 20 predicted proteins | sample LL_1208_BB_MetaG_FD_177983 | JGI IMG/M metagenome (GOLD analysis project Ga0214917, IMG submission 177983) | Freshwater microbial communities from Lake Lanier, Atlanta, Georgia, United States - LL_1208_BB | ecosystem: Environmental > Aquatic > Freshwater > Lake | place: USA: Georgia | collected...
CCTACCCCAAAATTGACCGATTTAGCCTGTTGCTTAATATCTCCTGATTTCTGGAACTCTTTTAACAACTCAGCATACATCTGATCTGTTATTTTAGCAGTAGGTTTATTCTCCACCTCGTACCCCTTTTTGGCAAGATGCTCAACGAGTGTGGATAATCCCACATTAAGTTCCTTTACTATCTGAATAAGTTTCAACGGCATTCGATTTATTACAAAATTTGCAGTGCAAAACTACAAAAGAGTTTCGTTAATTAATAATGGGAATTTTATCATTCCTCGAATTCAGCGGCAAGAACTGATAAAACCTCTTCAATGGTTTCAGTTTCCAGGTCTGTGCGACGAATTAATTCTTCTTTGCTCAAGGTTAATACACTTCTTGCGGTATCACAACCGATTCCTTTCAAAGCGTCAATAACCCATCCTTCTATTTCGTCTGAGAATTCTTCTAAATCAACATCATCGATTTCGAATTCCTCATTATTTCTAAATACATCAATTTCATATCCAGTAAGTAAACCTGCTAACTTGATATTTGTTCCTCCTTTTCCAATAGCCAGTGAAACCTGTTCAGGATCTAAAAATACCTTAACTATTTTTTTGTCTTGATTTACCGTTATAGAGGTAACTTTCGCTGGGGTTAGTGCGCGTTGAATATAAAGCTGTAAATTATTGGTATAATTTACTATGTCTATATTTTCATTGTTTAGTTCCCTGACAATACCGTGAATTCTGGAGCCTTTCATACCTACACAGGCTCCTACAGGATCAATGCGGTCATCAAAAGATTCCACGGCTACTTTCGCTCGTTCACCCGGCATCCTGACTATTTTTCGAATGGTAATCAAACCGTCTTCAATCTCAGGAACTTCTTGCTCAAGTAATTTTTCTAAAAATAAAGAATCCGTTCTCGAGGCGATGACGGTAGGATTGTTGTTGCGCATTTCTACCGATTTGATTACCGCTTTTACTAAATCTCCTTTTCGATAATAATCTCCTTTAATCATTTCAGATTTGGGTAAAATAAGTTCATTGCCAGTAGCGTCATCTACAATGAGAATCTCTTTTTTAAGAATTTGATGTACTTCAGCAGTTACTATTTCCCCTTGTCTGTCATTATATTTTTTAAAGACTTCTTCTTTTTCAAGATCCATGATTCTTGAAATGAGCGTTTGGCGGGCTGCCATAATAGCTCTTCTGCCAAAATCTTCTAATTGTAATTGCTCATAACATTCCTCACCTACTTCATAATCAGCATCGATGGAAATAGCTTCAGAAACGGATATTTGACTTTTCTCATCTGCCACTTCACCATCAGGTACTATTTCACGAACCCTCCATAGCTCTAAATCACCTTTTTGAGTATTTACAATGACGTCGAAATTTTCATCAGAGCCAAATTTCTTTTTGATAAGGGTACGGAATACATCCTCTAAAACTCTTACCATGGTAGGACGGTCAATATTTTTACCATCCTTAAATTCTGAAAATGTTTCTACGAGGTTCAACATATTTTTATCCTTTTAAAATGAAACCTTAACGAGTGCGTTTTTAATTGAATCAAAAGAACACTTTTTCTCAAACTGGGTGTTTATTTTTTTTTTGCCTTCAAGTACTTTTTCCTCCCAAACCATCCACACACCCTCTTCATCAACTTCTTTCATTATGCCTGTTACCTGACTGTTATCTTCAAGGGTTAAAACCAGTTTTCTTCCAATGTGCTTTTTATATTGCCTTGGCAAAACTAAAGGACGGCTTACGCCAGGAGATGAAACTTCCAGGGTGTACATTTCCCCAAGCCACTTATTTTCATCAAGTATTCCTTCCAAAAATCGACTGATCGTTCGACAAATATCAAAGTCAATGCCTGTGTCACTGTCTACGAAAACTTCTACTTTCTGTTTGGCGGAAATATTTATGTCCAACAAAAAGCAATGATTAATCTCAGCCTCCTGAAATTTCTCATTCAATAACTGGCTTAATTTTTCCTTTATTTCGTCCATATTTTTAGGCTGGGTCTAAAATAAAAAAGAGGGTTATTTGCCCTCTCACTTACTTTTTACCATCTTTACGTGGCAAAGATAATAAATATTTTTGTTTTTTTATTAATATTAGCATTATTTGGGGGAATAGCAGCAATTTATGTTCCTTTATGATGATTTAATTCTATTTGTCGGTCATTTGTTTGAACTTAGCTTCTCTTATTTTTGTTTTTATTACCTTTAGTCTTTAAACGGATTTAGTAATGCATAAAGATATTCTTTTAAGTAACGCCTTGAATGGTGATTTTTTATCACCAGAAGAAGGGGTTTTCCTTTTTGAAAATGCACCAACAGCCGAACTCATGGAGGTTGGTAACTCAATCCGCTTTAAACTGAATCCAGAAAAAAAAGTTACCTGGATAATTGACAGAAATTCAAATACAACAAACGTTTGTGTTGCTAATTGTAAATTCTGTAATTTTTACAGGAGACCTGGACATGAAGAGTCTTACATCACTTCATTAGATGAATATTCGATTAAAATAGAGGAAACCTTTCGGTTGGGCGGTGAACAACTATTGCTTCAGGGTGGGCACCATCCAGATTTAGGCCTAAATTATTATGTTAATCTTTTCAAAGAATTAAAAAAGCGATACCCACTCCTCAAATTACACGCTTTAGGGCCTCCTGAAATTGCCCATATTACTAAATTGGAGGGTTCTACTCATATTGAAGTGTTAAAAGCCTTAAAAGAGGCTGGTTTAGATTCTCTTCCAGGCGCCGGAGCTGAAATCTTGGATGACCGGGTTAGGCGATTAATTTCAAAAGGTAAATGTGGCGCTGATGAATGGTTGGATGTCATGAGGGCAGCACACAAAATTGATTTGACTACCTCTGCAACGCTCATGTTTGGGCACATTGAAACCAATCTGGAACGTATGCAACATCTCGTCAAAATAAGGGAGGTGCAAAATGAAAAACCCTTAGAAGCAAAAGGTTTCATAGCTTTCATTCCTTGGCCGTTTCAAGATGAAGATACTATTTTAAGGAAATTAAAACGGGCAAGAAATGCCTGTACTGGCGATGAATACATCAGAATGATTGCCGTAAGCAGAATCATGCTTCCAAATATTCAGCATATTCAAGCTTCCTGGCTTACGGTTGGAAAAACGGTGGCTCAGATTTGTTTACATTCCGGTGCGGATGATTTCGGCTCTATTATGATTGAGGAAAACGTTGTTTCTGCCGCCGGTGCCCGTTTTCGATTTACTGCTAATGGCATACAAGAAGCTATCAAGGAAGCAGGCTTTGAACCTCAGTTGAGAAATCAGCAATATGAATATCGTCAAATTCCAGAAAATATGGAACAGCAGGTTTTAAATAAAGAAACCATGCTGGTTGATTAATGGATGAATAAAAAATAAGCCATGAGGTTTGAAAAAGCAGAGGAAGCAATCTCTTTCATTAAATCAAAAACAGCTTTTGAACCAGATTTTGGCTTAATTCTTGGCACAGGTCTAGGTGATTTGTCAGATGATATGGAAGTGGTTTACCAGTTTAATTACTCAGAGATACCACATTTTGCCATTTCAACCGTGGAAAGCCATAAGGGACAACTCCTTTTTGGGTATTTAGCAGGCAGAAAGGTTGTTGCAATGGCTGGCAGATTCCATTATTATGAAGGGTATTCTGCTGCTGAGGTAACTTTTCCAGTCATTGTATTGAAAAAACTAGGTATTAAAAGATTGTTTATAAGTAATGCAGCAGGTTCAGTAAATCCAGCTATTTATGCCGGTGATTTAGTAATTATACGAGATCATATTAATCTTACTCCTGATAATCCACTTCGAGGAATCAATGATGAACGCCTTGGGCCCAGATTCCCCGATATGTTACATGCATACGATAAGGAAGGGAATAAAAAAGTAATCCAGATTGCTTCTGACTTAGGTATTAAACTTCATGAGGGGGTTTATTTAGGATTACAAGGCCCAAACATGGAAACACCTGCTGAATATAAATTCGCCCACATCATGGGTGCCGATGTTTTGGGAATGTCCACGGTTTCAGAAGTTATTATGGCAAAATATTTATCTTTACCTCTTTTCGTATTTTCCATAGCAACAAACAGATGTTATCCCTTGGACGAAATAGGTGTTTCAACTGTGGAAGAGGTCATTAAAATGGCGCAAGAATCAGGTAAAATTTTATCAAAATTAATAAAGGAAATTCTTCCTACGCTCTAAAAATGTTAGCAAAACGAATAATTCCGTGTTTAGACATTAAGGATGGAAGGACAGTTAAAGGAGTTAATTTCTTAGATCTGAAAGATGCGGGGGATCCTGTAGAACTTGGCAAAAAATATAGTGAGGAAGGGGCAGATGAACTGGTTTTTTTAGACATTACAGCTACGCACGAAAAGAGAAAAACGCTCGCGGCTTTAGCCAAGAATATTGCACGCCATTTGAATATTCCATTCACTATTGGGGGTGGTATCGCTTCTGTTGATGACGCTTCCTTTCTTCTTGAAGCAGGAGCAGATAAAATATCAGTCAATTCCGCAGCTGTTAAAAATCCAGATCTTATTAATCATCTGGCCGATACTTTTGGCAGTCAGTTTGTGGTCGTAGCCATTGACGCAAAACAAGTTAATGGAGAATGGTTTGTCTTCTTAAATGGAGGTCGTTTAGCTACAGATATTTCTCTATTTCAATGGGCTAAAGAGGCAGAAAACCGTGGAGCAGGTGAAATATTGTTTACTTCAATGGATCATGATGGAACAAAAAATGGATTTGCCTGCGATTCCTTAGCTTTTATGTCTGATATTTTGGGTATCCCAGTCATTGCCTCAGGGGGTGCCGGAAATATAGAACATTTTACCGAGGTGTTTACAAACGGTAAGGCCGATGCTGGATTAGCTGCTTCCATTTTTCATTACAATGAAATAAAAATTTCCGAACTAAAGCAATCGCTTCATCAGCATGGGATTCCTGTAAGATTTTAATCACTAAAAATGCAACAAAAAACGAACAATATTCCTGATTTTTCAAAAAGTGAACTCATCCCTGCTATAGTTCAGGATATTAACACGAAGGCTGTTCTTATGCTGGGTTATGTCAATGAAGATGCTTTTCAGGCAACTTTAAGTACCTCAAAAGTTACCTTTTTTAGTCGTTCAAAAAACAGACTTTGGATGAAAGGAGAATCTTCAGGGAATATTCTCAATTTAAAAGAATGGTATTTGGATTGTGATGCCGATACCCTGCTGTTTTTAGTAGAACCTGCAGGTCCGGTTTGTCATACAGGCGATGAAACTTGCTTCGCTTTACCAAATGAAAACACTCATTTTTTGCATGTATTGGAAAAAATAATTAATAATAGAAAATCAGAAGCTCAATCTAATTCATATACTGCTTCCCTTTTTGCTAAAGGAATAAATAAAATTGCCCAAAAAGTAGGTGAGGAAGCGGTAGAATTAGTGATTGAAGCAAAGGATAATGACAGAGAGTTATTTTTAAATGAAGCCGCTGATTTGATGTTCCATTATCTTATTTTGCTTTCGGCTAAAAATACCTCCTTAAATGATGTATTGCAAATTTTAAAAAACCGGCATAAAGTTCAAATTAATCATAAATAAGAAAATAAACATGACACTGCAAGAAATTACAGCTCAGTTTGAAGCTCAGTCAGGCAATTTCCCATCCATTGGGAAAAGTATTAAATTCCAGTTTAATGAAGGGTCTGTTTTTATCGACTTGAATGGAAATACTCCGCAGATTAGTAATGTAGATAGTGAGGCCGATTGCACCATTATAACCAGCATTGAAACAATGGAGCAACTTCGAAGCGGTTCTTTGAATCCTATGATGGCCATAATGAGTGGAAAAATTAAAGTAAAAGGTGACATGAGTGTGGCCATGAAACTGCAGTCGATGCTGGGCGCTTAATTACATTTTATCTGTCTGATGAACCTTAATCAACCTGGGAATGGATTATATTTCCAGGTTGATTTTATTATCAATCGCTCATTCGTATCTGGGTGGTCAAAATGTATTTCTGAGGCATGTAAACCAATACCCGGATTCTTCCATGTTTCTGGAGACGCCCCGTAATGGATATCTCCGGCGATGGGTTTTCCTACGGCGGCCAGTTGAGCCCTGATTTGATGATATTTCCCAGTGATTAATTCAATTTGTAATAAACTGTGGTCTTCATTACTTTGCATTTTCCTGTATTTGAGTTTCACTTCCTGGCTTCCATGTACTCGTTCTTTAGAAATAATTCCTTTTTTTTGCACAGTATCTTTATTTAAAAAATGATTCAATTTTCCTTCAATAGATGAAAAGTTTCCTTCTACTGTTGCCAGGTAAATTTTTTTAATGGTTTTTTTTTCAAACTGAGTATTCATTATCTTTAAAACGGATGGCTTTTTTGCCATTAAAAGTACTCCACTGGTTGGTCGGTCTAATCGGTGGATGATACCGATATAGGGCTTTTTAACGGACAATGACAGATAGGAAAAGGCTAAATCTTCCATAGTAATGATAGCTGGTGAAATTTTCTCAACTGCCATTTCGGCCGGTTTATTTACAACCAGAAGATATTTATCTTCAAATAAAATACTTTCTTTAAACTGCTCTGGGGTCATTAAGGTAGTTTTATCATGGTCTTAAAAAGGACTAATTGAAAAAACTTACAAAAGATTTCCAATAAATGGCAAATTTAATAAGCAGTTCCAATAAATAGACTAAAATGCTGATGATTAAAATATGTATCCTAAAACGCTTATATTGAAATGGAATTGATAATTTTTTTCTCAAAGTTGACATCAAGATGATTTACAGAATAATATTATGTTGCGCATGTATAATTGGGTCTAGCCTGTTGAAGGCCCAAAATGAAGATCTTATAAACAAAGAATATAATTATCAAACTTTAAGTCCATATTTAAAAAAACTGGTGGATACTTTTTTATTAGATCAAATGCCTATTGGGAAAAATTTGTCCGATATATTGAGCGATCAAACGAGTATTCGCAGCAAAACCAGATTAGCTCAAGCTCTCCTTTTTAGAAATGGAATTGGCGATCTGGAAAAGGCTACCTATGTTTTGAACTGGATTTTAAGCCATCAACATAAAGATGAAACCAAAAGAATATTTGGCAGCTGGAAAACCAATGTGATTAATGACCGATTAGATGAAAATTGGAGGGAATTTATTGGGTGCGACTTAATTATCATCCTGGAAAATTACAGAAATTTACTCCCACCATATCTTACTAGTTCCATTGAAAATAGTATTTATCTGGCTGCAAAAGGTGCTTATGCCCGAAATGTTGGAGCAGAATATACAAATATTTCAATCATGAGTTCCTTCCTTTTAGATTATGTTGGATCCCTAAAAAAAGATTCTCTTTTGAGCAAGGCAGGATTAAAAAAAGCTAAGGAAATATTTAATCTTTATCATTCAAATAAATCGTTTAGCGAGTTTAATTCTCCAACTTATTATGGTGTTTCAATGATTGGACTAGCTCTATGGCGCAAATATGCAGTGCATGATGATATTAAAAAAATGGGAGTCATTCTGGAAAATAATTTATGGAATGAAACGGTAACTTTTTATCATCCCAATTTAAAAAATATGGCTGGTCCCTATTTTAGAGCTTATGGAATGGACATGCAGCAATATTTCTCCATTATTGGTTTATGGATATCTATAGCGCTTGAAGATGAAACAAAAGCACCCATGCCTCCAGGAAATGGCCCTAAATATGGTGAAATGAGCAATATTTCAAGTATTTTACACCTTGGCTTATCAATTTCTAAAACGGTTTTAGACCAATTAAATAACCCAAATAGGAAAATTTTCCTCCATAAAGTGATTCCGAATAAATATAAAGGGGATTCATTAAAAATGGTTACCATGCGAATGGACGAACATTGGATGATGGGAGGACTTTGGGGAAATCTTAGAAAATGGGAACAAATAAAATCTGGAACTATCCATTGGTTAAACAAAAACAGTGAAATCAATTGGGTAATGATTTTAGGCGACGGAAAAACAAATGTTAAAATAGCGGATAAAAAAATGGATATTTATCCGTCACAGGAAAAAATCCAATCTGTGGAATTGTTTATTTACGCATCAGATCAAAATCCAGAAACTTTCAAAAATAAAAACTGGTTACTACCCACCATTCAATTAAAACTTAAAACACAATTAAAGAAATTTACGGCAGTAAAAGTTGATGACTTAATTGATTTGGAAAAAATAGGTGTTTCTGAAAATATAAAAAATATATATAGGATCACCTTTGAAATACCTGACACCTGGGAATCAAATATAAAACTATTAAGTATAAAACCTACAAGATTAAAAAAGGTAAATGATTGATTTTTAGTAAATAACTAAAGTTTCTGTGCAATTTTTCAAATTATTTTGCATAAATATTAAGTTATGACAAAATGAATTTAGAACCATTTTTTTAGTGTTTAAATCAATTTCTATCCATTTAATCTAAGATACTTGCCAATAAGCATAAGATTCATCAGATAAATGACCGTTGTCAGGTTTTTATATACTCCAATGCTTCGGTTTGTAAACTGGTAATAAAATAGCCGCCATGAATTATTAGATATTACACTTGTTTCCTCAGATTACAGGTAGGGGAATAAAGGATTCAGTATTCCATTCGGACATGTAAGTGGAAAAAAATAGGTCACAATACAAGCAAATGTTTTTCAGCTTTTCAGTTTGTTTTTCAGCTTCTATCGGGCTAATCCCTAAATGTTCTCCCATTTTGAAAGGCTCGCCTGCATTTAAAGCCATAAAAACAGGGTGAGAACTCACTTTTGAAAGGATTTCGGAAACTTTATTCTTTCTCGCATCGCCCAGAGGATATTTCGTTCCCGGGCAACAAGGATATATTTTCCAAAGTTGAATACTGATTTCCTGAGTAACATCCTCATGACCTCCCAAAAAGTTTCTCGCTCCCGAATGGATGGCACAAAAATTATGGGCAGGATTATGTGTCCAGGTATTCGTTTCTAAAGCTCTTCCCCGAGCCCAGTTTCCTCCAAGCCAAAGGTCCTCCGTTGCTCCCCAATATCCCCAGCTTATGATGTCTTCTTGCAGGAAATAACTGATATTGTCATCATTGTCACAAGGTATATTCCTCTTTTGAAAAATGGATCTAAGTTTTGATAAATGATTGATTTTATGGGTATGGTACTGGTCTATACTGGCAATATCAAATCGGCAAATACCCAGCGACAATAATTTATCTAATATCTTATCGGTTAATAAATCGCCATTTGTTTGCAACATAACCCGGATTTTGCCGACGTACTTTTCCTGAATCGCCTTTAGTATTTCATAAAGGAGATTTTTTTCAGCGAGGGGTTCACCACCGGACAAAATCAGTCTATCTATTTGGTCAGGCAAGTGGCCGACTATTTTCAGGCAATCCTCCAAATTCATCCTTTCCCCTTGCGGGCCTGAATGATTGTAACAATGGTCGCAAGTATCATTGCACAACTGGGTGAAAACCCAATAAACAGAGGGTATATGGTTGAAATTTTCCATCATTTCCAGGCTGAGTTATATCTTTTAGGGAACAAAAGATAATCTATCTTTTTGAATATAGGGTATAAACCGTATTTTCCTTTAGTAATTCAGGTAAATTATTGGACAATATTTCAATCTTATTCATTTCACTTTTAGGAAAGAATATGTCAGTCATAACCGTTAATCCATCGTCGGTAAACAATTCAACACTTGTCTTATCAACCAATAGATGGAGTTTTAACAACTGATCTTTTGACAAACATGGAGTCATATGTTTGGCTGCAAATAAAGGATTAAATTCAGAAATGCCTGCTTTTCGTCGATCTATAAAATAGTTATTTCCCGAAGGGTCATAACCAATCATCAGAGAATCATTGGAAGTACTTGTAATTAAAATTTGAAAAGATTCCTTGCATTTTGATCGGTCTATAGTAATGAGTGACTCACAAATCAATGGTGATTGATTGATCAGCATGCATTTGTTTCCAGTTATCTTGTCTTGAGGGGTACTGATTTTATCTTTTCTGGTAGATGAAAATTCATTAACCACCTTGCTTTTCAATTTCCATTCATTATCAGCCGTTTTTACCAAAGTAACTTCTCTTGGTAAGGTCATGGCACTGCGCCAGCGCTTCGTTGGAACCTGTTGAGCATATTGCCAGTTGCTCATCCATCCGAGCATGAGTTTTCGGCCATCAGTAGCGGGCAAGTCCGACCAGGACACCATCGCGTAGTTATCCGTTCCGGAATCCAGCCAGTATTGTTTGTTATCCGATTGACTATTGGTAAATCGATGACCATCGAAATCTCCGACGAAATAACTGGTTCCTGTGCCCCCATTGGGTGCACCAGATTGCATGCTAACCACCAAAACCCATTTGGTTTCATTGGTGCCACTCACCTTTATGGGGAAAAGATCGGGGCATTCCCAAAGCCTTTTCTCATTTTTGAGGCCATATTCAGATTCAAATGTCCAGGACTTTAAGTCAGAAGAAGCGTAAAACATGGCTTTATCTTTAACGGCGAGCACCATAATCCATTTTTTCGTTGCAGGATGCCAGATAACTTTTGGATCTCTAAAATCTCTATGGTTGTTATTAGGAATGACAGGATTAGCTGCATATTTCTTCCAGGTTCGTCCATTGTCTGTGGAATAAGCGATGCCCTGTGTTTGAAAATCATTTGTTCCCAAGCGCTCTTTTTCAGCATTATGATAGGTAAAAATGGCCACCATGGGCGGATTTTCCTTCGTGCCGAAACCGCTGGTGTTTTCCCAATCAATGACAGCACTTCCCGAAAAGATATATCCCAGCGAATCTGGGTAAAGGGCAATGGGCAAATGTTGCCATTGAATTAAATCTTTACTCACCGCATGTCCCCAGTGCATGGGACCCCAAACATTGCTTTTGGGGTGAAACTGATAAAAGAGGTGATATTCTCCTTTGTAAAAAACAAGGCCATTGGGGTCATTCATCCACATCGAGTCGGGTGTAAAATGAAAGGCGGGACGGTATTTTTCATCATTTCCATCAGAATCGAGAAATGATACCTTTGAAACACTAACAGAACCTAAGAAATAGAAAAGATAAATGGAGAAAACCGAAATAAGATTCATGATTAAATATTGAACCAAAAAAACGTGCATTTAAAATTAGGGTACATTGACATAATTTTCAGTAGCTATAAGGCTGGAATCATTTCATAAATTTTCCTAATAATCCTATGGCGTCATCGATGACTGATCCGTCCTTATCGGCATCAAGCATATTTAAGATACCATCTAATCCTGAAGCTTTTGCATTTTCTCTTGCTTTATCTTTTTGATTATCTAATAAAGAGCTCATACCTGCTAAATCAAGACCACCTTCAGTTTTAGTTTTTGAAAGAGTCTGCATGATTAAAGGGGCAACCATACTTAGTAATCCACCCGCTTGAGCAGGATTTATACCTGACGTTTTACTTAATTCATTGACCACCTTGTCAGATTTTCCGCCTAAAATACTGGAAACCAGACTAGTTACATCACCACTATTCGGACCCCCTTTGGCAACTAAAGCCTTTATATCATCCATAACGGAACCATCTTTATTTTTATCTAACAGAGATAAAAAATGGTTATCATCATTATTTTCTTTAGCCGATTTGGATTTATTAGCCAGTTCAGTCATTAAACTGGGAAGAGCACCATTGACTGCTTTTTCAGCTTGTGTTGTCGAGACACCTAATTTTTCAGCTATTTCAGTAATTCCACCATTTTGAAACTGGGACAAAAGCATCTGAAACATTTCCATAGGAGTAAGTATTTAGTAGGTGATTTTATCATTTTAAAACATAGTGCAATATAAAGAATAGGATTCATTTAGTCAGTTTAATCATAGGAAAAGGATTGACCTAGAAATAAAAAAGAAAATAAATTCCATTGGATTTAAAAATTATGAACAAAAGATAAAAGTCTGTTTTTATTTAAGGATAAAAATCTTAAATTTATGGCTAATGTCTTGAATATATATTTAAACGAACGCTAAAATAATGGTTACGATTCGATTTTTCATTGCCATCATCCTATTTTTCTCAGGATCAAATTTAGTGGGAGCCACTTTATTAAATTTAATGATACAGTTGCCACAAAATTTATCAAATCAGAATGTAGCAAGTTCAGATTCCTATGAAAATGTAGCCAGACTAATAAAGCAAGACAAAACACACCGATACAGAGTAATGGATTTATCGGCTGGCAATCCTTTTATCAATGGAAATGCTGCTAAAGAATTTAATATCATAGGAGGGTATTCTGCTGCAAAATTAAGACGGTATGAAGATTTAATAAATTACCATATATCAAATGGAAATCCCTCCGTTTATAATATGTTAAATACAAGGTATTTAATAGAGAAAGGAGCAGATGGACAGCTAAAACCTGCAGTTAATAATGGTGCTTTGGGTACTGTTTGGCTCGTAAAAAAATTAAAATGGGTGAACACTCCCGAAGAGGAATTAGGTTCTCTTTACAAATTTAATCCAAAGGAAGAAGCTATTGTGCACAAGGAGTTTTCAGCAAATCTTGCAGGACTTAATCCAACTGGTGAGGGAAAAATTGCTTTAAGTTCTTATTCCAATGTAGAATTAAATTATGAAGCATTAACTAAAAAAGAGGAATTAGCTGTTTTTCCTGAAATTTGGTACGGACCTGAAACGGGTTGGGATGTGTTTATTAACGATAAAAAAGTTGAACCCATCAGAGTAAATTATGTCTTGCGCGCGCTTCGCATTCCCGCCGGATACAGTGAAATACAGTTCATTTTCAGACCTAAAAGTGTTTATATTGGCAGACAGATAGCCTTTGTATTTTCTTTTATAAGTCTGGCCATGTTAGGAATTATAGCTTTTAATGGACTAAGAAAGACTCTTAAGGAACAACCAACTTCATTACCTGAGGAAAAGGAATTACCCTTAAATAAAAAGAAAAAAGGAACTAAGAGGTAGTTAATTGGTCAAGGAGGTTCGCTAATTTTTTTGTCTGTTGAACAACTGACCATCCGTCAGAGTATTCAATGTTCATTTCGATATCGGCGTTCAATTGGTAGTTTTTATACAAAGTAAGAAGTGCCATCTTCGTTTTTTCTAGATCGTCATAATCACAAGTTAAATTAGAAGAAGCAGAACCTATGATACCTGAAATTTCAGAAGTTGTGTCCCCAATAAATAGTATAGGTCTTTTCAGTGCCATATATTCAAATGATTTTCCTGGGATACGCCCTTCTGCATTCGACTGACAATTCAGAAGCAATAATAATGCCCTGCTTCCTTTTGCTTTTTGAAGGGTATCATCTCTTGTCAGCGTTCCTAAGTAATCTACTAATTCCAATATATCTGCTTTTTTTATTTCCTCCCAAATACTGTAATCAATCTGACCAATAAGCTGTAACCGAAAATCATTACGGAAATGCGCTATGTTGTCTCTAATAAAGGCAATAGCTTTAAAAAGATTTACTGGATTTCTATCATAACCCATAATACCAAAATAGGTGAGCGTAAATTTAGCATCCAGTTGATGATCTAATTTCTGGTAATCTGCAGGATCAAATCCCCAATAGATCACCTCTACATTTTTTGCACCAATTTCCCTTAGACTCTTAGCCCAGGCCTTACTGACGATAGTAATAATATCGGCATAGTAAAAGGCTTGCTGTTCTTTTTTATGATGAGCAGTATTTGCCCAAGGGGTTAATTTCAATAATTGGTAATAATCTACTTGTGTCCATGGGTCTTGGAAGTCCGCCAACCAGGGAATGCCATATTTTTTCTTCAAAAGGGTAGCAATGCGGGTATTACTGTGGGGTGGACCATTACTGATAATGGCATCGACATGATTTTCGTCCAGATATTTCGATAAAAATTTAACAGCGGGCATTATCCATAATGCCCGTGCGTCCGGAATAAAAAAATTACTTCTTACCCAAACGGCAAAATGATGCATCCAGTTTAATCGGGAAGGTTTTACATTGAATACGTTATTGACATTTGCATTTGCTTTTTGAAAGGTAAGCATTTTGTAAATACCATAAGGTTCAATGATTGGACATGTCAGTACAGTTAAATCAGTTGGAATATCAGCTACATTTGAATAATCAAAAGATGGATAATGAGCATTCTTGGCAGTAAAAACAATCGGTTCCCAGCCAAACTCACTTAGATACTTGGCGAATTTAAGGCAACGCAATACACCAATCCCTCCAGAAGGTGGCCAGTAATAAGTTATAATCAGAACTTTTTTTTTCATTTCCAATTCTTGAGGCCTCCTCGTTGGTGTTTATAGATTAAATATTTCGCTAAAATTAGGGATTCTTCTCAACTTTTTCAAATCAACTTATTTTTATAGCTTTTGGAAAACTTTTTAAACACTCCAAGTCATTTGTTTGAAATAGTTCCATTCTCCTAAAAGGTAAAATCTTAAATTTTAAAACAATTTGGTCTTTTTTGCATTTAGTCTCAAATTCTTTTATGAGATATTTTCTGCCATTGTGGTTCTCCTTGGTGTTTAGCCGTTTATCAGCGCAGGATTTTCCTCTGCCTACTTTAACTTGGGGTCCACTGCTTCAACAACCTATTGAAGCTAAAATGGCTGGGATTATTGCCGATTCCTCTCATTTTTATGCCTGGCGCTATGGCAAATATACCAGGAAAGGGGACGAAATTTATCTCGAAAGATATAATAAGGACGGCACTCTGGGTCTTTATAGAAAGTTAAAAATGAATCCTGGAGAGGCCTTTAGAAAATTTTTTTCTTGGAAAGGGGGTAAAGTTGCTCTTTTAGAGGGAAAAGAATATGTCAGACTCATTTCTGTCGGAGGAGAATCGCTTGCTCCAAATGCTGAAATTCTTTATCTCAAAAAGGAAAGAGATCAATATTGGCAAAATGTAGAGGTAGATGCTTCACAAGGAAGATTACTCATTTTGCTGCGGGAAAAAAAAGGCTGGCAACAAAGAGTGAGACTAAGACTTGTCGTTTTCGATCAGCAATTGGAGGTTTGCTGGGATGAAGTTACCCAGTTGCCTTATGTCTATGCAGAATATTATCCGGAAAAAGTCCTGTTTTCGCCTGAGGGCGATGTTTTTATTACCGGATACACCCAGTTTGCTTACGAACGTTTTGTAGATAATGGAAAACCTAATTTCCAGTTCATCATCCTTTCATTTACAGGCTATGGAAAAATACAAACAGAATTTCAAATTGGGTTAAGACGGAAAATTGTATCTGATTTTCATGTTACTTTAAGTGAGGAAGGAAAACTGGTGGGTGTTGGCTTTTACAGCGAAAATACATCTGCTTCCGCAGGTGGTGTGTTTCTGACGAAAATCGACCCATATAGTCAGACCGCTACAGGAGGAAAACTACATGCATTTTCCAAAGCATTTGATATGGGACGAGTGAGGCTGGGTCAAAAGTTCGAATGGAATGAGCTATCCAATAATAAAGGTGAATTTTTACATTATTATATAAGAAATTTCTTACCCGATTCCACCGGTGGGGGCTTATTAATCGCTGAACAGGTCATTCTGCAAGAGAACTATATTTCTTTTAAAGAAGGGTATAGCCCCAGCCAAATAAATTATAATTTTAATGACTTATTAATTATTAAATTATCCAAAGAGGGTCAGGTGAGTTGGGTAAAAAAAATACCTAAAAAGCAACGAACCTTGAATGATAAAGGAAAATATTCCTCCATTTCCGCTGTCTCTTCAGCAAAAAATCATTATTTGATTTATAATGACAACGGAAAAAATTTTAGTAAAAATAACAAAATACGGACATTTAAAGGATTGCAATCAGTTATGGCTTTAACTCATATTGATGAATCAGGTAATTATGAGAGTTTTCCCATTGCCATCAATGAAGAACAGGGTGTACTCTTTCAGCCTGCGTTAACTTCTCCATTCGGCAAGGATAAAAAAATAATTTATGGTGAAAAGGGTAAAAATTTCCGTTTTGGTATTTTGACTTTTTAAATAGATTATCTTTGTCCCCATCTGCTACCCGAATTTATGTCAAAATCAATGAAAAATATTGCCATCATGGCCTCTGGCGCAGGGTCAAATGCTCAAAAAATAATTGAATATTTTTCAAATAGAGAAGATATATCTGTCCAGCTTATTATTTCTAATAAAAAGGATGCCAAGGTATTAACGCTTGCCTCGAAGGCTGGAATCTCAACCTTAGTCATATCAAAAGAATCCTTTTATCATTCTACGGATCTGCTTCTTGAGTTAGAAAAACATCAGATTAGCTTCGTAGTACTCGCTGGGTTTCTTTGGTTAATTCCCTTATACCTGATTCAAAAGTACCCAGAAAGAATGGTGAATATTCATCCATCACTCCTTCCCAAGTATGGAGGAAAAGGAATGTACGGACATTTCGTTCACGAAGCTGTCTATGAAGCGAGGGAATTATATTCAGGAATTACCATTCATTATGTAAATGAAAAATATGATGAAGGTTCTGTCGTTTTTCAAGAGCAATGTGAAATTTCTGCATCGGATCAACCATCAGATATTGCCAAAAAAGTTCAGTTTTTGGAGCATACTTTTTATCCGGTAGTCATTGATCAATTGGTAAGTTCACTGGCTGATTAACCTTATGATTCATAAAATGTCAAAATATAAAGTGTTTAAGAAGTATTTTAAAATTAGTCTCTTAATATTAATTCCTGTTTTTGGATTTAATCAGTCTGTAAAAGATCTTGAAGATGAAGCCATTAAGCTGCATCAGTTGGGTAATTTTGGACGCTCAGCTTTTTTATGGGAAAATTTATATAATGAAAGGGGAAAAGCTAATTATGCTTTTGAAGCGGCAGAAAATTATTATCTGTTAAAAGACTACCGAAAGGCGGCGGGTTTCTATTTGAAAATTAAAAATGATTATAAAAAATTTAACAATCTTATTTTTAAATATGCAAAATGTTTAAAACAAGATGGACAATATGAAGCAGCCATTAAAGCTTTCCAATCATTTATCAATCTGTATGAAGGGTCTGATAAGGTGATTTGGGAGGAAATGGTGGCGTTGGAACTGGAGGGTTGCTCCCTGGGTTTGAAACTTCCAGAGTCTGTGTCCGATCTGATTGAGTTACAGCGCCCCTCAGAATTAAATACGGGAAAAGATGAATTTGCTGTTTCTCAGTTTGATGATGATTATCTTTACTATGCTTCAACAGCAAGTGGTAAGTCAACTATTCTGGCTTCAGCAAAAAAAGATAAATCATGGGGAAAAGGAATTATACCTTCTTCTTTTCCCTTAATTCCTAACGGACAGGTTTCAACAGGAAGCTTTAATGTTGATGGAACCCTTTTTTATTTTACCATCTGTTCTAATGATGGCGTCTATGATAACCGATTGACCCGTTGCGAAATTTATAGAATGAAAAAAATTGGTGCCTCCTGGTCTCAACCTGTTCGCTTATCCGACGAGATAAATTTGAAAGGTTTTACCGCCACGCATCCCAATGTGGTTACTAAAAATGGAAGGGAAATTCTTTATTTTGCCTCTGACCGACCCGATGGAAGGGGTGGTATGGATATTTGGTTTGTATCACGTGATGCCTCATCAGAAGATGCTTCTTTTTTGCCTCCGGTTAATGCAGGCCCAACCATCAACACCCAAAATGATGAGCTTTCACCATTTTATCATTTGAAAAACAATACCCTTTTTTTCTCTTCAAATGGATTTCCCTCGTTGGGTGGATTTGATATATTTTCTTCAATAGGTACCATGACGCATTGGGGGGAAGTGAAAAACGCGGGACTTCCTTATAATTCTCCGGCCGATGATCTGCATTTTTGTTTTTCTTCTGACGAAAAATCTGGATGGTTTACCTCAAATAGAATCTATGAAGGCGAAAAATTGCTTACGACGAATCATGACATTTTTCAGTTTAAAATTAAACCATCAGTACTGAAACTCTTCATAGAAGTGTCTGATGCTGGAGGTAAAATAATTCCAAAGTTTACTTTACAATTAATTGAGGATCCAAAAAATAACCACTTGCCTCAATTTTCCAGGGATTATAAGATGGTCTCCCAATTTACATTGGATGCTTTACCCGATCGTGAATATCTGCTGCGAATTCAGGCCCCCGGGTTCTTAACAGAAGATCAATCTTTTAAAATGGCCGAACCTTCAAATGGTCAAATGAAGTTATTTTTTAGACTAAAGCCCCAAGTAAAAAACGAAGTGAATTCTCCAATAACTGAAGAAAAGGTATTGAAAATAATAGAGGAGGTGGAAAACACTAAAAAACCCTTGATTCCAGTACCTGATGCACCCGAAGTTTACAGGGCAAAAGGTATTTCTCCGTATGATAATGGTGAATATGAGACAGATTCTCCCCGTTTACCCGGGATAAGTTATAAGATTCAGCTTGAAGCTACAGACAAGATACAAATGGGAAAATATAATCCACTATCCACTGCTGGAAGAGTTCACACCGAGTTTATCATTGAAAAAAAGCTGTTCAGGGTCTTGATTGGGCCCTTTTCCGATGTTTCGGAAGCTAAAAATATTAAGGCTGCTTGTATTAAAAATGGATTTTCAAAAGCTTTTATCGTTAAATATCAAGATGGCATCAGAGTGGGGATGACAGGTTTATAGGTAATGGTAAAGTAGTTTGGTATCTTTTATTGAAAGCTTCAATACCTTGAAGGCCACCCGTATGAATAGCTATTACGGTAGTCCCAGGTTCAAAGTAATCATTCTTGATGAGTTCATTTATTGCATACAATAACTTGCCGGAATAAATAGGATCCAGTAAAATTTGGAAACGACGGTAAAAATCGTGCATAAAGGCGACCAGTCCTGCATGGTATTTCGCATATCCCCCCAGATGGAAATGGTATTGAAAATCAATTTCTTTCCCAAGGGTATTTTCTGAAAAACCTTTTAACACATAAATGCCCAGTAAATGGATACTGTGCTCATTATGTAAATGAAGACCTTTAATGGTTCCGCCTGTCCCAACAGGAGCTGCCAGGATCAGTTTTCCACTTTTCAGTTCTTCCAGAGAGAATGCATAATTCAATTCATTCATTAAATGTCCCATTCCCAGACTGGAAGCTTCATTGCTTCCTCCTTCTGGTATAAAATGAAAATGGGCGTAATTTTCATTTAAAAATTGGGGAATATGGAGGGAGCCGAAGGATTTATACTCATTTCTTGAAACGAAGTGCAACTTCATACCATATTCGGTAGCTTTTTGTAGGGTTGGACTTAATTCGAGATTATTTTCTCCCCTTACAATCCCAACTGTTTTTACACCAAGTAAATGTCCCGCTGCAGCCAAAGCAACCAGATGGTTAGAATGAATACCGCCCTTAGTGATTAAAGGCCAATTGCTGTTCCGGTCGTATTGAGCGAATGTCCCCCACATCTTTCTCCACTTATTTCCAGCAATTTCCCAATGGGTTGGAACAAAGAGTAAATCATCCCTTTTCAGGTAAACAAGCACTCCTTTTTTGTGCCATTCCTCGTTTTCCAATGGTGAAACCGGAGAAGCGGGAGGGTGAAGAAAATATTTCCAGGCTTCATCAAAGGAATCTGCCTTCGATTTAGACAGACTCATCAGAAAAAATCATCTCGTCTGTTAGCATACTTACGGCACCAAATTTTTCAAGTAATGAAAAATCAATATTCTCCTTATTTCCCATGACCAGGAGAGTATAATTTCTATTTTTTACATACTGATGTTGAAATGCTGATAAATCTTCCTCGCTGGCATCATATAACCGTTCATAAAGGGGCTTTCTTAGATCTTCTGTAAGGCCAAGGTCTTGTACTTTTTTAAAATTCCAATAAATACTGCCAGGTGTCATTCGTTCACTTTCCAGTCTTTTTAAAATAGAAATTCTAGCATTTTCTATCTGAGTTTTAACGAGAGGCATATTTTCAAGAAGATTATTGAGACAAGGTATTGCATCGGCCAGTTTATCGGGCTGTGTACCTATGTAAGCCTGTAAATAGTGGGCTTCCTCAACTTTTCTTGGAGATGTATAAAACGCATAGGTTGAATATGCAAGGGCTTTAGACTCCCTTATTTCCTGAAAAACAATGCTTGAGAGACCATATCCGAAATACTCATTATACCATTCTTTCATGAAATGTTCCTCCCGATTAAAAGAAGGGGATCCCTTTGAAATCCACATTAAATCTGTTTGAACTATGGGGAAGTGGTAGAAAAGGACTTTATTTTCTGTATTAGGAAGTTGAATAAAGGAATGGCAACCCGGAGTGGCCAGTCTGTTTTTAGGAACAACATGATGTTTTCTAAGGATAGGAATAACACTTTCAAGGTCTCTGCTGCCAAAATAATAAACGGAGTGTTCATACTGGTTAAGCTGATGAATTTTATGCACCAGCTCCTCCGCATCCAGATGAAGCAATTGTTCTTTATTTAACCGGAAATTAAAAGGAGAATGCTCCCCATATCGCGCATAAGAACCAAGCGCATTTCTCAGCATATAAGCACGGTCTCGTTGTGCATTTTCTCTTTTGATAATCAAATCGGAAGCAACATTTTTTAATTTTTCAGCATCTGGCAATGCTTCCCTCCATATTTTTTCTAATAAAATTAGGGCTTCTTCCATCGATTTTTCCAATCCAGAAAGAGAAACATAACACCTTTCTTCCTCCATGCTTACTTCAAAAGAAGTACCAAGCCTAAAAAATGCCTGTTGAATTTCAGAAGAATGAAGGTCTTTGGTTCCTAAATAAGGCAAATATTTAAAAATGATAGGCAGTAGTGGATCGTGCATTTTACCCATTGGGTAAATAAAGTCTAAGCGGAATAATTCATTGTCTGGGTTCTTAACGTAATGAATTGGAATGCCTGGAAATAATTCCTCTTGTTTTATTTTTTCCTGAAATGAGACAAAAACGGGTTTTAATCTGGGCGATTCTTTCGATAAAAAGTCAATAGCAAAGTCAGAGGAACCATTTCTGTTGATATCTACTGCAGTAATAGGGGGTTTCTCTACTTTGATAACAGAAGGATCATCTCCTTTTCTTTTATAGACAATGACATAATTGTCCCGGTTTAAATATTTTTTAGCAAAATGGAGAATATCCTCCTTGCTAAAATGTACCATGTCACTGACCCTGGTGGCAAATTTTTTCCAAGGAATACCTAAAATAAAAGCTTGAGTAATACTGCTTGTCCTAGCCTCGTTTGACTGTAAAGATTTTAACTCACCTAAGCGGAAATCATTACAAACAGCTTCCGGTAACCAGTCTGGGAAATTACCTTCCAGTAAAAGATCCAGTTGATTTAACAACAGGGCTTCAACTTCCTCCAGTGATTGTCCTTCCCGGGGTTTACCATAAAAGCCAAACACCGAATAATCTTCATGAAACCAGGTCCATGCCTGTGATTCCAACGCGAGTTGTTGTTGATTTATGTTCAAATCTAATAACCCTGCCTGTTGATTGTATAACAAGTGCTGAATTAAACTGAGCAGGTAAGGCGTATCCGTATTTGCCCCCGGTAAACGCCAGGCCATTTGAATAAATGGAGATTCCTGGCCAAGTGCCTCCATTCTTTTAACCTCCGTGATGGGAGCTTGCTCTTCAAAATGGAAGGCAGGAATTTCTTTTGCCTCTTTTTCTCCCCAATATTTTTCAATAAGCGCCATCGTTTTGTCAGGATCTAAGTCGCCTGCCAGGATAATTGCCATATTGTTGGGAACATAATAAGTGCTAAAAAACTTATATATATTATAATGGGAAGGGTTTCTAAGATGTTCGGCACTTCCAATAGTCGTTTGGGTACCGTAAGGGTGGTTTGGGAATAAGCCAGCATGCAATAAATTGATTACTTTACGGATATCCTTGTCCTGGCTTATATTAAATTCTTCATATACCGTCTCCAGTTCTGTATGAAATAAACGGAGGGTAAGTTGGGAAAAACGCTCTGCTTCGAGGGATATCCAGCGTTCTAACTCATTGCTTGGTATGGCATTGAGGTACACCGTTTGTTCAAACCAGGTGTATGCATTGGTTCCTTTCGCACCAATAGAGGAAGCGAGTTTATCATATTCCCCAGGAATAGTTAATTTAGCTGCTTCGTATGATTTTTGGTCAATGAGCTGATAAATTTCTTTTCGTTCTTCCTCAGTTGAGGCGTTACGGTGTTTCTCGTAAAGAGCAGCAATTTCTTCAAGCAAGCCTTTTTCTTCTTCCCAATTGGATGTACCTATTTTGGAAGTTCCCTTAAACAACATGTGCTCCATATAATGAGCCAGCCCTGTTGTATCAGAAGGATCGTGTTTTGAACCCGCCCGCACGGCAATTTGGGTGCTGAGGGTCGGGTGATAAGGATTAAGGCTTATAAAAACTTGTAAACCATTTTTAAGGGTATATTTTTTTACTTGAAATGGGTCGTTTTCAAATTGTTCTGGCAAAAGGGCAGAAGACAAATTAGTTAAAGTCATATTAGGTTTTTATCCAGCAAAGCTAGAACGGCTTTACTTTGTATGAAATGTCTTTGTTCATGTAATAGGATGACATCAAAAGCGTCATCAAGAGAATATACGATGTTATGGTTGGCAGGAGAAGCAATAATCTGTTTTCGCTGAATAAGGTCCTCATTATCAATCCTTAAATTTCTTAAGGCTTGTTGATGTTTTTCAAAAAGTTCCAGAATGGATCCGTCTTCCTTAAAGTTGGCAGGTTCCCAGATGGGAAAAGTTTTAACCTTGGCTTCTTCCTTTTCAGGTTTCACATATTCGATAAGTACCGAACCAAATAATTTCGGTAGAAAAGGAATTTTCCCTATAAAAGGTACCTTATAAGTATTATTTCTAATCTGTTCAATAACAGGAAAATAAGTTCTGTTTACAACAATGAGGTGAGCCAGATTTTCTGCAATACTCCATCTTCCTGGCTCTGGTTTGAAATGTAAGTCTTCCTGCCTCAACAAGCCGAAATCTTTAATAACGGCCTCAGTAAGTTGATCCAATTGGTTAATCCAAATTAACTGATTCATTATTTTTTTTGCAAATTTAACCAGATTCAACTTTTATAACACTAAATTGATTTATTTTGGTTCAATAATTAATGAGCACCATATGAAAAAAATATTTCCTATTGTATTTCTATGTATTATGGCCTTTTCTTTTTGGGGATTTAGAGAACTGAATACAACCCATTTCCCTGAGAAAATGGCGCTTTACGAATCACATAACAGGTTCAAGGAACCTATGTTGAGGGAAAGAAGGTTTAAACATGCCGATATTGTCCCGCTTTTAAATGATTTGCCTCCGGCGTATCGTCTCAGGGTTTTAGGTAAATCAAATGAGGGTAGAAATATATATGGAGTCACCATGGGAAATGGACCTGTTTCTGTTCTGCTTTGGTCTCAAATGCATGGCGATGAACCTACGGCTACCATGGCCTTGTTCGATATCTTCCGTTTTATGCAGCGCAATGATGAATTTGATGGTTTCAGAGATAAAATTCTTTCAAAATTGACCATTCATGTGGTTCCAATGCTTAACCCCGATGGCGCCGAAAGATATACACGCCGAAATGTTCAGGATATTGACATAAATAGAGATGCCCAACGTTTGCAAACTCCGGAAGGAAATATCTTAAAGGCCATAAGAGATTCTGTTCAGGCAGACTGGGGCTTTAATTTGCATGACCAGAGTCGATACTATGCGGCGGGAAATGTGCCTAAAACAGCAGCGATTTCATTTTTAGCTCCAGCTTTCGACGAAGCTAAAACGATGAGCGAAAAACGATCGGATGCCGCCCGACTTATTGGCGTGATGAATAAGACAATTCAGGAAATTATCCCAGGGAGTGTTGGAAAATATGATGATACTTTTGAACCTCGCGCTTTTGGTGATAATATTCAAAAATGGGGAACACGAACGATACTTATCGAAACAGGCGCCTTACCTGGTGATCCTGAAAAACAGGAGTTAAGACGTATCAATTACACTGCTATATTGACAGCCTTGTCCGCCATTGCTGATGAATCATATAAAAATATGCCGGTAAGCGAATATGAAGGAATTCCCTTTAATAATAGCAATGCTTTTCATGACCTTTTACTAAGGGAAATTCAGCTTCCTACGCTTAGGGGTAAGTTTTTCGTTTCAGATCTGGCTTTTAGAAATGATGAAGTTCAACTGGCTGATAACAGATCGTTTTATCTGTCTTCTAAAATATCTGAATTGGGCGATTTATCTACTTTTTTTGCCTATAATGATAAAAATCTAAATGGGTACAAAGCAAAAATGGGGAAAGTTTACCCCACTATGCTGGCAGATTTTGCCGCAGCAAAAAGTCTGGATGTAGCCTC
>Ga0214917_10002169_pt1 | contig 24389 bp, 28 predicted proteins | sample LL_1208_BB_MetaG_FD_177983 | JGI IMG/M metagenome (GOLD analysis project Ga0214917, IMG submission 177983) | Freshwater microbial communities from Lake Lanier, Atlanta, Georgia, United States - LL_1208_BB | ecosystem: Environmental > Aquatic > Freshwater > Lake | place: USA: Georgia | collected...
AGTTTTTCGAGAGCGACGCCCGGTTTGGAGTCCAGGTGGTTCGGATCGTACGGTGTGGCTGAATAAGAATGTATAATGAGCGAGTCGTACACATTCTCTGCCGGTCTTACGAGGATGGCCACGTGTCCCTGGTTGTTCTCATAGTCCTCAAACGGGTGCCAGAACAGTGTCCCGATCGGATAGGTCTTGGATGAGTCGAACTTATCCAGCATACCGGCCTCCTTCAATTTCCGGAACCACTCGACGGTCCCTCCGGGATACCGGGCACCCGGTATCTCTGCACCAAGCCCGACGTGTCGCATAATCAGGTTGAGCAGGCCGGTGCAGCTTACAGATTTAACGGAAGCCTTTGGTTCGATACCCACATGGAAGGGACTGTCGTCCGCCGTCATGTCCGTATCGGGTGTCGCCCAACGATATGGCACCCCGACCAGCGAAAGAGCGAACCCTATCGCCTCCCTGATTCTATGATCCATCTATGTTTTTATGTGAGAAAATGCTTAGATAAGAGTTCAGAGGGCATCAGCCCCCGACACACAATCCAAACCATCTACAGTTTATTGACAAGACGGCTTAAGGACATGATATGTCGTTAAATCATTTTGGTGATTGCTTTAAAGCGGTTTCAACCCTGGTCGGGTGTTTTCGTGGAAGGGGTCAGGGTTGAAACCAACTTTAGGCCGGCTTAAGAAGACGATGTTGTTCTTAAGCCGTATTAAAGTTTGGTTTCAACCCTGGGAGAATTCTGAGGGTGGGTAGACATAAAAAATATCTTGTGCATGACAAATGATTCAAGTCTTTATCGGTCGACCCACCGATCCTACCGAATGGCGCCAGGTTGATGACATATCCAGAACCGAATGGGATACCGACGAGGTCTTTGCCGCCAGGCTCCAGGATCGCCTCGATGATCTCACGATAAGGGTGTGGGATGGGGTGCCGATAAGCGCGGCCGGGACGGCGACGCGCATGGCCGGGTCTCTGACCAAGACGATGGCGATACTGGGGGGCGGTCCGTGGGATCCGTGGCAGCTGTTGTGGTCGTGCATAAGCGCGGGAATCCACGATCTGGACGGGTGGCGGTCGCTGACGCTCCCCGGCTACACGGACCAGGGCGGACTCATGGCATGGCATGACGCGATGAGGGATGCGATGAGGAGGAAGAGCGCATCGTGCGCGGCGGAATCGTTCAGTGTCCTGGCATCGACGGGATCGGTGGTGGCGACGAAGCGAGAGGATAGGAACACCGATCCCAAGACCGGTCTTGTCATTGAGGGGTGGGACAGGCCGATCGAGTGGGCGATCCGACAGGCGAGGCTCAGCGCGCTGACGGGGATGAGATGGGGTCTGATTGTCCACTGTGTCGGGGGAGAGGTCAGGACGGTGCTGACGAATTTCTCTCATCTCCCCTTCCCTCTGCACACGCTCGATGAAAAATTCTTCAGTGTCGTCAGAGAGGATGGGATGTACCTCTACATATCCGAGGACAATTGGTGGCTGCTCCAGCCGATCGGCAGGGTGCGTCCTCTCATCCGGGATGCCGACGGATTGAGCCGGGAGGCGTCCGCGGTCATGCCGTTCCTGTCGTCCTACCGGCTGCGCCCCGTCCCATTGGGTGCGACGGTGGACATGACGGTCCATGCCCCAGAAAGGGATGCGCCGTCGGTGTGGCTCCTGCTGTATTATGCGATCCACTGTGATCCCGTCATCCGGACGGCGATACGGACCCGGAGGCATCAGAAGACGGGCGTGCTGCGATCGGATATGCGGGTCAGGTGGGGCGATGAGCTCATCCAGAGGTGGGGACTGGACGACTCGTCCGCCGAGATGGCGATCCAGATAACGGCGACCACGAGTCAGCGGACGGACGCGCTCATCCGATTCCTGCCGAGCGGGCCGATCCCGGAGGAGTGCGTCCCATCCATGGAGAAGATGGTGGGCGCGATCGTGTCCCGCGCGATCAGTCTCGATACGAGGGCATTTATCGATTCGGTGGATCCGTCGTTGTGGGGTGAGACGGCTGCCGACCTGAAGATACCGGTGGTCGCCATTGACGATCTGACCAGGACGAACCCGCTCGTATTCATCCCGACCTTTTACAAGAGCCTGTGCCAGGCGCCGCTCCAGCCCATCATCCTCACCGACCAGCAGGCGGCCGAACGACAAAATTCCAAGAAGCTGCTGTTCCCACCCGAGGAGATGAACGGTGTCGCGCCCGCATGGTACGGCTGCCGACCCGGGAGGTTTTCTTACCCGGGGCTGAAGCGCAACGAGATGGAGGGCGCGCTCTTCCCCCTGGTGCCGTGCTGCTTCGAGAAGCCCCAGGACGCGTCCAACAGGAACAAGCTCCTGAGGATGCGGATGGGCCTCGATGTCGTCACGGTGAGACGCAAGGACAACATCATCCGTCTGGCGCACATCATCCGGTACCCCGGCCAGCTGGGAATACTCCCAGAGGCGTTGGAGCCGTACTTCATGTGGAAGTATCCCGACCGGGTCATCTATCGGGTGGGCATGAACAGGAGCCAGTGGTCGTTCATGGAGTGCCTCCAGTATGTCATGCTGGGCGGGGTATCGATGCCAGTCCAGGAGTGGTACCCCGCCCACCTGATCCGCGTCCTCAGTCAGCACCCGCAATGGCTGCAAGCATACCTCCCGTTCCATGACGTCGACTCCATCATCGAGGCCATCCGAACCGACCCGTCCTTCTGGGTGAACCCGGAGGTCTTTCTGCCATTCATGGAGCGCCTCTTTGACGTCCACATACGCGTCTGGTCCGAGGAATCGGACGGTGTCTTTCGGCTGGTCAGGAGCGCCGAATCGATCGTGAGGACGCAGGGTGTCGTCTACATCATCCAGCACAGGGGCGGGAGGATGGATCGGCTGATGGGGAGGTCGCACCCGCAGTGCGAGCTCATTGCGCATCATGCCGTTGGTGAGCCCATCGATGTCCTCGGGCTGGTCTTTACGGATCCGTTCGTGGTCAGTCCGCCGGAGAGCACTCCTTTCGAATTATGGACGGTGAGGAACCGGGTTATCGGTCAGACCACGACGACCACCGGTCTCTTGGATGCCATGGTCCTGGACCCGAGGACGGTTGTGTGGGTGGTGGATGCGATCCCCACGCTGTCGACGGTTGCCTACACGACGATCGATAAGGTTGTTGTGGAGGACGCGTCCGTTATGGCACGATTGGTGGGGGACATTGTCTACCACTCCGTCATTGGCGACGGATTGGTCGTTGTGGTGTTCAGGGCTGTTCGAGATGGACCGAGGATGGCTGTGGTATGTAGGGACGGTATGCAGAGGAGCAGTCAGGCCCAGAACCCGCCGCCATTTGAGATTGCCAAGATTGTCGAGTATGTGAGGGGGCGTCCGATGATGTTATCGCCGATGAATGATCCGGATGCGGTCATGCGAGACGAGGGTGTTATTGATGGGGTGAGTGATGCATGCGTCTACCTGTTTTCGCACAATTTTGGTGTTTTTAGGGACGAGGTGTTTGAATTCATCAGGAGGCGGACGGTGGTGGATGCCGGCTTCTTCAGGGATAGACCGTTCATCACGCCCCCGAGCACCTACGGGGCCTGCTTCGAGATGTTCTCGAGGGTCGTGCGTCCGAACGATGATCCCGTCATTGTCCTGCCCAACGACAGGATGAGGATGCGCCTGTGCTACCTGCTGATGATGATTGTCCGCACATCGGGGGGGTCGATCGGACCGATCGATCCGAGCCTGCCGAGGGGCGCACAGACGACGGACGATCCGTCGTCCGTGGTCATGCCGTGGGCCACCTTCCGGACCGTGTTTGTCGATCGGCCGGTAAGGATACTGGACAAGCCGTTTTCGGTTGCAGTGGGCATCCCTCCCCCCAGGGAGACGCTGATTGTATTTAGGACGGACCGGATCGATGCATTCCGTGTCCTCGAGATGGAGCCTGCGAATGTGCAGGGATTCCTCGAGCGGTTCTGTCCACCGATGGTCATGATGGATAGGAACGACACCACCGGATTCGTTATATGGTCCATCATCCCGATTGATCCATCCCTGGACGGCCCAGCCGTCGTCATGACGGAGGATGGATGGAGGAGATCACCCGAAGACGTCGGGCCACCCGTGTTCGTATCAGGATCCGGCCGCCTCCTCATGCACCCATTTTTCCTCGGGACTTAAGAGGGTTTGGTTGATATGGTAAATCAGAATGGACGGGGGGTCGACAAAGAACATACAGATAGTGCGTGTGCCCGATCCCAAGGAGGGGGTCGGTGCTGCTCCGCCACCACCACCCCCGGGAATTGGGTTCGATAGGATGCCGAGGATGTACCTCGAGCTGATCGAAAACAAGGACAAGATCCGACAGAACCTGGTGAACCAAGAGTACGATCCCGACGATCAAATGTCGGACGTGTCGTACTTTAAGAAGAAGACGTATGTGAGTTTGGCGCCAAAGAGGCAGGAGCAGGTTGTGCCGGAGGAGGAGGAGGAGGATATTTCGGATGCTGCGACGAGTGAGGGTGTGTCTGGGGGCGCAGCGGCCGCTGCGAGTGATGGGTCGTCGGAGAAGACGGAAGAAGAGATGGTAAGCAATGATGGGTCGGGTGGGGGTAATTCCGAGTCGATCATTACGGAGGAGGAGGATGTGTTGTCGGATGAGGGTGGGTCGTCGTCAGCCGGATCATCATTATTATCGGGGGGGGCGCCCAGGGTGCAGCCCTCGATACCGCAGCAGTACGAAAAGTTTTTGAAGCCACCCCCCGTGCCAAAGGGACCGATCCCTCCGCGTCTGGCCGATCTGCAGAAGACGGGTGAGTATGTGGATACCAACAAGGTCATTCCCGATCTGGCGAGGGTGTACAACAAATCCGATGAGGAGGAGGAGGAGCTGAAGCGGGAGATATTGTTCAAGTTTGATATCCTGCGCAAGTCGTACAAGCAGTTTGACATCCCTGATCACTTTACGCTGCACACGGACATCAAGACGCTGACCAGAGCGTATGAGCACACGCTCCGCAGAATATCGTTGGATTCGAATGTGGAGACATACAAGCAGTATCTCATCGGGGGCTTCATGCTGACCGAGTTTCTGGTGAGCCACTGGTTCTCGTTCGACATGCAGGGATTTACGCAGCAGCAGATCCTGAACATGGCGAGTTATGAAAGGCTCCTGATTGAGATTGGTGAAAAGTCGTACGTGCCGGGTGGCAGGCAGTGGCCTGTTGAGGTCAGGCTCCTGTTTATGATCATCATGAACGCCGCCTTCTTCATCATCAGCAAGATCATTCTGAAGAAGACAGGGTCCAATCTGATGGGGATGATGAACGACCTCAGTTCGCGGACGGCACGCGCCGCCGCGCCTGCGGCCCAGCAGAACTCCGAGAGGAGGCGGATGCGCGGCCCGTCGATCGATCCCGATGATATCCCCGATATCGGCGCCAACACCGTCGCATAAATAAGGACATTACGATAGTCATAAAATGCGATCGGCGTGCTTCGACAGTATCGTCCTCGGCATATCGATGATGATCCAGTATGGGATCGGGTTTGTATCTGCCCATCGCGTCATACCGGGCATCATCGTCGGCGTCGTCTTATCCTTGGTGGTGCCAACGGTGTCCTTCTTTTACCACCACCACAATGAGAAGGAGCCAATCTATCACAAGAACCACCTCTACACCATCCATGAAGACTGCCTCCATATATGACCGGTCTTAAATTGATTTGGTGAGTGCATCAGACGATGGGAGGGTGTCAGCATCTGACTGATGGTTGTGTATGACCAGACAGGGGATGTTATCGCGGATCAGGAAGCATGTGGAGAGGGTGTGCACGACGCCCCACTGTGGCATATCGTACGAGGAGGGCTACAGGATGTTTTACATCTTTACATGCGCGCATCCCACCGTCGAGTCGAGGGATCTTGTGCTGACAAGGATCCCCGATTGGATCGCACAGCAGTGCCGGGAGTGGATCTATCCGGTCGATGTCATAATACAGCTGGTCTATGACATCCTGCTCTACCCGTGCCGTGTCCACAAGATATCTTTCGAACGATTCAGGGCGTGCGTCCGTTCGCGCCTCCTGTCCATTGTATCCGACAATATCGCCCGATATATCAGCAGGCGGCAGTATCTGGGATGAACGACCGCCAGGATCCTGTATCCTCAACACAGCCCAGGCAAAGACATTAAGAGGGGGGAGACTCAGATAAGATCACAGTTAATAGGGTTCAAGGTTAAAACCTTTAGTCCGGCTTAAGAAGACGATTTTGGGTTTCAATTCTTTTACGAGGGGTCTGAACGAGGTTAGTTAAACAAAGTCTTGAAGGAATTCGGCGACGGTTTTTCTGTCGAACATGATGGAGATGATCATGGGGGTATTGCCCTCGTCATCTCGGGCATGGACGTCCGCTCCATGATCCATAAGGAGCCGGACAGAATCGAGATCCCCATGGTAGACGGCCATCATGAGGGCCGTGTGCCCAAAGATGTTTCGTTCATTCACGAGCGCCCCTCTTCTGAGGAGCATCCGGATGATGCCCGGATGCCCAATGTGCGATGCGGACATGAGGGGCGTCTCCCAGTGTGCGTTGGTGACGGCATTGGGATCGGCGTCATGACGCAGGAGCATGTCGACAATCTCGGCATGCCCACAACCGGCAGCACGGATCAGAGGAGTCTGGCCGATATCATTGCGGGAATCGACGTTCGCCCCATGCTCCAATAACAACGAGACCTGAGCGACATGACCCCTGTAGGACGCGATCCCGAGGGCCGTGTCCCCGCATGCCGACCGGGCATCGACGTATGCGCCGCTTCCCAATAACGTCCTCATGACGGTCATGTTCCCGGTGAAGGCCGAGATGATGAGTGGCGTGAGCCCATGGATGGGATCGAGTGAATCGACAATGCGTCGATTCGACCGCAGGATGTGCTCGATGATTGGACAGGACCCCTGCCTCGTCGCGCGGATGAGGATCTCGGTCAGGACGGAGACAGGGCACGATGTAGTGGTCGCCCTGTCGATGCCGACGGACCATAGCATGAAGATCGAACGGGCGTCGGCATAGCCCTGGATGTGCCCCAGAATATCCATGGGCAGATTATCCATAACCTGTTTAAGCGTCAGCGCGTGTTTTGTAAAACAGATGATCAGGCTGGTATCGTCGATGATTGCGGCGTTCATGAGGTCCAGGATTGGGATTTATTTGCTGGGCTGGGCGCCCGTCATCAACAGGTTATCCTCGGATCGTCTGGCGCTGACGTATCATGTGGGCTTCCAGAAGTATGTCATCCCGATCAGGTGTAGGAGGGGACCCACTGGTGTCACCGACGTGCGCGTCATCCACGAGGACGGTCGCAAGGAGGATGTGACGGAGCGGGTCAGGGAGTTCATGGGTCCCGGCCATGATTTTCATGGTCAGCGTCTGCGGCCGATCGATATCGGATTCGACAGGCCGCTCGAATTCTATGAAATGCTGTCGGATCGTGTCTATGTGGTCGCGCCTTATGAACACATGGACCTCGATCAGAAGACAAAGTGATTCAGTTTCCTGCAGATTCACAAGGCTGTTCGGACTTGACAATTCATGAGATTTGAGGAAATCCGAAAAGATCCCAAACCCTGCACGAGTCAACTTTGGATTTACTCGGATCTCCTCTCCTTAGATAAATATCCTTAACCGAAAACCCTGAATGAACTTAATTCAAATTCATATCCATTTCATTTGAATTTATTTCCTCAATCATTCCTTTTTGATCCTATCTTAACGATAAGGTATCCTCTTAACTCATGTATAATTGGATATTTAAGAAGATAATAGGTGAATGGGATTGGATTGAATTCAGAAGTAATTCAGGTTAATCCGCACAGGGCTTGCTTAACTGTCATCAAAGTCGGGTTTGGTGCAACAATCTACAGCTTCTTGCTAAGGCATGATATCTTTAAATCATTGTTTTAAAGATATATCAACCCTGATCATATCCGGTCGGTCTAACAACCCCCATCAAACTATAATACGGCTTAAGAACAAGATCGTCTTATTAAGCCGGCCTAAAGTTGGTTTCAACCCTGCGGTCTAATATTTTTTCTGATGAATTCAAAAGATGATTCTTGTGAGTGATGTCATGGGGGTTGTTGCGGAGTTTCTGACGCCCTTGGAGGCTTTTCGGTGCGGGATGCTGATCAAGGGTATGGATTACAGGACGCCGGCGAGGGATGAGGTGGAGAAGATGGCCGCGGAGTGCAGGGTTGTCGCGGCATCGGTGCTTGATGACATGTGGATGGATCTGTACAATCTGGATACCGACATGAGCTGCACGCGGTCGCGGGTGGACGGGCTGAGGCTCCCGGCTCATTCGGTGAGGAGGATTGTGGACAGCGTCATGCGCACGGTCGATTACCTGTCGAGGTTAACGTATCCGGTCGTCAGGCTTTCGGATAGCGACAATATGCTGATTGAGCGGCTAAGGGATGTGTCGTGGAATCCGCTGGTTGAACCGGAGACGTGGCACGGGCTGTGCGGCATGGTTGCGAGGATGAGACGGACGAGCCTGTTTGCGGAGGATGTGCCGAAGGGGGGGTATCGGTGTCAGCACATCCTTCCCGACCTCGACCGACAGTGCATGCTGCATGCTCGTCCCCGTCGCCTGTTCTGTGGGCATCATCGGTGGGTGGGATCGCATAATTCGGTGTTTGTGGTGCCGGCACCACACTTCAGGAGGACGATACTGTAATCAATGGAAAATTGAATTATTTTGCCGAATGTGTAGTAAGATAACAGCGAACAACAGATATGGGTATAAAGAGCGCCAAGGCGAGAAAACGACAAGAGAATAAGCACGCGGGGCACACCGTGCCCGTGCTGCGCACAGCGGACGAGTTCCAGGAGTATGCCAAGATCATCAAGGTCCTTGGGGACTGTCGATTCAGGGTCGTCATGCCCGACAACAAGGAGTGCCTCGCGATCCTGTGCCGCAAGATGTTCAGGAGGCAGTGGGTCGCCAAGGACCAGATCGTCCTGGTCTCTCTCCGCGACTTTCAGGAGGACAAGGTCGACATTATCCACCGATACAGCGACGACGACTGCAGGATGCTGGCAAGAGCCGAGCACATCCCCCCCTGGTTCCTCACACCCGGCGTCGAAAAAGCCCCCGCCGCCGTCGCCTCCGAATTCACCGACGATGAAACCTTCGATCACGATCTCGACAACATCTGATCCTCCCCATCATCACATACACATACCTTCAATTAAGGATCTGACTGAATCCTTAAGGCAGTATCAGATAAATTAGAGCATCATCATGGAGAGGCTGATGAGGGTGGCGATTTGTTGTTGTTCGTCGGTGGGAGGTTGGTGAGGGTTCGGAGGGGGTGATTGGATGTTTTGGTGGGGAGGGGCGGCGAATAGTGGATCGAGGGCATCCAAGTTTTGGATGCCTTGTGGTGTTTGAAACATGCTTTGTGTGTATCCTTTCTGTTTCGCTGCCTCTCCAAGGGATTCCTGTTGTTCATTATCAGCATCACCAAGGAACAAGGCGATTCTGTGTGAAATCGGTTGATTGTTTATTGGATTGTTTATTGGATCTTTGGATATTGGATTATTTACAGATTTTAGTTCGTCAGCTTGAACTCTTGGTGGATAAATGGCAATGATCATGAAAGGAACATGGTGTACTATTGGTTGTATATTGTGTCTCTTAATGTAACGCTGTTCTGGTAGATTGATGTATTGATTCCAATTGTTGTTTTTTTGGTCAAGCAATTCCTGGATGATTCCTGTGCCATTGATAGCGTTTCCAGATAGGACATATACCAGCAATGTCCTCTTTGGATTAGGGTATACCGGTGCTGCTGCCATGGCTCTTTCTGGGATTGTGATGATGGATCCGTTTTTGTATCTCAATATTATAATTTTATGCGGATCACATTATCCGATAGCCTGGTGCACACGCGTCTGATGAGTCCACGACAGGGTTGAAACCAACCCCCATCAAACTTTAATACGGCTTAAGAACAAGATCGGCTTCTTAAGCCGGCCTAAAGTTGGTTTCAACCCTGGTCCACGACAACACCTCAGATACTCTGAAGATGCCGGATCTCTGTAATAATCGTTCAGCCATGTCATTTCGGGCTCCAGCACTCGCGCATACGCTTGCATAGCCGCAATATCCCTCCGCCCATCATCTCTGCGCGCGATGACATCATTATGGTACAAGAACTCGAAAATAGGTGTTTGGAGGTCGGGATTGTCCGTTAGATGATTATCGCATGCATGACTGTTGGCAGCAATGGAGTTGGTAATGACGCGTATGATGAAGTCAATGAGGCGTCCATATAATTGTCGGTCATCGGGTCGAGTCTTTTGGAGCACAACGTCTCTGATGGCCGTCAGCACCCTGACGATGAATTCTCCAATCTGTTCGAGATCGTAATACTCGCAAAAATACCTTATTCTCTCACTATTTTCGTTGAGGAAATTATTAAATGCATTAATTTCATTCCTAAGGGACAGTGCACTGGGACCCCACCATAATATCTGACTATTCAGCCATGCTTCAAACAAAAAGCCATCAGGGAGCCTCGGATTGATATATAACGTGGGCTGAGAATGTGTTCTGCATATCCCCCATAAGAAGGTATCATTCGATTTGAATCCCAGGAATGATCTGATGAGATGGGACAATTGTGATGATGTTATACGAGATTGGATCCAGTGGAAGACAGAGTTGATGACGATAATGTTCGATGTGCACTTGCTGATCTTATAGTTGGGGAATACTCGGGTCATGATGCTTCTGATGAACTGTGGATTATGATTATTTGAAAAGACACACACGGACATTTTGCTTCATGGAGAAAAAAAATCTACGTCGGATTAACTTTGGATTTACTCGGATCGAATATAACTTCGAGCTTGGTTGTCAGCCCCGCACGGATCAACTTTCATCGGGTCTGAATCTTGTCTTGGAAATCCGTCTTCAGGATTACATGCAGGGTTGGAACCGCTTTAAAGCAATTACCGAAATGATTTAAAGACATATCACGTCTTTAAGCAGTTGCATCAATAATCTGTAAATGGTTTCAACCCTGATTACATGGAGATTAGATGGATCCTTATATTCAAAATCGAGTTGGGTTTGGTGGCATGAACAGGGTTGAAACCATCTACAATTTATTGATAAGACGGCTTAAAGACATATCATGTCTTTAAATCATTTCGGTCATTGCGGTTCTGACCCTGTGGCATAGAACCTTAAAATTTAATTATTCATATACAAAGAAATGGAGGCGTTTACGACGGCGGACAGTGCTTACTGTGCATACCAGAACACGCCGACACCGGGATGCCCGTGCGACCCGAGGGATTATCACGAGACGGGCATTGTAGGGTACGACTACACGTACAAGTGGGATCCTAATTACCGGTACCTGTTTTCTTCGGACAATGTGGACCGCATATCGGCGGCGATCACGACCGCACTGGATGGTGTGGATCCCCAGAACAGGAGGATCGTAGTGAACCGCGATCGGATCATCGAGGTGCTCTCGACGGTGTTCTGGAACAGCAGGCGACAGAAGGTCGGGGACATTTATTCCAGGTATATCGTCCCCAACTGCACGGGGCGCAACGACACGTACACGATGAACATGGAGACGATCAACATCATTGTGCGCGCCATCAGGGACGAGTACCAGACGATAGAATCGAACAAGAAGTTAACCGTATGGTCCACGCTGTTGGGCGACTTTAATAACCAGGGCCTCCGATCACACCCTCCCCTAAAAATACGCAGAAAGTTCCCCCAGAGAATGATGTTCAATATGAATTATTGAGACTCCACCAGGGTTGGAACCGCTTTAAAGCAATGACCGAAATGACTTAAAGACATATCACGTCTTTAAGCCGTCTCATCAATAATCTGCGGATGGTTTCAACCCTGGACTCCACCCCCCCCGCACACACGTAGTCTGAATGAATCCCATCAAACTTTTACACGGCTTAAGAACACCTTCTTAAGCCGTGCTAAGGTTGGTATCAATCCTGCCTGCAACCATCTACAGTTTATTGATAAAACGGCTTACAGACATGTATTTAAATCAATTCGATGATTGATTGCTTTGAGGAGGTTTCAGTCCTAATCCGTGGAGATGGAAAAATATCTCTTTATAATAACGGATGAGGGACATCTTTGGCGCGGTCTGTGCGTATGATGTGGAATGGGCTGGTGAGATTATGCGTCGGTATCCGGATCAGCATGTGATTATCAGGTCTGTGTGGAGGTGGATGATGGATATCCTAAAGTCTCCGAAGCTGGACAAGAGGGATATTCTGTTGATATCGACGAATCCGCTGATCAGGATAATCTTTGTCTACTGCTACCCGGGCGCACCATGGGCGGTCGGGCATCTCTCCAGCCACGAACACTTCCGCACGGAAACCGCGAGATCCCTCTTATCCAAGGCAAGGATCATTATACGTCGATCGCCCCACCCCGATAATCCGATGCGCAGGGTCGTTGTGTGCGATCCTGTGCAGGCGGAGCGCGTCCTGGCATCGGGATCATACGTCCATCCCCGGGTGCTGAGGGGATGGTCGCGCAACCCGTCCTTCCCGATGACCCTCATCATCAATCATCACGCCCGCAGATGGGACTGGGTGCACGTGTGGAGGCAGCGGATGATGACACCGGATCATGTAATGCGGTTGGCATCGATCCGACGCATGAACTACAAGCTGCTTTCCATGAACCCATTCCTATCGGTCAATCATCTTCTGACCAACACGGCAGCACCGTGGGATTGGAAGAAGCTGGCCGTCCACCCATCGATGCCCCCCCAGGACATTGTAGGTCATCCGAGTCTGGTGCGCACCTGGCGCTTCGAGGAGGCGATTCTGAATCCACGGGTCAATGATGCCATTTATCACCAGATCGGCAGGAGGTTCAGATGGGGATCCAAGCGCGTCATTGCAAACGGACTGAGGTGTTCGCACGCCTTCAGATCATGGGCAATCAGCCGCCTGCGCATATTCATGCTCCGAGCCATGATGAGGCGGCGTCTCCTGCAGCGCGTCGTGCTCATCGGGTGCATAACCGGTCGGATGCCGTCCCCGATCGTGTCCGAGGTCCTCCGCTTCATCACCACATGATCATGATGACCATTGGTATTTCGTCGTGGTGATTGATAAAGATGGACAGTCCTTCTGCATCATATGAGAATGCGCCCCCATCGATAAAATCGAATGATCTGGCCGCATCGATGATCGCCCTCATCTCGTCGTCAGAGGGCCCACAGAACGCCGTTATCGCGTTGATGACATACATCCGATGTTTGTGATCGATCAGCAGCCGATCGGTGAGACCGAAGGCTGGGATGAAGGGGATGATGTTGCGCCAGATGAGGGACTTGGGGATGGTGTCCATTGAAAAAGGCATAAAAAATTTGTTATCGTAGTTGTAGAGAGGATGATTATCGTTCATAGGGGCAATCAGGCCTTCAGACAGAACAGTCTGATGGCCGTGCTTACCGCGCTGGACAAGGCGCACATGTCCATCGTCGAGTTTGATGTTTACTGGACGGATGGGAGGTGGGTGCTCGCCCATGACTCGACCAAGGTTGCGTGCGCGGAGGACCTGTCCGTCGTCATTGCCTTGGTGGAGCCCCGTCTCAGGAGGACGGACTCCCCGAGGCTCCTCATCGATATCAAGTGGGATAAACCCATCAATGACGATCTGGTGGTCGCCATGGATGCGCTCACAACGATCCTGAGCCCCCTGAGCCCGTCATCCTTCATGTTGCAGTTCCCATCCGTCAGGACGCTTAACTCCATTAGTGGGGGAAGATACATCAAGGGGCTGCTGGTCCCATCCCCCGTCATGGTGGACTGGACGCTCCTCCCCGAGGACGCTCGCTTCGTGATGCTCGACATGAACGCCTTTACGCTCGATAATATCGATGAGGTCCGTGAGATCAGACCGGACATTAAGATCTTTGTCTACACATGCAAGGGCGTCTCGCAATACCTCTACTTCCGACAAGCCGTTGACGCCGTCGTCTGCGATATCGTCTGGTAATCACCGGGGTTGAAACCAACCTTAGACCGCCTTAAGAAGTCGTTCTTAAGCCGTTGGTTTCCAGGGTTGAAACCGCTTTAACACAATGATCGAAATGATTTAAAGATAAATCATGTCTTTAAGCCTGTATTTAAGATCGAGTTGGGGGGTTTGGATGATTCCATTATCGACTTTTTTTTTTTGAATGGATGATGTAAGAAGAGGAGATGAAGCACATGCTGCGAGTCATGACGCCCACAAACGACGTTCTGAATGATATCATGATGCTCGCTGAGAAGAAGAAGCCGCGTGCGAGCCGATGGAGCGTGCCCGTGCTCCATCCCTTCCCCATCGAACGATCTGCGCCCATCAGGGGCGACACGCTATTGTACATGATCAGGGGCGAGCGAACCACCAGGAGGATCATCATGAGCGAGACCAAGCCCGTCATGACATTACCGAATCTCCGACTGATCAGGAGCCCTGTGAAGAAGCATGACAGCAGGTGGGGCATGTACGTCTTCCCGACCGCACAACCAGAATCCGTCATCACCAAGACCAGACCGGTCCTCCGTGCGATACGCAGGAAGAAGCCCAACCAGATCAGCTTCTACGCCTTTCCATCCCTGACAACACCACCTCCCAAAAAGGCACATTCCCAGCTGAGGCTGATACGACAGAGCATCCGGGAATTATGATAGAATGGGCTTGCCGTCCTCATCCACCACACCATCGAGCTCATCGGCCGTGTACCCGAAACGGACATACCACTTCTTGCCATAACAAGCCGCAACCAGGGCACGCTCATGCTCCGTCGTATGCCGAGGATGCAGACCGCTCTTCAACGACTCTACCACATGAGCCAGACACTCCTCGAGAGCAATCTGTTTGATATCATGCTCCCTCGTGTGCTGCGCCTCGATATCAAAAGACTGATGAAACTTCTCCGCCAATCTCCTGAAATCCCTCAGCTGTTCCTCGCTCATCTGCGATTCGAACGCCTTGCGGACAGAACTCAGCAGGTTGTTCTCCTCATCCGCCATTTCTGTTTTTTTTATCGGTTTTTGTCATTAAGTCAGTGGAGTGATAATATTTATGGCGAGGAATTCGTGCCATAGGGGTCTGATTTCGGACATTCGGGCATCGAAGCGGTCCTGTTGAAAGTTCATAAGGCCTGTCCGGATATGGTTTGTATGGGGGTGGTATTGGATATCGAGACCCATAAAGGTCAGCATTTCGAACGCACGCATGTCTCCGTTGTAGCACAAGGCAGGCACACCCTGGTTAAGAGCGATGATCGTCTGGTGCACCCGTGTGCTGACGACAATATCATGCTCCCTCGTGAGATTCTCCCAGTCGGACATATCGAGGAGCGTGGGATAAGCCCTGACGTCCGTCCTGCCAGCGAGCTTGTGAAGGTCATCGGTCGAGTCCTGATTCATGACGGAGAATTCAAGACCCTTGCGGTCATCAGAGATGATGCTCTTTATATTCGTAAGGACCCTGATCCGATCATCGCATCGTCGTCTCTGCCATGACAGCTTTTCGAGGTGCATCGTCGGGCACCCGATGATGATGGTGTTGTTCACGCCGAGTCGTTCACGGACGGACTTGGTAAGATGGCCCCGGATGCCGATGCACCGTGTCTTTGATGATAGGATCCTCACAAACTCCTTGCAGTTCGGCGTCAACTCATCAATGATACGATCAAAGGTGTCGATGCCCTTGAACCAGTTGATGCCGAGGCCGATGGCGAGGACGGGGATGGTCAGTTTTGACAGGAGGCTGTTGACATTGCCAAAGATGCGGTCTGTGTCGGATGCGTCGTAGTAGCAGATGGACGGTCGTATCTGGTCCTGCAGGTTCCATACCTCGACCTTAAATTTTGTATTGATATAATCGGCCAGAGGTATGATAAGGTCGGGGCTGAGATCCCATACATTGCTGATCCCTTCGAATTCATCTGGGATATGGCCGAGCAGCAAGAGAAAAATAGCGTGCTGGATGTACTTGTTGCCGATATTATAACTACACCCTGCCAGGTCATTACCGTAATTGTGATTTACAAAGAAGAATCCGTTGCCAGACGTCATCCATATACTACTGATAGGATCAGATAAAAAGAATATCACTATATCACTACATCACTATATCACTACAGTATTGAAACCAACCCCCATCAAACTTTAATATGGCTTAAGAACATCATCGTCTTATTAAGCCGGCCTAAAGTTGGTTTCAACCCTGTATCACTATATCACTATATCACTATATCACATATCAGGGTTAAAAACCAACTTTAATTCGCCTTAAGAACAACATCACCTTCTTAAGGCGAATTAAAGTTGGTTTCAACGCTGGGGTTTGGTATCTCAAGCGGTGGTTCGCTTCGCGGCATGGATGAACAGAATGGCAGATTCGACAATCACCAGGATCAGCCATGATATCAGTAAGAGGCAGAACAATTGAAAGAAGCATAAATTATTTTTGCCGATGCATTTGTTTAGCCAAGGGCAGTGGTGATCATAGCCAGGGACACACAACTTGCATTCAGTGCAGTGTATCGTCCTTGGGGGTCGGAAGGTCGAGCATCGATCACAATACGACCACATATTTGTTTGTGTGTCGCCCTTTCTCACCAATGAGCGGTCGAATAATAGGTACCCAGAATCGCCGAAGAAGAGGATGAGGTAGTAGCACAACAACAGCACGCTCAGGAACATGAATGCAACGAGGGTATCCAGCAGCTCCGGATGATCGGTGAGTCTGCCCCTCTGCCTGACAAACGTTCGTGCGGCAAGTAGGACCATTGTCAACAATGAGGATACAACGATAATAATGATGATCAGAGTAATCCAAAAATCATTCGAAGCACGGATTGCGATAAACCCGGTCGATTTGGTGCGGACACTCGGTGCCGTGGCTGAGCCTTGGCCACCTTGTGCCGTATCGGTTGATTTGGTGCGGACACTCGGTGCCGTGGCTGAGCCTTGGACGCCTTGTGCCGTATCGGTCGATTTGGTGCGGACACTCGGAGACGGTCTCCCTGGTGCGACAGGAGTGGACGACGGTCTACCTGGTGCAACGGGACCGATGGGTCCGACTGCCGTGGCTGAACCTCGCTTCGGAGCCGAATACTTGGTGTGATCAAACACTTGAATCTTGCCCATCTTACCGATTGGTATAACACTGCCATAGAGGCGGAAGATGACGAATCCGACAATGATGGCGAGCTGGACACCCAAGAATGTCGTTATTATCGGGGAAGAAGGATATACATTGACAAGGACAATCGTTGCAAGGACCAATGCGCCATTCACCATGGGTCCGAAAAAATCCAATAGTGTGGACTCGCAATGCCGGGTCATCGTATAAATGACAAAATGAAGAAGCTGGAATAGCGCCGATATCATCAGTATATTTCGAATAATCTTTGAAATCCATCCATAATGAAAGCTCACGATCGCCCCAATCAATCCTATGGACGACATACAAGCCAAGAATATCATGAATCCATTATCGAGCATGTCCTGATGCTCAAACGATAACCCCAAATCTGATGACGTTGACATTTTGTTGGAAACAAGAAAAGATAATATATTTCCAGACAAAAACCCCCTATTCTTCCACCTTCAGTCTCTCCCCCCGTCATTTAAGGAGATATAAAAAATGTTTAGCCAAAGCAAAGGAGCATGGTCATTGTATCATTACAGGACCACATACATCTCGCAGGAATATTGGGGGTTAAGGGTAGTGTTGTTGAAACGAGATGTGTGTCTGATCTGACGATTGGTCAGATGATACAGAATGAGTCCATCATTCGATACCAGCGGCCCCTGATCATAGGATGGCTGCATGCCTGCCTAACGATGAGACCGAGGGTGCTGCGCATCGTATGCCCGCATACTCACATACCTATTCCGGCATGTCGGAGCATAGTAGACCGATGGCGGGGCAACTTCAGCTCCACTATCCATGTGTTTGTGAATGATCGTGGGCGGTCGACCTTTGTTGTCATGAACGAGGCGATCTTCAGGATTACGTTTGTATCGGGGGTATGCACGATCGAGGACGACGGATCCGTCGTGTTCCGGCTGGTGGTGCCCACATCGTTCTTGGCGTATGCGTTATTGATGCCCGAATCGGATGTGCAGGCCTATGCGGATCATATCGAGCGCATCATCCTCGGTGTATCGGCGGATGTCGTTGGAGTAAAGAAGTTTCGGTGGATGGCGTTTCATAATCATGGAAATATCGGGCACTGCTTCCAGAATGATCTGGCGGGGATCTGTGGTCTCGTCAATAATTTTTTTGTGCATCATGACCATCCCATCATTGACAAGGATGAGGACATTATTTATATCAATAATCGATATGATTTCTTCGGGTATGGGCTCTTGTTGGAGAAGCATGGTTATCATGTCGTGTATTGCGAAGGGATAACGATCGAGGAGGACTGCATCTACCTTGATTTTCAGGATTCTGTCCTCACGGAGGACGCGTTCCGGAATATACGGGAGCACATCCCCCTTATCCATGACGATCGGTTCAAGAGCGACAGAGGATACTGCCTGCTGCATGTCCGGACGGGGTCGCGCCCGATCATAAACCTGACCGAGATTTATTGCGAGGTCATCCGCATCATATTGGAGGAGACGGACTGGATCGTCATCGTATCCGGCTGGGTGACCCCGCCATACAAGTCGATAGGTTGCCCTCGTAATATCGCAGATGCCGAAAGAGCATTTTTTGATGGGTTGCCGCAATCCGACAGGGTGTTATGGTATGATCGACCGACCGGCGACAAGATACTGCAGCTCGTCTATAACGCGAGCGTCATGATCGCCCCGGCTGGATCCAATATCATCAACTTTGGGCTGTCCACACAGATCCCCTCCATCCTCCTGGACACACTGCCCTTCAGCCGCGACGTGGCCAGGCTCCACTTCGAAGCCCCCAACCAGAACCTACACTTTGTCCAGTGCGAACCACGCGACAATCACTCCTTCTACGCCGACCCCACCACCATATCCACCCTCCTCCAACACATCATCACACCATCGGCTTAAGAACCTATGTTTTATAGGATAAACCGATATGACAACCGTAGCACCAGTCGCAGCCCCTATCGCAGGCACGCCGGTCGTGAAGAGGACTCGTCGCAAGAAGACGGTGGAGGAGGCGCCTCGTGCGCCCGAGGCGCCCAAGCAGGAGGAGGTGATTGCTCCTGTGGAGCCGGTAAAGACGGATCCCATCAGTGCGAACGAGGAGTTGATTGTGGAGGAGACGACTGTTCTGAAGGAGGAGGAGCAGCCGCCCATCATTGAGGACGAGGAGGCGACGAAGAAGAAGAAGACCGTGTCCAAGGCGAAGGACAAGCTGTTCCGGGATTTTGAGCAGCTGAGTGAGACGCTGGACAAGATCCTGGGGGAGCAGAATCTGAAGAATGTTCAGAAGGATCTGAAGAATGTGCGCGAGCTGACGTATAAGCTGCTGAAGCTGAGGGTTGTGGAGAAGCAGAAGCGGGACAATAACAACTCGGGGTTCATGAAGCCGATCCGGGTGAGCGTGGAGCTCGAGGGGTTCCTGAGGAAGAATAATCTGTTTCGACCGGAGCTCACCCGGGCTTACCTGACGACGGTGCTGTGCTCGTACATCAAGGCCAACAACCTGCAGAACCCGGACGACCGTCGGATCATCTTCCCCGATGCGGATCTGAACAGCCTCTTCAATGGATCCTCCAACGACAACGAGCCCCTGACCTACTACACCCTCCAGAAGAAGATCCAGTGCCACATCTTCAAGGCCTAAGCATCCTCCCCCCCCCAACCCCCCCCATATATTCCAAACCATGCACAGGTCAAACCTTGATGACACTTAAGGTGGGTTTGAAGGCACGGTTGAAACCAACTTTAGGCCGGCTTAAGAAGACGATCCTGTTCTTAAGCCGTATTAAAGTTGGTTTCGACCCTGGAAATCAAGGCTTAAGGATCTCGATAAATCCTTAAGGCGGAAAATCGGTAGGGCAGTGTGAATCAGGGTCGTCGGCGGCATAGGTGTTGGAGGATGACGGAGAGGGGGTATCGGAAGATGAGGGAGGTGAGAGTGTATGGGTTGAGTGTGCATGTGGGGAAGAGGCGTGCCCATTCGGACAGCCAGGTCCTTCTGCCTCCTATCCGATCATGTCGTAGGAAGCACTGGACGAGATGGGGGAGTCTGTGTGCGACCCAGGAGTGGAACTCGTCGCCTTGGAACCAGCACAATCCGTCCTCCGTGGCCATGGATCGGACGGCCTCCTGGAGGTAGACGCGCACCTGGGATTCGATGCTGACTCGCATCCTCACGGCGGGGTGTATGCCGGCGAGGGCGTTGACCATGCGGAATGCGTGGCCTGATGAGCAGGTGCCGTTCGCCTCATCAATCTCCTGGACGAGGCGATCGAGTGCGCACTCGCTGTCGCACCGGAGCGCCGCCCTGTGGATGACACCAAAGATATCGACCAGACGCATGGTTCTGTTGGTCAGTCGGAACACCGTGGGGTCGTGGAGGATGCGGTCGCTGAAGAGCCTCTCATCATCCATCATGGCGGATACGGCATAGTTGTAGGGGTCCGTATCGCGTTGATCGTCCTCCTGCAGGAGTCGTGCCATGCTCTCATAAAAGTCCTGGGTCGCTGTGGACGTGTGCACGCTCTGGCTGTCCGTGTAGATATTGTCGTTGAGGATGCCATCCGATGGCTCCCTGTGGATGATCTCCGTCGTGGGGGCGGCGGGTTCGATCCGATCGAACCGCCGTTCATCGAGCCATTCCTGGATGAGGGGGATGTTGTTCTGGTGTGTCCACAAGAGATCGATCAGGTTGGGATCATTGGTCTCCTGGAGCCACTCCCACGCCGTCTCCAGCAGTGTCGCTATATGACCATCATCGTCCTCCTGCTGGATGAGGTAGGTGAGACACATGGTTCTGACATCGATGCCCACATCCTGCCGTTCCATGACGATCCGGAACATGTCCCGGAGGGTCGCTTCATGCAGATCCCGATTCCGGTTGATCCACAATGCACCGAACCGGAACGGCAGACGCCGCATGTCCGACAGCGTCTTCATCGGATTCGTCGACAACCTCACATGCTCCCTGAGTGATACGAGAACACCCGCTGACTCGTCCGCCCACGACAGCCTGCACAGCCCCATACCCCACAGAGTGATCGGATCGTCGTCATCATTATCCAGTGGTCGTTGTGCCGGTTCGTCGAATACCAGCAAGCGCATGAACTCCTCCCGCTCCGTCAACAAGTCCTCAGCCGTCCGAGGCATTTTTTTTTTATTATATCGGCACTATACTTTAATCATATGATGTGCACAAAATAAAAAATGGCACTGCGGGTAAGGCTGCTCACAAAGACGGCATCGCTACCCGTTATGGCAACGCCCGGATCCGCCGGGTACGATCTCTCTGTCGATGAGGACGGCGTCATTCCACCGGGTGAGCGAGCACTCGTGTCGACAGGCACCGTCATTGCCGTCCCCGAGGGAACGTACGGCCGCATCGCACCGAGATCGGGCCTCGCACTGCGGAACGGCATATCGGTCGGTGCCGGAGTGATCGACTCGGACTACCGGGGCGAAGTCAAGGTCCTGTTGTTCAACCACGATTCATCCGCACAATTCGTCTTCCAGAAGGGGGACAGGATCGCACAGTTGGTCCTCGAAAAGATCGAAACCCCACCCGTCATTGCCGTCCAAGACCTCACCGACAACACCACCCGCGGCTCCGCCGGCTTCGGATCAACCGGCCTCAAATAACCACACCTCCGACAACAGGTTGAAACCAACCCTGTCGAGCAGACCCTCTATGATAAGCCCTACGGACTCACTCTGGATCTTCTCGAACCTCATCTCCTCCTCGTCCCAGTCTTTAAGCCTATCTTCGATTCCACGTTAAGGAGTAGATATACCAAACCCTTGCGGGTTAAACCCAACTCGACTTTGATGACACTTTATGATTCATCTTATTGTTAAGGTGGGTTTAATACGGGTTTAAAGACTCAGATAAGGAGAGGAGATCCGAGAAAAACCCGAGGAAATCCAAAGTTGACCCCGCACAGGGTCTGAGATATACTTATCTAATCCTTAAGTGTCTTCAGATCTTGGGGTTGCAGATATCAAGCCCTGTATGGATTAACCTGAATTACTTCCAATCCCATTCATCTATTATCTCCTTAAATATCCAATTATGAATGAGTTAAGAGGATTGTTAAGGTAGGATCAAAAAGAGTGATTGAGGAAATAAATTCAAATGAAATGGATATGAATTAAATCCATTCAGGGTTTGGTAGATATCCTCATTGCTCCTAATGGGGGCAATTGAGGGGGTAATTCGGGTTTGTCATGGAGCGTGTCATGCGCGGACTTCAAAGTATTCGCCGTCAAGGAGTGGGCACGAGATGTACGCCTGATTGCCATTCATGTTGCGGATATAGATCTGGTATTTGAGGGCGCCCCTGACTTTTGGGCTGCGAATGTCAAAAGACATGTAGTCGGTAAGACGGATGCTGTATCGAATCGAGGGTTGGATATAAAAAATCTCATCTGGGAAGTTGAACCTGTAGAAGGTATTATTCGAATCATTCGTCTGGATGAAGAATGCAAACCTGGCTAACGGTGAATCACTCATAATGGACACCGTCAGATTGTTGAGGATCAATACCCCGTCAATGATCTGCTGATCGCATGCAATAATCGAAGCCTCCATTGGCTACCTACTACCCATCAACTTTATTTATTCTTCAAAAAAATCAATGAATGATCTCCACGGTTTACACCAACCTCAATACGGCTTAACATCACCTTCTTAAGTTGGTTTCAACTATGATCCCTGCACAGGTCAACCTCGCACTTCCTCGCCCACCTTTAGGATTAGATAGATAAATCTAACCCTGTGCGGGTTTAACCCACACCCAACTCGACTTTGATGACACTTAAGGATTCACCTTAATCCTTAAGATGGGTTTCATATCGGTTTAAAGACTCAGATCCGAGTAAATCCAAAGTTGACCCGTGCAGGGTTTGAGATAAATAAATATCCTTAAGTGTCTTCAAAATCGAGTTGGGTCGGGTTAAACCATCAGGAAGGGCTCGTTGCGATCATCCTCCGAACATCGATTTCTTAGGGAGCATCTGACGATGAGTGAGTACATGGTTGGCAGGATCATCATCATAAAGACGAGGTACCCGAGAAGCATAAAGAAGCTTTCCTGTCTGGAGGGCATGCCTCCGATCTGATGCTGCAGTGGATCAGAAGGTGTCCACACGAGTCCATTGTAATGATCCGGCAGATGGATGAACATGCAGATATCATACAATATCAGAAAATTCCATGCCTGTTCTACGATGAATAAGAATATCGTGAGGTTCAGCGTCAGCTGATTGACGTGCAGGAATACAAACGCGATGAACGTTGCGATGAACATGCACAGCTTGCCAAACCCTAAATGACCCTGATCATCGCAGAAATAGACCAGCCCCAGAGGCGATCCGTACCCCTCTAAGTAGATCTCGTTGCGCTTAAGCATGTATTTGTATTGATCTCAGTCATGGAGGGCTTCAATTTTGTTCATCCGTGAGGGGATCCTCTGCCAGGAGGAGGCTGAGCCATAGGAGGTACAACACCTCCGCCCACCCGATATGGCGCATCGCGACAATGGGGAGGATCAGGATCCAGATGATGACGGACGGACCCCATCTGGCGGCAACGGAGTAGGCGGTCAGGATACCGTACAAACACACCCCAATATAATGGACACTGCTGTCGCCATCAAACATGAAGATGGTCAGTGTCGCCAGGGACAGGACGATGCTATACGGATTGATGCCGCCCACCAACAGGCAGAAGAGGAGGATGAGGATCACGATCCCCGCCAGCAGAATGGATCGATGCCTGGAATCGTGAATCAGGCTCGATAGGGTCGGGTGGCCTGATGCGACCATCAGGGAGGCGAGCAGTCCCGTGTAGCACAGGCTGTACAGCGTAAAAACCCTCTTCATCCGGAACGCCTTTCTGTAGAATGGATAATTTGTTTTGGGTAGAGCATCTTCTGGTCAAGATGGTGGGGGAAATCAACAATAAAAAAATCCAACTTCAGACAAAAAAAAATATTTTTTCATTGCATCCTCTTTTTTTTTTTCCAAAGTCATGATCTATCCGGTGCACCCAGAGCCCCCGGGTCCATGATCTGCGGTGGTGGATCCAGAGCCCCCGGGTCCATGATCTGCGGTGGTGGATCCAGAGCCCCCGGGTCCATGATCTGCGGTGGTGGATCCAGAGCCCCCGGGTCCA
>Ga0214917_10002170_pt1 | contig 24366 bp, 21 predicted proteins | sample LL_1208_BB_MetaG_FD_177983 | JGI IMG/M metagenome (GOLD analysis project Ga0214917, IMG submission 177983) | Freshwater microbial communities from Lake Lanier, Atlanta, Georgia, United States - LL_1208_BB | ecosystem: Environmental > Aquatic > Freshwater > Lake | place: USA: Georgia | collected...
AACGCTACACAAGCTTGGAAGAAGCAAAATCAAGTATATTCAAATACATTGAAGCCTATTATAATCGGGTTCGCAGACATTCTTCGATAGGATATCTTGCACCTTTTACTTTTGAGCAACAAGCTCTCTTAGTCGCATAGATTTGTGTCTACAGAATCGGGGTAAGATCAAAGAATAGCAAAGACAATAGGTTCTTTATAAGCTTTACTCCAGCTGTCAGCAAAGCAGCGAAAAAATCTATGCGAGCGAGGACTCGAATATTGAATTGGCGAAAACAGACAGATCTTAGTCTCAATGATATTGCCAAGAGATCTAACCCTGTGTTAAACGGCTGGTTAGAGTATTATGGGCGATATCAACGATCGGAGATGAACCCTGTATGGCGACATTTCAATAAAACACTCATTGCTTGGGCTGTCAAGAAATACAAATGCTTTCGATATAGGAAGACATCGGCAGCAAAATTTTTAGCAACAATTGCAAAAAGACAACCTAATCTTTTTGCGCATTGGCGTGTGGGTATGCGAGGTGCATTTGTCTGATGGGAGCGGAATGAATTGAGAGGTTCACGTTCCGTTCTGCGAGAAACTGATGGGGAAGTTCCAGCGGTTTACTCACCTATCAGCCAAAGGGGTTTTGGTACCACCTAAACCTCTTAAGGATAAAGGACGGGGAGAGCGACGTAAGCCACCATTGGGAATCTCCCAAGGTGCTGTGCTCGATGAAGCGTCAAAAAAGAAGATTAAACACCAGCGAATCATTGCTGTTGCTTAATCGGAAGCTCCTCTTCTTTAGGGGATGGGTAGTTCACAGGGGCAGTTGTCATAAACCAACTATAATGATATTAATCAAAACATAAATTCAATGAAAATGAAAAGAGTTTTCTATGGGGTTTATTTAACCGCGATAGTCTTGACGATAATAATACATGGTTTAATCAGCCAATTGTATTGCGGGTATGTCCAGAGAAATACAGACCTCATTTTAGCCCGTTATCATGAGTCTTTAGATTATTTAAATAATAAGCATTTTAAAAACTTTAGAACAATATATATTTATAATAAAGGTGACATACTTCTAGAGAGTAAACTTCCAAAAAATAGTATTGTTATTCCACTAGAAAATGTGGGAAGAGAAGGACATAGTTACCTCTATCACATCATTCATCAACACAATAATCTTGCTGATCATAACATTTTTTTACCAGCATCTTTTGAGAGTCATCCTCTTAAGAAACAAGCTGTTCAGTATTTGTTTAAAAACTATCCATTCTCAAGTTATTGTTTTTTCGGGGAAAACTTTAAAAAACCAATAGTTGAGGCTAGTTTTGATTTCACAATAGAGCATTATGCCTGTACAAACACGGAAAATTTTCATTTCAACAACGATATAAAATTAAAACCCGCAGATATTAGACCTTATGGTCTTTGGTTAAAGAATTTTTTTCCTAACAATAATCAGAATTTTCAATCAGCTTGTGGTATTTTTGCTGTCAATAAACAATTAATCCTTGACAATAAAATGGAACTTTATATTGCACTCTTTAAAGAACTCAATGATCATCATAATCCTGAAGCCGGTCATTATATGGAGCGTAGTTGGGCCGCTTTATTCAACAATCAAAATAAATTAGAATATGCTCAACTCAATAATAAAACAATGGTATAAATTATTTTCCGGTCTTAGGTGTGTTTTTCATTGATACACAGGCGAAAGAGAGGGAGTGCAGGTTTGTACGGGTTGCTTGATGAATGGAGGCTACGCTGTTGTCCGTTAGGGAATGGCAATGTTCATCGTGCGATCGGCTCCATGATAGAGATATCAATGTGAGACGAACAATCCAAGCAATCGGATGAGCCGATATGCTGGGACAAAGCATTTGCGTCAAGAGTTCCCCTGAAGTGAGAGTTACCGGCCCAACTGCTTGCGCGAAAAGTCTTCAGGTTGCTGAGGATGGGTCGCAAAAAAGAAGAAGCTCCCACTGGCATTGCCTGAGCAATTGAGTGGCGGGAGTTGTCAGAGTTATATATATTATCTATTACTAAAAAGAAGGGTTTGCCTTTTATATGAAATCATTAAACAATACTCTTTTGCTGATAGGATTTGCTTTTTCAAGTGGATTTTTATTGAAATATAATAATTTTATTATTCAATATATCTTACCCCCCGTATCAACAATAGGCACTTTGTTTTTAAATGCATTAATGATGTCTGTTTTTCCTTTAATTATTAGCTCGATAATACTCGGAATGAGCAAGATAGGTCAGGATGATTATGGACGCTCATTAGCAGCTAAAGTCGGCGGGGTTTTTTTTGTGAACTCTATTTGTGCCGTTTTAGTTGGATGGCTCAGTTTTAGTTTTTTTCAGCCATTTTTTCAGATTCAGCCTCCAGCGATTCAAATCAATCTTGCAACGCAAGAAATGTCACTGTTTACAGATATTCTCTTAAAATTTTTCCCCCGCAATATTTTTCGTGCACTTGCTGATGGTGAAATGATTGGGATTATTGTTTTTAGTATGCTTTTTGGAGTTACCTTGAGCTCTATTGACAAATCATTAGCCGGTTCTATCAATAATGTTCTGCAAGGTATTTTTGATACAACATTAGGTATTACTCGTTTAGTGATGCGAGCCCTACCTCTAGGAATCTTTTGTTTGGTTTTTGACGCGAGTGTTAAAATTAATTTAGAGGCCTTCCGTTCTTTGGGGGTCTTCTTTATTATGGTCATAGTGGCTATTTTTTTATATAGCATATTATGGTTGTGCGTCTTATATGGTGCAGCTAATATCCACCCTAAGAAACTCTTAAAAGCAATACAGTCAGCGTTAATCACAGCTTTTTCGACGAGTTCATCAGCAGTAACATTGCCTGTCGCTTTAGATTGTTTAGAAGAGAAATGTGGCATTAATCCTCGTTTAACACGTTTTATGATTCCTTTGGGGATTACTATTAATATGTCAGGTACAGCCCTTTTTGTTTCTGCTGCAGCCTTATATTTAGCAAGAGCTTATGGGCATCCTATGACATTGAACGCGCAACTTTCTATTGTTTTTATTAGTTGGATTACTTCTTTTGGGATTGCCGGTATTCCATCAGGATGTTTGGTTGCTTTAATGATCGTTCTCCACAGCTTAGGTATTACCAATGAAGCTATTGGATTAATTATTGGGTTCGATCGAATTTTAGACATGTTCCGCACTATCTGTAATATTTTTGCTAATATTTGCTGCTCTGTGATTGTTGCTTACGGAGATGGACAAAAACTTAAAATTTCATAATGCTCGTAGCAATACTGATGATTGTTGATCATCAGTAGCTTTTAAAAGTGAGTGTGCCTATACTGAAGGGACTTGGTTTTAGGCGCTTTTCTTTTGATCACTTTCATGAATTTTGTAAAACCTGTGAAGAAACGCTTAAATTTCCCATTTATTTTTTTCTTGGTTTATATTCTTTGTTCATTCTTTTATTTATTGTTGATATATCAATTTGATTGGTATGAGGCATTTTATCAAAAATTATCCGATCTTGACGTAAAACGTTATCGACTTTTGCAAATATGGGTTCAAGGAGATAGATTAAACGACGTTAATCCTATCGGAGGCGATCAACAGTCTTTCTTTTCTTGGAAAGAGAAGATGAGCATGTTTCTTGAGCAAGCCAATAAGAATGCACAAAAGGTACATGTTGTAGTTGAACTTGTATTAGATCGGCGCACTCAAGATTACCATCATGATTTATTACAGCAATGGCAAGCGCGTTATCCCTTGCATCTGATCATGACTTCAGTAGAGACGATGCCTCAAGAGTATCCAGTGATAGCTGAGCCTTTAAAGCAATGTTCTGAAGGTATTCCCGCCGTATGTAGTGATATTTTACGTGTTTGGCATCTTCAGCAACCGTATGATATTAATGTTTACATGGACATTGATACATTTATTTTTCGCAGCACTCGTTACTATAATCCTTATTTACTTAAGAACGATCCTTTAGCTGTCTCTAGCGATGTTGCTTTTGGTGCTCATTTGAACGGTAAAGGTATTTATCATTCTCTTTCTATACAGAATAATCCACCAAGATTTATTTTTAATAATGATTTTATTGTTGATTATCATGCCGATCATTGGGCTTTAATAAAGTCGATAACTTCTAGAAATTTCATGCAGTATCAAGGGTTTTTAGATCTGATCTCAATGCGTTCTCATTATCTTAATAAAGACTATAAATCTTATCAAGAATATTTGCAGTCTAAAAAAGCATGGGCCGAGCTACATCCTTTTTTAAACATCAATCAGGTTCCTATTGTCATGATGTTAACAGGACCAGCTTTTTGGCAACATCTTTATTTACAAGAATGGTCTAAGGGTTATGAATTTGCATCAATTCCCTCATCGGGAGAATGGATGAATGCAACGGGCTCTGTTTATGGGGCGATGAACAATCAGATTCTGAAAGAAATATTTAATGATGAAACACGCGCTCATATCATCAATATGATGTTTATGGCACATGATTATCATTACTTTAAAAAATTCCCCATATCTTGGATCAATGAACTCAAAAAAGATTTATTAAAATCATGGGCAGCCCTAACTGAAGAAGAGCGTTTTATGGCAGAACAGCTTATTCGTGCTCCTGCATCGTGGACAAGGGAGCTGTATGAACATCCTTAAATATTTCAAGTTATCTTTGAAAGAAGTATTATTTTCTTTAATAAGCTCGTTTTGTATTGTGTTAGGATTTTTTAGCTACAAAGTTTATTATTATGATTGGTATGAGTCGTTTTTTATAGCACTCAAAACGCAGAATATTAAACATTATCGTTTGTTACAGTTTATTGATAAACCTCATCTTCCTCAAGAACAAGAACATGATCTCTTCTCCCAAGAATGGATTGAGATCATGACTTCTATACAAAATGCTTTTGTTCGTGCTCAACACTCCGATCCGGATCTTGATCTGAGTGTTGAACTTGTTCTTTCAGCTAGCGCTGAAGAGTATTACGCGCCAATTATTAATCAATGGAAAAAAGATTATCCTAGTTTATTAAACGTCAAAACAGTACAAGATCTTATTAATGAATATCGAGCAAAAGAAAATTTATTAGAAGTCTGTCATCATATTCACCATGGGTTATGTTTTAATTTGATGGCATTTGAACATATTCATCAACCTCATCAAACCTTGACAATGGTTTTGAGTCCAAAGATGTTAAGATTGGCTCATCCTGGTGGTAAGGCAAGTTATTTTTCTGCTTTTAATAAGAAAATAACAAGCGATCTTTTGTTGGGTGCCTCTATTGTAAAAAACTTTTTAAAATGCGGCTGGTTATCAGCAGAAAATAATATTTACATTGAAAGTGGCTACTTAATTGATAGTTTAAATGATAGTTTTTGGACGATTTTCAAAGCTCGATTACAACAAATAAAACAAGAGTATCAAGAGCCTTTAAAGGCACTCTTAATGCGGGCTGAGTTAACACAACGTTCTTTTAAAGATTATCAAAGTTATCTCGAAGAAAAAATGTCTTATTGGCAAGTGCATGATAAAATGAACTTTAATGAAGAAGGCCTTTTAAGTTTGCTGGGTGGAAAACTTTTTTGGTTAGATTTAAATTGTAATGGTTATGCAAGTTATACGATGCTCAATCAAAATTTCAATCGTGAATTATTAGAAAATCATAGCCGACCACTCTTAATGTACTATCATGATATGGTCAATTTATTCGGTCAAGATACAGCAGAAAAAGTGTTGCGTTTTCATTTAATTAAAACTGATTATGAATTTTTTAAAGCAAAAAACATCCCTTGGATTGATGAGTTAAAACAGTGTCGAGATGAGCTTTGGGAAACCATCGATGATTCTGCCAAAAAATATTTAAATCAATTTTTTAGAAAAATTTCATTACGTTCTTTGAATGATGGCTATTTTGAACACAATTAATCAATGTAAGGCCACACATGTTTTTTGATTGAACACGATTGACAATGCAAGATGTTTTTTTGATATAATGGCGAAATTCGCTTTGTTTATTAAATAAAAAGTTTAAAAAATGTTTTTTGACTCACCTTGCCCTAAGTTTTTTAGTCGAAAGGCTCCGCAAGGAGTATATTAATTTTTTGTTTTTATTTTCATGTTTGTCTCTTTATATAAAAATGAATTTCGATTTAGGTGATTGATGATGTCAAATAAAATTGGTTTTTGGTCTGTTTTTGCTATAGTAACCGGCAGTCAAATAGGATCGGGTATTTTTATTCTACCTGCCACCTTAGCACCGTATGGAGTATTTAGTGTATTAGGTTGGCTTATTTCAGGATTAGGCGCGGTTGCTCTTGCGCTAGTCTTTGGCCAACTGTGCGCGAAATTCCCAAAAACAGGGGGACCACATGTTTATGTTAAAGAAGCTTTTGGTTCTACAGCTAGTTTTTTTACAGGGTGGACTTACTGGGTTATTTCTTGGGTCAGTACAACCGCAGTTATCGTAGCGAGTATAGGGTATTTAACACCAATTTTAGGCCCTCAATCTGCATTCAGTAACCTGATGATGGAACTTGTTTTACTTTTTTCTATAACCATGTTGAATTGTAAAGGTGTAAAAACAGCTGGTTCAGCAGAGTTTTTTTTAACATGCATTAAAGTGATTCCTTTATTTATCATACCATTGATAGCATTATTTTACTTCGATAGTACAAATTTCATCATTCACTCAACTGTTGAACATATCCCCGCAGCTCAAATGACGAATGCGGTGACTTTATTAACTTTATGGGGTTTTATTGGGCTAGAGTCAGCGACAACAGCTGCAGAGTCAGTAGAAAATCCAAGAGTGACGATGCCTAAAGCGATTGTCTTAGGAACACTGTGTGTAGCGGTTTTATATTTACTTAATACTATTGCTATTATGGGGGTAATACCTGGCGGAGAGTTAATGCATTCAACAGCCCCCTATGTTGACGCTGCAAAGGTTATGTTTGGTGGTCACTGGCATTTAGGCCTATCAATCATCGCATCTATTATTTGCATTGGAACTTTAAATGCCTGGATGCTTGCTAGCGGTCAAATTTCTTTAGGTTTGGCACAAGATGGTTTAATGAGTAGTTTTTTTGCCAAAACGAATAAGCAAGATGCTCCTGTAAATGGCCTTTTTATGAGTGCATTAGGCATCCTTCCTTTATTAATATTAACAGCTGAAGGAAATATTGCGAAACAAATTAATCTGATTATCGATTTTTCAGTCGTTGCTTTTTTATTTGTCTATTTAATTTGTGTGCTTTCGTATATCAAAATCATCATGACAAGTCAGAACAAAGAAAGTTTATTGGGTTGGTTAGCTGCGGTTGTGGCATTATTGTTTTGCTCTTGGGTGATTTATCAAACATCTTTTATGACGGTAGGAGTTGCTTCTCTTTTTACGTTAAGTGGAATCCCATTTTATTATTTTCATCGTAGAACGAAAACGTGATGTTCTGATCACTGAATGACTCAAACAATTCTCATCAATGTTTAATGAGGCTTTAATGTTTTGGATTGCTATGAAGGATGACAATTCATCTGATCTACATGCTTTTAAAAAAACAAAAAATAGACTAGAATGTTCGTAGGTCGTTTTTTTATTTGAGGGATGAGAGCAATGATTCATAGGTTGTTTGCGCAAGGCTTACTTCTTTTTTTAAAAGATGTGGGAACATTATATTATACCCATATTGTTATTACCCTTTGGGTCATGTGGGCGGTTTATTGCATGCGTGAGATTATTCTTGAATTCATAACTGATATCTATAATACAATCGCTAACAAGATTGAAAGAAAAACAGATAAAGATCAAGAAGATGACGATGAAAAATCAGAAGATATTATCACGCCCAATGTCCAGCCTGCCCAGTCTTTTCAGGCTTTGCAATATTACACCCAAATTTTAGTGAAAGCTTTAAAATCGTCTAGTGAATCGACGGAAGTTGTTCAATCTTTGGCCTTTAAGACTGCTGATCTTAATGAGTTATATAATATTATGACAACACATCCCCAAAACTCTTCTGTTTTTAAAACGCTCAAAATAAAAATCGGCAACTCATTAGGTCCACGTGAATATGAGACAGTCATGTTAACAGATGAAGAAAATAATTTGATGAAAGAAATACTTAAATGCCATAAAAAAGATTGTCATCTGCAATTAAGGCATAAACCAAGATTAAGCGAAATTAAATCAGCTTATTATTCAACAATGCTTTTTTCTGGTCGTCCTGGTACGGGAAAATCTTCTTATGCTGAAAATTTAGCTAAAAGATTAGGGTGTAGAGTGATAACTGCAGCTAATACGAAGCTTGGTTCTACTTATATTCATGGTACCTCATTAAAGATTGGTGCTATTTATCAAGACGCTCTTAATGCGGCTCGAGAGTCCAAATATGGTCTAGCTGTTGTATTATTCGATGAAATTGATAGTTTTGCAGGAGAGCGATTATCGGCTTCAGATCCTAAGTGGGGTTCAAGAGCTCTTCGAGAAGAAACTAATACAATATTACAACTTTTAGATGAAAATCTTAAACTTCAAAAAACACAACCTGAACTAAAAATTATTTTTTGTTTTACAACGAATGATAAAGACGGTCTAGATGGAGCATTTTTACGTCGAATGCAATTACAATTAGACTTTTTCCATCTTGATAAAGGAGTGCTGACTGATTCGATTATTGATTATTTTGTAAAGAAATTTGCGTTATCAGATATTTATTTTAAGGATGACACCTTAAAACAGTTGAAAGAGTTCATAGATCAGCAAGATAATTTAACTTTAGCGAATATAGGCATTGTGACTGAAGAGTTGAATCGATTCACTATATTTAATCCTTCTATCCCTCTAGATGATGCTGTTCAATCAGTTTGCCAACAGCTCTTGTTTCGAGAAAGGTCGATAAAACAAGTGAGAAAACAATCATCTCGTTTGGGATTATAAGGATGGCAAAAGAAAAAAATTTTCATTAATAAAATTATTTCTTCTGTGTAATGTTATTTTAAAAAATCTTTATTAAAATAAAGTAAACTGACTAGGCCAATAACACCATGCAGATCTTTATTAAATATTTATTGTTCGTCATAGGAATATCTTTTTGTTATACAGAAGATATCTTGCTTACACCGAATGATGAACGGCATGCTTTTTATACAGTATTATCAAATGGTATTCCTGTTATTGCGATTGAAGATCATCAAAGTCAATCTGGCGTTGTTGCCTTTTATCATCGAGGAAGTTTAGAGAATCCAAAAAATTATCCTGGACTTGCTCACTTCCTTGAACATATGATTTTTATTAAAAATGAACAAGATCATGATATTGACCCTTTAATTAAATTAGCAAAACATTATCATGGCTATGCTAACGCTTATACTTCTTTAAACGAAACGGTTTATACTGTTGAACTTGAGCCAGCTGGCCTGCCTGCCCTGATTCAAAAAATCAGTGCAAGTTTAACCCAACCCGTTTTTGATAAAAATTATATTGATAGAGAAATATCTGCTGTCAACTCAGAATGGGAGATAGGGAAGAATCATACTTATCGTGTAGCGTATGATCTTTTATTTCAACATCTCAACCCTCAACACCCCGTTTCTGCATTCCATATTGGCAACCGAGCAACATTATTACATGAGACTAATGATCAAACTTATATTAAATCTTTAGTCGATTTTTATAAGAAGAACTATGGTCACAAAACATTAACACTCGGTGTTTATGGACCCTATTCAACAGAACAAATGATTGGTTGGTTAGAAAGTGCTATAGGATCATATCAGCATGAAGTTGCTGCACCGCTTAAATACGATCATATTCCTCTTTACGAGCCACAGCGCTCTAATACAAAATTCATTCAATTTGTTCCTAGAAAACAACAATTTATTACAACAATCGCTATTCCTATTGAACAAGTCGGTGATCATCGATTGCAGTTTGAATATCTTTGTGAGTATCTTTCAAGACAAGATGAATATTCTTTGGTCGCGTTACTGAAAGAAAAAAATTTAGCTATCAATCTTGGAGCTTCTTTCGATACTCTTGATCAACAAGGATTATTTACTATTACTTGCCAGCATCAGGCTCCTTTAGGAGATAAAACGCAAGACCTCTTAAATATTATTTATGGATATTTAACATACTCATTAAAAGAAATTGATGCAAATTTTATTAAAATTCAAGAAAATATTTTAAAGAGGATATGGGAGACTAGTCGTCCTACCACGAACTACACTGGGTTAGTGAATGGCATTCATGCATTAAAAACCCAAGAGCCTAAAAATATTTTAATAGAACCATATCTGAATATACAAAAATATCAACACCTTGTTTTAAATAAAATTAATAATGATCTCCTATCGGCTCCTCGTTGGATTGTTTGTCAATCAGTAGAATCGCTAGAGACAAAATATCCTCAACAATCTCGCTATGATGCTCCTTACGCTGTAGGTCGAATTAAGGTAGCAACCGATCTCGAATTTCCCTTTCATTCAATGAAGCCCGCTTTATATGACACTAAAGATTTATCAGTGATCTCAACCGAAAATATGCAAGCCCCTCTTTTATTAGAGCCGAACGTATATTTTTGGAGTAATCATTCTTTTAATCAACCCATTGCTCTTTTAACAGTGAAAAGCGAAAAATCATTTGATGAAAGAAGACGATTAAAGGAATCTTTTGCTGTAACGGTGTTATATGCACAATTAGCCGATATTAATGAGCAATTCAATAATGCAGGGTTCTTTTTGAGCTTGCATCCAAAAAATGATTTTTTACTGATGTCAGCTTCAGGCTATCGATCTAACTTTATGCAGCTTTATCAAGATTATTGGAAAATTTTGACAACAACGCGGTTACAAGAAAAATATTTTCTTGAATATAAAAAGATTTTAATCGATAAGATCAACAATGACATTTATCAATCATCACAAGCAGTAATCTCTCGCCTCTTTGAACACAGTGATCATGATTTATCCTTAGAAGACAGCCTTGCGTTGATTGAAGATATTGATTTAGCTGCTGCTCAGGAGGCCTTAGATACATTGTTGATTGCAGCAACACCAGAAATTTTTCTAGCAGGTAATTTAACCCAGCAAGAAGCAACTTCTTGGATAGTTGATATTAAAAAACCTTTCATGAATCATCAATCGATTGACATTCATCCTACGAAACATAAATTTCAATCTGGTCTGAATAAACAAGCCACTTATTCTTATACCGCGCCACAATCTGTTGTATTGAAATCATTTATGTTTGAATTTGAGGATGATAGGTCTATTGAGTTTGATGCACAAGCATCTTTAATAGAGGCACTTCTGAGTGGACCTGCTTTTGAAGAGTTGCGCACACAACAACAAATTGGATATATTGTTAAATTTGGTAAAAACGCTGTTTTAGATCGCCATCGTACCATGCTGTCTTTTATGTTGGTTTCAGATAAATTCAATAGCCAAGAAATAATAAACCATATCGAATTATTTGAAGAAAAAATACCTTTCATTTTGCAACAGATAGGTGAGGATCAATTTAATGAGATTAAAAAATCTTTGATTAAAAAGATTCTCATTCCTGACGGATCTTTATCAGAAGCTTATGCAAAGCATAATATCAATTTTATTTATATGAACCATGATTTCAGTTATCAAGAAAAATTGATTAAGGCTTTAGAACAACAAACCTTTGAAAAAATCGTTGCATTAATAAGAAATATCTTTGATGACCATAAAGATGCATCAGTTTATACCATCAGTCTAATACCGGATCGAGCCCCACATCCATAAAAGCTAATAAAGATGCCATCTCAAGACAATGGCATCTTTGTCCTGGAGTATTATCTTTTTCTATCATCAACTCAACGCATCGTTGACGCGCAATTTCAGCGATTATGACCAAAAAGATAGTCTTTACTCTTTATCCCCAATGATCTCAAGTGAGCAACAACCCAAGACAAAAAAAGTAGGTCATTAACAAGATCTTATTGATAAAAAGCACTTTATTAATCCAGCAGCGATATAATTTTTATTATTTTATCGTCAAAACCCATTGTTTTCTTTTTTATTCAATATGTTGGCACGTTGTTTGTATGGAGTTTATAAGATGAACTTTTTTATTGGATAGTGATAGACACTCATGTTGGATATGAAGATGAATCAGTGCGATGCAAATGAATTGAGATCTCCTCGGTTGATTATCGTTATGAGTTTGGATCGGCGCGCGGCCATTCTTCATCGATCAGAACACGAAAAAAAATAATACCATATCATCCAGGAAAGAGTGATTATCGTTTATTTATAAAAATAAGTCTTTATAAAAAAGAAAGATTTTTTATTCAATAATAATTTTTATGATGCGTACGAAGAAGGATTTTAATATGAAAACAGAGCATATCGACACATACAGACTTGATCATCACTTGATCTTAACTCATATGATGTTAGTCAAAAAAATAGCTCATCATTTAATGGTACGCTTGCCTAACTCTATTTGTGTTGATGATTTAGTGCAAGCAGGTATTATTGGTTTAATTGAAGCTTCTAAGAACTATAATCCAGATAAAGGAGCGTCTTTCTCAACATACGCAGGCATTAGAATTAGAGGTTCGATTATTGATGAAATGCGTAAAGGTGATTGGGCGCCTCGTTCCGTTCATAGAAATACTCGATTGGTCGCCAAAGTGGTCCATGAACTGGAAGCTCTTTTGGGACGCGATCCAACTCTCTCTGAAATTTCTACGTACTTGAACATACCTATAGAAAATCTTGATAAGATTATGAATGATTCTTTAAATACAAAGATTATTTCTTTTGAGGACCTAGCTCTTAGTGAAGATATCATTGAACCCAATTTAGAAAAAGATAAAGGACCCCATTTATTAGTTGAACATCTTGAAGAAAAATCGCATGTTTCCCAGCTGCTTTGCCAATTACCAGAGCGTGAACGATTAGTTATCAGTTTATATTATCAAGAAGATCTCAATTTAAAAGAAATTGGTAAGATTTTAGAGCTGAGTGAATCACGGGTATCACAAATACTGACTCATACGTTAAATTTACTCAAAGAGCAGTGGCAATATTGCTTTTCAAATGCTTCCGAAGCATTCTGTAAATAGTTTTATCTAAAACTCACGGAATAATCCATCCAGAATTGACAAAAGTAAATTTGGGTGGAGATGAATAGTGAGACATTACAGGATCGGCTGATCTTGATTCTGGATATAATGTTTCAGGACTTCAAAGGGCGCTCCATCGGAGATAATCAAGCAATAAGCTCGTGTGGCTCAATGAGGTCAATAGCCAAGCGCTTGAGTCAGCCTTACGAAATTTGGAAAGCAGCTTTTGAAGACTTTTTCAAATATAAGCGAGGCTATCCCATGTTCAAAAGAAAGAGCCATCTGCAACAATCTTTTCAATGCCCGCAGCAAGTCATCGTTGATTTTGAACAAGAATATCTCAATTTGCCAAAAAAAAAAGGGATAAAAACAACGCAATCGGATGAGCCGATATGCTGGGACACAGCATTTGCGTCAAGAGTACCTCTGAAGCGAGAGTTGCCGGCGCAACTGCTTGAGCGAAAGGTCAGATGGGTCGCAAAAAGCCCCCTCCTAGCATTGCTTGTGTAATGTAGTGGTGGGAATTGACACAAAGGTATATGATTGATTAAAAATCTGCGAATGTTTTAAAAAATGCTAATATTTCAATATATGGATAAGGTTGGTTTGAAATGATGGATTCATTAAAAGAAAAACAATCAATAAGTAGAAAGAATTCAGATGATATTCTTGATGCTATCGCTGCATTAATTTTGATAGCGGTAGTAGTGATAGGACTTGTTTTTTGGTTAAGCGACATGCCCTATTAGCTCAGCAGTCTAAGCCTAAAAACCGATCTTAAGATCAAGCAATATCAATACGCTTGCTGTCGCTTGTTTTTTTGACGGTTGTATCTCACTGTTTAATCAAAATCTGCTGCAAAAATCTCTTCCCATGCAGCAACCCCATTGGATGCGACAATAGCATTTTTTAAAAGAGTTTTTTCAGGCATAGGCATTGAAGACGCTTGCTTTGTTTTTAACAGTACTAATCCTTTTTTGAGCAGTAATGTTGGATTGTATCCTTCAATGCTCATGAGCTCATTTAAAACATCTAGTTGTACTTTTTCATCAGTGGTGATCTCTTCTAACGTCAACAGTATATCAACGTATTCTTTGTGAGAAAGATTTTCATTGTTTTTAAGAGACAGCAAGAGTTGACAAGCCCTATCTTGAGCATTAATAGAAGCGTAAAGTTCTGCTAATCGACACAGAACTCTGGGATGTTTTGCATATCGATCTTGCAAAACCTCTAGAGGATCGTTATAAAAGGAAACATTTTCCTTAAAAAGGCGAATATCATCCCATAGTTTTTGTGCATAATAATAATCCTTCCAATCATCCCAGGGTGTTGATAGGGCATATAATCCTACCGTTAATAAAAGAACTCTTTTATTTAAACTGAACATTTTTTTTGACCAAAGACGTTAAAAATAAAAAAGTTACAATAAAAAACAACACGATCACACTCTGTTGTTGAACATTGTTTTTGTAATGGATAATCGAATTACCGTATTGTTCAATAAATTTTTTTTTAATATCCTCATCACTATAATCATGGGCTAAAAGTTCTTGTAATTCTAGTTTAATCTCAGTCGCAACTGGATGATTAGATTCAAATAATGTTTGACCAGAACAGACAGGGCAATACAGTTCATGAATGAGTAATTGATAACGATCCTCAGGTGAGTTGTCTGCAAAAGTTAATGCATACATAATCAGTATAAAGATATTAAAAAACAGTCGCATCATCAATAATTCTCTTAGTGAACTCCCCATCCCCTAAAGAAGATGGGCTTCCGATTAAGCAACAGCAAGGATTCGCTGGTGTTTAATCTTCTTTAACGCTAAAACCAAACAGCCTCTTAATAGGATCTCTTTTGATTACTGCCCATTCTTACACAATGGTATGCAGTATATATTAACATTATACTTAATATCATAGCGCTCAACCAAATAAGACGTACAAAGGGTTTAAAATATACTCTTATTAAAAAGTATTCGTTATCAATGTTGTCGCCTAGGCAAATACAATATTCATGATAGAGTCCAGGATGAATAGCAATAGGTGCTATTTCTTGCATTGTTTTTTTATAAAGAATTTTTTCAGGGTGAAACTTGAGCGTTGTACGATCGGCTAATGTTAATTGTATGTCTGCTTTTAATATGTGCTGATAAGGAGAGTCAAGTGTTGTTTTTATTGAAATTATTTCCAAGATGTTATTTTTGAAATAAATAGGCTCGCCAACTTTTATTTTATATTCGTACTCATATTTCATTGCTGCATGCATATAAAGCAGTATCATAAAGAATAAAACAACTTGATGGCTTAATGTTGATAATGATTGCTTGTGAAAAAAACCAATCAAAAAGAATAGCCCAGCAATCACTATATGAATCCAAGGATCACCCGTAAAGCTTATTGTCATAAACACTAACAGCGCTAATATTTTTGTGTGCGCTATAGAATATTTTTTAAAGACCCAAAGGGTCATAAAGGCTAACATCATAGGAGGTAAAACTTGATTGTAAAAATCCCCACTTAAATGAATAGAGTCTTTTTGCCAAAAGATCATGACAGGATAAAGAAGTCCAAATAATAAAATAAAGAGCATTAAGACAAGACCCTGACCTCCAAAGAAACTCGTTGAGTTCTGTTGATTCATGATGATATTCTTTCGTTGATCATAGTGGAGATAAAGTGTCATTAAACTCATTGTTATCAGCAAAATTGATAAACCTTGGGTCGTTGTTTGAGCTTGAGCAAAAGCATGAACTGAGACGATATAGTTAGAGCGCACCATTAACATTCCCAGTAAAATCACTAGCCATAAGTAATTTGCTAAAAAAGATCTTTTGCCAGATCGGTGCATATGGATCAGAGCAAAGCCTCCAAACCAAGGAAGTAAAGAAAGAGTTTCAACAGGATCCCAAAACCAGAACCCTCCCCAACCTAGAACATGATAAGCCCATATACTTCCAAATGTAATGCCTGCAGTTAATATGCCAAGTGCTGCATAGAGAAAAAAAAGATAAAGATGATCCGCTTTTTTATCTTTAATACTTAAGTTAAAGAGATTTAGCAGTGCTACTGGAAAGAATAATGCTGTCCCTAAAAGCAGTAATGGTGGATGATAGCTTAAAGACACATCATGCAAAAGAGGATTTAGATCGTTGCCATCCAGAGGCGGAAACGGTAACAATCGCTTGAATGGATTAGCCGCAATAAAGATAAACCAAGCTAATAGCGTAGCATTTAATAAACTGTATTTAATGAAAAGGGGATTTAGTTCTGCTATGATTTTTTTTAAAACAACGAGTGTGATAGTTGAGCCTGTACTTACAAAGAAAAGAAAAAGTAAGGTAGAGCCTTCGTGTCCTGCCCATAATGCTGCAGCTTGCAACAGTAAGGGCAAAGCATTACTAGAGTGTTGCGCCACGTATGCTACTGAATAATCATGCTGAACAAAAGCATAGAGCAAGGCAGCCAACGTTAAAAACGTACTGAAAGAAATAAAAGCTAAGCAATGAATGAGTTGATGTTGATTTTTATAAAATATCAACCCGATAGAACTTGTCATGAGCGCATAACAGTAAAAGAGTTTACTTGCTTCCAGGAACATTCAAGACACCCTTAGGAATTTGATAATTTTCATCATGTTTAGCTAAAATATTTTCTGCATGAAAATATTGACCATCGTAAAATCCAAGAACAATAGCAGCTTGATTTTCTCTAAAAAGATTGGGGGGTGTGCCGGTGAAGATGACTGATATGTCGTTAACATGATCGCTCACTTTAAATTCAAGTTGCATGTGATTGCGCTTTACCGATCCTTCAACAACAAAGCCCCCTAATCGAATTTTTTTATGAAGCAAGAGCGGGCTTGATTGTAGTTGAGTTGGTGTTTGATATAAATCAATCGAGCTTTGGTAGGCTTTTAAGATTAAAAAAAAGCCAGCAAGACAACACATCAGCATAAAAAGAACGTTAGCTATTCGAAGACGATGGTTTTTTTTGAGTGGCAACATCCCAAATACTCTTAATTGACAGATTGATAAAGAGCCCAAAGAGCATACGTGATGCATAGGCTATAAAAAACAATGTATGTTAAGTTGATATAATCCATTATAGATAATCACCGTGTTGATTGTTGATAAGAAATAAATTGATAACTAGCACAACTGATTGTCCAGATAGCTAGATTGATAATCGCGATGATCAGGGGAGTGAAATAAATACTATCAATACTTGACCGTTTAAATAATGATAAAGAAGCGCCCTGATGTAGCGTTTGAAACCATTCAACTGAATAATGAACTAAGGGTAAATCAATCCATCCTAGTAATGCAATAATACAGAAAAGTCGATTGATTTTATTATGATGAGCTGTGGGCAACTGTAATAAAATGTATAATACTAATAATATTAGAAATAATACCAATGATGATGTTAGTCGAGCGTCCCATATCCACCACGTTCCCCATGTGGGGGCGCCCCATAAAGATCCTGTAATGAGAGTGGCCCCACTTAAGAATAAACAAGGGAGTAAAAAACTTTTAGCAAAATAGAGAGCTACTTTTAAACGCCAAATAAGGTAAATAAAACAATGCGCTGCAATTGCTGAATAAAAAGCCATAGAGCAAAAAGCACAAGGGACATGTAAAAAAAGCATGCGTACATGAATGCCTTGAGTAGCTTCAAAAGGAAGAGTATAAATATGCTTTATTAAAAAAGGTGTTATTATTATAAAAATAACAAATCCGAGTCGACTGCAGTAAAGTGCTAGGGCGCTCCATTGACTTGGAGTTAAAGCAATTTTTTGTAACAGTGTTGATTTTTTTTTAATCATTTTTTATCTCAAAAGACTCCAACGTTAATCCTATAATCACAGGCAATGTTAACATCATAGTAGGAATCAGTAACAACCAGCAAGCCCATAAAATATAAGCTTGTTTATATTCATAAGGATATTGTATGTAAGTTAACAAGATAAAAAGAAGGGGTGAGCTTAAAATGACTGTTAAGAAAGCAATCAACGTTTGAGGAACGAATAAATTCATTAAAAAAGTTAGCATTGAATTGATTAAAACAATATTAGCAAAGAAACTGATAAAGGTTAGCTGAGCCAATATCTGAACATTATTGAGTATGCAGCATATGGATACTCCAAGAAGCATGCCTAACATCAATGACTTTAGTATTAAATAGTAAAGAATAAAAGATAATCCAACTTCATGATAATAAAGAGTTGCTAGTATTCCTTTATTGGGGAGCAAACGATCATGATGCATTAATGCAATCATGGTAAAACCAGGAAGACAAACTAAAGGAGTATTCATTAAATGAGCAAACCCTATGAAGCATAACATTAATCCAACATATTCTACACATTGAATCGTATTGAGTCTTGATAATATTCCTAGCATGATAGTCAATCATCCCCTTTGCTCTAAAAAAAGACTTGACACCTGTATCTGAGAAGGTAGTATTCCATGATGCGTGAAAATAATACATCCTCCTAATTCTTGATGATTTAAAAAACATTCTATCAAAAGCATTGTTGCCTCTTGATCTAAAGCTGTGAACGGTTCATCCAAAATCCAAAAAAGATAATCGGATGATAAGCGTAATGATAAAGCAGCTCGTTGTTGCAACCCTCTGGAGAGTTGAAAGATTTTTTTATGGACATGCTGTGCTAACCATAACGGGTGTTGTCTTGGATTGTAATGGGGGGTGAGATTTTGATAAAAATGAGCATGGGCCTCTAGTGTTTCATGATCAAACAGACCAAGCTCATGAGGAAGATAAATACTTGAGAGATCATGTTTCTTGATAAAATTAAGAATAAAACGTAATAATGACGTTTTTCCAATACCATTGCTTCCTTTAATATGCCAAATCTGATGATTTTTTAAAACCATTTCGGGGCAATAGGTATAACGATTTGTTTCTTCAAAAGATAATAAAGTAGCTCTCAAAGTCACACTAAAAAGATTATGCACAACGACCATGTTCTCAATAAACGCCATTGTTCATCATAATTGTGACTCTAATAAAGCGCAATAGACAAACGAGTCATCAACGTGTGGTCTTAATAAAATAAAAAAGCCATAACTAATTGTAATCGCAATATAAAAAGTTAGCTTTTTTAAAAAAATCCATTATAATGCCGTTATTTACAGAACATTTAAGATTGCTTTTAGGACTCATACTGAATGACCGTAATTTCACCTTTGATAAAAAAGTTAACCCATGAGTTTCATAAAAGATCTTATGCATCTAATCTTAATACAGATTATCATGTTGATAAAACAAGATATATTCTCTCATTAACCTTAAGTCTAAAATATTTAAACTCATTCTGTATGGAACAAAAGATGGGTGCTCGAGCACCTGATGGAACACTGCCGGGATTGCCCATTAAATATGATTTCCCTTTATTTTCTGGCAAGAAAGAGAAGAGAGATTTTCTAGTGTATCTGCATAAAGCGTATAAAATCTTTAATCTAGAACAATCTTGTTATCTTGATGATAAGGCTAGAAAAAAAATATTTTCCGATTTTAAGCTGCATGGAACCGAAGACTTAATGTTTTTTCATCTTACTCATGAACAGTTAAGAGAATGGCTAAGCTATGAAAAAAATCATGAAAAAGGTTTAAGCAGTTTCTCCAAGAGTTCGCCTCATCCATTTGTTCTTAATGGAACATATCTTTTAAAGTTTTCAGAATGTTATGGTGCTCTTAAGATTATTTCTGGCAAAGCAGAGCTATTCATTCCAGGACAAAATGTACTGATTGATAATGAAAAGATAGTTTCTTTTCTACAATCATTGATTGATCCTGCCACTCAACGTCTTGCGTTAGCAATACAACCCGTCTATTCTTCAATAAATGTGCATACACAACCTGTTATTGAGTCAATCCTGGATGATTATTTTCATCATTGTTGGCTAAAAGATAAAGGATCGTTAGCAAGTTTATTTTCACCACTCAATACAGCAGATAAGCTCTCGATCGCTTCTCAAGCAGTGTTATCAAAAAATGACTCTTTTTTTAGAAATTTACTTACTCATAATGATAGATATCAACACTTATTGCAAGAGTACTTCTCTTTTCGTAACGGGTTGAGAGTATTGAATAGAAAAAAAATATACACTCACAATCAGTTATTACACTTTGCTGTTAAACATAATATGTTTAATTTTCTTGTTTATCTTACTGATACAGCAGATCGCATCGATTTTAATGTACTCAGTAGCGATGGGGAGAGTCTTCTTGGTATCGCTGTTAAATCTGGCAATTTTAACATGGCTTATTATTTACTTGATAAAAAGGCTTGCCCAATTAATGGAACTTCAAAATCAGCATTGACATTCATAGCTGATTACAAATGCAAAGACTCGTTAACGTTAGCGCGCAAAATGCTTATAAAAAGTTACTATTTACTTTATCGATCGAGAAGGATGCTTCAAGAAGCTATTATAGCTGGGATAAAAAACAACAATATTGAATATATAGCGCTATTATTAGCATTCAATAATGATTTATTTCATTTTTCACGATCAGATATTCAAAACCCTCTAGCTTTAGCTGTCCGATTAGGTCATTTTGAAATAGCTCATCAACTCATTGAAGAAAACATTTCAGCTACTGAAGGTGATCTTGAATCTGCTCTTTATCATTTAGCTTCTTATCAAAGCCCATTAGCTATAACACTTGCTGAAAAAATATTACAAGAAATTGATCCTGAATTTTTGGCACAAGACGATCTTTTCAAAAAATGTCTTTTAAAAACGATTTACCAAAATAACACCGCTTATTTTGAATTATTAGTCTCTTATGGAGTCACTACCGATTTTGCTCATTTAAATTTAGTAGATCCTTTTTATCCTTTTTATCACGCACTTTATCATGCTCAGTATAAAATGGTTTTAGCATTTAATATTGCAGATATTGATTTTAATAACGCTGAGTATCTGGCGCATCCTTTGGTGATTGCTGTTCTCAATAAAGATATTCAATCTGCAACATTTTTACTAGAACATGGAGCTAATCCTAATATTTCGGAGCACCAACTCCCTCTTTGTTTAGCAATAAAAAATCATGATATTGAAATGGTCAAATTATTAACATCTTTTGGTGCAGACATATTTCAATACTCTCATGAATCCTATCCTCTTTTACAAGCTGTGAGTAAAAATTCTTTAGCACTTGTTAAAGTATTGATTCCCGATCAGCTAAGCTCACATGCATTACAAAGGATAGACAAGCAATTACAAAAAAAACTTCTTTTTAAAAACAGTCTTGCTCATATTGCGGCTCGTTATGGTTCCATTGAACTGATAGGGTATTTACATGCCAAAGGATTTAATTTTGAGCAAAAAAATGCTATCCGTTATACACCCTTAGATGTTGCGCGAAAACAAAATAAAAAAATTGCCACTTTGTTGGAAGAGATTATAAAAAACGATTCACTCCTAGAAGAAGATCAAGACGAAGATATTGATCTAGAGTTAGGATTGAGTCTAAAAAGCTCTGAGCAAGATCATCAAGCGGCTGTCTTATCACCAAGCGCCGGCCCTTTTTTCTTCAGGGGACAGCGTCCATATCCATTTTTGGAATCTCCTACCACTGTAGCTTGTTCTTCGCCGGTGTTGCATGAAAAAGAAAACTCTTTATCCCCTAAAGGGCAGGCAGGTCTTTTAAGCAAATAACAGCAACAACGTGCTGTCGTTTAGTCCTTCTATTTCTTCTCTTCTCAAGGCTTTAGTAAAAGAAAAACGCCTTGAGGTTATGCACGTGTTTTGATTACCTGCTTTTCTTAACATAATTGTTGAATTTATATTAACAATCAACTTTTTATGAAAACTTTGTGCTACATGATGATAAAATAATAAGTATTAAAGTCTATGTTTAGCAGTTTAATTGGTTTAGGTACTGCATTTTCATCTTATACATGCCCTGCTGTATATGCTCCTATTGCATTGGCTAGCTTTGCTTATGGTTACGGTTCGGCGCGTAAGTCATTTGATAACCATTATGGGTCAACAGACTCACATGATTATCTAATTGATTCAGGATTGGTCAATACGACGCTTCCTTTACTTTTAGAAAAAGCGTTTAAATTAGATCTTTTTACCTCTAATATCGGTGTTGCTTTTTATTGGATGGGTGGCGTGATTCATCCCCATTATCGAAAGTCTTTTATTATTGACAGGGTGAGTGATATGGTAACAACGCCATTCTTTCATTACGGTCATGAATCAACAATTTTACCTTGGCTTTTTAGAAGTTTTTCTAATTACAATTATGATGATAATGGAATTCCCGCTGCTAATCCTTATAGCTATTATTCTGTTATGGGAGATCTTAAAGATAGTTATAATTTATCCTATGGATATAAAAAGACCTTATCTCCGCAGTTGTTATTTCAAGGCTCTAAAAGTATCAGGACAGATCGTGGTATTTTAACAATGACAATGGATCGTCCTAATCAAGAAGCTTTGATTAAAATACGATCATTAACATTGTTTGAGCGCTTGAATGAATTGATGTTTGATACATTTGGCTTTTATTTGCAAGAAAAGCAATACATTGATGTTAAGAATGAGGATATTTCCAAATCAATTAATGAATTTTATAAAGATCATTATATTCAAGATACGCTGTCGCATTTCCACTTAGCTGAACCGATGCCTGCACAATTAGAAGATATTGCGCAATCTTTGGATATTTATGAACAACACCAATCTAACAATGATGTTAAAATCATAACATTACCAACAGGACGTTTTATTATTAATGAAAATAAAGCAAGGAACAGTATCAGTTTTAATTTTCAGCCTTATGCTAAAAATGAAGTAAAACCAGAAATGTATGACTGCCCCTTGACGTGGCGATTGGCTCAGAAAGTGAATGTAGCCTTGAATACGCGCTCTAATGATTCTTTATTGGTTGATATGAATATTTCTCGATTAAATGAAGTTTTAATTGCAGCAGGACTTGATAAACAAGAGAGTGAAGGCTTTAAAAAATCATTTAAATTAAAGTATACGCATCAGGAAATTGAAAAGCTGTTTGGTATTCGAAGAGAATATATTAAAACATTCAATCAGCATCATCAATTTATTGGGCCTAAAAAAATCACGCAAATCACGTTACCTAACACTGCTTTTGGTGCTGACAAAATAGCAGCATTATTGAAATTGCTCAAAGAAGAATCACATGAAGAAATAAGAATTGTCTCCGATCGAATGACGCATGATGGTGGAGAGAAATTATTAATAGCATTAAATAACGATGATGCTTTTTCCAACATGCCTGTGAAATATTTTGAATATCATCCACAACGTCGCTTGAATGATAGAATATTAGCGCTCAATAACATAAATCTTTCAATAAAAACATTAGGTTATGGTAATCCTAATATTATAGCGGATAAAGATAGTCTTGAAGCTGATCAAGGTGAACATGGTATTGAAGTTGAACCGCAATTAAAAAAATTCAATGTTAAAAAAGATCAACATCATTATAGTGTTCATGTTACTCATATTGATTGGGAAAAACCAAAGTTTGGATGGTTGAAGTTTTTTAATACTATCAGGAAATTTATATTTACTGAATTCACTAAAGATTTTATTGTTGGAATTTTTTACAAACCCGAGATGCCCTACGCAAATACCGCAGCTTGGGCTTTTGATTTCTTTATTATCAGACCACTGGATTTTCTCAAAAAACTTGTTGGTGCAGGACTGATTTTCTTAAAATTTATTTTATTTGGACTGGGATCTTTATACTTGAAGTTATCAGGAGCTGATGAAGATTTATTTAGAGGCCACAAACTCAAAGTTCCGACTAACATAAAAATGCAAATGCTCATTCATGAGCCTAGTGTTGGTTATCAAAAAACAAAAGAGGTTGATTTTACTGCTACTGCTCAAGCCGCTCTTCAAAAGAGTGAGCCATTGATTCTTAGTGCCGGATCAGGAGACCCGAAAGTTTCGATGCAATCAAAAAAAGAAGTCGAGCAAACATTACAATCAGAAAAATCTTCTGTCTTGAGCCATCTGAGAGCGAAAATGTAATAAAAATGCTTATAATCCCATCTTAATATTTTGATCTGAGGATTTCTGCACTGTTTTTATTTATCGAAAACTCACGAAATACTCGATCCAGAATTTACAAAAGTAAATTTGGGTGGAGATGGATAGTGAGACATTATAGGATCGGTTGATCTTGATTTTGTATATAGTGTTTCAGCACTTCCAGG
>Ga0214917_10002171_pt1 | contig 24365 bp, 19 predicted proteins | sample LL_1208_BB_MetaG_FD_177983 | JGI IMG/M metagenome (GOLD analysis project Ga0214917, IMG submission 177983) | Freshwater microbial communities from Lake Lanier, Atlanta, Georgia, United States - LL_1208_BB | ecosystem: Environmental > Aquatic > Freshwater > Lake | place: USA: Georgia | collected...
TCGCGGCTGATGCCCTCGCCGTACAGGATGTCAAATTCTGCGGTTTTAAAAGGCGGCGACACTTTGTTTTTGACGACCTTGACCTTGGTTTCGTTGCCTATGGCATCTTCGCCTTTTTTGATGGTGCCGGTGCGGCGAATGTCCAGGCGCACCGAGGCGTAAAACTTCAGCGCATTGCCACCCGTGGTGGTTTCGGGGCTGCCAAACATCACGCCGATCTTCATGCGGATCTGGTTGATAAAGATGACCATGCAGTTGGTCTTTTTGATGCTGGCGGTGAGCTTGCGCAGGGCTTGGCTCATCAAGCGGGCTTGCAGGCCGGGGAGGCTGTCGCCCATTTCGCCCTCAATTTCGGCTTTGGGCGTGAGGGCTGCCACCGAGTCGACCACAATCAGGTCCACCGCGCCGGAACGCACCAAGCTGTCCACAATTTCCAAGGCCTGCTCGCCGGTGTCAGGTTGAGAAATCAGCAGTTCTGACAAGCTCACACCCAGATTTTGGGCGTATTGCACATCTAAGGCATGTTCAGCGTCCACAAAGGCGCAGGTGCCGCCGAGTTTTTGCATTTCGGCAATCACTTGCAGGGTCAGGGTGGTTTTGCCGGACGACTCGGGGCCGTAGATTTCCACCACACGGCCGCGGGGCAATCCTCCGACGCCCAGCGCAATGTCCAGGCCCAGCGAACCGGTAGACACCACCTGAATGTCTTCAATCACCTCGCCTTCACCCAGCCGCATGATGGTGCCTTTGCCAAATTGTTTTTCAATTTGGGCCAAGGCCGCCTGCAAGGCTTTGGACTTATCAGATTGCGCCGCAGTTTGGGCTGCGGTGAGGGGGATGGTGCTGGGTACTTTGGTGTGGACTTCCATGAAAATCTCCTGAGTTGAAACGTCATAAGCTGGATGCTTAAACAGTAGTTTATGGTGGTGTGATTTTGAGTTCAAGCATTATTTGGTCATCTTGGTTTACTATTTAGACTTTCATGCAATCACCCCTGACCGCTCCATCAACTCCTGAAGTGGCCGACACCGGCTGGCGGCAAACCCATTTGGGGCGGCTGCTGGGCCACGCCATGCGCCGCTTTGACGCGCGGGTGCTGTACCTGATGGCCCACGACACCGAAGTGCCACTGGCGCTGTCCAACCTCGCTTCGCGCGGGCAAGTGAGTGCGGCGCACATCCACATCACGCGGCACTTGAGCCTGAACGGCTCGCGGCTGGTGGACTTGGCCGACCAAGCGGGCATGAGCAAACAAGCCATGGGCAAGCTGGTGGACCAATGCGAGGCGTGGGGGCTGGTGACGCGCGACACTGATCCGCTGGATGGGCGAGCCAAGTTGGTGTGCTTTACGCGCGACGGCTTGTCTTGGCTGCGAGCATTTCAGCGGGCCGTGCTGCAAGCCGAAGCCGAAATGCGCGAGCACATTGGTGCAGACGTGGCCACCGTGATTGCCTTGGGGCTGGAGGCCTACGGCTCAGGCTCCTAAAATCAACCACAGGAGACCCCGCGCCGAGCTCCTTGGCGCACCACATTTGAACCAAGCTCAAAAGGGCGTCTATGAGAATTTTGATTGCAGAAGACGATCAGGTGCTGGCCGACGGACTCATGCGCAGCCTGCGCGGTTCGGGGGCGGCAGTAGACCACGTGGCCAACGGCACCGAGGCCGATGCCGCGTTGCTGACCAACACCGAATTTGACCTCATCATCCTAGACCTTGGCCTGCCCAAAATGCATGGGCTTGAAGTTTTAAAACGCCTGCGCGCGCGTGGCTCTAGCCTGCCGGTGCTGATTTTGACCGCAGCCGACAGTGTGGAAGAGCGCGTCAAAGGTTTGGACTACGGCGCCGACGACTACATGGCCAAGCCCTTTAGCCTGCAAGAACTGGAGGCCCGGGTGCGGGCCCTGGTGCGCCGCGGCAACGGCAGCACCACCAGCTTCATCAAGCACGGCCCACTCACCTACGACCAAGCGGGCCGCGTGGCCACCATCGACGGCAAGATGGTGGAGCTGTCAGCCCGCGAGTTGGGGCTGCTGGAAGTGCTGCTGCAACGCGCCGGACGGCTGGTGAGCAAAGACCAACTGGTGGAGCGCTTGTGCGAGTGGGGTGAAGAGGTGAGCAACAATGCTATTGAGGTGTACATACACCGCCTGCGCAAAAAAATTGAAAAAGGCCCAATACGCATCGCCACAGTGCGGGGCTTGGGGTACTGCCTGGAAAAAATTCCCGGATGAAGCTGTTTCAGCGTGAGCAGCGATCGCTGTTTGGCGAGATTTTGGATTGGATGCTCACGCCACTTTTGCTGTTGTGGCCCATCAGCTTGGTGCTGACGTGGCTGGTGGCACAAAACATTGCGGGCAAGCCGTTTGACCGCACGCTGGAATACAACGCCAACGCACTGGCCCAACTGGTCACGGTAAACCAGCAGCTGGTGCAGTTCAACCTGCCCCTACCCGCACGCGACCTGATGCGCGCCAGCGACACCGACTCGGTGTATTTTCAGGTAGTGGGGCACCGCGGCGACCACCTGAGTGGTGAGCGCGACTTTCCGCCACCGCCTGAAGACGACAACGTGCAAGCTGGTGAAGTGAAGTTACGCGACGACACCTACCACGGCATGGACATTCGGGTGGCCTATATGTGGGTGCCGCTGAGCCTGCCCGGCGCACCGCTGGCACTGGTGCAGGTGGCCGAAACCCTGGACAAGCGCTCGCTGTTGGCTGCAGAAATCATCAAAGGTGTGATGCTGCCGCAGTTTGTGGTGTTGCCGCTGGCGGTGTTGCTGGTGTGGCTGGCGTTGATTCAGGCCATCAAACCCCTGAACCGCTTGGAGGAGCGCATACGCGCGCGATCGCCGGACGACTTAAGCCCCCTGGAGACGCGCACCGTGCCCATGGAAGTGGCACCCTTGGTGTCTTCGGTCAATGACTTGCTGCTGCGTCTGCAAGACTCCATGGCCACACAAAAGCGTTTTTTGGCCGACGCCGCCCACCAGCTTAAAACCCCCTTGGCGGGTTTGCGCATGCAGGCCGATTTGGCCCAGCGGGAAAGCACCAGCACCGAAGAGCTCAAGCAGTCACTGCATCAAATTGGTCGCTCCAGCATTCGCGCCACCCACACCGTGAACCAGTTGCTGGCCTTGGCCCGCGCAGAAGGGGGCGCAGCTGCCATGCAGCGCCAGCCCTGCGACTTGGCGCGTCTGACCATGGAGGTGGTGCAAGACAGCGTCCCGCGGGCCATCGAGAAACACATTGACTTGGGCTTTGAGGGCGCCCAACCCGGCTCGGCGGGCGTCATGCTGGAAGGGAACCCCACCTTATTGAAAGAACTGGTGCGCAACCTCGTTGACAATGCCTTGAACTACACATCTTCTACCATCGATCGGCCCGGCGTGGTGACGGTGCGGATGCTGACCGACGTAATGGGTCAATTGGCCGTGCTGCAGGTGGAAGACAACGGCACAGGCATTGCAGAGGCCGAGCGCGCCTTGGTTTTTCAACCTTTTTACCGCGCCCTAGGCACCGAGGCCGACGGCTCAGGTTTGGGCCTGTCCATCGTGCGTGAAATTGTGGAACAACACAGCGCCGTGGTGACGCTGGAAGACGCCAAGCCTGGTGCCAAACCGCCGGGCTGCTTGTTCAGCGTGCGTTTTAAGGCTTTGCCCCTGCCGCCTCAGGCGACACCTCAGGCTAGGGGCACTCCGACAGCTTAAGGCCCAAGTCCTCCAGCGGCTTGCGCCAGTCGGGGTTCATAGCGGCCATGACCACGCGCTGGCCTTTGTATGCGTTCATCCATTTGATGACGCGCGCCAGTCGTAAGCCACGGCGGTTGAGTTGGTTGAGCTCTTGGGTGGCTTCGGCCTGGCTTTTGAACATGCCCACTGAGATGCCTGGCGACAAATCGGCGTCGTCGAGCACCACAAACTTGAGCTCCATTTTTTCAAGCTGAGCGGCTTTGCGTTCCAAAGCGTCCTCGCTGGCAAAGCGCCCCAAATAAATGATCCAACGCTCGGGCTCTGTGTCGGAGACCCAACTCCAAGAGGTTTTGGGCACCGCCGCTAACCCCTCTAGCTGCTGCCGCACGCTGGCCGCGCGCGCCTTGGGCAACACCTGCGACTGCATGCACGCCAGCGGCTCTGGTTTTGGAAGAGTGTTCACAGCCAATGGGGGTGTGGGTGAAGGTAGTGCGGTTGGCTCTGGATTGATAGGTTCTGGCCTTTGGGTTGTTGGCGCAGCAGATTCTTGGGCTGGAGTTGTGGCAGGAGCTGAGGCAGGGGGGACAACAGGAATGCCATCGTTAACGGGCACCGCGCTCACCACCTTCAAGGCGGCGGGTTGAACCTGAGCTTTCAGGCGCTGCGGCTCCGATGGGTTGGCAGGCCCCCAACCCCAAGTTGCACCCCACCCTTGGGTATAGGCCCAGTAAACACCATTGGCCAGCACCAACACCAGCACCAGCGTTTTCAATATGGTTGGGATGCGATTAACCAGCACCCTGTTCTCCCTTGTTCGACCTCAACGTCACCTCTGAGCTGCGCACCTCTTGCAGCCCTAGGGGGGTTTTGATGAGCAACGCTCCCTCTGCATTCACCCCGCAGACCAGCCCGGTTACATCCCCAGCTTCACCTGTCTGCGAGGCTGCAGCATTGTCAAGACTCATGCTAGCAGACATATGGGCTCCCGTTTGGGCTCCTGTGGAGGCACCGGAGCGCACCGTAATTTCCAGGCCAGCCAACGCGTCTCGGGCCAAAAATTCGTCCACAAAAGGTGCAAAGCCCTGAGCACGAAACTGCTCAATGGCTTGCACCAATTCGGGCACCACCCGGAGTAAAGCACCTGCGGCATCTGGAGTGGGCACACAAATACCGGGTAAGGGGTCGGTGTCCATGAGCTCTTGCAAACAGGCCGCAGGGGTATGCAATCCCTCAGAAGATCGGGGTGAGATGTTCAGGCCCACACCCACGACCACATACAAAGCTGAAGCCTCGCGGGCGAGGCTGGTGGTTTCTATCAAAATGCCGCCGAGCTTGCGGGCGTTCCACCACAAGTCGTTGGGCCACTTCAGGCGGATACTGGGGTGCAAACTGCGTGCCACCGCCAGCCCTACCAGCAAGGAAAGGCCCGACAAGGGCGCATCTTGGCCTGCCCCCAAACGCCAAGGAAACCCCAGCGAAAAGGTGAGGTCTGTGGCAGAGGGGCCGCTCATCCACGTACGTCCCAATCGCCCCCGCCCTGCGGTTTGGTGTACGGCCACCAACAACACCGGATCACACTGAGCGCTGGTTGCTCCGCTTGCGCTTCGGGCACGGCGCATGAGCTCGCTGTTGGTGGAGTCCAGCTCGGGCAACACCTCTGCGGTAAACCCCGGCCAAAAAGGCACCACCTGTTCCCAAAGCGCCTCTAAGGGCCAACGCATGGGGGGATGGTTCAAGGCAACGGACTTAGGAGGGTGAAGACGCTTTAGAGGACTTTTTGTCTTTTTTGTTTTTTTTGTGCTTCTTGTCTTTAGCGTCAGACTTATTGGCTTTTTTAGCTTCCTTAGATTTCTTGGACTTTTTCGACTTGTTCTTTTTGTAGGGCTTATCGTCGTCTTTGGGGGCCAACAGCGTGCCGCGGCAGCGCTTGGAGCCACACCAACAGGGGTATTCGGCCAGCAGTTTCTTGGTGTAGGGCTCGTCGATCATCAAGCCGTAGTCGTAGTTCAGTTCCTGACCGGCTGGAATATTGCGAAGGGTTTTGATGAAAATACGGCCGCCTTGTTCATCAGCCTCGCAATTGGGCTCGCAGGCATGGTTGATCCATCGGGCCGAGTTACCGCCCACTTTGCCGTCAATGACGTGTTGGTCGTCAATATGGAAGTAAAACGTGTGGCTGGGGTTGGCGGGGTCGTGGGGGTGGCGTCGCTGCGCTTCGTCCCAGCTGATGACTTCACCCGTGTACTCCATGACCAACTCGCCCTCGGCCAAGTCCACCAGGGCAAACACGCCGCGGCCATGCACGCCCGATTTGCGCACCTGTATCCGCCGCACTGGGGCTTTGGGTGCGGACTTGACGGCCACTGGATTGGAGTCAACTCGGGCCGCAGGTGAGGTTGGGGTGCTTTTGGTCACGTCAAAAAAATTTGTTAATGTGAATTCGTAGGTGCGCGCGTGCACATGTGTGCGTGCGTGTGCGTGCGCGTACGCGCGAGATGACAAGGATTGTAGTCAGATGAAAACATTGGTCATAGCCGAAAAGCCTTCCGTGGCGCAAGACATCGTGCGTGCACTCACGCCGGTGGCGGGCAAATTTGAAAAGCACGACGAGTTTTTTGAGAACGACGCCTATCTGGTTTCCAGCGCGGTAGGCCATTTGGTGGAGATTCAGGCACCCGAGGAATATGACGTCAAACGCGGCAAATGGAGCTTTGCCCATTTGCCCGTGATTCCGCCGCGCTTTGATTTGAAGCCGGTGGACAAAACCAAAACCCGCCTGAACGCGGTGGTCAAGCTGGCCAAACGCAAAGATGTGAATGCATTGATCAATGCCTGTGACGCAGGCCGCGAAGGAGAGCTGATTTTTCGTCTGATTGAGCAATATGCCGGTGGCTCCAAGCCGCTGGGCAAGCCTGTCAGCCGTCTGTGGCTGCAAAGCATGACGCCCCAAGCCATACGCGATGGGTTTGACCACTTGCGCAGTGACGACCAGATGAAACCGCTGGCCGACGCCGCCCGCAGCCGCAGCGAGGCCGACTGGTTGGTAGGCATCAACGGCACGCGTGCCATGACGGCCTTCAATTCGCGCGATGGCGGGTTTTTTCTGACCACAGTGGGCCGCGTGCAAACCCCCACTTTGGCGGTGGTGGTGGAGCGCGAAGAAAAAATTCGCAAATTCATCAGCCGCGACTATTGGGAAGTGCACGCCACATTTGCGGCTACTGTGGGCAACTACGCCGGCAAATGGCTTAACCCGGCTTGGAAAAAATCGGCCCAGCCCCTGGGCCCAGACGGCCACCCCGATGCCGAATTGCGTGCCGACCGCCTCTGGAGCGCGGCCGAGGCTCAAGCCATTGCCCTGGCGGTGCAAGGCCAACCTGGCTCGGTGAGCGAAGAAAGCAAGCCCACTACCCAAGCCTCTCCCGCTTTGTTTGACCTGACCAGCTTGCAGCGCGAAGCCAACGGCAAGTTTGGTTATTCGGCCAAAACCACGCTGTCTTTGGCGCAGAGCCTCTACGAAAAGCACAAAGCCCTGACCTACCCTCGAACCGACTCGCGCCATTTGCCCGAGGACTACGTGCCGGTGGTCAAGCAAACCTTTGAAATGCTGGCCGATTCGGGCATGAACCACTTGGCGCCACACGCCCTAACCGCGCTAAACCAAGGCTACATCAAGCCCAGCAAGCGTATTTTTGACAACTCCAAGGTCAGCGACCACTTTGCCATCATCCCCACGCTGCAGGCCCCCAGCGGCTTGAGCGAAGCCGAACACAAGCTCTACACCTTGGTGGTGCGCCGCTTTATGTCGGTGTTTTTTCCGAGTGCGGAATACCAAGTCACCACCCGCATCACCACGGTGCAAACACCCGCGGCATCCCACGCCTTCAAAAGTGAGGGCAAGGTCCTGGTCAAGCCGGGATGGCTGGCCATTTACGGCAAGGATGCCGACGTTGAGGTGCCCGTGGGCGAAGACTCGGGAAAAACGCTTGTGGCGGTTCAGGCCGGAGAAACCGTGCTCAACCAAACTGTGGAGCCCAAGGCCCTTAAAACCCGCCCCCCAGCACGTTACTCCGAGGCTACCTTGCTGGGCGCCATGGAGGGTGCGGGCAAAGCCATTGAGGACGAGGAACTGCGCGAAGCCATGCAAGACAAGGGGCTGGGCACGCCTGCCACGCGCTCGAGCATCATTGAAGGCTTGTTGGCCGAAAAGTACATGCTGCGCGAAGGTCGCGAGCTGATTCCCACTGCTAAAGCTTTTCAGCTCATGACCTTGCTGCGCGGCTTGGGGGTCGAAGAGCTTTCTCGTCCCGAACTGACCGGCGAGTGGGAGCACAAGCTGGCCCTGATGGAGCGCGGGCAACTCTCGCGCGAGGCCTTCATGCTGGAAATTGCCGACATGACCGAGCGTATGGTGCGCAAAGCCAAAGAGTACGACCGCGACACCATTCCAGGAGACTACGCCACCTTGGGTAACCCATGCCCCAATTGCGGTGGCGTTGTGAAAGAAAACTACCGGCGCTATGCCTGCATTGGCAAAGACCACTTGGCTGAGGCCGGTTGCAGCTTTTCATTCACCAAAACACCGGCAGGGCGTGCTTTTGAGCTGCCTGAAGTGGAGGCCTTTTTGCACGACAAAAAAGTGGGGCCGCTGGAGGGTTTTCGCTCCAAGGCTGGCTGGCCCTTTACTGCCGAAATTGCCCTCAAGTTCAGCGAGGAAGAACGCAACTGGAAGCTGGAATTCGACTTTGGCGACCCCTTGGCCGACGCCGAGAGCGGCGAAATCATGGACTTTTCTGCAAGTACAAACTTGGGGCCATGTCCCAAATGCGCCTCGGCAGTGTTTGAGCTGGGCAAAAACTATGTGTGCCAAAAGTCTGTGCCCACGGCGAAACAAGCCACACCCAGTTGTGACTTTAAGAGCGGCAAGGTCATCTTGCAACAGACGGTAGAGCCCGAGCAAATAAGCAAATTGCTCACCACAGGTAAAACCGATTTGCTGGACAAATTTGTGTCCATGCGCACCCGTCGACCTTTTAAAGCGTTTCTGGTCTGGGACAAAGACGCAGGCAAAGTGAGCTTTGAGTTTGAGCCGTCCAAATACCCTGCACGCAAAGCTTCCGCTAAGTCAGCAGGAAAATCGGCCGGGACCGAGGCCTTGACCGCTGCCAGCAAGACCGTGGCTCAAGCCATTGGAAAGACTACGGCCAAGACCGCGGCCAAGAAAGCTGCCTCTAAAGCACCGCGCAAAACCAGCACGGCTGCGGGCAAGCAGCCCAGCGCGGCTTTGGCTGGGGTTATTGGAAGCGCGCCCGTAAGCAGGCCAGAGGCCATCAAAAAAATGTGGGAGTACATCAAGGCCAAAGGCCTACAAGACGCCGCCGATAAGCGCGCCATCAATGCCGATAGCGCCCTGCTGCAGGTATTTGGCAAGCCCCAAATCAATATGTTTGAGCTGGCGGGCTTGCTGGGCAAGCACTTGGCTTAAAGAGCTCCTGGAGAAGCTTTTTGAAGCTTAAGTGGTGGCGCCCGATGTGGCGTCTTGGCTTGAGCCTTGATGGGATTGTGAGGCCAACCCACCAGAGGTTTGACCAGCTGCTTGAGCCGGTGCTTTCATGCGCAAAGCATACTGGGCAGGCAAGCGGATGACGGTTTTAAACGCTGTACCGCCATGGGGCTCTGTACGGTCGGCCAGCAGCAGCTCAATTCGGCCACCTTCGGCCTGTATAAAGCCCTTGACAGCGTCCATACCCACGCCACGGCCAGACACAGAAGTGACCGCGGCGGCGGTGGAGAAGCCTGAGGCAAAAATCAATTGCGCCAGCTGTTGCGCGGGCAACTCGTTGGCAGTTTTGATCAGGCCTTTTTCCAGTGCCTTTTGGGCAATGGCGTCCAGGTTAAGGCCAGCACCGTCGTCACTCAAAATCAACTCCAGATGTTGCTCGTCCAATGAGGCGGCCAGCTCTATGCGGCCCGCGGCCGACTTGTTGCGCTCGGTGCGAAGTGCGGTGCTTTCAATTCCATGGTCCAGGGCGTTGCGGTAGAGGTGCATGAACACATTGCGCAGGGTGTCGCACAGGTGGTTGTGCACGCGAATGTCCTGGTCGTACACCACGCACACGGGGGCTTCTTTACCCAACTCTTTGGCCAATGAGGGCAAAGACTCAATCACGCTATTGACCACTTCGTTCACGGGCTCGGTGCCAATCATGGCCAGCGTGGCGCAGGCGTTGTCAATGGCTTGAGCCATGGCCTTCGGGTCTTGACCGTGGTTGGCTTTCAAGAACGACAGGGCGCGGTTGATTTCTTCGCGGTTGATCGACATGTTGGCATCGATCGGGCCTTTGCGGCCGGCCGATTTGCGACCCAGCTTGTTCTCGCTGATTTGGGCGTAGCTGTTGACGGCTTCGCACACCAAGTCCAGCTCATGATTGAGGCGCTCGTTGGGCCAGGCCATGTCAGGCGCTTGGCGCAGGTCGTCATAAGTTTGTTCACACTCATGCACCACATTGGTCAGGCCCATCAAGCCGTAAGTGCGGGCATTGCCCTTGATGGTGTGCATGTTGCGAAACAGCAGGCCAATGATTTCGGCGCGCAACGGGGCTGCCGGCTCTTGTCCGCATTTTTCCAGCAACTGCTGGTTTTCTTCTACAAAATTCAGGGCGCTGATGATGAACTGGCTGAACTTGTCGGCCGGTACGGCCAAAATTTCGCCAATTTGCGCCAGCTCGCGTTTTTGCGCTTCAGCGGCTTTGGCCAGAGCACGCATTTCGGTCACGTCACGCACGCACAGCATCAGGCGCTGACAGATGTTGTGCTCGTCCGTGATGGGCGACCACGACAGCTCCAAAATTTTCACACGGCCGTCGGACATGGTTTTGTCGATTTCGCGGGGCAAGAGGTGCTCGTTGAATTCAAAGTTCATAAGGTCTTCGCCAATGCAAGCAGCCACGGTGGCGTCGAGCTGGCTCATCAGGTCTGAGCCCAGGGTCGTGTTGGAAAACACCACTTCAGTCAGCTCACGGCCGGCAATCTGGTCGGTTTCGAGCAGGGTTTCCAAGTAATCGGAGTACTCGTGGTGGATGCGCGCACCCCTTACCAGCGTCAAGATGCCCTGGGGAATGTTCGCCAACATGGCGTGGATGTCGGCGGTTTTTTGGCGCACCAGCTCAGAAGACTCTTCAATTTTTTCAACCATCACGTTAAAAGCCATGATGGATTTGCCAATTTCATCCTGGCGCTTGACTTCCAGACGTTGGGAAAAGTCTTGGCTGACCGCAATTTCGGTCATTTTTTGTTCCATGTCGCCAATGGGGTGAATGATCTGGCGGTACAGCACCAAACCGGCACCGGACAACAGCGCCACGGCCAGAACGGTGATGAACGTCAAAGTCAGCGTGGTGGTGCTGAGGTTGTTGTTAACGGTATTGATGGCTTGGTCTTTGGAACGTGTTTTTTCAATTTGCAAGGTGTCAATGTTGCCGCCCAGCTCCCTCAAGTACTGGTCCACGGTGGCCGACAGGGTGGCCTCTGCCATTTCGCGTTGGCCCGCGCGTGCAAAATTGGCGGTGTCGTCCACGGCCGAGAAGTAATTGGTCAGCGCCTCTTGAGCAAAGGACACCAAGCCCTTTTGTGCGTCCGAGTCGGCCATGGACATTTGCTTTTCCAAGGCTTGTTGCAGATCCCCCTTGCGGGTGGACAAGGTGTTGTAGGCGTTCGTGACATCGGTCTTCTCTTTGGCTTGCACCATGTTCATCACGGCAATTTGCACGTCTTTGAGCTGGCTCATCAGCTCCATGGATTTGATGGCGCTGGGCACCACGCCCTCGGTCACGGTTTTCACTTCAGTGGCCGAGCCCTGGCTTTGAAACACCGCCACGCCGCCCACGACAGCCAAGCTGGCAAACGCCAAGACGATGAGAGAAATGATGCGTTGACGAATGTTCATGTTCGCCAGAATTGACAGAAGTTTTCGAATGCTCATCAGTTACCTTTGTTTAACCCTAGTGCCTGGACCAGCACGCGCCCCGAAAAGGGGCGTGGCATCTCCACAGAAGTAGCATTTAACACAAGTATTGTGAAAATTGATAAATCTGCAAACTCCGGCGGGTCAAATCCGTCGGGTTCAAATGAAGCTTCAGTGCTAACTTTGGTTTAGGGCTTGGTCAGGGGCTTGCACGCCGTCGATGTACCACCAGCGGCCATCCTCATGGACGAATCGGCTCACCTCGTGCAGGGTTTGAGCACGACCGTTGACCTTGCACTTGGCCACAAACTCCACCACACCGGCATCGGCCGTTTGTCGGGCTTGGCGCACTTCCAAGCCCAGCCACTTGATGGGGTACGTGTCAAGCTCGCCGGGCGCGGTAGAGGGGTGCCAAGTTTCTAAAAGATAGGGGTGCAGGCCCAAGGCGTAAGCGCTGTAACGCGATCGCATTAAAGCCTCTGCGGTGGGCGCAGGGCCTGCTTGGGCTGTGTGCCAAGGCTGGCAACAATCGGAATAGGATAGCCCCGACTCGCAGGGGCAAACTTGGGGGGTTTTAGGCAACGACCCGCACCATCTCCAAGCACTTGTTGGAGTAGCCCCATTCGTTGTCGTACCAGCTCACCAGCTTGACGAAGGTGCCATCCAGGGCGATAGACGCCTCGGCGTCGTAGATGGAGGTACGGCTGTCGCCGCGGAAGTCGGTGGCGACCACCTTGTCTTCGGTGTAGCCCAGCACGCCCTTCAGGGCGCCTTCGGACTGGGCCTTGATTTCGGCATTGATCTCGGTGATGGTGGCTGCGGTGTTGAGTTCCACCGTCAAGTCAACCACTGACACATCGCTGGTGGGCACGCGGAACGCCATGCCGGTGAGCTTTTTGTTGAGCTCCGGAATCACCACGCCCACCGCCTTGGCTGCGCCGGTGCTGGAGGGGATGATGTTTTCCAGAATGCCCCTGCCGCCGCGCCAATCTTTGTTGGAGGGTCCGTCCACGGTTTTTTGGGTGGCGGTGGCCGCGTGCACGGTGGTCATCAGGCCGCGCTTGATGCCGAATTTGTCGTTGATGACCTTGGCCAGCGGGGCCAGGCAGTTGGTGGTGCAGCTGGCGTTGCTGATGATGGCCTGGCCGGCGTAGGTTTTGTGGTTCACCCCAAACACGAACATGGGGGTGTCGTCCTTGGAAGGGGCCGACATGATGACCTTTTGGGCGCCAGAGGCCAGATGCTTGCTGGCGCTGTCTTTGTCTAAAAACAAACCGGTGGCTTCGAGCACCACATGAGCGCCCACGTCGGCCCACTTGAGATTGGCAGGGTCGCGCTCTTGGGTGAGGCGGATTTTTTTGCCGTTGACGACCAGCGCGCCGTTATCAACGGACACGTCGCCTTTAAAGCACCCGTGCACGCTATCGTGCTTCAACATGTAGGCCAAGTAGTCGGGCTCGAGCAGGTCGTTGATCGCCACGATTTGAATGTCTGAAAAATTTTCCACGGCGGCTCGAAACACCATGCGCCCAATGCGACCAAAACCATTGATACCGACTTGAATTGCCATTCGTTCTTCTCCTGTTTAAAAACTTCTGTTGCCTATTTAAAGTTCAAGACTTGGTTTATTGGCGGCCTTGCAGGACCACGCGCACGGTGTCGGCCACGTTCTCCGGCGTGAAGCCGAAGTGCTTGAACAGCACACCAGCAGGGGCGGATTCGCCATAAGTGTCTATGCCCACCACAGCGGCACACCCGTACTTCCACCAGCAGTCGGTCACCCCCATTTCCACCGCAACGCGGGGCAGCCCTTCGGGAAGCACTTGTTTTTTATAGGCCACGGTTTGTTGGTCAAAGGTGGTGGTGCTGGGCATGGAGACCACGCGCACCGGAATCTTGTGTTCTGCCAGCAGCTTTTGGGCGGCCAGCGCCAACTGCACTTCCGAGCCAGTGGCGATGAGGACCGCCCGCGCCTTCTTCTTAAGCCCCACGTCTGCGGGTTCAGAGAGCACGTAAGCGCCTTTGCTGATGGCATCCAGCCCCGAGGCGTCTGGCGCCAGAGCCGAGGCACACTTGGGAGAGTAGGGCAGGTTCTGGCGGCTGAGCAGCAAGGCGGTGGGCTTGTGCTGGTTGCGCAGGGCCACGGCCCAGGCCACCACGGTCTCCGCCGTGTCGGCAGGGCGCCATACATCGAGGTTGGGAATCAGGCGCAGGCTGGCGGCGTGCTCCACCGATTGGTGGGTCGGGCCGTCTTCGCCCAAACCGATCGAGTCGTGGGTGAACACATGGACTATGCGCTGCTTCATCAAGGCCGCCATGCGGATGGCGTTGCGGCTGTAGTCGCTGAAGGTCAGGAAGGTGCCGCCGTAGGGAATGTAGCCACCGTGCAGGGCCACACCGTTCATGATGGCGGCCATTCCGAACTCGCGTACGCCGTAGTTGATGTGGCGGCCGATGCGGTCGTCGGGGCTGCTCAGGCCTTCGGTCAGGGGGTACTTGACCACCTCGCCCTGCGCGTTCACGCGAAAGCTCGGGGTGGACGGGGTGTTGGTGAGGTTGGATCCGGTGAGGTCCGCGCTGCCCCCCAGCAACTCGGGCAGGGCAGCGGTCAGCGCAGTCAGCGCCATCTGGCTGGCCTTGCGGCTGGCCACGGTTTCTGCCTTCTGGTGGGCCGCCAACACCGCATCGACCACGGTCTGGTCGAAGTGCTTGGGCAAGGCGCCGGCCATGCGGCGCAAAAACTCAGCAGCCAAGGCGGGGTGGGCGGCCTGGTAGGACGCGAACAAGGTGTTCCATTCGGCCTCAGCCTGTGTGCCTTGGGCCACTGCGCTCCAGGCCTCGTACACCGAATCGGGAATTACAAAGGGCGGGTAGTTCCAGTCCAGCGCCTCTCGGGTGAGCACAATTTCTTCCGCGCCCAGCGGCTCGCCGTGCGCCTTGGCCGTACCGGAACGATTGGGGCTGCCCTGGCCGATACGGGTTCTGCAAATGATGAGGGTGGGCTTGGCGGCGGCATCGCCCTCTTGCGCTTTTTCCTGCCCTTTGGCGCGGGCAATGGCATCGCTCACCGCCGCGATGTCGTGGCCATTGACAGGGCCCAACACATTCCACCCGCTGGCCACAAAACGCAAGGCGGTGTTGTCAGCAAACCATGGGGCGACCTTGCCGTCAATGGAAATGCCGTTGTCGTCGTACAGCGCCACCAGCTTGCCCAGCTTCCAAGCGCCAGCCAATGAAATTGCCTCCTGGCTGATGCCCTCCATCAGGCAGCCGTCGCCCAAAAACACATAAGTGTGATGATCCACCAGCGCATGCCCGTCGCGGTTGAACTCGGCGGCCAGCAGTTTTTCGGCCAACGCAAAACCCACTGCGTTGGTCAGGCCCTGACCCAACGGGCCGGTGGTGGTCTCTACACCGGGGGTCAGGCCCGCTTCGGGGTGACCAGCGGTTTTGCTGTGCAACTGACGGAAGTTTTTCAGCTCGGTCATCGGCAGGTCATACCCTGTGAGGTGCAGGAGTGCGTAGAGCAGCATTGAGCTGTGGCCATTGGAGAGCACAAAACGGTCCCGGTTGGCCCAATAGGGGTTGGCCGGGTTGTGGCGCAGGTGCTGGCCCCACAAGGCCACCGCCATCTCGGCCATGCCCATGGGGGCGCCGGGGTGGCCAGAATTGGCCTGCTGCACGGCGTCCATGGCCAATGCGCGGATGGCATTGGCCATGTCTAGTGTGGGGTGGGGGTGAGTCATGCGTCCGCTCCGAAGCTGGTTTGGGAATTGTGGTGGGCGGATTTTAGCGGTCGCCTTTAAGTGAGTAGGGTAGGGGTCGGTCGGTCCTTAGAGCGTCTAAAGTGTGGGGTGTGCCCCTTTCAATACCTTCAATTACTTTTGACATTTCTGCCATGGTGCTGGCCGCTGGCCGAGGTGAGCGCATGCGCCCTTTGACCGACCGCACACCCAAGCCGCTGCTACAAGTGCAAGGGCGCGCGCTGATCGACTGGCACCTGGAAGCCCTGCGCGCGGCAGGGCACGAACGGGTGCTGGTGAACACCGCCTGGCTTGGCGAGCAATTTAATACGCATTTTGGCAAGGGTGTAGAAAACACCATGCCCGATGTCACCCTTTCGGAGGAGGGGGCGGACTTCGGAGGCGCGCTGGAAACCTTAGGCGGTGTCGCACGCGCCCTACCCCATTTGGCTGAGGTGTTTTGGCTGGTCGCCGCTGATGTTTTCGCACCCGGATTTGGGTTTTCGCCAGAGGCACCAGCGAAGTTCAAAACCAGCGGGCGTTTGGCCCACCTGTGGTTGGTGCCCAACCCCGAGCACAACCCACAGGGTGACTTTGGTTTGAGCCCTGAGGGTTTGGCCATCAACTTCAACAACCCATCCAACATAGACACGCTCCCCCCAAACCGCCTCACCTACACTTTCAGCACCATCGGTCTTTACCGGCGCGAGCTGTTTGAGCCACCTTGGTGCGACATTCCTGCAGGCAACCCGCTGGGCGTGAAAGCACCGCTGGCACCCCTGTTGCGACGGGCCATGGATGTCCAGCGCGTGAGCGCCGAGCTGTACCAAGGCCCTTGGACAGATGTGGGCACGCCCGCGCGATATCAGCTGTTAAATGGCCAAATCCCCACAATTTCACCTGCTTGACTTGGACACTGCACCGAAGCGCACCCCCTTATGAATTCCATGATTTACGCAAACCGACGGAGCCGTTTGGCCGCTCAACTGGGCGAGCACGGCGTGGCCATCATCCCCACGGCCACTGAAAAGTCCCGCAACCGAGACAACGACTATTTGTTTCGATTTGACAGTTACTTTTATTACCTGACCGGCTTTACCGAACCTAATGGTTGGTTGGTGTTGCGCGGCGATGGCCACAGCACCTTGTTTTGCAACCCTAAAGATGTGGAGCGCGAGATTTGGGACGGCATTCGCCTGGGGCCCTATGCCGCGCCTGAAGCCCTTGGTGTTCAGGCCGCCTACCCCGTCACGGAGCTGGACACCAAGCTGCCCGAGCTGCTGGAAAACCAAGCCACCGTGTGGTACCCCTTTGCCGTGCACCCGGGCCTTGAAACCCGTGTGGACGAATGGCTGCAGGCCGTGCGCCGCAAAGTGCGACAGGGAGCGAGTTGCCCTGACACCCAGCGTGATGTTTGTGTATTGCTGGACGACATGCGCATCATCAAAGACACCCACGAGCAAGACCTGATGCGGCGTGCAGCGCACATCAGCGCGGGCGCCCACATTCGGGCCATGCAGGTGTGTGCCCAGCGCTTGCGTGCTGGGCAATCGGTGCGCGAATACCACCTGGATGCCGAACTGCTGCACGAGTTTCGCCAACATGGCTCGCAATACCCGGCCTACGGCTCCATCGTGGCCGCCGGTGCCAACGCCTGTGTGCTGCACTACCGCGCCGACAACGTCGCCATTGAGGCGGGTGAGCTGGTGTTGATTGATGCGGGCTGTGAACTTGACGGCTACGCCAGCGACATCACCCGAACATTTCCGGCCAATGGCAAGTTTTCAGGCCCTCAGCGGGCGCTTTATGACGTGGTGCTGAGGGCTCAAGAAGCCGCTGTGGCAGTCACCCGATCAGGCGCGCGCTTTGCGGATGGTCATGAGGCGGCGGTGCGGGAGCTGTCCCAAGGCCTTTTGGATTTGGGGCTGCTCAGCCCCGATAAAGCGGGCACTTTGGAAGATGTGATCGAGCGGCGTTTGTACAGCCGGTTTTACATGCACCGCACTGGACACTGGTTGGGCATGGACGTGCACGATTGCGGAAGCTACGTGGAACCCAGCGAACAGCACCAAGTGAGTGAGCGGATCGACTCCGTGACAGGTGCCACGCAAAAGGTCCGTCCCAGCCGCATATTGCAGCCCGGCATGGTGCTGACCATTGAGCCCGGCCTGTATGTTCGCCCTGCGCCCGATGTGCCCGAGGCCTTCTGGAATTTAGGTATCCGCATCGAAGACGATGCCTTGGTCACGTCCAATGGCTGCGAGCTCATCACCCGTGGTGTGCCGGTAGCCCCCGGTGAGATTGAACGCTTGATGGCGGAGTAGTTTTGTCCGCCCCCTACAATTCCATGCACTCTGATCACAACGTCAACCACATGATGCCCATTTCATGGGGTCTTGTGGCAAGACCCTTAGGAGCCTTTTCATGACCTCCCCCAAGCCTCAAGACAAACGTGAAGAGCTGCGCCGCTCTGCTTTGGAATACCACGAGTTTCCAACCCCCGGCAAGATTTCCATTGCCGCCACCAAGCAACTGCTGAATCAGCACGATTTGTCTTTGGCTTACTCACCCGGCGTGGCCGCCCCTTGCGAAGAAATTGCCAAAGACCCCGCAGCAGCCTTCAAATACACCGCCCGTGGCAATTTGGTGGCCGTCATCACCAATGGCACGGCGGTGCTGGGCTTGGGTGACATTGGCCCCTTGGCCGCCAAGCCGGTCATGGAAGGCAAAGGCGTTCTGTTTAAAAAGTTTGCCGGCATTGACGTGTTTGACATTGAGGTCAATGAAAAGCACGACCTGGACAGGCTGGTCGACATCATTGCGGCGTTAGAGCCCACATTTGGCGGCATCAACCTAGAAGACATCAAGGCGCCCGATTGCTTTTATGTCGAGCGCAAATTGCGCGAGCGCATGAAAATTCCAGTGTTTCATGACGACCAGCATGGCACGGCGATTGTGGTGGCGGCGGGCTTGATCAATGGCATGAAGGTGGTGGGCAAAGACCTTAAAAACGTCAAGCTCGTTACCTCAGGAGCCGGAGCAGCAGCGTTGGCCTGCTTGGGCTTGCTTTTAAAAATGGGCTTGCCCAAAAACAATATTTGGGTCACCGACCTGGCCGGTGTGGTGTACGAAGGCCGAACCGAGTTGATGGACGACGACAAGCGCCAGTTTGCGCAAGCCACCCCAGCCCGCACGTTGGCCGAGGTGATGGTGGGCGCTGACATCTTTTTGGGTCTTTCCGCTGGTGGTGTGGTCAAGCCCGACATGGTCAAAAGCATGGCGGCCAACCCCATTATTTTTGCCTTAGCCAACCCCAACCCTGAAATTTCGCCCGAAGAGGTGCAAACCATCCGCAACGACGCCATCATGGCCACGGGTCGCACCGACTACCCCAATCAAATCAACAACGTGCTGTGCTTTCCCTACATTTTCAGGGGTGCGTTGGACTGCGGTGCCACCACCATCACCGACGCCATGGAAATTGCGGCGGTGTATGCCATGGCCGAACTGGCACAAGCCGAACAAAGCGAAGTCGTTGCCGCCGCCTACGCGGGTCAACAGTTGTCTTTTGGGCCCGAGTATTTGATTCCCAAGCCGTTTGATCCGCGCTTGATGATCAAAATTGCACCCGCCGTGGCCAAAGCCGCCATGGAAAGCGGCGTGGCACAGCGTCCCATTGACGACCTAAACGCTTACCGCGAACGCCTTCAGACATTTGTGTACGCCTCGGGCACCTTAATGAAGCCCATCTTTACAGCGGCAAAACACGCTGCCAAAAAGCGCGTGGCCTACTCCGAGGGCGAAGAAGAACGTGTGCTGCGGGCCGCCCAAATTGTGGTGGACGAGGGGCTGGCTCGCCCCACCCTGATTGGCCGACCGCTCATCATTGCCCAGCGCATTGAAAAGTTTGGCCTGCGCCTCAAAGAGGGCGATGACTACGACGTGGTCAACGTCGAGCTGGATGACCGCTACCGCGATTTTTGGACCACCTACCACCAGATGACCGCGCGCAAAGGCGTGACCGAGGCCATCGCCAAGATTGAAATGCGCCGTCGCCTGTCTTTGATCGGCACCATGTTGCTGCATAAAGGCTATGTGGACGGCTTGATTTGCGGCACCTGGGGCACCAATTCCATGCATTTGCCATATGTGGACCAGGTGATTGGCAAACGCGAAGGCGTCAACACTTTCGCCTGCATGAACGCGCTGCTGTTGCCCGACCGTCAGTTGTTTGTCGTGGACACCCACGTCAATTACGACCCCACCGCCGAAGAGTTGACCGACATCACCATCATGGCCGCCCAGGAAATCAGGCGCTTCGGCCTGCAACCCAAGGCCGCTTTGCTTAGCCACTCCAACTTTGGCAGCAGCGAACACCCCAGCGCCGTCAAAATGCGCCACACACTCCAGTTGCTGCGCGAGCGCGCCCCTTGGCTCGAAGTCGACGGCGAGATGCACGGCGACATTGCGCTGGACGAAGCCGCCCGAACTAAAGTGTTGGGGGACAGCACACTAGCAGGTTCTGCCAACCTATTGGTCATGCCCAATATTGACGCTGCCAACATTGCCTACAACCTGCTCAAAACGACGGCGGGCGGCAACATTGCCGTGGGACCGATGTTGCTGGGTGCAGCCAAGCCAGTACATATTCTGACGGCCAGCACCACGGTGCGCCGCATCGTCAATATGACGGCTTTGACCGTTGCGGACGCCAATGCTACTCGCATTTAACCCTGAATCTTGCATTTCTGAGTCAAATCAGCGACACTAGTTCCCTTTCGTTTTTGGGACACCAAGAGAGCGGGGTGTCGGTGTAGTTTATGTGGGTAGGCAAGGTTCAGCGCAAAACCAGCATCAAGTTAGTGCTAACTGGCTTGTTGTGGTTGACGGTACAAAGTGGATTGGGGTTGGGGTTTCATGTCGCCAATGCGCGTGAGCAAGCAACCACATCTCTACCCTCCATCGCATGGGCTGAATTACCCGAACAGGGGCGCGTGACCTACCTTTTGGTGCTCAAAGGCGGGCCCTTTCCTTATGAAAAGGATGGGGTGACCTTTGGTAACAGGGAGCGTTTGTTGCCACAAGCTCAGCGAGGGTACTACCGTGAATACACAGTGCCCACTCCGGGTGCACCCAACCGAGGGGTGCGCAGACTGGTTTGTGGAGGAGAGGCGCCACAGCCCAAAGTGTGTTATTACACCGCGGACCATTACGCGAGCTTTCGCCAAGTGGTGCCTGGAAACTGATTTTTTAGTTGACCTTGTTTTTGAAAGTGATGCGGGGATGGAAACACCACTTCGTACGGTAAGAACCAATATCGTGCAGTCAATCCGGGCCTACCGAGTGTCCGATTTACAAGATGCCGCCAAGCATTTGGGGCATCACTTCTTGTATGCCCAGCTGGGTCAGGCCACCTCCAAACAAGACGTGCTGGACCTGATTGCGCAACAATTCATGCTCCCGCCCACCGTGGGCAAGAACTTTGATGCCTTGTTTGACGCCATCACCGACCCGCTGCATAAGTCTGGCCCTCAGCCCGGTTTTGTGGTGGTGTTGGAGCACATACCCACCAATGCCAAGTTTGACAAAGAGGTGCGCGAGCAGTTGCTTGACATCTTTAGGGACGCTGCTGACTACTGGGGGGACCGAAAAATACCCTTCAGATGCTTCTATTCTTTTCCGTAGCCCGCTCTGCACCCATTGGCCAAGCAGACCGGGCTTCAGAGGCCCCCACCGAATCCCCCAATTCAGGCGCTGTCGCCAAACTGCCGGGTATTGCCATGGCTGCAGCGCAGTTGGATGAATCGGGAGAAAAAATGCCCACCGACAAGCTGTTGGATGTGTCGCCCATGGCCCTTCGCATGAGCAGCCCGTTCAATGCAGGTTATTGGTTGAACGCGGCATAAATTCTTCTGGCTGAGCGATCCTGCTGGTTGATCGCACAACGCTTGATTTTGCAATCCTCAGCCGACTGAGCCCTGCGTCAGTGCCTGAGCAAGTGCAATATATTCAGACACAGGCACTTCTTCAGCCCGCCTTTGCAAGTCAAATGAAGGGCTTTGGGTCCGCATCTCCAGCCACACACCCAAACTGTGACGCAGCAGTTTGCGGCGTTGGCTAAATGCCACCTGTACCAAGTCGTGCAGCACCTCGAAATGCAGCTTCGGGGGTTCAGCGAATGGCACCATGCGCACCACCGCGCTGTCCACGCGAGGGGCAGGCTCAAAACTCTCGGGCGGCACGGCCAACACCCGCTCCATCCGGTAGCGCCATTGAAGCATGACGCTGAGCCGCCCGTAATCGGAAGTTGCGGGTGAGGCCACCATGCGATCCACCACCTCTTTTTGCAGCATAAAGTGCTGGTCCAGCACACAGCCCACGTGCTGGAGCAAATGGAACAGGATGGGGGTGGAGATGTTGTAGGGCAAGTTGCCCACGATGCGCAGCTTTTCAGGCGAGTGGATTTGCGCTGACAGTTGGGTGAAGTCCACACTGAGCACATCGGCCTCGATCACCTGCAGCTGTGTATGGGTCTTGAGCTTCAGGGCCAAGTCACGGTCCAGCTCAATCACGTTTAAGTGCCCCAACCGCTCTACCAACGGCTGGGTCAAAGCCCTGAGGCCCGGGCCTATTTCCACCATGGCTTGACCGGGTCTGGGGTCTATGGCGCGAACGATTTGGTCAATCAGCCCTTGGTCGGTCAAAAAGTTCTGACCAAACCGTTTACGGGCCACATGCCCGCCTGAGGCCCGAGGGTGGGAAGGCCTCAAAGCGGTGGCTCTCGCAGCTCCACGTAGGCACGGTCGCGCACGTCTTTAGCCCAAGTCACAAAGCTTTCATCAAGCTTTTTTTCGCGCAACAAGTTGCGCACCATTTCTCGTTGCTCACGCGGCTCCAATTGGTTTTGCCGCCGCTCCATCAGCTGGATCAGGTGCACCCCAAAACGAGAGATCAGCGGATCGCTGATTTGACCAGGCGACAAGCTGCTGAGCACGGTTTCAAACTCAGGCACAAATTGGCCGGGGTTGGCCCAGCCCAAGTCGCCTCCTTGAGCAGCACTGCCGTCTTGGGAGTTTTCACGTGCCAAAGAGGCAAAGCTGGCCTGGCCGGCTTCAATGCGGCGTCGATAGTCAAGTAACAAGTCGCGTGCTGCGGCCTCGCTTAAGGTTGCGCTGGGCACCAACAAAATGTGGCGTGCGCGCTGCTGGGTCACCGACATGGGTGGCAAGCCAGAGCTGCGCTTGTCTAGGACCTTGAGCACATGAAACCCCGCGCCGGAGCGCAAAACAGACGACACCTCGCCAGCCTTCAAGCCTTTGATGGCCTCCCAAAACAAGGTGGGGTAACGGTCTCCCGAGCGCATGCCCATTTGTCCGCCATTGGCGCGGTCAGGCGCGTCGGAGGCTTCGCGGGCCAGTTGCGCAAAGTCTTGCCCCGCCTTGGCGCGGGCCAGCACTTGTTGAGCGCGTTTTTGAAGCGCCTCGACAGCCTCGGCGGAGGCGCCCTCTGGCACGGCCACCAAGACCTGCGCCAAGTTCAACTGCACCGCGGCTGGGTCGTTGGCTTGGGACTGTTGATCTTGCAGGTATTGGTCCACCTCTAGATCGCTCACGCGCACTCTGGGCTCTACCTCGCGCTCGCGCAATCGCGTGAGCAGGATTTGCTGGCGCAGCTGCTCTCGGAAGCTTTTCACCTCCAGGCCATCCATCACCACGCGGCGGCGCAACTCTGCCACGCTGAGTTGGTTTTGCCGCGCGACCGATTGCTCCGCCTGATCCACCGAGGGGTCGTCCACCTTCAGGCCGGTATCGCGTGCCAGCTGCAACTGGGCGCGCTCGTTGATGAGCTTGTCCAACACAGCCTTGGCCAGCTCTGCGGGGCTGGGAATGGCTTGGCGCTGTTGCATCAGCATTTGTTGCACGCGCTGCATTTCACGCACCACCTCTTGGTTGGTGATGGGCTCGGAATTGACCACCGCCACAATGAAGTCGGCTTGGCGGGTTTCCAACTGCTCAAGGGCCGGTGGCAAGGCGCCAATGGCGGGGCCCCGCTGGCCCAAGCGCAAGCCCTGCGCCTGCAGGCCCGACATCAGACCCATAGCGAACGCAAGCACCCAAATGGGTTTGGCAGTTGAAAAATTGAGGGTCATGAAGGTCGGGTGGCTAAAGTGTCAATCGTAACGGCTGTAGCGGCTGGGCGGATTGAGCTGGTCGTTCAGCATTTGGTAGCGCGGAATGGTTTGCTTCAGGCGAGTAAGAGGGTCAATGCCCACCCTTGAAAAGCCCACAAATTCAAGCTGAAACATGAGGCGCTCGTTGAATTGCCGCACCGTACTGGTGTTGATGAGGCCGGTGCTCAAACGTTCCAGCACCACCCGGCCTATCCAGCATCCGGCGTCGTATTCAAAGCCGACCAAGGAGTCGACCGTACGGCTTTCGATCAGGCTGTAGTTCAGGCGACCCACCGAGTACCAGCGGCCAGGGGTTGAGATGGCAGAGGAGGCGCTACTGTTTTGAAGCGGCCACTGCCAGCCAATATCTGCAAGCTCGCTGGCCTCGCGCTGAAACCTGTAGGCCAAATTCAACACACGGTAGTTGCCGGGGTGGTAGCGTGCGCCCACAGTAGAACGCACCGACTTTTGATCGGTGGGGTTGTACTGCACCGTGGAGTCCAGCAGCCAGCGCTGGTCCCAGTTGACGCCAGCGCCTAACAAAATATCGCTCCACCCCTCTTTGGCGTAAGTGCCGCCAGGCAGGGTGACTTGCTGATTTGCGAACCGCAGGCGCTGTGCCAATGCAAATTTGGCGGTTTCTGCACCGGTAATGGGGTTTAACAAACGCGTGGTGACACCGGCGGTCAGCAGGTTGTTGTCGGCAATACGGTCTTGTCCGGCAAATGCGTTGTCGCTGAAGATGCTGGCAAAGTTGAAATCATTGGCGCCGGAGTCGTAGTTGGGCAAGTAGCCTT
>Ga0214917_10002172_pt1 | contig 24360 bp, 20 predicted proteins | sample LL_1208_BB_MetaG_FD_177983 | JGI IMG/M metagenome (GOLD analysis project Ga0214917, IMG submission 177983) | Freshwater microbial communities from Lake Lanier, Atlanta, Georgia, United States - LL_1208_BB | ecosystem: Environmental > Aquatic > Freshwater > Lake | place: USA: Georgia | collected...
CAATTGCCAATATCGCATCCCGCAGAAGCTTTATCTCTTCTATGGTCATTGCCGATCGCAATTTTGCTCGAGCCGAAGAAGCAGTCACCCGCGTTAAAGATGCCCGTTTTTCAGCCGCTGAAGTTAATGCTGCCGAGCTAGAAGATATTCGTGCGCTAATTCGCAAAGCCAAGCCCGATGTGGTGATCAATGCAGTTGATCCACGTTTCGTAATGCCGATTTTCTTAGCCTGTGAAATTGAGAATACTAATTACATTGACATGGCTATGTCTTTATCGCGCCCACATCCGCATTACCCAAATACTGAAACTGGTGTGAAGTTAGGTGATGAGCAATTCGCACGTGACTGGAACTGGGGCGAGCGCGGAATTTACGCACTTGTCGGCATGGGTATTGAACCTGGCATGAGCGATGTTTTTGCGAAGTACGCATCTGATTATTTATTTAGTCGCCTAGATTCCGTAACTGTTTTTGATGGTTCGAATTTAACGGTTGAAGGTTTTGATTTTGCACCATCGTTTTCTATTTGGACAACGATTGAAGAATGTTTGAATCCGCCACTAATGTGGGAAGACGGCCGTGGTTGGTTTACGACTGAACCATTTAGTGATCTCGAAGTTTTTGATTTCCCAGAAGGCATTGGGCCAGTTGAATGTGTAAACGTTGAGCACGAAGAAGTTGTACTGATCCCCCAGAAAGTTGATGCTAAGAAAGTCGCCTTCAAATACGGCCTCGGTGCACAGTTCATTACAACGCTAAAAACAATTCACATGCTCGGAATGGATCGCAAAGATACGGTTGATGTGCAAGGCGTTGCAGTTTCACCACGTGATCTACTGGCAGCTGCTTTGCCAGATCCAGCAACCTTGGGTTCACGCATGAAAGGTAAAACTTGTGCCGGAACTTTGGTTAAAGGTTTAGATAAAGAAGGTAAGCCGCGCGCTGTATATATGTACAACGTAGTTGATAACGCATGGTCAATGGCTAATTACGGGGACCAAGCAGTCGTTTGGCAGACCGCAATTAACCCAGTTATTGCGATGGAGCTAATCCATAAAGGTATTTGGCAGCCAGATGGCGTTAATGGCCCAGAGTGGTTTGATGCAAAACCATTCCTAGATTTGCTCGAGGAATATGACAGCAGTTGGCATATCCGCGAAGAATCAACCGATGGGATAGTTCCTGATGATGCTTCATCAATCGCTTAACCTTTAATGATTTAGGGAATTGGTGGAGATAATGAGCAACCAAGTTAATCAATCAAATAAAGGCAAGTGGGCGCTAGTCACTGGCGCTTCTGTTGGAATCGGAGAAAGCTTCTCGCGTTTACTTGCTGAACTTGGCTTCAATATTGTTCTGGTTTCTCGAGATCTGCCCCGGTTAAATGAACGCGCTGCTGCGTTAGAGACAAATTTCAAGGTAAAAACAAAAGTGATTCAAGCAGACTTAGCGACTGATTCTGGCTGTAAATTCATTGAGGACTTCATTGCAGATAATGAAGTCGAAGTATTGATTAATAATGCAGGATTTGGAATTAACAAATCTTTTTTGGTAAGTGATATGGCTGCCGAGCAGCAAATGTTTGATGTCTTGGTACGGACCCCAATGCGCCTTATGCACACAATCCTGCCTGGAATGAAAGAACGTAACTCAGGTACTTTGATTAATGTTTCTTCCGTTGCAGCCTGGATTGCTGGTGGTACTTATAGCGCGAGTAAATCTTACTTAACAGTGTTAACGGAATCTCTACACACTGAATTAGCTGGTACCAACGTAAAGGTTTCCGCACTAGCACCCGGATTCACCCGCACTGAATTTCACCAACGTGGTCGCATGAAAATGAATGGTCTGCCAAAATTTATGTGGCTTAATGCTGATGTACTTGTTGCAAAAGCTTGGTCAGATGCACAAAAAGGCGCTGCAGTTTCGGTTCCGGGCTGGCAATACATCATTTTGAGTTCTTTCTTGCGATTTGGGCCCAGACCCCTAATTCGCAAACTTGGAATGAACGTTCGTATCCGCCAGCGCAATAAATAAGTTCTCACATCAATTTCGCAGGTATTTCCCGCGTTACAGGCAGGTGCTTTTAAACTGTTTAGGTAAGATTGCCGCATAATCTATGGAGGTCAAAATGTTACGTAAGGTTTCTACTCTCTCTATTGCTGGGGCACTCATCGCTGGGGTTTTGGTTTCCACCCCTGCTTATGCAGCAGTTAGTAATGGTTCGACCTGTACCGTAGTTAATAAGACCACCAAAGTAAGCGGCTTTACCTACAGATGCGTAACCGCAGTTAAATCCACTGTGACACTTGATGGCACCAAAACAACAATATTCTTACCGGCACCAGCAAATACTAAAAATGCCAAGAGGTATTACTTGGCTACCGACTGCATTACCGAGACAGCGTCTTACACAAAGTCTGCAAAAGAACTCGTAACGCTTGAAACGAGTACTGCTGCAGCACTTATTGAAATTGATGCTCAGATCGCGGCGCAAAATACCGCTAGTGCAAGTGTTCAGACCCAGATTGATGCATTGACCAAAGAAAATGCTGACATTGCGATCAAAATTAAAGAACAAACTGATTTGATTCCGGTTGCTCAAAAGGAAGTTGCCGACTTAACTGTCAAGATCGCCGCTGTTACTAAGCAAATCGATGATTTCACAGTAATTTTAAACGACTCAAAAGCAAAGCTGGCAACGCTTAAGGCCGATAAAGTAAATGCTGCAAAAAATGCGGCAACTATTTCGAAGTTGGCGACTGCAATTAGTGGGCTTTCAACCTCGATTACCTCACTTAAGACTTCGAATTCAACTTCAAAAATTCAGATGCAATCGGTAAATGGTTCAATCAGTAAGTACAACTCATCAATTATGCAATTAAAGAGCACAGTCGCTAAGAACTTGGCATCGATTGAAAGTGCAAAGAAGATCAGCTCAAATATTGCAACTCTTAACAAGACTAAAGAGCTGACCACTGGTCAGTTAAAGCAGGCAAAAGATGCACTTACCCAAACTATGAATTCACGTAACCTACTTTGTAGCGCAGGTTTATAAGTAATTAATTAAAGGAATAGGGCTGGTCAGGTAACTCTGGCTAGCCCTATTCTTTTCTCTTTGCCAAAGTATTTAAGTAATTTAATGGCTGCCTTGAAATTATTTAGAGTCGGTAGCTTTATTCTGGTTTTGACTACATTTTTCTTTGGCTCAAAGAAAGACCAGCCTGATTTCCTTAGCGATCTACTGCTTTATAACGCTGTACCGCTCTCATTGTTGATTTTGAGCGCTTTTGCCTTGAAAAGTGAAGACTTGCGTACCCGCATTACTTTTGAATTAGCACTCCTTTTCTGGTTTGCCGGTTCAGTCTTGTCTTCATTAACTGCGGTCTATTTCCTCGGTCAAAATCTACAAGTTATCTCGGATTTCTTGTATCTACTTTTTTATCCTTTAATATTTATCGCAGTTCCACGCCTAATTCGCGCCAGCATTTCCAGCACAATTCTGGAAAATATTGATGCTGCGATTGTTGCCCTTGGTGTCAGCGCCCTTGCTTCGGCTCTACTTATGAAACCAGTTTTACCAAACTATAGTGGCGACCAGTTGGCAACTTTTTTTGCCATAATTTTTCCAGTCGCTGACATTGTGTTAATTGCACTGGTTATTTCACTTAATCCGTTCCACCAATTTATTTGGCGAAACTCTATTCTGACATTTGGAATTTTCGCATTTGCTGCTGCTGACTTTATTAATCTTTGGTTAAGCACAAATGGTAATTACAGTTTTGGTAGCTGGACTGATTCACTTTGGTTGGTTGCGCTACTACTAATCGTCGAATCACTTTGGCATAAACGTGATGATAGCGACTCTCGATTGCCAACCCACCCAATATTAATTGCGGTAGCTGTTTTGTTTAGTACGGTACTTTTATCTTTACTAGCTCTAAAACCTGGCTACTTACCTGGATTTATTGTTGGTCCAGCAATTGCAACATTGTTTCTAGCTTTTGTTCGTATGGTTATTGCGCTTAGACAAGCACAAGATATTGGTGCAGAACGTACTTTGGCTCGTACTGATGAATTAACCGGCTTACCAAATCGACGCAAATTCATGGCCGAACTAATTGAATTCTCGAATACCCAAGGCGCTCTCTTATTGCTAGACCTAAATGGGTTCAAGCCAATTAATGATCAATATGGCCATGAAGTTGGCGATCAGCTATTGCGGGCAGTTTCGCAAAGGTTCCGGCGCTCGCTACCTAGCCATTCCACGCTTGCACGCTTAGGCGGTGACGAGTTTGGGGCGCTTATTTCTGGTGATTTTGAGAGCACCATGGAGGCAGCTTTAGCTCTTCACGCCAGTGCTAGCTACCCGTTCACAATCGCCGGGGAAACAATCATGATTGGCGTCAGTGTTGGTTTTGTAACAAACGATGGAACTCGCGACATGATGCACCGCGCTGATCAAGCGATGTATAAAGCTAAGCGCGAGGATCTTGGGGTTTGTCAGCTTTAATTTCAGCAAGCCGTGCAAGGGACTCGATACGTTCAGCAGCATGGTCGACAACTCGCTCTACATAACCATTGCTATAGCCATCTAGATAGAGCCAAGGTTCGTGAATTTCGGCGGCTGATAAATGAGAAAGCTCTGGCACGTACTTTCGAATGTAATCACCTTCGGCATCAAAACGTTTACCTTGCTCAATCGGATTGAAAACTCGATAGTACGGCGAAGCATCAGTGCCACAACCCGCAGTCCATTGCCAGCCGTGTGAGTTTGAAGCAACATCGAAATCAATCAAATGTTGACTAAAGAATCGAGCACCATGCTGCCATTCCAAATGTAAATCTTTTACTAAGAAGGACGCCACTACCATGCGCGTGCGATTATGCATCCAGCCAGTTTGTACTAACTGTCGCATTGCTGCATCTACATACGGATAGCCAGTTTTTCCTTCGCACCATGCGTTAAATTTAGAATCGGGTTCGTCATAGCGCATCTCTTTAAAACGAGGTACGTAATAATCCCAAGTGGTATGTGGGTTGTGATGTAGTACGTCGGCATAAAACTCGCGCCATGCAATCTCTTTGCGGAAAACATCGTGTGCTTTGCTTTCGCCTAACTTAGCTAACAAAGTACGTGGGTGAATTTCGCCCCATCGTAAGTGTGCACTTAATCGGCTCGTTCCATCAATGCCAGCAAAATTACGATTCTCATCATATGAATCAAGATTCTTACTATGGAATTCCTGCCAACGTTCAAGGGCTACCTTCTCGCCAGCTGAAATTTCAAATTCAGAATTCCACTCTGGAAAATTCCGATCTCCAGCAAGTGGCTCAGCAGCCTTAATATTCAATGGTTTTGCAGCTGGTGCGCGCCAACCATGTGTGCACCAAGCGCGATAGAACGGGGTATAAACGCGATATGGGGTTTCATCGCTTTTGCGTACTCGCCCTGGTGCAACTGCATACGGGCTGCCAGTTTGCGTCAGTTCGATTCCACTGGCGATAACTTTGGCATCGCGGGCAACTCCGTATGGCGTGTAATCAGCACTTACGTGAACTGAATTGGCGCCATACCTGGACATGACATCCTTAAGAACTGAAATCGGTTCACCCGAGATAACTAATAGTTTCTCGCCAAGTGAACGGTCGAGTGATTGCAAACTAGCTGATAGATACGCCCTACGGTTTGATCCTGAGTTGCTTGCGATTTTTTCATCCATGATAAAAAGTGGCACGATTTCATCGGCTGCTTCAATTGCGGCCAAAAGGGCCGGATGATCAGAGATGCGCAAATCACGGCGAAACCAAATGATCGCCCGAGTCTTTACTTTCTCTGCTGCCATGGCATTATTCAACCACTATGGAGTTAATTAAGAGATATCAAGTTCGCGGGGTTCCTGGCGAGGTCAACCGGGTTGATTTTGCTGGCCGAATAGTGGACTTCTGGATTCCTGGCGGAGCTACACAGCATCTACTAATCGCTCATGATGGCCAAAATGTCTTCGATGGAAAGACTTCGACTCACCGTCGTAGTACATGGGAGATGGCGCAAAGTGCGATCCGGGTTTGTGAACATTTAGGAATTAATCCACCTGCCATTATTGCAATCTGGCATAGTGGCAGCGATGCCGACCCGATGGGCCGAGCAAAAGATCTATCACCACAAAGATTCTTTCAAGAAGATGTAGTTGTGAATTTAGCTAATGTCGTAAAAACTGATTTGGCTAATTTACGAGGAGATCAATATCTAAATCTGATTTTTGATCAAATCGTGCCCGAAATTCTCAGCGCTTATGAACTTGAAATACCTGCAGCGAACCGCGCAGTTATTGGCGCAAGCATGGGCGGTTTATCAACGCTCTACGCTGGAATTCAACGCCCAGAGCAGATGAGTGCACTACTGGCCCTTTCACCGCACTGGCCAATTGGTGGCAATCGTCTGGTCGAACGTACCGTCGAAGAACTGCCAAAACCTGGCACACATAAAGTTTGGATGAGTCGCGGTACGAAAAGCATTGATGCGGAATACAAACCATTCCAAGAATTAGCTGACCGCTTAATGAAAGAAAAGGGTTACCGAATTGGGCAGGACTTTGTAACTAAGGTTTATGAAAAGACTAGCCATAACGAAAGATCGTGGGCTAGCTATTTAGATCAAGTAATGAAGTTCTGGCTTAGTAACTAACTTTGTATTTGATTATTTTTGAGACTGCGGTTTTGTTTGCCGCATTCTTTACAATTGATGCAAATTCAAGATTAGTACCGCTTGCATAATTACGCGGCTCTAAGAACACGCGATACAAACCAGCGGCAGCAGTATCACTCTTGACGGTACGACGATCTGCAGTTCCGATGTTCACCCAGCTTTTTCCGGCTTCGCGTACTAGAAAAGTTACTTGATTGTATTCATCGCCTTTAACCGTTGAACTTATCTCAAGCAAGTAATCCATTGCAAAATCAGACCGTGGTGCGTTTAGAGTTACGGCCGGCGCTAACTTAGCTTTAAATTTGCTGGCTGCTTTGAGAACAACATAACTAGTTGCTCCAACTTTGACTGTTAAGTTTGTACCAGATGCGGATGAATAGACAACAGATCCAAGAATTGGTGTCCACTTTGAACCACTCGTGCTGACGTTAAACTTAATCTCTTGCGCAGTTTCACCAGAGTTAAACACAACTACATACTCTTGACCATTTAGATAGCGAGTGGTTGCAAATACTTCGCTGTTGCTAAAGCGAATCTGCTGAGTTCCTGAACGCAAAGCAGGATTAGCTTTAATAATCGCTTGCATCGCGGTGATCTGATCTTCTAGTGGATTCGCAACATCAAAGGCGCTTCGGGTCCCGATTGAATCTGAACCTATGCGCTTCTCGTTTTGCCAGTATGAAACCAAGGTGGGGAACATATCCTGGCGGGCAGCTTTATCGCCGCCGCGCCCAGTCATTCCCTTTTCATCACCGTAGTAAAGCGCTGGGCCGCCGCGCAATAAGAAAAGAAGAGCGTTGGCTAGTTTTGATTTAGCTAGTGCGTCTGCGTCATCACGTGCGGCGTTATCAATAAACATTCCAATTCGACCCATGTCATGGTTGCCTAGGAAAGTTGTTAAACCGTATGCCGATGTGGTTGCAGTTGTATAAAGATCGTCAGCGTTAAAGAGTTCTACTAGTTTCTCTGCACCACGACCATTTGTAACAAATGCCGTCACATTGCTTTGGAAAGCGAAATCTAGAATTCCTGGGAAAGCTTGATTGCGCACAAACTGCGCTGTAGTAAGCGGGTTTGAATCATAAACTTCACCATAAATTGGGAAATCAGTTTTACCGGCAGCTTTGGCAGCTTTTAGAATTGCTGGAATAAAAGCTTGCCAAAATTCCGGGTTCACATGCTTAGCGGTATCGATGCGATATCCATCAATCCCAAACTTGGTAATCCAATTACTCCAGACTTCAATCCAACCCTTAACTACCTCTGGCTTTTCGGTAAATACATCGTCAAGGCCATAGAAATCACCATCGAATACCGATGTGCCAGACCAATTTGAATCGCCTCGATTATGGTAATTAGTAATGTCATTTAAGAAGGCTGGCTTTTTAATATTTGCGTTAATCGCATCGACTGAGGGTTTCTTGGCAAAAGAAATGTTTGCGTCTAGTTTTGGGAAGGTATCTTTTCCAGCTACGGCAGTGACATCAAAAGCTTTGCCGGTTGCGTCTAAATAAGGTGACGCTTTCTGGCTAACGTAGGCATTGTTATCTGAATATTGAATGACATCAGCGGTGTGGTTAACGACGATATCAATAATGACTTTCATGCCAATGGCATGAGCTTTAACAACTAACTCTTTAAAGTCATATTCGGTACCAAGGTGTGGGTCGACTGTTGTGAAATCTAAGCCCCAATAACCGTGATAGGCCGCCGAATTTCCTTGCATCGTCTGCTGCTTTACTGGCGGGGTCACCCAAATCGAAGTAAAACCGAGCTTTTTTAAGCGATCCAGGCTATTGGTAAGACCTTTAAAGTCACCGCCATGAAAGGAACCATTATCACTTGGATCAAAGCCACTTTCATATGAGTCTGGCTTCTGCCCACCATTGTCATTTGTCTTATCGCCATTTGCATAACGATCAGTCATAACAAAGTAGGCAGATTCATCGCTTTGCGCACCACGTGCGATATTGGTTGCAAGGGCAGTGATGTTTTCGGCCGCCGAACTCCCGGTGAATGAAATTCCCAAAATTGCTACCGAAAGTAGAGCGATTACTTTTTTCATTAAGCAACTTCCCAAATGGCTGCAACGCCATTCTTTGATTTCAACTTCAAGCGAGAGCCGCTTGCAGTAGGACCGAAGTGAGTTCCAATAATTGAGTAACCAAATTTACTTAGATCAACATCAACTTTGGTCTTATCTCGGGCTACTAAAATTAACAAATTTTGATCAATTGCCTCGCGCAAGAAAAGTAAGTGATCATCTTGCACATCGATCCAACGCAGTCCACCTTCAATCAAAGCAGGTGCCGTGCGACGGAGCTTTACTAATTCTTTAACTGAATTCAAGAAATCGTGATCCCAATTATGGGCATCATCCCAAGTCATCGTGCGACGACCATCTTCGCCCCAAGCGCCTTCGATTCCAATTTCATCGCCAGCATAAATGGATGGAACACCTGGATAAGTAAGCAATAGACCCATGGCTGCCATGTGCTTCTCCTTGTCGCCGCCAACAACATTGCGCATGCGAGCAGTGTCATGTGAATCAAGCAGCGTCATGCTGTCAATTAGATTGCGCCATGGAATTGAAGAATTAAATACGGTCATTGCTTTAACAAATTGCGCACCAGTTGTTTTAGGAATCGCAATTGGCAAACCGTGGAAACCACCAGTTTCTAGTTTTGGATTGTGATTAAACCAAGCCCAAAGTGGTCGCATAAAACCGTTGTAATTCATCGTGCCATCCCAGCCAGTGCCGTTTAAATCACTTGGCCACATATCGGCGTTCTCAGCTACTAACCAGGTATTCGGCTTCATTTGGTCCATGGCGGCGCGAATATCACGCATAACCTCATCGTGCAGATCGGCCTCGCGATAGCGGCCGGTTTGGTTTCCTACATCGATACGCCAGCCATCTAAACCATATTTAGGAGATAGCCACTTTTGAATAACTGAATTTTTTGCTTCATAAAAACGCTTACGTAATTCAGCTGATGCAAAGTTGAGTTTTGGCATCTGCTTTACGGCATAGAAAGTTGCATACCCAAACATCGCTTTTTTATCCCAGTAGAAGAACTTGTTCTCTTTCGAACTCTTGTTCTTCTGAGCCGTTAAGAACCATGGGTGTTCATTGCTGCAGTGGTTTGTAGTTATGTCACCTAGCACTTTGATCTTTGCTTTCTTGGCAGCTTTCATAAATTCAAAGAATGCTTTGTCGCCACCAAGTAGTGGATCAATCTTGTCGAATGAAGTTGCGTCATATCGATGATTCGATTTCGATGGGAAAAATGGCGTGAAGTAAATTCCATTGACACCCAAATCAATCACGTGATCAAGGTGCGCGGTAATGCCTTCGAAGTCGCCACCGAAAAGTTCGATTCCGGTTGTTGGTCCGTGACCATGAGGCAATGAGTTCCACTCCATTGGTATCGCCCACTCAGGTGCTGGTCGGTCAACGCCTTTAGCAAAACGATCTGGAAAAATTTGATAGAAGACTGAACTCTTCAACCAAGTTGTTGTGCGTGGGCGAGCGATGATTCGGAAATCTTCATTGGTATGAACATCATGGGCAAATAAACCCGATGCATTTAGCCATTCATATTTGCCGGCACGAGTAAATAGGAAACGATATTGAACGTCGTAGTTTTTCACTGGAATCTTGGCTGACCACCAAGACTCAACATCGCCATCGCTCTCTTTTGCTAGCTGGGCAACGGTGGCTTCGCTATCCATGTAATAACGGACTAGCCCGATGTCGAAGGTGTAGCTATTAGGTACGCGCACTCTAAGCGTTACATCGGAACCTATTTTCGGCGCATCCGAACTTACATAAAGTTCGCTGCCATCGTGGTGAGGTTTTAGATGGGCGTTGTTGAAGGTCATTTCTTCCCCTTGTATTTCGCGGTACCTCGCAGGTTGAGCCTAAAAGTACCTGTTTGCCAGCCCGTTTTAGTATTTAGAAAAGGTGCGCTGGTCAGAGGGCAATTGTGGCTGAGCGCAGGCTATGTAACACCCTCGCATTTACAACGATTTCGATACAAATCCGATTTTGGCTAGAACGCCGTGAGAACGGCTAATAAACTCTGGCCAATCCCTAACGGGTTGATCATCCCTCTAAAAAAGTTAGAAAGGCAAACAATGATTCTACGTAAGCGTAGCCTTGCAACTGCTCTGGTTCTTGCCGTAGCAGCTTCAGGTGCAATTGTTGCTCCTTCATTTGCAGCAGCAAATGCCGCCAACACAGTAACAATCTGGAATGGCGCTGAAACTGCAGCTAAGGACGCACAGACACCAATTATTGCAGCATGGGCTAAGACTCAAGGCATCAATATCAACGTTGTATATAAGAAAGATATCCGCAACGAATTCATCAAGGCTGTCCCAGAAGGAAAAGGCCCAGACCTAATGGTTGGCGCACACGACTGGACTGGTCAACTTGTTGGCGCTGGTGTAGTTGCACCAATCGTGGTTGGTTCACTTGCAAACAAGTTCTCCAAAGATATGCGTTCTGGTTTCACTGTTGGTGGCAAGCTTTACGGAATGCCAATTTATACAGAGAACATCGCACTTGTTTACAACAAGAGCAAGGCAAAGGACCCTAAGGGCATGACATGGGAGCAACTACTTGCTTCAGATCGTGGTGTAACTCTTCCTTGGGCACGTGGCGGAACCGCTAACGATCCTTACCACCTATCACCAATTGCAACTTCATTCGGAATTTCACAGTACACCCGCGATAACAGCGGTTGGACAAAGAAGATTGGTTACACCGGTGCAGGTGCAGATGCATACGCAGCATGGCTAGTTAAGAATGGTCCTAAGTTCATCGATGGTGGCTGGGATCAAATGCGTTGCAACATTCAAAATGGTGGATATGCAATTACTGGTCCATGGATTCTTGGTGGTTTAGCTGAGAAGACATCAACCAAGTTGATCATGCCTGATGGATCAAAGAAGGATTGCGTTGGAGCAGCTATGACAGCAGACGAAGTTGGCGTTGCTAGCTTCCCATCAGCTGGTGGAAAGACACCTCACCAGTTCTCAGGTCAATACGGATACTGGCAGTCAGTAAAGGTTGCTGGAGCAAAGAACGCTGTTAACGTAGGAAAGGTTCTACGCTACATCGGTTCAGCAGACTTCCAGGGACAGTTCGCAAACATCAAGGGTGCCGAGCGCATTCCTGCGAACTCTGATGCACTTGCACAGCTAACAGATAAGCGTCTTGCTGCATTTGGTGCTGCTGGTCAGAATGCATGGCCAATGGCTTCATATGTATTCCAAGACACTGTCTGGGCAAAGATCGGTGCTGCTGAAAAGGCACTTGTCGAAGGCACAGCTAAGGGTGACCCAGGTGACTTCCTTGCAACTGCAATGAAGGCTCTACAGTCAACAATCGACGCTGCTTAATTAGCATCGTTTCGATCTAAGTACTGAGTTAGGGGTTCGAAGCCAGAAATGGTTTCGAACCCCTAACTTTTCTAACTAAAAAGTTTTAAGATAAATAATAGTTAAAATCACTTAATGGATTCGAAGGAGCAAAACGCCCATGAGAAAACGAAATAAGAATTTCGAGCTTTACTCTGGCGGTACTCCAAGTTTACGAGGCACCTTAGCCAAGATATTCATCCTGGGCTTAGTTGATGCTGGCGTTGGTTTTGTTTTAATGATTCTAATCGGAAAACAAAAGTATGGTTTTGCGGTTTTCTTTGGCATTGTTGCACTACTGGTCAACTGGATATATCTTCGTCGTGGCGGGTTGCCAGCAAAGTATTTGGCTCCCGGAGTTCTACTGCTTCTAGCTTTCCAAGTTTATGTAGTTGTTTTTAGCGGCTATATCTCGTTTACAAACTATGGCTCTTTCCATAATGGTAGTTACACCGAAACCTTAGATGCGATCCAGCAAGCAGCGGTTGAACCAATTGAAGGTGCAGCTGAATATGAAATTAAAGTAGTAAAAGCTGAAGATGGCAGTATTTTATTCTTAGGACTTGACGCAAGTAACGGTAAAGTTTTTCTTGGTGGTGAAAATTACACCAAGCATCCATGGCGCGAAGTTACTGCAGCCGATGGTTTAGTAGTTGATGGTTCGGGCTATCCGACTTCACTCTCAGGCGTCACATTCTTAACTGATGACCAGATCGTAAATGTTGAGCCTGGCGTAACCACGATGAAAATTCCATTAGGGCCAAATCTTGATACTGATGGGTTTATTGCCACTGCAGATGCATTCTTTGCTCAGCAGAATCGATTCTCATATGTTTATGATGAAAAGAATCGAGTAATGACTCGACTAAGTGATAACAAGAAATTCATTGCAGATGAAAAAGTCGGTTTCTTCAAAAATGCTGAGGATGGCGAACTTCTGAGCGAAGTTGGCTGGCAAGTGCGAGTTGGCTGGAAGAACTATGCGAAAATTTTTGGAGATAAAGAACTACGTGGTCCGTTAACCGGAATCATTATCTGGACAATATTGTTCGCATTTGGTTCAGTGCTATCTACATTTATTCTTGGCCTAGCTCTTGCTCTGGTTTTCAATGACCAGCGAATCAGGGGCTTGAAGATATATCGATCAATATTTATTTTGCCGTATGCCTTCCCTGCCTTCTTATCGGCCTACGTGTGGAGAGGTATGTTAAACACCCAGAATGGATTCATTAACAACACAATTCTAGGTTTTATGGGTGATAACAAAATCCAATGGTTCGAACAACAAGGTGCCGCACGAGCGGCAGTGCTCCTTGTAAACCTATGGCTCGGCTTCCCATACATGTTCTTGATCTGTACTGGTGCCCTCCAGGCTATTCCAAATGATTTAACTGAGGCTGCCAGCATTGATGGTGCATCAGCTTGGAAGATCATTAGATTGATTAAGTTGCCGCTACTTTTGGTTTCCCTGGCTCCGCTACTAATTGCCTCGTTTGCGTATAACTTCAATAACTTCGGCGCAATTTATTTGCTAACGGGTGGTGGTCCGTTCTTGGATCAGTCGTTAAAGGTAACTGTAGGTGCCACAGACATTCTGATTACTTTCGTTTACCGAATTGCATTTAGCGGTTCTATCGGTGCCGATTACGGATTAGCAAGTGCGTTCTCAGTACTTATCTTTATGCTGATTGGCTCGATTTCATTCTTTAGCTTTAAACGAACCAAGGGATTAGAGGAGTTAACACAATGACCACTCTGCAGACTCGTCATCCAAAAGCAAAGCGCGGCGGATTTATCCGTTGGTTCACTCAAGTTGGCTGGAAACATATAGTCGGACTTGTGGTAATCGTATTTGCTACATTTCCGCTGGTTTATATTCTTTCAACTTCACTTACTAAAATGGGAAATATCGAAAACTTCACGCTGTTTCGTTCATTTTATTTAGGCAATTACAAAGACTTGCTGACTTCAACTGATTACCCATTTGTGACTTGGATGAAAAATACTTTAATCCTTGCTGGCGCAACCGCCGTAATTAGCGTATTCATTAGCGCGCTAGCAGCATTTGCATTCTCACGTCTGCGCTTTAAGGGACGTCGTCCGGGTTTGCTTGCACTTATTCTGATCCAAATGTTCCCTTCAATCCTAGGGTTAACTGCGGTTTTCGGAATTCTAAGTAAGTTAACTGATTATGTTCCAGCTATTGGTCTTGGAACAAAAGCGGGCTTAATTCTGGTTTATCTTGGTGGCTCACTAGGTGGCGGCACATATTTAATGTACGGCTTCTTTAACACGATCCCGAAAGAGCTTGACGAAGCAGCCAAGATTGATGGTGCTACGCATACTCAAATCTTCTACAAGATTATTCTGCGCTTAGTGGCACCCGTGCTTGCCGTTATGGCACTGCTCTCATTTATTGGAACGTTTGGTGATTATGTTTTGGCATCAATCGTTTTCAATACTAATCAGCAATACACAGTTGCTGTCGGGCTTCAGTCGCTTTTGGCCGATCCTTGGACAAAGCAATGGGCGATGTTTGCAGCTGGCGCCGTAATGTCTTCTCTGCCGATCATTATTATTTTCGTATCGCTACAGAAGTACATCACTAACGGTCTAACTGGCGGCGCGGTTAAGGGTTAAGCCTGTAACCAAACTGTTGTTTCACCCGGTACTTGGTTACCAACTAGCGGCTGACTGCTCAGTAAAACTTTGCCTTTCGGAAGTTTTACTGGTGATTTCCCGAAGTTAGTAAATGATTGCCACCCATTTGGTCGCGCAAAGTGCAAAACGCTGCGATTCCAATTGAAGATAAATTTAATTTCTTCGGCACATTGCAACCCTTTACGCATTCCAATGGCTGTGCGATAAAGATTTAGTACCGAGTTAGTATCAGCTTCATTGGCGGCAACGGAATATTTTCCAAAATCAGCTGGCATTGGCAAGTGCGAACCACCCGGGCCAAAACCAAAAGAGGAGCCACCTAAAGCAGATTGGTTAGTTGCCCACGGCAGTGGAATCCGGCAGCCATCGCGGCTACGAGCTTTGCCTGGATTTCTAAACCATTGCGGATCTTGCATTGCTTCGCGAGGTGTATCGGCTACTTCAAACAAACCAAGCTCTTCGCCTTGATAAAGATAGGTCGAACCAGGTAGCGCCAAAATCAACATGGTTGATGCGCGAGCACGGTCAATACCTTGCTTGGCATCAAGGGGTGCCGATTTTCCTTCCGAGATGTACCACTTAACTAGATCAGTTTTATCTGGCAATCCATAACGAGTTGGGTGGCGAACCACGTCGTGATTTGAAAGCACCCAGGTATTTGACGAACCAGATTTTTCAGCACGCTTCATGCTGTTGCTAATTAAGTGCTTAAAGCGTTTGGTATTCCAATCCGCATGCAATAAATCAAAATTAAATGCTTGACCAAGTGTTTCTTCACTCGCATATGCACCTAGACGGTGCGCAGGCGCACTTGCTTCAGCAACTGCAACGCGTGGTGGGTTGTATTCATTAAATACTTTGCGCCACTGTCGATAAATCTCATGAACTTCATCGCGATCAAAGAGCGGATCGCTACCGTCGGGCTTGGTTGGATCAATATCCATGGTGCTGCGGGCAGGTAAACCATCAGAGAAATCTTTAGTTAGCGCATGCGCCACATCGATGCGGAAACCATCAACGCCACGATCTGACCAGAAGTGCAACGTTTTAATAAAGTCATCACGCACTTCTTGATTATCCCAATTGAAATCAGGTTGTTCGGGTGCGAATAAATGTAAATACCACTGCCCCGGTGTGCCATCTGGTTCAGTGACGCGAGTCCAACCAGTTGGGCCGAAGTGGCTTACTAATTCGGAAGGGCGGATATCGCCATTTTCACCGATACCATCATGGAAAATATATCGATCGCGTTCTGGCGAACCGCGGCCAGCTTTTAGCGCAGCCTGGAACCATTCGTGCTGATCAGAGGAATGGTTTGGAACAATGTCTACGAAAACACGAATATTAACTTTGTGCAGCTCTTCAATTAATTTATCGAATTCTTCCAGGGTGCCAATGCGTGGATCAACATTGCGGTAGTCAGCAACGTCATAACCACCATCGGCTAATTCAGATGGATAAAACGGGCTGAGCCAAACTGCATCAATACTTAATGATTTCAGGTATGGGACCCGATCGATCATGCCGGCTAAATCACCGATGCCATCGCCATTTAAGTCAGCAAAACTACGTGGGTAGATCTGATAAACGACGGCCTGCCGCCACCATTTTTTGTCACCAGCAATAAATTTGTAATCCGACATAATCTGCAAAGGCTAACAGAAGCAGCGCAATTATTTGGCGTTTACCATGCGTTGCAGAATTGGTAACAAAACAGTTATCCATTCTCGGTAACCATTTTCATTTAAATGTAGTTTTAAGATTGGCTCATCGGCCATTACATACTGATCTGCCAGCGATAGCCCATCAGGAGCGACAAAATGTGCCCACAAATCCAAAAATTCAATATCGCTTGGTTTATTTAACTTTAGGTACTCGTTGGCATCGATCACTCGATTGCGTAGATCAACACCTGAATCTTCTATGCCTCGCGGCAGGATTGTGTGAAGAAGAATTTTGGCTTGTGGCAATTGCTTCTTAAACTCATTAACAATTGCTAACACACGTGCACCAACATCGGTTCCCTCACGATTTAACAACGTATTTCCAAAATCGTTGGTGCCAATTAAAACTGAAACTATGTCAGGCTTGAATTCAGCAATTTTTGGAATCATCTCAAGTAACGCATCGGTTGAATCACCTGAAACTGCAAAGTTGGACACTTCTGCAAAATCAATCGCTGCAGCCCAATTTCCAGAAGCTGTAATGCTGTCGCCAGCAAATGCAATCTTCAATTTATTAGTTGTGAATCATTCCGACTGTGTGATCCCAGCCAGCAACATCTTCTGGGCGACGTGGTGGTTTTCCAACATAGCGAGCTGAAGGTCGAATCAAACGCCCCGTGCGCTTCTGCTCAAGAATGTGTGCAGACCAGCCTGCAGTGCGGGCTGCAGTAAACATTGAGGTAAATAGCGGTGCTGGAACTTCAGCGAAGTCGAGCACGATTGCGGCCCAGAACTCAACGTTTGTTTCTAGAACACGATCTGGTTGACGCTCGCGTAGTTCCTTAAGTGCAGCTTGCTCAAGAGCTTCAGCAACTGCGTAACGAGGCGCGTTAAGTTCTTTTGCAGTACGACGCAATGTGCGAGCACGTGGATCTTCGGCGCGATAAACGCGGTGACCGAATCCCATTAAGCGCTCTTTGCGATCAAGCAAACCTTTTACATAAGTTTCGGCGTTGCCAGATTTTTCAACATCTTCAATCATGGTTAGCACGCGTGCTGGTGCACCACCGTGAAGTGGGCCAGACATCGCACCGATTGCGCCAGAAATTGCCGCACAAACATCGGCGCCGGTTGATGCAATTACGCGCGAAGTAAATGTTGATGCGTTCATTCCGTGTTCTGCTGCAGATACAAAGTAAGCATCGATGGCACGAACATGAAGTGGGTCTGGCTCGCCGCGCCAGCGAATCATCATTCGCTCAACCACAGTATGTGCTTTATCAATTTCAGATTCTGGAACAGGTGGGCCAACAATTCCGCGAGCAGCTTGTGCCAAGTAAGAAAGCACCATCACTGATGTGCGCGCTAAGTTGCTGCGAGCTTCTTCATCAGAGATATCTAGAAGTGGCTTAAACCCCCAAGCTGGTGCCAACATTGCAATTGCAGATTGCACATCTACGCGCACATCACCTGAGTGAACTGGTAGTGGGAATGGCTCTGCGTTCGGTAGACCTGGGTTGAATAAGTCATCAACTAGCAGGCCCCACACGTTTCCAAAAGTTACTCGACCAACTAGGTCATCAATATCAACACCGCGGTAGCGAAGCGCGCTACCTTCTTTATCGGGTTCAGCAATCTCTGATTCGAATGCAATTACACCTTCAAGACCTGGCTTGAAATCATCAGACATTTTGAACTCCTTTGGGACTGGGCTCACTTTGTGAACCACTCTTATGGGGTAATTCTGCCCCTTAGGCGGGGGTGCTTTCTACCAAGTGGGCTAAAGATGCTTACTTGGCGAAAGTGACGTTAGATACAGCTATGGAGAATTCACTTACTCGTAACGAGATAGCCGCAATGCGCCGCTCATATGGCGAGGCTGGATTAGCGACTTTGCCAGCTGATCCATTTGCCGCTTTCATGGCTTGGCTTACCGAAGCTCGCGCCAACCCAATTATTGTCGAAGCGAATGCAATGGTCCTTTCAACTCTTGGTGGAGATGGCGATATTTCTACGCGCACCGTTTTGTTAAAGGATGTTTCCGAAGGTGGTTTTACTTTCTTTACAAACTATTCATCACGCAAAAGTCATGCCATGGAAGTTAATCCGCAAGTGACACTGCTCTTTCCTTGGTTTCCAATGGAACGCCAAGTTTCAATAAGTGGAATTGCAGAAAAGATTTCGCAAACCGAGTCGGCTGAATACTTTTCAACCAGACCTTGGAACAGCCAAATTGGCGCTTGGGCTAGCCATCAATCAGCGCCGCTTGCTTCACGCGAAGAATTGGAACAACGCTGGCAAGGCGCTGCGCAAAAATGGCCAGAAGGCACTGAGGTTCCACTGCCACCGAATTGGGGTGGCTATCGTGTCATGCCTAAGAACATTGAATTTTGGCAAGGTCGCTACTCACGATTGCACGATCGCTTGCGTTATGAGTTAGATGCCACAACAAATAATTGGGTGTTAAACCGCTACTACCCTTAGGCTATGCCGGTGAGCGAAATTAAAATACCTGCAGATATTAAGCCCGTTGATGGTCGTTTTGGTTGCGGTCCTTCAAAAATTCGTCCAGCCACACTAGATGCACTCGTTGCTAGTGGCACGAAAATTTTAGGAACATCGCATCGACAGAAACCAGTCAAGAACGTAGTTAAGAATGTGCGCGAAGGTCTTTCTTCACTATTCGCACTTCCTGAAGGCTACGAAGTTGTTCTTGGCAACGGTGGCTCAACTGCATTTTGGGACATTGCCACATTCGGTTTAATCGAAGAACGCTCACAACACTTAGTTTTTGGTGAGTTCTCATCTAAGTTTGCCGCAGCCGCAAAAGAGGCGCCATTCCTTGGTGAGCCAACAGTTATTAAAGCTGAGCCAGGCTCGCACCCAGCAAACGTGGCTGAAGCCGGAATCGATGTTTATGCACAAGCACATAATGAAACCAGCACTGGCGTTTCAATGCCAATCATTCGCCCAGCGGGCACCGATGGCGCGCTAGTTCTAGTAGATGCAACCAGCGCTGCAGGTGGGTTAACTGTTGATGCTAAAGAATTCGACACTTATTACTTCGCGCCTCAAAAATCATTTGCTTCCGATGGTGGTCTCTGGATTGCACTGATGAGCCCAGCAGCGATTGCTCGCGCTGAAAAAATTAAAGCTAGCGGCCGTTGGGTGCCAGCTTTCTTTGACCTGGGAATTGCGATTGAGAACTCACGTTTAGATCAGACATACAACACACCAGCGCTAGTTACCTTGATGATGCTGGCAGATCAAATTAATTGGATGAATGAGAACGGTGGCTTAAGTTTTGCTGCTGGCCGGAGCGCTGAATCAGCTGCTCACATCTATGACTGGGCTGAAAAAACTTCTTACACCACTCCATTTGTGACTGACCCAGCAATGCGTTCTAAAGTTGTTGCAACCATAAACTTTGATGAATCAATTGATGCAATGGCGGTAGCTGCAGCGCTTCGTGCTAACGGCATTGTTGACACCGAGCCATATCGCAAACTTGGCAAGAACCAGTTACGCGTCGGCATGTTCCCAGCAATTGATCCAAGTGATGTTAAAGCTTTAACGGCTTGTATCGATTACGTAGTAGCTGCTCTTTAAAATGGCTTTTCAGCGCGACCGTATTTTCTGGACTATCTCGGCACAAATCGCTTTAGTTAATTTTTATCTTGGCGGTTTCGGCCCCGCCCAACCTTTATTGCGCGAAGATCAAGGCACCTCACTTACGGTTGCTGGTTTACACGGCACTGCCATGGGCGTTGCTTCGATTATCGCTGGTGCGCTTAATTCACGCGTTGTACATAGATTTGGCCGTTCTCGTGCAGCTTGGTTAGGGCTAGGGCTATTTGCCGCAGGTATCGTGATGTTTGTTTACTGCCCACCAGTTCAATTAACTTTGCTAGCAACCTTATTGGGTGGCATCGGCACCTCATTTGTCATTAACAATATGGTGACCGGAATTTCGCATCACTACAAAGAAGATGCCGCAATTGCACTACCGCAATCGAACTCAATTGGCTCGGCTGGCTATGTAATAGGAACTTTATTTGTGGGCACTCTTGCCGGTACTTCAATTAGTTGGCGTTATGGCCTGCTACTTGCTGCACCACTTTCGTTAATTCTCTATATTTTCGGCCGCGAAAAAGGTGCTGAAGAACATGTGCCAGATCTTGATGGTCCACAACGCGGCAAGTTATCACTACAATTTTGGTTAGCTTGGATTGGTTTTGTTGCTTGTATCTCGAGCGAATTCGCCACGACTTTCTGGGCCGCAGCTTTATTGCGCGAGCGAGTTGGCTCAACAGCTGCAATCAGCACGGTCTGCATTGTGGCTCTCGGAACCGGAATGGGTATTGGCCGTTGGTTCGGTGGCCCAGCTCTAAAGCGATTCAAGTTAGATCACCAATTGCAGATCTTGATTGGCACCCAATTTATTGGCTTTGCTATTTTCTGGTTGTCGCACAACCTAGTAATTTCGCTATTTTCACTTCTAGTTATTGGTTTAGGTATCTCTATGCAGTTTGCTCTGGCTTCAATTCGTTTAATTGGGCTAAGTGATAATCGCCCCGATTTAGCAATTGGTAAGAGTTCACTTGCAGCCGGAATTGCTATTGGTGGCGCTCCCTTCTTGCTGGGAGTTCTGGGAGATTCCTTAGGAATTAGTCGCGCTTACATAATGGTTCCAGCGCTAATCGCGATCGCGATGCTAATTATTGTCAAAGTTCCATCTCATGACGATACGAATATAATTAAGTAATGAGCTACAAAACTCGTCGAATAGTGACTTTAGTAATCCTTTTTGGACTTTTGGGAATGGTTCTTTTAAGCGGTCTTTAATACCGCAGCAATTGAAATATCAGCTGGAACTTCTAGGCGATCTTTAAATTTAAACCAGATTAGTGTCGGTGCCAAAATTGTAATCACTCCACAAAGCACAATTGTTCGGCGAATTCCAAAAGCTTCGGAAAAAAGACCAAGTAATGGAGTTACTAATGGCGCTCCTCCGAGAAAAACAAATTGATAAATTCCCATAACCCGTCCGCGTACAGCACTGTCAGAATTTGTTTGCACGGTTGAATTTGCGGCGATCATAGTCGTTAGGGCGGCAGCGCCAGCAATTGGCAACATAATCATGTAGCTAAGAAATGTTGGCATGAATGCAATTATTAGAATGCAAAAACCAAAAGTGAATGAGCTAAAAATTACAAACTTTGTTGATCGATACTTTTCAATTCGCGGTGAGAAAAGCGCAGCACTAAATGAGCCAATCGCAATAATTGTTCCCATCAACCCGAATGTGGTTACCCCTTTATTAAATACCTTGGTTGCCATGAGTGCATTAAATAACTGAAAGTTAAGCCCAAAAGTTGTCACAAAGAAGACAACTGACATCACCACAAATAGATCTGCGCGGGCCATGACATACCTAAGTCCCTCACGAATTGTGGTCGGCCCAGGTGTACGAGGTTCGCGAAATAGTTCAGATTCACGAATATTGGCCATCACAATAATCACTAGCAAATAAGTTGAAGCATTGATTAAAAATGCTGGTCCAGTTCCAAAAGCTGCGATCATTACACCTGATAGCGCTGGCCCAACTAGTCTGCCGAAATTAAAATTAGCCGAATTCAAACTAACCGCATTTGGCATGTCGGGAATGCCCACCATCTCAGATACAAAACTTTGCCGAACTGGTTTATCAATAGCATCGGCTAAACCCAATACGAATGCGATAGCCATAACATGCCAAATTTGTACGGTATCTGTGATTACTAATAAACCTAAAGACAACGAAGTAAGTCCGGCAATAAAGTTGGTAATCATCAACACTTTTCGCTTATCAAAGCGATCGGCAAGTGCGCCCCCGGGCAAGCTAACAAACCAGACTGGTGCAAACTGCAGAGCTGTAACTAAACCTAAATAGAAACCACTATGAGTTAATTCCAGAACTAGCCAGTCTTGCGCAATACGTTGCACCCAACCACCAATGTTTGATGCTGCATTCGCTGGATATAAAATTCGATAATTGCGGTGTCGAAAAGCGCGCCAGTTACCATCGCTCTTAACCGAAAAACGCATTACTCTGCTCTCATGTCAGATCAAAATTTAGATCGAAAAGTTCGAACAGTGGTAATTCTAGTGACAATTGGAACTATTGCGTGGCTTATTGCGGGCATAGTTGCGCTTGTAATCGGATCAGAAACCAAAATTATTTGGACTTGTGTTTTTGGTGCAGCACTAGGTGCTACTGGTGTTCGTTATTCAATTCGTCGCGCAAAGCGCAGCGGAATTTAAGCTTCTAGCTGCCCAGCAATTCCGCGGAGAACGCGGCCTAGACGTTCCGCTTCGGCAGCAGTTGGGCGGCGGCCATGACGCAAGCCATTACCAACCTTGTCTAACATCTTGATCGAATCTTCAATAATTGCCGCTAAATCATCGGGGTTAATGCGATTGTTTTCAGCTAATGAGGGTGGCGCATCAATGATTACAACAGAGAGAGCTTGTGGGCCACGACGACTATCAGCAACACCAAACTCAAGTTTGGTACCTGGCTTAACAGTTGTTACTCCTGCTGGAAGAGAGGAAGCCGCAAGATAAACATCTTCGCCCTCGTCGGATGCGATAAAGCCGAAACCTTTTTCCAGGCTAAACCATTTAACGCGGCCTGATGGCATTTGGGGTCTCCTTCAACATTTATAAATTGAGTTTTTGAACTCTAGTAATCGTTTAGCCGCGGTTGCGGACAGGGGGCTAGTTTATCGCACTTAACTTGGGACGAGAAGTGTGATTATGCGCTTAGAAAGTCGCTTCAGAGTGAGCGCCGCAGCCGTGTTCTGCTGAAACCACGCGGCCATCTTCCGGCGAGATCGCGTTAGCACATGCACCAAAAGCGCTACGCAACGAACCAGCAATCGGAATAAAGAAACCACATGAATTACAAGGCTTTGGTGCCAACTGCGCCATTGGTGAATTTGGCCCTCGCTCACCATCGTGCCAACGCTTAGCTGCTTGATCGCGACCTTCAATCGAGAGCACGCGAGTGCGACCTAAACCTAATTCAAAAGCTAAACCTGGGTCTAACTCTTCATCAGCCGGAAGTGCAGCACTACCAGTTGTTAAGCGAGTGTCATCTAGGGATGAAGGAACGATATCGCCAACCCCAACATCGCCTGGCTGCAAGCGATCACGATATGGAATCCATTTTGGTGGAACCAGCGCATCAGGGCCAGGAAGTACTACCACATCGCAAAGAGTTGCAGTTGCTTCATCATCAACTTTAGAAACAGTTACTGCCCAACGCCAACCGCGGTAGCCAGTTAAATTTGCTTCGAATAAATAAGTTGCAATGCGATCTTCATCATCAAAATCAACAGTGACGAATTCGCCAACTAACTTGGCATCGCCAGCATCTTCAATCGCAGCGGCGTGTGCTAAATCGCGGGCATCCCATTTACTCATGGGGTAAGAGTAAAGCAGAACGCCGCTCTCAAGGTAATCGAGAGCGGCGCTTGGCTGTTAAATTAGGAGTTAGAAGTCCATATCGCCGCCGCCTTGTTGGGCTGGGGCTGGATTCTTCTCTGGCTTATCTGTGATTACCGCTTCGGTTGTAATGAAGAGTGCCGCAATTGATGCAGCATTTTGAAGTGCTGAACGAGTTACCTTTGCTGGATCAATAATGCCAGCTTTGATCATGTCTACATATTCACCAGTTGCAGCGTTTAAGCCATGACCGGCAGTTAAGTGACGAACTTTCTCAACGATTACGCCACCTTCGAGACCGGCATTAACTGCGATCTGCTTTAGTGGCGCTTCGATTGATAGTTCAACAATCTTGGCACCAGTTGCTTCGTCACCTTCAAGCTTTAACTTTGCAAAGACTGCGTGACCGGC
>Ga0214917_10002173_pt1 | contig 24360 bp, 27 predicted proteins | sample LL_1208_BB_MetaG_FD_177983 | JGI IMG/M metagenome (GOLD analysis project Ga0214917, IMG submission 177983) | Freshwater microbial communities from Lake Lanier, Atlanta, Georgia, United States - LL_1208_BB | ecosystem: Environmental > Aquatic > Freshwater > Lake | place: USA: Georgia | collected...
GGAACTCCTTTTCGCTTTGGTGGGAAATTACTTAAAAACGTTGCAGGTTATGACATTATTGGATTATTAGTGGGTAGTGAGGGTACTTTGGCCATTATTACTCAAATTACCCTTAAGTTAATTCCGCTTCCTGAAAGTGGGCCTATGATTCATTGTGCATTTAATTCCTATGATGATGCTTTTTTAGCCTTACATGAGAGTATCCGATGTGGGGCGCGCCCAAGCTCTGTCGAATTTATTGATACAACCTGTCTGAATGCTGTAAAGGCATGTCATGGGATTAGTATTGATGATGCTGACCGGACTGCCCATTTACTGATTGAATTGGAAGGTAAAGATACTCGACCCATTGAAGCGATTTTACAAAAAAAAGCGGCCTTTATGCGTTTTATTTCAGAGCCGACTGAAAAAGACTTTTTTTGGAAAATTCGTCGATTGGTGTCGACATCGCTTAAACAACAATTCCCTCAAAAAGCGTCTCATGACATCGTAGTCCCTGTCGCACAAATTGCGACTTATATGGCTTTTTTAGTCGAGCTGAGCAAGGAGACGGGTATTCAAGTGATTGGCTATGGTCATTTGGGAGATGGAAATATTCATGTGAATCTCTTATTTAATGAAGCCTGTGATGAGGCTACTAAACACGCTTTGACATTTAGAGTTTTGGATTATGCCGTCGGTTTAAAAGGAAGCATTACAGGAGAGCATGGAATTGGACTCAGTAAAAAGCCCTTTTTAAGTTTAATGTTTTCACAAGACGATATTGCATTATTTAAACGACTTAAACTTGCCTTTGACCCAAAAGGGTTGTTAAATCCATTTAAAATTATCGACTAATCAGGGGGAATATATGGACGGCCAAGCCAATTTAAAGCGTGTTTTGGGGAAATGGGATTTGGTTGGCTTAGGGATTGGGGCCATTATTGGTGCGGGGATTTTTGTTTTAACCGGTCAGGCAGCAGCTGTGTATGCAGGACCAGCTATTGTTATTTCTTTTATTTTGTCCGGTATTGTTTGTGCGTTGGCTGGACTGTGTTATGCAGAACTGGCTTCGATGCTGCCCGTCGCTGGGAGTGCATATACCTATGCTAGAGCTTCCATGGGTAATTTTATGGCATGGATTATTGGCTGGGACTTAATTTTGGAATACTTTTTTGCTTCTTCAACAGTGGCTGTGGGATGGTCGGGCTATTTTGTGAGCTTTTTGAAGGAATTTGGCATTGCTATTCCTTCATATTTATCTAGCTCTCCATTTGGATTTAACCATCAGTATGGATGGTATTTGACTGGATCTCTGATTAATTTACCGGCTATGGCGATTATTGCGATAGTCAGTGGCCTTTTAATTTTGGGAATTCGAGAATCTGCTAAGGCGAATGCGGTGATTGTTTTTTTAAAATTAAGTGTCATTTTTTTATTTATTATTTTTGGCACACCCCATATTATCGCCGACAACTGGATTCCGTTTATCCCTGACAATACGGGTGATTTTGGGCATTTTGGATGGAGTGGCATCGCAAGGGGGGCTGCAGTTATATTTTTTGCCTATATTGGATTTGACGCTGTATCGACAGCAGCACAGGAAGCTAAAAACCCTCAAAAAGATATGCCTTTTGGGATTTTAGGGTCACTCGCCATTTGTACCATTATTTATATTTTAGTGGCTTTGGTACTTACTGGTATTGTGAATTATACACTTTTAGATGTCCCCGACCCGATTGCTGTGGGTGTCGATACGGTAGGAGTGTCTCTGTCATGGTTAAGCCCATTTATTAAATTTGGGGCATTGGCTGGGCTTAATTCGGTGATTTTGGTGATGCTTATGGGGCAATCACGGATTTTATATGCCATGTCTCGGGATGGGTATTTACCTAAGGTATTTTCGAAATTACACTCGACTTATCATACCCCTTATGTGAATACGATAATTTTGGGTATTTTTGGCATGATGATTGCGGGTGTCTTTCCTATTGGGATTTTAGGTGAATTGGTGTCTATTGGAACGCTATTAGCCTTTGCATTAGTATGCATGGCTGTAGTGATACTGCGTCGGAGTGACCCTTTAAAGCCTAGGGCGTTTAAAGTACCTTGGGTGCCATTTATACCCATACTGGGCACCTTGGCTTCTGTTGCGCAAATGGCATCTTTGCCAAAAGATACTTGGATTAGACTTGTAATTTGGATGGCGATTGGACTTTTAATTTATTATTTTTATAGCCGTAAGCGTATTGGTCGGTATCACTCGGGATCACATACCGACATATCTGAACATTTCGAGGATGGTGTTTAACGCCTTTTTTTGAGTGACCTCATCGATTGTAATGAGGTCTTGAGGGTCGGGTTGAGTGAGTACTCTTTTAATATCCTCAAGGGTATTGGATTTCATGTATTTACACATGGTGCAGGTACCAACAAATGTTTTGTCTGGGACTTCGGCCTGCAAGCGATTGGTGAGGCCGCATTCTGTTAGCATAAAAAATGTGGATTTGGGGGACTGTTTTACATGGTTAATCATTTGTGATGTACTGCCCACATAATCTGAGCTGTTTAAAACACCTGAATTACATTCCGGATGACTTAGGACTTCGACTCCTGGGTATTGGACACGCAAAAAATCAATCATATCTTTGTCATAGTCCTCATGCACATAACAAGTACCATCCCAGTATTGAATTTCCTTTTGAATTCCCTTTTTCTCAAGGGCTTGAATGACATTTTGGGCCATTAATTTATCAGGTAAAAAATAAATCTGGTCATTTGGGATATTTTCTACGATTTTATAGACATTGGATGATGTCACACATACATCGCATTGGGCCTTTACGGCGGCCGACGTGTTGATATAACAGACAAAAGTATGGTTGGGGTATTGGGTTCGCAACTGCTTGACGTCATCTGCAGTAATGGAGTCAGCCAATGAACAGCCATTATTGCGACCTGGAATATAGACTGTTTTGGTTGGGTTTAGTAATTTTGCAGTATCCGCCATAAAGCGCACGGCTGGAAATACAATGGTATCTGCTGTGGTTTCTTGGGCTTTTTTACTGAGCTCGTAGGAATCCCCCACGGCATCGGCTACCCCATAAATAATGTCGGGGCTGACATAGGAATGGGCTAAAATCACAGCATTTTTTTGTCGTTTTAAGTCATTAATTTCATTGATAAGAGGGGTGATTTTTTGGCACTTTTCGAGAGTAAATAAGCATGTATTGGCGCCTACTTTAATGTTTTTTAATTTTTCAAATAATTGATCTGGTGTGATATGGGACATTATTGATCTCCATCATTGCCGATTGCGCCTACGGGGCAGGCATGCATTGCAACTTCGCATGCGTCAATTTCGGCCTCGGTTACTGGTTGAGTTGACACTATGGCATGGTCGTTATTTTGGACAAGCTTAAAATGTTTTTTAGCTAACCCAAAACAGGTGTCGCAGGCAATACAGTCTCTATCGACATAGTATTTGCCTGCAACATTATCTGGATATTTATCCTGTTTATTCGCCATCCAGACTTAGGCCCTTATAGGTGGGCAATTCCATTGGTTACTAATGGAGGTAAAATCCAATATGCATAATCTTTAGCAGTATTACCTTGCATTGGCTTACTGCCTACACCCAAGATGAAGTGGAGGGCTAGGTTAGGAACATCTGCAAATTCATTACTATTTTCTGAAATTGCAATTCGGGCATATGATGCTGTAATTTTTGTTTCGAAATTTACAAAATTTCTGTCATTTTCCCAGATATTTCTTGCTACTGCATATTGTGCTGTAATTCCTGACAGATAAGTCCCACCAATTCCGCCATCATTCCAAAACCGGTCACGGCCTTGTAGTGTGACATCTGGGTTGCCAAATACTAACCCAACTCCTTTGTGGATAGTAAAGCCTTTTTTAACATGGCCAAAGTTAAAATATAATAAATTAAACCCATCTGATATGCTTAAATCTTCGATTTCAGGGTGGTCTCCGCTGTAATATGCTTTGTGATGTACCCACTCAATCCCTTTGGACTTACCATTTTTCCATTTATCTACCCTTACGGCATAGTACCAAGAGTCCTCAAAAGGGCGACCTCTCCAGTGGGCTTCTGTGTTGATATTGGGTTCGTTTACACGGTTAATGGTTAAGTGAGAAGGAAGGCTGATTGATCCGCCTAAAAATGAGTTAAATGTCCACCCATTATTATATGCTGTGTCAGCACTCGCAACCGAAGTGATAAGGCTGGTGATTGCGACTGTGGTTAAAAGTAATTTTTTCATTATTTCATCCTTTTTTTATGGGATACAGGGTACTTATATTAACATAGGCTTTTCAGTTAGAGTAAGACTAGGCTTCTTTTAAGGATTTTTGATTGTAGTAAATATTTCGGAGATAGATCCCAACCCCTAATACTTGTCCTGCCAATAAAATCGGGTCGCGCCTAATGATTGCATAAATTGACAGTAATACGCCCCCTATTATACTGATAATCCAAAATCCGAGAGGGAAAAAAGACTCTTTTTTCTTTTCAGAGTATGCCCATTGGTAAAAAAAGCGGGAACTGAAAATAATTTGGCCAATCCACCCTAATGTCATTACAGCGGTCATGCTGGCTTGAACTTGCATCATAGCGGACCATGAATACGGTGATTTGGTTAAAAATAACCAAGAGATGATTAGCCATGGCACAATATAAGAGACTTGCTTAAATAGAGAATTGCGCCATTGTTTTTTAAGTGAAATATTTCGGACATAGACCCCATAATTGAGAACTTGGCCAGCCAAAATAATAATATCCTGACGCAATATGCCATATGCAATCATTAAAATGGCAGCGAGGATACTTAGCTCCCAAAACAATAATGGATTGGCTACTTTTTTTTGTTTTTCAGTATAGAATATTTGGACGAAGGATCGGGCTGCGAATAGAATTTGAGAAAGTAAGCCAATAGAAAAAATAATGATATTTGTCATATGAATTGGTGGTGCGCCCGGCAAGATTCGAACTTGCGACCCACGGATTAGAAATCCGTTGCTCTATCCAACTGAGCTACGGGCGCTTAATTAGTGACGCATACTATAGCGTAATTGCTTAACGCTGGTCTAGATACTTGGAGAAATCATCTGGATTAATGTTGTCGATGAAATCTTTGAATTTTTTGGTTTCTTCTTCGTCTTTTTCGGCATTTACCATTTTTGCTTTCATCATGACGGACTCGGAAACGAAGATGGGAACCTTGGCACGTACTGCAACTGCGATGGCATCGGATGGACGTGCATCGATTTTAAGGATTTCAGTTTCGTGTTTACTTTTGATTTCGATGATCGCATAAAAGGTGTTATCAACGATTTGGCTGATTACAATTCTTTGAACTGCCCCACCTAATTCGCTGAGGATTTTTGTGATTAGGTCATGCGTCATTGGACGGGGGGATTTGAACTCTTGGAGTTCCATAGCGATGGCGGCTGCTTCAAACATGCCGATCCATATTGGAAGAAAGTTACGCTCTTCTAAGTCCTTTAAGAGAACAATGGGAGACATGTTTTTTGGGTCAAATCCTAGGCCACCCAATTGCATCTCTACCATTGTCTTTCCTCTTAAATAATTACTGTTGAACTACAGCAACAATTTGTTTAAATGTTTCAGGCTGAGCAATTGCCAATTCTGACAATGTTTTTCGGCTAAGCGTAATATTTTTTTTGTTGGCATTTCCGATAAATTTTGAGTAAGACACGCCTAGTTGATCTAGGGCAGCATTCATTCGGGCAATCCATAATGATCTAAAATCACGCTTACGTAGTTTTCGTCCAATATACGCATTGGCTAGTGAATGTAAATAAGCCTGATGGGCTGGACGATATAGTTTTGATAAGGATCCAACGAACCCTTTATTGTTTTTTAAAACTTTTTTGTGTTTTCTTCGTGATACGAATCCGCGTTTTACTCTTGACATGATTTACCTCTTATTAGCTTGGAATTACATTCCTGGTAGGCATTGTTTTACTTTGTCGATATCCGATGGGGACAAAGTAGATGTGCCTCTTTTATTTCGCTTTGATTTAGATGATTTGTGTTCTAGTAAATGTCTCATTCCTGTGGCACGGATTTGAACTTTACCAGTTCCTGTAATTTTGAATCGTTTTGCTGCTGATTTTTTTGTTTTTAACTTACCCATCTTTGTTATCCTTTTTTAATGTTTCGGCGTTATCATTGTTGTCATGGAGCGATTTGCACTCACTATACCTTGTGCTTGGTCAACTGATCCTAACTCTTTCACTAAGTCTATAAATTTCTCAATTACTTTTCTCCCTAACTCGGGGTGCATAATCTCTCGTCCGCGGAATGGCACGAAGACTTTGACTGTGTAGCCTTTGCCCAAAAACTCTTTGCACTTGTTGATCCGAACATTAAAGTCATTTTCGGATATTTTTGGACTTAATTTTAGCTCTTTTACTACTTGAGCTTTATTGTTTTTGCGTGCAACACGCTCTTTTTTTTGCTCTTGGTAGCGATATTGCCCATAATTGACAATTTTACATACAGGAGGCTTTGCATTTTCACTTACCATTACGAGGTCGAGGTCTTCTTCTTGAGCTTTAGCCAGTGCTGCTTCTATTGAAAGAACGCCTAATTGTTGGCCGTCTGCACCGATTAATCGAACCTCTCTCGCCCTGATTCGTTCGTTAATTATATGGGTCTTTATAGAAATTCCTCCTGAGTTAATTGGGTTTGGAAGTATACCACTGGATTTTTTTAGGTGTCAACGAACTTATAGGGGGGTGCTACCCTCACTTAATTCGGTTGTCCATCTTGAAACTGCGTCGCTTATGCTTAGGCTGCCAATGTCTCCTACTTTATGCTGCCGTAATGACAGTGAATTTGTTTCGGCTTCTGTTTTTCCGATAATGGCCATGTAGGGATTTTTTTCACTTGCTGCAAGACGAATTTTATACCCTATTTTTTCGCTACTATCATCGATTGCCACTCTGAAGCCATGACTTCGGAGCTGTGCCGCCACTTTGTCTGCATAAGGCTTTACTTCTTGAGTCACCGTTAAAAGCTTAATTTGAACGGGTGCCAACCATAACGGAAATGCCCCTTCGAAATGCTCGATAAGTACCCCAAAGAAGCGCTCGATTGACCCAAATAATGCACGGTGTATCATGATTGGCTTCTTTTTTGTCCCATCACTGTCGATATAGGTCATTGAAAATCTTTCGGGTAAATTAAAGTCGAATTGTACGGTGGAACATTGCCATTCTCTTCCAATCGCATCTCGAATTTTAATGTCAATTTTTGGGCCATAAAATGCGCCGCCGCCATTGTCGACTTCATATGGGAGATTATGGGCTTCGATGGCATTTTTGAGTGCATTTTCGGCCAATGCCCATTGATCTAGATCACCTACATATTTTTCTTCGGGTCTTGTGGAAAGGAATATTTTAAATTCTTTAAATCCAAATTTTTTAAGGACTGTTAAGCTGAGGTTTAGAACATTATTAATTTCGCTATCCACTTGCTCGGGTGTACAAATGATGTGAGCATCATCTTGCGTAAAGCCACGAACACGCATTAGGCCATGTAATACACCTGATCGCTCAAAGCGGTAGACTGTGCCTAATTCGGCATAACGAATGGGTAGACTTCGGTATGAATGTTGATTGTTTTTATAGACAAGGATATGAAAAGGGCAATTCATTGGGCGAACATAATAATTTTGCTCGTCGATTTCCATGGCTGAAAACATATTTTCTTTATAAAACTGGAGATGGCCGCTGGTTTCCCATAAATTTCCGCGACCTACTTGGGGAGTGTAGAGCAAGTCATAGTCGGCAGCGAAATGCATGGATTTCCAATAATCCTCGATAATATGTCGAACCTTTGCCCCTTTGGGATGCCATAAGATAAGGCCGGGGCCAATATCTTCGCTAATGCTAAATAAATCGAGTTGTTTGCCTAAAATACGATGGTCGCGCTTTTGAGCTTCTTCGAGTTGTAAGAGATAGGCATCTAGCTCTGTTTGCGTTGAAAAGGCAGTGCCATAAATGCGTTGCAGCATTGGATTTTTTTCGGACCCCTTCCAGTATGCCCCGGCAACTTTAAGTAATTTTACGACACCAATTTGGCCAGTATGTTCGACATGGGGTCCTCGGCATAAGTCGACAAAGGGGCCGTTTTCCCAGAAAGAATAGTCGGGTAAATTGAGATCTTGAACCAATTGGATTTTGAAGTTTTGATTGGCAGCTTTGAGACGTTTTTCTGTTTCGGCTCTGTCTAAGTTATAGGTTTTAAATACTTGCTTTTCCTGAATGATTTGCTTCATCCGTTTTTCGATTTTTTGAAGATCTAAGGGTGTAAGTGGACGGGGCAACTCAAAATCATAATAAAATCCATCGTCAATTGCGGGACCAATACCCAACTTGGCTTCTGGAAATAAGGCGAGTACGGCTTGGGCTAGCACATGGGATGCGCTATGTCGCTGTTCGAACAATGTCGGCATGGGTGTCTCCTAGTTAAAATTAATTGGAAATCCAAAGAGAATTCCATCGTTAAGCGGTGGAACTTCACTTGGCGCAATGAGATCTAAATCTAATTCGGATATTTCAAATTCTTCCAGGTCTGCATATGATGCGCCTCGGTTAGTCTCGAGCAGATGGTCGAGTGAAATATTATTAAGGGAGGCATTGGGTTTATTGTAATGCCTAATTTTTGAATGAGGGTTTTTAATTGGGTCAGTCATGATATCTGTATATGACCTTGATAATAAGATGTCGCTAACGCCATCTTGGACAAGCTGACCGACAAATTTTCCAATAGCCTTACTGAGGCTTTTAAGGGCATTTTGCTCGGATTTTCCTCGACCTGTACATTCGGGAAATGCCGATGATATGGCCTTAAAGCCTTTTGGAGTTTGTGTAATAGAAATTTCGAATGGTTGATCAGGTTTTATCATGTATTAGATTGGAAAAAGTATCACAGTTTTTATGAGACTTACAAGTATTTGGAGAAACCAATACCAATACTACTACGACGCTTTTCATATAAATTTTCGGTTATATCGATAATACTACCTCGTATAAATAATTCCTTGGTAATAAATAACATCCCGCCAATATTGCCTGAGTACTCCTCTTTTTCACCTGTAACATCCAACATGAGTTGAATTCGATCTGTTACATAATAATCTGCACCAGCCATAATGGTTGGATTTATTTCTTGATCAAAATTGGCCTTAAATCCTAAGTGAAGACCAATCCCTTCCATAAATCGCTTGGACATGGCCATGTAGAGATCAGCATCATCTTCGGATGCAATATTTTGTACACCCACAGCAACAGAAAAGGGGTTTTTGGACTGGTCTGATATTAGATAATATTTAGTATTTAGAAACATACCTTCTTCGGGAGAAGAGCCTCCAACGACGCCTAATTCCCAATTTTGAAAAGTGCCGACATTGGCCTTGTAAAACCATTCATCGTTCTTTTCTTTGTCTGCAAAAATATGGTCATACGCTATTGAGACCTCTTTATATTTTAGGGCCTCTCCCGTTGGCATCGTAATTAAACCACTTGCCCCAGTTAACGTGGGAGACACGGCTGCTACCTGCGTCATGGTCGCAAGTGTAATGGCTAGAATGGCTAGAGAGTATTTTTTCATACTGATTTCTCCTGATTTTTGGCATTTTTAATTATACGATTTAAAATCGCCCTTTCTTTTAATTCCTGAAAATGTGGCTGGGCTGGGAAGCCTGATACAATTGTATTTTCAGGGACATCCTTGGTTACACCGGATTTGGATGCGATAGTGGCATTACTGCCAATAATCACTGAATCGATACCGGCTTGACCACCTATGGTAACGTTATTTTTGAGTTGAGTGCTGCCAACAAGGCCCACTTGTGCGACGATGACACACCCTTGTCCGATTTGGACATTATGCCCGATTTGAACAAGATTATCTATTTTACTTCCTTGTCCAATTTTTGTGGGACGTAATAACCCACGGTCAATACAGCTATTTGCACCGATTTCAACATCGTCCTCAATAATGACTGTGCTGATATGAGGGATTTTTGTATGACTGCCATTTTCGGTATAAATCCCAAACCCTTCTTCGCCGATAATGGCCCCAGACAGAATATGGACACGATTGCCGATTTGAACCGCATTTTTAATGACAACATTGCTTTGGATTGTGCAATCTGACCCAATGCTCACATCTTCTTCGATGACGGTGCCTGCTTTAATAATGGTGTTTTGGCCAATCGAGACATTTTGCTTAATCACGACACACCCTTCAATAGTGACGCTTGGGTGAAGTGTTACAGAAGGATGAATATCTGCCGATTTGGCAATACCTGGTACAGGTTTTTTGGGCGTGTAAAAAAGTTCTATGGCCTTTAATAGCGCTTTTCGGGGCGATTTTACAATGATTTGATTGCTAACCCCCTCAATCTCTTCATATGTAATGAAGGCCCCTGCTTGACTGTGATTTGCGTGTTTTTTGTATCGTTTTTCTAATACAAAACTCGCTTGGCTTGGCGTTGCGATTTCTATGGACGCCAAGCCGTTAATTTCTAGCTGAGGATTACCGATTAGCTTTCCGTCTAGGTGATTTGCTAGAAGTTGGAGCGTTGTCACTTTTATTGACTAGCTGTTTTTTTTTAATCGATCGATTACAAATTCGGTAAGGTCTGTTCCGCCGATATAGACTGCTCTTTTATCTAAAACAACATCGACTCCGATTTTTTTAGCTTCAAGTCTTGATGTTTCAATCACTTTTCCAACGATGCTTTTTTGGATTTCTAGTTCTTGTCTTAAAATTTCGTCACGTTTTGGCTTTAACTCAGCCTCCATTTCAGAAATCATTGTTTTAATTTTTTCATCGCTTGGTTTTTTCTTTGTTTTTTCTTTTTCGATTTCATCTTGAAGTGCTTCGAATCTTTTTTGGTATGTTTCGCGTTTTTTCTCGATATCTTTTAGGCTAGTTGCAATTGTGCCAGATTCTTTAATTGAGCTAAAAATTGCATCCATATCGACATATCCGATAGAGTCTGCTGCTGCAAAACTGGCTGTTACTAGGGTAAACATTGCGGCCATCGCAAGGGTTAAAGTTGTTTTTTTCATTTTTTGTTCCTCTTTTATTGTGGGGATTATTATTGACGGGAATTGTAACAGATTTAGAAGCTATGACCAATATTAACTTGGACACGTACCACGCCCTCTTCGTCACTCCCTGCATCAACGCTTAGAGGCCCTAATCCTGGGATGAGGAAACGAATACCTACCCCTTTACCAACTAACGCTTTGTCTTGAATGTCTATATCTCTAAATGATTCGAGTGTTGCTAGACCGGCATCCGCAAAAACAACCAGAGAAAAGGTATCCGTAAATAAAAAACGATACTCAATACTACTGACTATTTTTTTATTTCCAAATTGAAAGTTTCTATCGTTTTGGCCCCTAACGGTGTCATTAAATCCGACACGATAATATTCGGAGCTAAATAGCTCTGTGTCAGAAATTTTTGGTGCTTTGATAAAGCCTAAATCTGTACGAAGGGCTATTGTTTGTTTTTCGAATGTTGGAATGAATTTTTTAAGAGTGACGTCAAATCGGGTAAATTCGAGGGAATCTGGGGAAATATTAAATGATTTTTCGATATTAGACCCTATGTAATGTCCTGAGCGTGGATTAAATCGGACGTCTCTGGTGTCATGGGACACCCCGAAGGTATAACTGTTTGTATTGTACTGTTTGTCTACTTCAGGTAGTTCTACATTTTCAAATTTAATGCGGTGGGTGTATCTAAAGTCATATGTTATGGGAAGGCCCACAGTAAAATCCATCCCTATGCGTCTTTCATCTCGGAAACGGTCGTTAGTACCTGCTGCGAGTGCTGAGATGGCATCTCCATTGGTACGCCATAGGCGAGTGGTGAGGGATTTGCGATTATCCCACATCCACGGATTAAAATATTTAAACTGAAATCGAGAATCTCTGGCCGAATTAGTACCCCCAATACCAAATTGACCTTTTAATAAAATTAATTGGCCTGTGCCCATGATATTGTCCCAAAATAGGTCAGAAAAAATGCTAAATCCTGTTTGAGGACTGTATCCTCCACCAAAACTAAATTGGCCGCTATTGTCTCGTTCGGAAACATTGAGGGTGAGGTCGTATTTTCCATTTGCTGTGGGGGTTAATCCCGGCTCTATGCCAGAGAAATAATTGAGGTTGTAAACTCTACGAATGTCATTGCGAATCTGGTCTTGGGTAATAATATCGCCTGGATGAAGTGTGAGCTCTCGACGGATGACATACTCCTTGGTTTTACTATTGCCGGTAATAATAATTTCGCTAATCAGGCCTTCGCTAATATTAAAAATAAGTATTGGATTATCCGTAGTGGGTAAATCCACATGACTCACTTTGGCTTTGGTGTAGCCTTTTGCTAAATACAGGTCTTTAATGGTGTCGATATCTTCTCTTAGATCTCGGGTATTTAAGACACTTCCTACTTTAATTTTAAGCTTTTCTTGGACATCTTTTTGATTGAATTTTGAAAGACCTGGAAATCGGATTTCCTTAACTACTGGGTTTTCGACCACTTTAAATATTAGGACTGCCCCTGTTTTAGTTTTTGTAAGCGTGTATGATGCAGATGCAAAGACCCCTAAGGTTTCAATATTTTTGACATTTCGGTCCAGTTTAAGCTGACTAACCGTTTCGCCGATGCGGACTGAAAGTTGGCTCATGACGAGAACGGTTGATATGGTGGTATTGCCTTCGATTTTGATGTCTTCGATTAGAAATTCGGATGGATCTTTAGGCTTTGGTGGCGAGGAAAGCTCTGCCGCTTCTCGCCGTTGGTCGAGTTGCTTTAGGATGTCTTGGATATTGGAGGGGGGCGCAAATTCGGCCCCGATTGGCGCTGGACTAAGTAATGCCGTGATTAAAATTAAGACTAGCGATTTGCCCCTCATTTAGATAATCATACCCAGTATAACCGCTGTGACCATAAAGATAGCGGCGATGATTCCTGTCACTTTGTTGAGGCCTGTTTCCATCCCTTTTTGACTGCGATACATATGCGCTGAGCCGCCTATTCCGCCGAGACCTTCTCCCTTGGGAGAGTGAAGCAAGACGAGGCCCACTAAGAGCAAGCCTGATAAAAATTCGATAACCATTAATAATGTTTTCATAGGATATCCTTACATTTTAGGTGATAATTGATGCATTATATCAAGTTTATTTCACTTGTCATTTCAAGATCAGCAATGGGAGTATTGGAGAATGTCACATCCGGTTTTATTTGTTTGTGTTTTTACGTTTTTAATTCATGTTACGGAATCCCTTGCGTATTGCATGAGATTGGCTGGGGTAAAGACTAAAAAAATTGCCATTGCACTCTCATTTGTGACCAGCACATTATTGGTTTCTAGGTTATCCAATATGTTTCAGGCTCCGTTGTTGGGGTCGATGGTGGATAAAACCACAAAAATTGGGACAGATGCGGCCCTTTATGCCTTAGAAATGGATTTTAGAGTGGTGATTTTTGCGGCTTTTTTAGGGTCTGCTGCGGGTGCTTTTTTAGGTCCAACTGTGATCAATTTTTTTTCGGCGGCGATTACTCATTTTCAAAAGAATGGGTCTGTCCCTCGAGTGGTTGTATTTGCACTAAAACCTAGAAATATTGTAAAAATGTTTCGCAGCTTTAGATTACCCAAATTAAGTATGTTAAGTGATATTTCTCTTAAAAATATCCCTAAGCAATTTTTAATTATTAATGTGTGTGTTACATCAATTTATACGATTGGCGTATTGTGCTCGTTACTGGCGGGTGCATATTTGCCTGAACTACGCTCTACTGCGAGCCAGTTGTCTGGCATTGTGAATGGCTTGGCAACGATTATGTTTACGCTTTTTGTTGACCCCTCCGGCGCACGGATTACCGATGGCGCTGTCAATGGAGAGCGGCCCGTATCCGATGTTAAATCGGTCGTGTTTTTTTTACAGATGGGGCGTATTTTTGGAACTTTGATTTTGTCCCAATTATTATTTAAGCCTTTTGCAATTTATATTATGTGGGCCACTAAAACTATCGGTCATTATTTTGTATAAATTATGATTTCTCATGAGCGATACCTTCAATTAGTTGATGAGTTAAATGAGCATTCGCGTCGATATTATGACGAGGATACGCCCATTATTTCGGATGCTGAATATGATCGGGAATATCGCCATTTAGAGGAATTTGAAGCGGCTTTTCCGCTGATGGCGCGAGCGGACTCTCCTACTCGACGTGTTGGAGGCACTGTTTCACGTGAATTAGACCCATTTACCCATTCTACTCGGCTTCCGTCTTTAGGTAATATATTTAACGATGAGGAATTGGCCCAATTTTATGATCGTATTCAAAAAGAAATTAGTGATACTGATATGGAGTTTACAGTAGAGCCTAAAATTGATGGCTTGGCTGTGGCAATTCATTATGAACAGGGTAAATTAGTTGCTGGAGCAACACGTGGTGACGGATTAACCGGAGAAAATGTCACGGCTAATTTAAAAACGATTAAGTCACTTCCATTGGTTTTAAAAGACCCTGTAACTATTGAAGTACGAGGCGAAGTATATCTGCGTAAAAGCGTTTTTGAGTCGATGAAATCCGACTATGCGAACCCACGCAATACTGCGGCAGGAGCATTGCGACAATTGGATAGTAAAGTCACGGCATCTCGCCAATTGGATATTTGGATTTACAATGGAATTTATCCTGGAATTAAAACACATTTTGAAATGATGGCGTATTTAAAATATCTTGGATTTCCGGTTGTTGATGATATTTCACTTGTCACTGGGATTGAGCAGATTTCGGCAGCTTGTCATGGCATTTTTAATCAAAAATCTAACTATGATTTTGATATTGATGGCGCTGTGATTAAGGTTAACCTTTTGGGGTATCAGGAGGAATTAGGGTATACGGCCAAAGCGCCAAGATGGGCAATGGCGTATAAGTTTGAAAGTGAAACAGCAGTGACGACGCTTGAAGATATTATTGTCCAGGTTGGACGGACGGGTATTTTAACCCCGGTTGCGATTTTGAAACCGGTTAAAGTGTCGGGAGTGACAGTGAATCGGGCCACACTGCATAACTTGGAAGATATTGAACGAAAAGGCATTAAAATTGGAGATGAGGTATTAATTAGGCGGGCTGGCGAGGTGATACCTGAGGTGATATCCGCCGTTAGTACGGATGCCAGCCATCGGGTATTTGTGATGCCTACTGACTGCCCCATTTGTGGGAGCCATGTGACCCAAGTGGAAGGTGAAGTGGCAATTCGATGTACGAATCGACGGGGATGCCCCGCACAGTTGAAGGGGGCTATTTTGCATTTTGCTTCCCGCAAAGCAATGGATATTGAAGGTTTGGGCGATAAGCTTGTGGATCAATTGGTGGATTTACATATTGTAAAGTCACTGTCTGATATTTACAGACTGGACTTAACCACACTGTCTCATTTGGATCGAATGGCGGAGAAATCGGCTAAAAATGTCATTATGGCTATTGAAAAATCAAAAACTCAGTCGCTTAGTCGATTTATTTTTGCATTAGGAATGCCCTTTATTGGCGAGAGAACCAGTGATGTATTAGCTGATCGATTTGAGACGATGGATGCTTTGTTTTTAGCAACACCAGAAGAGTTGATTGCTGTAAAAGACATTGGTGAAAAAACAGCAATGTCATTGGTTGATAGTTTGTCAGATGCTGATTTTAAGGCTGATGTGGAGAGACTGTTTAAATTGGGTGTTACCCCTCAGCATGCCCTTACTGATATCATTGAAGGACCTTTGACGGGTCGCAAATTTTTGATTACTGGGACATTAAGCAGCATGAGTCGAGGCGAGGCTGAGAAGAGGATTGTGGCTATGGGTGGGGAAATTGCATCTGGGGTTTCTGCCACATTAACGGATTTAATTGTTGGAGATAAGCCAGGGTCAAAAGTGGATAAGGTGGCTAAATTAAATGCGAAACGAGATGAATCGTCTCGCATTCGGGTTTTGGATGATGCAAGGTTTTTAGACTTACTTCTCTAATATTTATTTAGTTGACTTTATTGATATTGGAATTCAGAATTTTGTCATTGCCTTATCCCTAGACATCTAACCCATTAAGGAAAGTGTAGTCATGAAAAATATCCTTGTCGTTGGCAGCTCATCTGGAATTGGAAGTTCTGTTACTCAGAGTTTAAGTGGTAGTCATACTGTTTATGGCACTTATTATAAAACAACGCCTTCTGACCCCACTTCATCCTATTATTTAAATGTATTGGACGATGCGCCTGATTTTAGTTTTTTACCTGAGACATTAGATGGATTGGTTTACTGCCCTGGCGCTATTAATTTAAAAGCGTTTTCTAGAGCCAAAGAGGAGGACTTTATCGCTGATTATCAGCTTCAGGTTTTAGGGGCCGTCAAGGTAATACAGGCCTGCTTACCTGCGCTTAAACGATCAGAACAGGCCAGCATCGTTTTGTTTAGTACTGTGGCGGTAAAAATGGGCTTTGGTTTTCATAGTATTGTTGCGTCAAGCAAGGGGGCAATTGAAGGATTAACCACATCTCTCGCTGCCGAATTTGCGCCTAAAATTAGGGTCAATTGTATTGCCCCCTCCATCACCAATACCCCACTTGCTAGTCATCTATTAAATACTTCCGAAAAAATGGATGCCAGTGCCCAGCGACATCCCTTAAAAAAAATTGGAACTCCAGAAGATATCGCTAACGCGGTCGCTTTTTTAATTGGTGATCATAGTCAATGGATGACAGGGCAAGTCCTTCATATTGATGGTGGGATGAGCTCGGTTAAGCTTTTGTAAGCGTTATGCTAGCTCCACTTAAAATTTACTCCTTAACACCCCAAGATATCGACAGAATTATTGAAATGGCTTGGGAGGATAGGACACCTTTTGAGGCGATTAAAGTCCAATTTAATTGTAGTGAAAGCGATGTCATTTACTTAATGCGCAAAGAATTAAAGAGAAGCAGTTTTAATCTCTGGCGCAAGCGCGTTAATACTGGGGTAAGTCAGAAGCATTTAAAAAAAAGAAGTCCAGAAATCACTCGATTTAAATGCCCTCAACAAAAAGCAATGTCTCACCCTAAACTTTCCAAACGATAATGTTTACCACGGATTATCATGAGATTTTAAAGCTGATTGATTGTATTGACCCCAAAAAGTATGGAAAAACTCGCAACTTTTGTGATGGTGCTGTCACTCAATTATCTCCCTATGTCTCAAGGGGGGTTATTTCTACACGACAAATTGCCAAAGCTATCTTAAAAAAAGGGTACAAGCCCTATGAAATTGAAGGCTTTTTGAGGCAATTGGCCTGGAGAGATTATTTTCAGCACGTATGGATTGCTAAACCAACTGAGATTGATGATGACTTAAAACAACACCAACGTGCAGTATCACATTATCTAATACCAGAGGCTATCGTTTCTGCTCATACGTCGATCGACGCAATTGATCGAGCGATAAAAGATCTGTATTCCTTTGGATATATTCATAACCATATCCGTATGTATATTGCGAGTGTCTGTTGTAATGTTGCTGGGTCTCATTGGAGATATCCCGCACAATGGATGTATTATTATTTATTGGATGCGGATTGGGCCAGCAATGCCCTAAGTTGGCAATGGGTGGCGGGGTGTTTTAGCCATAAGAAATATTTTGCCAACCAAGAAAATATCAACAAATATTGGTATACACACCAAAAAGACACATTTTTAGATATCCCTTATGATGCCTTTGCTACTATGACACTACCTGACGTGTTAAAGTCAACAGCCCATCTGTCATTACATACGACTTTACCACCGTCAGACACTCTTATTATTGATCCTAGATTGCCGATTTATATCTACACTTTTTATAACTTAGATGTAGAGTGGGATTCTTCCATTTTGGCGAATCGGATTTTATTACTTGAGCCCAGCTTTTTTAACCGTTATCCCGTTTCAGAGGCAACGATTAATTTTATTATTGCACTTTCTAAAAATATTAAAGATATTCAAATTATAGTGGGCGAATTTGATGCTGTGTTTAACCCATCACTGCATGCCCAAATTAGGTATAAAGAGCACCCAGCCTTTAGCCACTTTAAAGGACACAAGTGTCATAGAGACTGGATGTTTGAGCATGTCAGTGGATACTACCCTTCATTTTTTTCTTATTGGAAAAAGTGCCAAAAATTTTTAACTCTGCTTGAGGATTAAGATTTTTTTTGATGCATATTGGGAGTGAAATCCAAGTGATGACCTGAATTTCCTTTTTTTGACACTATTGACCTTAATGCGGCAGCATTTGTGGCAAGTGTTACAGCTGCAGCAATTCGTCTTATTTGACCTTCATCTGTAATATTCATGATCTTCATCAAATTTACCGCATCTGGGTTATGGCGCACTATCCCCGTTGTCGACAATGCCATACCTGCTTTGAATTCACCAAAAAGCCAAGTCCCGTCATATGTCCATTTTGTAAATGGTACAAATTTAGCTGTTTCTGATGTCGTTTGGACACATCCATGCGCTAGGCCCGCCATAACGGCATTTGGGTCTTGTCCTAATGGACTTAGAAATGACATTAAGGCATTTAAACTTCCTTTAAAATCGGTTGCTGCACGATAATAACTTTCTCTTGCCGCATGACTTAATAGTGCCATTCTGTAGGCAATATCAGGGCCATTTGAACTACCTTTGTCTGATAGTGCATCAGGGTGAATTCTGCAAATTGAGTGTACTTCCCTTAAATTTGTTACAACATTGGATAAAATGCCTGCATATGCCTCACAAGGTCCCACCCCCTCTGGAGATGGTAGATAGTGTCTTAATGCTTCTGCCATTAAATTGGCGACATTGGCACCCATCATTTGATCTGTGTTATAAAAAAGGACATATTCAAGCTGATCCTCTTTTCCTTTTAAAATATTTACTTCGATTTTATCGATTAATCCGCCACCATATTTTTGTTCTAAACTAGCATACTTGGGAACAGCACTTAGGAGGTATTGTCTTATTTTTGGCAACATCCCTGGGTTTTCTAGTTTTTGCTTAATCTCCTGCAGGCTTTGACCTCCTGCAGTTGTCCGGATGAATACTTGCGTTGGCATTATTGGGGGGTCTAGCCTTAGTGTTTGCACGCCTCCAGCTTGGGCTATTTTTTCTGCAAATCCTTCATTTCCCGCAATAATAGAATTTTCTACAACACTCAAGACGGCTAATCGTTGTTCTCCATCTACCAAGTGTCGTGTTGTCATGCCAAGGCACTGGTTACCTGCTGTCCCTATGGCATTTTCCCCCAAAGCCATTGTGGCCTCTCTTTCTGTGATTGATTGACTTATTTGTTGCTGAACAGGTTGTGGAAGAGTGGATTGATTAAGGCTTATTAGTAACTCTAAGTTATCTATTTTTTCTAATAACGATCTACTTACTCCAAAAGTTTTTGCAATTCGATCTCTTCTTAAAATAGCTTTTTGAGCACTTGTTAGGTGTGCGTACTGTTGATCTCTTAAGGATAAATCCACTTTTTTAATTCGTGATTGTTCAAGTAGTTGGGGATATGGCGTCAGTGGATCTGATGGTGACCAAGTTGGTTTCGGAGCTTCCCCATCCCTCCATTTTTCCCAATCCGATTTTTGCCGTACCTCTGTTGATAGCGTTCTAATTACTCTGGTAACTACTTGCGGTCCTCTAGTTAACTGTTGTGCAACTCTTGCGGCCATTTTATCCCCCAATTGTGTGTGATGTACTTTACTACAATATCATTTTTTAACTGACAGGTGCAAAGTGGCGTTTTTCGTGTTAATTTTTTTGAATGAGCATTTATACATTAGAGACTGTTTTTTCGAGGACTCCGCAACTTATCAGTACCGACTTGGATGATGAATTGGTGATTATGGATGATGAAAAAGGGTCGTTTTATGGCCTAAATGCGACTGCAAAAATGATTTATGGACTTTTGGAAACGCCTAAGACGCTTGAGGAACTTATTGGGTTAATTACTGCTGAGTATGATGTATCTCCTGAACAATGCCAGGCGGATATTATCCCTTTTTTACAGCAAATGGTGACCTCTAAATTATTGGGCGCAGACATAGATCAGTAATGCGTTATTTTTTATTTGGCTTGTGGATAGAGTCAGATATCGCGCTTCCACACTATCCTAATATGCCAGACAGCCCCCTTTGTGAAGTGGTGATTGTTGAAGGTGATGTGCCCACTTCTCTAAAAAATCAACTTTCTCCCACAATTGACGTCTTTGGAGACACCGGAAAATTACTTTTTTATATCACTGGTATTGGGCGATTTTTAATTGAAGATGGCTGCAAAATTACTTATCAAAAAGAAGTTAATTTAGCTGATACAGACTCGCTTCGATTGTTTTTATTGGGCTCTTGTATGGGGGCGGTATTGCAACAACGTGGGTTAATTGTGCTGCATGGTAATGCAGTATCTGAAGATGGAAAGGGATGTCAGATTTTTGTCGGAGATAGTGGTGCTGGAAAGTCGACGATGGCTGGATGGTATTTTAAACATGGGGCCTTTATTTTAGCTGATGATGTGGTTGCACTTTATTTTGATGATACGACTGGCATACCCATGGTGATACCTAGTTTTCCGCAGATTAAATTATGGCAAAAATCGGCGGATTTACTGGGGATTGATACATCATCTTTACGACGGGTCAGACCTCAGGATGAGAAGTATTCTGTCCCAATTGGCACGCAATTTTGCCCTACCCCCTTGCCTGTTTATGCTGTGGTGGAGATTTTGAAAGACCCCGGTGTCACCAAACAGTATACTGGGGTAGATAAATTAAGGTTACTTCAGCGTCACACATATCGATATGGGTTTTTGGGTGTCATGGATATTCAAAACCACTATGTTGGGCAGTTGGTCAAATTGGCGGGAAAGATAAGTGTGACGTCTTACGAACGGAAGGTGATGTAAGCCACTTTAAAGACAAAAGCCACCCGGTGAAAGGTGGCTTTTTAGTCGTATCGATTGGCTAGTTTGGACTAATTAAAATCCGCCCATGCCTCCCATTCCCATGCCTGGATCCATTGCTGGGGCTGGTTTTTCTTCTGGGATATCAGCGATTAGGACATTTGTTGTAAGTAAGAGGCTAACAACGGATGCCGCATGCTGAAGTGCAAATCGTGTGACTTTGACGGGGTCTACGACGCCTGCTTGAACCATGTCGACATATTGGCCGGTACGGGCGTTGAAACCGATGCCTGGCTTTTCGTTTTTGAGGCGCTCTACTACTACAGATGGCTCGAGATCGCTATTGGATGCGATTTTGCGAAGAGGCATTTCCAAGGCTTGGCGAACGATTTTCATTCCTACCCTGATATCACCTTCTGCTTTTTCGATTTCTTTTTCGATGGTTGGGATGAGGTTGATTAGTGCAACGCCACCACCAGGGACAATTCCTTCTTCAACGGCTGCTCGAGTTGCTGAAAGGGCGTCTTCCACACGGTATTTTTTCTCTTTAAGCTCGGTTTCTGTGGATGCTCCCACTTTAATTACCGCTACGCCGCCAGATAATTTCGCAAGACGCTCTTGGAGTTTTTCCTTATCGTAGGAAGACTCTGTATTTTCGATTTCTCGCTTAATTTCACTAATCCGGCCTTTAATTGCATCTGGCTTGCCTTTGCCTTGGACAATAGTTGTATTGTCTTTATCCGCTTTTACTTTAGACGCTTGGCCTAATTGCTGAAGCGTTGCGCTTTCTAATGTCATGCCTTTTTCTTCAGAAATGACTTCAGCTCCTGTAAGGATGGCAATGTCTTCGAGCATGGCTTTACGACGGTCTCCAAATCCTGGCGCTTTAATGGCCACCGCTTGGATGGTGCCACGGATTTTATTAACAACTAATGTTGCGAGGGCTTCGCCTTCTACTTCTTCAGCTAAAATTACAAGTGGCTTTGAGGTTTGAACCACTTTTTCTAAAATTGGAAGAAGGTCTTTAATTGATGAGATTTTTTTGTCAGTGACTAGAATAAATGGATCATCATACGCCGCAACCATTTGGTCTTTGTCTGTAATCATATACGGCGATGCATACCCTCTGTCGAATTGCATTCCTTCTACAACATCTAACTCTGTTGTAATTCCTTTGGATTCTTCAACAGTGATGACACCGTCATTGCCGACTTTTTCCATTGCGCTTGCAATAAGATTTCCGATTTCTTCATCATTATTGGCAGATATTGTTGCAACTTGAGCAATTGCGTCTTTGCTTTCGACTTTACGGCTGTTTTTTTGTAGCCCTTCTGTGATGATGGCCACTGCTTTTTCAATGCCTTTTTTAACTTGAATTGGATTGGCACCCGCAACGACGTTTTTAAGACCTTCTTTGAAAATTGCTTGGCCTAAAATCGTTGCAGTTGTGGTTCCGTCTCCTGCTACATCATTGGTTTTGGAGGCGATTTCTTTTAATAACTGTGCGCCCATATTTTCGAATGGGTCTTTTAATTCAATTTCTTTAGCGATTGTCACACCGTCATTGGTGATTGTGGGTGAGCCCCATTTTTTTTCGAGGACAACATTGTTTCCATTTGGACCTAATGTACTGCCTACTGCGTCTGCGACTTTATCGATACCTGCCGCTAGCGCGCGCCATGCATCTTCTCCAGATTTTAATTGTTTTGCTGCCATTGTGGACCTCCTAATTAATTTTTAACTGCTAAAATATCGCTTTCGCGGACAATTAAATACTCTTTACCTTGAAGCTTAAGCTCTGTACCGCCATATTTTGCATAAATGACTACATCGCCTGCTTTTACAGACATAGGAATAAGTTTACCTTCGTCAGTCGTTTTACCTGGACCAGCAACCAATACTTTACCGGTTTGGGGACGCTCTTTTGAGCTTTCTGGAAGGACGATGCCGGATTGAGTGACTTTTTCTGCGGACTCCGGCTCGATGATTACTCTGTCTGCCAATGGTTTAAATTCAATAGACATTTTTGCCTCCTTTAGTGTTTTTGATTTAGGATAATTTTGATTTTAGCACTCTTTGTTTGTGAGTGCCAGATCATTTTGAATTCTAAAGGGCTTTACCGTTTTCATCAAGCATTTTATACTTGCACTTCCTCTCCTTAATGCCGGGGTGGTGGAATGGTAGACACGTTGGACTTAAAATCCAATGAGACTAAACTCTCGTGACGGTTCGAGTCCGTCCCTCGGTACCACTTAAAGAATAGCGCTTAACTTAATTAGGAGGTATTGGCATTATTTATACCTCTTTCTCCATCGATTTCTATAGTCATCAGGGTCTGTTACTTTTGTAGGTCGTTTAATAAAGGGATTGGATTGGACTTTGGTTTGGGGGCGGATACGATAATATCCCATATATCCGATGACATATTGGCCATTGCGGCGATAATAACTGTGCTGTTCGATCGGAATTATTCTTTGGGGGCCATCAATAATGTCATTAGGGAGGGCCGTATCCACTTTTGCAGTATTTTGAATGATGTCTTTGGGTAACGCGTTGGATTGATCTATCGGAGATTGTGCGTGGAGGGATGTCATTAAAAAAAATAAAAGTACGCTTAGGATTTTCATGTCATTATTTTACTTAAATAAGGTTAATACAAACTTGGATCTGACTCTTTGGGATCAAATCGTATCTCTTTGGCCCAGTCATACATAAACTGTGCAAAAGGATCTCTAGAATAATCCAAAATTTGCGTGGCGATATAGCGAAGGCGTGTTTCGAAAGGGAAAGGCTTGTCTAAATTAATTACTGGTCCATTGAGTGGTTCACCTTCACTTTGAATGTAAAAAGCATAGCTTATTCGCTCGGTTTTGGCTTGAGATGTACTTCTACTGCCCCAGTGTAGAGCATTGGCACTCCAAAAAATGGCGCTTCCAGCAGGCGCTGGTAATGCACGGCAATTTTCGGGCTTAAAGCTGTAATTGGAGAGATTGTATGGGTAATTGTCGTCTAAATTAAGTGGGACGACAACCATGCAGGAATTATACGTATCCACATCCACTAAAGGTATCCATAGCGTAATCATTTTAGGAACCCCTTGTGATGTCAATTGTAAATTACCTAGGTCACGGTGGATGGGCCATCCTGAATGCTTTGCCCCTTTATCAACCATCCATGCCCAAATATCAGGCATGATCATGGACTCTGGTCCAAAAATTGCGTGAATGACTGGCATTAATTGCTTTAATGCAAGCCAATATTCGTCATATACAAATGCAAATACTTGATGAATCCCTTTTTGGCGCAATGTGCGAATGCCCCGTTCTAGTTTTTGGACTTGCTGTTTTGGAATGATGGCATCGATTTG
>Ga0214917_10002174_pt1 | contig 24355 bp, 33 predicted proteins | sample LL_1208_BB_MetaG_FD_177983 | JGI IMG/M metagenome (GOLD analysis project Ga0214917, IMG submission 177983) | Freshwater microbial communities from Lake Lanier, Atlanta, Georgia, United States - LL_1208_BB | ecosystem: Environmental > Aquatic > Freshwater > Lake | place: USA: Georgia | collected...
ATTGTCTTTAGAACTTCATTTTAGGCTGTCATAAGATAGGATAGCCTCTTTTTTTGCTATCTTTCCATCATGTGGAAGAAACCATCGAAAAGAGAAATGATTTTTGGATTTTTACGGTATTAATATATACGAGAAAACAACAGGATGCTTTTGATGGAAACGTATGTAAAGAACTGATGGGTAGAGAACATGTCCTCTTTTTTTTTTTATCACATTCTTGTGATAAAATTCTTATTCATGGAGTCGTACGATCAGATATCAATGAAAGAATGTATCGGTTTCAGGAATCCTGGATGACCTCATCCTCGATCTGTCGTTTGCTCTTGATAAAAATACTGATATCTCCAAGGATACCGATACGAGACGAGATGTGAAGAGGCATATTTTCTTTTGAGCGGATGGTCATGGTGGGGAATAGGCCGGCGATCTTCAGGATCCGAGAGAGTTGTTCCGTGTCATAATCTTCTGTAAACACCCCGTTATCGGTTTTCTGGAGGGATTCGAGCGTGGTGTCGTTTTCTCCGAGAGTGATCTCACGGGAATACACGGATCCGACGTTCGAAAGGAAAGAAATGCTGTACCGTCTCGTGGTGATGGAAATGGTATTGGACATGTTGAACATGTCTTTGCACATCTTGCTGAATTCATTGGAAGACACCATGATGGAATGTCCATACGTTTCTGGGAGGGCAATCTCGAGATTCTGAATGTTTTGGATTTTGACATAGGCGCGAGTGATCCGTGACAGATCTTTGGGGATAATCTGGATCCCCAGGTCACTGACATTATCTTCACGAATAAAAAGAAACAATTGATCACGTTTTTTGATCGATTTCAACATCTTGTACAGATGATTCAGATTGACACCGATATTCAGAATCTTGTTCTCGATATTCGGAGAGAAATAATACATGTTGAAATTCGTCGACCATAGTATCAGATCAATCAGCGTCCGACGATTCGAATCCATCATCCGAAGACGGATTTTCTCGGGTGTGATTTCAAAACACGCCGTCTTGATAATATTATGTAGCAATTCTGTCAAGATTTTAAAAATATATGCATCCGTGGTCTTGCAACGGAAAATATATTCCTCTCCAACTGCCGTCATGATCAATTCTTTTTTTTTACCTTTTTTCTATGCCTCTATTTAAATGGATTTGGATCCATAAAGAAAAAAAAAAGGTATTATTTCCTTTTTTTTTTAAGAGGAAATTAAAACGATGCCGTGGTGGACTTTCTTTTTTTCCCTCTTGATTCTTTTCTTCTTGATTCTTTCGACAAAACACAAAACCCTTCGCTACATCCCCTTTCGAATCCATGGAACCATTCCACGTGTGATCCTACAGGTGTCTAAAGAACCACAATCCTCATCTGTCATCCAACAACTCCGACAACACACTCCCGGATATACGTATCTGAATTATACGGATGAGGAATGTATCGCGTATCTCCAAAAACATCCCATCCCCTCCTTACCCCATGCCATCACACGATTCCTTTCGTTTACCAAAGGACCACACAAGGCTGATTTTTTCCGGTATTTCTTTTTGTATCAGAACGGGGGTGTGTTTTTGGACAGTGATCTCATGTTATACCAGAACCTGACTCCTCTCCTACAAGACCATGATTTTGTGACGATCCGTTCCAGCAAATCAGGAATCTTTAATGGATTCCTGGCTGTACGACCTCATGAACCCGTGATCGGTCGGGCACTCTTTGATGCGTATCACACACCCGATGTCTATCTGTTTTTTGATTATCACCGATTCTGTCGACATTTATGGGCGTTTCTCCGTGAGGCTCATCCTTCCACTCGCATCCTTCTCCTTCAAGAATCCGTCCGTGATAACATCGGAGAAACACATGATGCCAAAGGACGACTCGTGTCTCGTCATTTCTTCCGATCCAAAATCATCAGAGACGTATCGGATCGTGTCTCGGATGGGGATAAAAAAGACAAGGACGATGATCTGGACTCGTTTCCACAAAATAATAATCATATAATCTCTGACTCCTTGTCATCAGATCCTGAAAGGACTGTTGATGCATCTTGAGATAAAACACCTGTCGATCCAATAAATCCAAGACCATTTGGATCTTGTCCTTGTAGACACGACCGGTAGACACCTCCAAGAGACAGGAACGACTCGTTCTTGCCAGACGCTCGCAATCACGGAGCGTCAGATATTCAAAAATCCGGTTCAACATCTCGGAACACAATTTCTTGATCATTTTCACCCTGAACAGATCAAGAAACAAAAAAACAAACAATTTTTAGACGATAGAATGACGACGGAGAGAATAATGAGGTGGAGACTGAGACGCCTTCGCCTCTTGACAAGGGATCCAGTCCCACGCGATTCTCCATCTCCCGTCTCCCTGAAGACCCAGATCGACATCTCCAAATTTGCACTCCGGACATTCGTTATCCACGGTGGCAAAAAAGGGTCCCAGGATAGGAGTCATCCCGATGCCTTCTCCCTGTCCCGTGATCCGGACACACTTCCCGCATACACTCCCTCCATCATACTGGACCGAATTCATGGCAACCGTCATCTCGATCCCATTGAATCCTCTTTCTAACATACAACTCCCTGCACTACCGGCTCCACCCGCACCATAAAAGGTTCCATCTCCCTCAAAACTTAACACTCCTTGGACAAACAACAAAACATTCATCAACATCTGCACGGTTGTTCTTTTCATTTTTCCATTTGTTTTTAAAATAAAAACGACTTGTTTAAATCAGTTTTTAAGAAAAAGATGGTGATGTGTGGAGGCGTGGCGGATTGCATCAAGGTAGGTAAGATCGGCTTGTCGTGGAGATAGAGTAAGACGGAAAAACCCCGGAGATTCAGAAAAGAAACGCAACAAGGGAGAAGACCGGAAAGGATGTCCTGTCGTGGTACAGACGGCACCACTGATGATATGGAGAAGGGGAGAGGCGGGATCCTGGAGAACCTGGGCGTTATGATTATGACCGGCAAAATAAAAATCTACTGAAAAACGACGGAGGAGGGGTAACAATCGAGTCGAGAGGATGATGGAATCTATATGGGGACCCACTGAATAAATAGGATAATGACCGCACACGATTGTCCAGGAACATGATACCGGACGATGCTTCAAATGATAAGACAACCATTCCCATTGTTTTTCTTGATGAATACGACATCTTTGTTGAAAACGTTGGATGTCATCTACGGCGACCCCGGCGGATACCATGATATCTGTGGTATACTCAGGATCCATGATACAGGTGTCGACAAACAGCCAATAGCAACTGATTTCAGGCATCCATCGGCTATAATAATGAGAAGGCATCTCCCACGGTGTTCCACGATGAAATTGCCATGACGGATCACTGTGATGATCATGATTCCCAAGAACGCCATACCAGGGACAGGGAACAGAAACATGCCATGGTTCCGGTTTTGGTTCTTTGGATGGATATCCATTCGGATAGGCATTGTCTCCTAAAACCACAACCCCTCCGGGGTGGAGTTCAGAAAGGACATGAAAGACACGTCGTCGTTGAGAGGTATCCAAACCCCAATCACCCAAAAAAGCAAATGTTTTTGATGCACCACTGCTCGCCATTTTCTTCCTCTTGGAATGATTCTTTAACATATGTAAAGACATACACACATAAAGACAAGATGAGGATCGAAATCACGGCACAACTTTTCATCTCGGATCATGACGGATACTGTTCCGACAATGAATGCGAATTGTCAGTCAGAGACATCAAACATGTGATTGATCTTGATAAGATTGAAAGCATTCAGGACAAAAACGACGAGTATTGGATCCGATTTCTACCCGAACCTAAAATCAATACCTCTGGATCCTATTTTTGCTCCAACTCCATACAATGTACACGGTCCGGCCTTGATATCCATGACTTTACGTATAAAAACACAAGTATCAGAAAAATCTCTCTCTAAAAAAAAAAAAGTATGGAAAGACAATCATTTCTTTCAATACTTTTCATCATGAAATGGTTCAAAAAATACCGTAAAAATCCAAAAATCATTTCTCTTTTCGATGGTTTCTTCGAAAGGTATTTAAAGGAATGATACGTCTTTAAATACCTTTCGAAGAAAAAGAATTAGGAATAAAATGATTTTTGGAATCTACGGTAATGGATTGACATGTGATTGATGATTATCCAACCATCATCATTTCGTCATCGTTTATGAGTTCTTCTTGTTGTTGATGTTCTACAAGATTCTGGATCCGTTGGTTCAACACCTGGATCCGACAATTGATAATGTTCAGGTTGTCTCTCAACCAACGCGTCTGTCGTTTCCAGTCAGGGATGTATTCTTTCAGGGCATCAAGTCTTTCGATTTGGGTCCGATACCCATTATACAAAGATTCCAGATGATCGATTTCCGTTCTGGAATGATCGACACTTTCACGGGCTCGGACACGTTCGGTACAAGAGACACAGGTCAAGAACGAATCCGGATGATGCACAACGACATGTCTCAGATAATGATCATGTCGTACACGAGAGGAACACATCTTGCACGTAGTAAATCCTTTACAGGTCGTGTTCTGATGCGTCTCTTGTTCACCCCGTGGATAAAATTGTCGACACCCATCTTCCGTGCACATGATTTTCCAACCGGGACAATCTCGTCGTAGGTGACGGTATACATCCGTTTGTGTTCCCGTAAAAGAAGGACACAACGGACAAGAAAGGATCTGAGTATCCATGGACATGTACAAAAAATCAACCTGATACGCATCTTCCGGGTACATGAAAAACTTTTTACCACTACGACAAAGAGGACATCGGGGAGCCGTGATGGCTCGTTTTTCGGGGGGTACATCCAGTTTCATAAATCGCACGGCACAAAGAAGACATACCACTGAGAGAGAACCACATTTCTGACCCGTACAAGGATCCGGTTTGCACTCGAACGCCGTCATGTGAACAGGGATCGTAGGAGGTTCGTGACAAATCAGACACTCAATACCCTTCATCATTATTTTTGATCTTGTATGTGTTGTGAGATATACCTATCAGGACACGACTCCCTTAAATCTTCATTTTTTTAATAAAAAAATAGTGTTTTGATAAAGAATGAGCGATACAATATGGGATTATGTCATTGTCGGTGGTGGAATTTCTGGGTTATATCTGGCACATCAACTCCAGAAAAAATACAAAGACCAACGATCGATCCTGATCCTTGAAAAAGAACCTGTTTTGGGTGGAAGGATCCGTCAGACCATGTATCATTCTCACCGTGTAGTGACGGGAGCCGGGGTGGGTCGTTGGAACAAAGACGTCTTGCTTGCCCAACTCGTACAAGATGCCGTCCCACAAAAAAAAATCAAGCCTTGGACGAGCCGGGTGTCCTTTTCATTCCCTCCGGTCGATACGTTTTCTTTTTTATCGATCCTTAAAAAACAACATTATTCATGGCTCCTCCATCATCGGTCGACTCATACGTTCCGTGAAGCCTTCCTCCATTTCTTTACTCTCAACGAGTACAAGCGTTTTTGTGATTCCAATGGGTACACGGATTTTGAAAAGGCGGATGCCATCGATACACTGGATAATTATGGTTTTGAAGATAACCAACCGGGTGTTCCTTATTTCAATGTTCCATGGAATCGTCTCGTCGATCATCTCCGATCCCGATTAAAACAATCCGACAACATTCACATTCAAACTCGAATCGAGGTCATGAGATGTTCTTTCGACCAATCCCGAGATCTGTGGACGTGTCGTACCAATCATTTGGAGACGGTAAAATCCCGTGTGGTGGTGTTTGCGGGGAGTGTTCTACGATTCCCGGATCCGATCGTCCGTCGTAATATCAGAACCCAGCCGTTTCTTCGGATGTACGGGTGGACACCACCTCAAAAAAACAAGGCATCTCCCAAAGTATGTCCGAATGGGATGTGTTATCGCACGGATGCCTTCCAGAAACAGATCCGGATCTCTCCTCATGTATGGATGTTGAGTTATAGCGATAACCGACACGCCATCCGGACAAACCGAATGACGGAGGATCAGATCCGTCAGGCCCTTGATTTTCCGATCCAAGACATCCGACGTTTTTTTTGGAAACACGGCACCCATTATTATCCACCCCTCCCTACCAAACAATTCAAGGATCGAGAGGCGTTTATCCGGTATGCACAACATCCCAGACCGGGACTTTTTCTTGTTGGTGAGGCCATTTCGAATAACCAGGGATGGACCCAGGGCGCCCTGGAGAGTGTCCACAAGATTTTACACCTGTTGTAAAAAATACAGCACTACCGTACCGTAGATACCAAAAATAATTTTCTCCTCAGAGAGGGTATCCAATTTATCGTACCTTGGAACATTAAACCCGTCGCAAAAATCTTGACGCTCCTAAGGTACGATAAATTGGATTGATAAAAATTGATATTTTTGGTGTTTTGTGACCTAAAAAAAAGATGTCCTATCAATTACAAAAACATATTTTATCTGCTTCCGATTCTAAGAACTACCAAGATGCTCTCAACGAATGGATTTTGGAATCAGACAAGATGCCTAATGAAACAGGTTTCTGCATATGTGGTCGAAAAATCAAAAACATTTACTATGCAAGAAATGTTCGTCACAAAATTCAAGAAATCTATTTTACTCTGTGTTCTCAAGATTTTCCATATTTTCTCATTACCGACACTACTGATGTTTTCTTTACAGACTGCGCCTCACGATTATTAGCCGACTTTAAAGAGATGAACAAGTCTGTTGTCATTGGAGCAGAACCCGAATTTTTTTATCGACACGGCAAGTATCCCCAAGATGTTGTCAAACAATATTTTTCTTCTATATGTCCTCCTTCACAGTTCCATAAATTTCCAAATGGTGGAATGTTGATTGGAAAACGAAAAAAACTTACCATAATAGTGAGAATTACATTAAGAAGATTTATTATGATATCTTTGGTCCGAATGCCGCACCACTCGTTCCCACACCATCGTGGCGTTTACTGAAAAACTACGGAGGACATATGACTATTGAAGAATATCGAAAGAATTTTTACAAGGTTGATTTTTTCGACATTGATAATATTATCTGTCCATTTCCCAATGCAAAACCAATCGGTTTCTTGTTTGAGAAACAGATACGATTATAAAGGCGGTGGGAGAGTCGTCCTGTCCAACCATTCTAGATACAATTCAATGTGTTGGTACGGATTGCGATTCATAATTGCAACTTCGGTACGACCCAAAAAACGGTACAGGGCAAAGAAATGTCCGAACGAACCATACATGACTCCATTCACAATCCCACGGAACGTTTTGATACAATATTTTTCTGTCATGAGATGATACCGGATCGGTTTTATTGGACATGTATCGTTGTACCGATTATAATCATAATCTGCTATCCAACCACGGTAGAATCCGAAAATCGTCCATCCCCCAACATATGTTTTCGCAATGGTATGCAGTCTGTTCATATATATATATGAGAATAACAATTTTTCTTTAGATAGATGTTTTGTATTCAATGAATAAATACAAAATGAGTTTAGATTGCATCGGTTCTAGTCATCATTCGTTGCACGCCGACCGCAACTCGTCTCGCGCTCAACCGGTGTGTAGACGACTCCATCCGTTTCATTCATCCTATATCTCTTGACCGCTGCGCTTGTGCACCGCATTGCCTTGTCCACAAAGGGTTTAATGTTCCAAGGTACGATAAATTGGATACCCTCTCTCCTCATTCTATTTCTTTGAAAGGCATGTAAAGAGCGTGTCTTTCAAAGAAAATGTAAATTATTTTTTTTTGGAACAATGGGTTTTGTAAATGAGATCCAGGGCTTTGGTGATTTTCTGATATTTTTGAGGATCGGGTTGTTTCTGTCGTTTCCTGGCCATGTTTTTCTTGACAAACGCCGAACGCACACGATCACATTCCGGAATGCAGGAGACATCTCCCGGAGGACACACCGCATACGAACAGTCTTTGGTATCAAGTGGACAGCACTTTTTCCCACATTCTTGAAACAAACGCTGGCGTTGTTGGGTCGTGAGTGATCGGACTTTTCCCATAATATCGCGCACCGCTTTCTTTTTCTGGTCTTTTACGGTTTGTTGGACGGTGCTTTTGGTCGTCTTATGTATAGGAAAACGACACCGTTTATGGATCCCACAATAGGACGATCCGTCTTTGACTCGATGGGTACAACGCATTCCGTCTCGTTTGAGACATTGACATGTATTCTCCATGATTCTTTTTTCTTTCCCAAAAATAAATTTTTGATCTTGATGAAAAAACAAGTCTTGTTGGTGACGGATGCGGACAAAGATGATCTGTACTGTCTGAATTTATTGATGGCACAAAGACATCTGGGTTCTATCGAGGTGGTTGGGATTTTGTGTGAAGACGGATTCCTCACGTATCCTGAAAACCTGAATATGGTCTCGTTTTGGCTAAACACTATTTTACATATTCAGGGTGAAATCCCCTTGATTCGTGGTATAAAACCAGATCCTTATCTTAGGCAACAGCGACAATTTCCTTCCACCTTTATCACCTCTTATGTTGAACAGATGACAAACGTATTTGGTTATGTCCCGTGTCCTCCAAATCCGATCCCTTCGTTTGTGGAGTTGCGAGACTTTATGGAAACCGTAATGAAGCAGATCAGCGATCATTCCCTCTACATCTTAACCAGTGGCCCTTTCTATTCCTATGAATACATTTGCCAGCAATATCCTTGGTTTCGTAACAAGATGGCAAAGGTATTCAGCATGATGGGGAATCTTAACGTTCCTGGAAATGTTGTTCCCTCGGATCCGAATGATCCGACCATTGTCCCGAATGCAGAATATAATGCATGGTTGAGTCCAAATGCGTGGACTCTCCTTTCCAACCATATCCCTTGTTTTTGGAGGGTTGTTCCCTTGGATTGTACAAATCATGTACCTCTCAACCCTCAGACCATTCAAACTATTCAGACCGCGGCATTACCTTATGTCAAACATTGCAAAGATCCCTTCCTGCTTCATAGTTACGATAGGGGTATTCAATTGTTGTATACGACACTCCAAACCATCAATACCAAATTATACATGTGGGACGAGGTAGCGTGCATCCTTTTTTTCCGGTTTTCTTCTGGACAAACCTACAAAAAACGACGTATATGGATATCTTGGACAGGCAAATTAGAAATCGACAAAACCTTTCCAAAAATCCGTGTCTATGATTCCATAGACTATTCTCTCTTTCTACAAAACCTGGTTTCTTGTCAATTTCAATTTCAATCCTTATGAAGAAACCGTGGTTTTATTCCGTTTATCATGGATGTACAAAGAACGGATGGTGTGTTTGGTACGGTATGTTTCCCATATCTCTCGTGGGAGGTTTTTTTGACTAATGGTGTATCGGTCTTGTTGTATAGAGCGGATGCTGTACCCGTTTTTTTCATATCGTGTCTTCCCTTCCGCATCAAGGATTTTTTTGATTTTTTTTTTATATTTTTCCATCTTTTCTTGGAGTTTTTGGGTTTCTATCCGGAGATTCGAATATTTTTCGAGGAGTGAATCCAATTCTTCCACATTACTGCCTGTCATTTTTTTTTTCAGATAAATAATTTTTTTTTTACGTAGCATCCCGGAATGAATACAAGAAAGACGCCATCTTTTTTTGATTTAAGAGATTTGTTTCATCATCGGGTAAAGAAGAATAGATTAGATACATGATGTACGGAGGACGTACTTCCTCTTCTTATACAGGGATTCAAAATACATTCTATTCACGAGGAAGTGGTACGTTCGCAACCCCTAAACGTGAACGACCACAGTCTGTACCTATCCCAAAGATCAAACAAGAGGAAAAGGAACCACCAGTACCAGAGGTGGTGGTGAAAGACGTCTCTCCGGAACCGATTCCAGTAGAACCGATTCCAGTAGAACCGATTCCAGAAGAAAAGATTTCCAATACCGCGTTGACTTTGTCTGAAATTGAAAAGGAATTATTGACAGAGACATGGCGTCTTGCCCCTGGATTACTATATGACAATATACCACCACCTCCCTCACCGCCATCCAAACAACATTTTTGTCTACAGGGAACTGTGGCTCAGGTTCAAAAGACAAAAGTCATCCAAGGTCATTTAGTGGATGAAAATTTTCGTTATCTTGAATCCGTCTTTTTTGTGACGGCTTCTCCCTGTCGGATCTCGATTGAAATCGGATTCGGGAATCTTTCTACCGGAATCCGGAAAAGTCTTCTCACGGGATCCTTTTCTTTTCCAGGAACAGGACGTTCTCACCAGACACGGACAATCGTCTTGAATCAGAGTCTGCCTTTAGCATCAGAAGAAGTTGGTCATTTATGGGTTTCTTTCCGTGTTTCCAAAAAATCAACAACGTCTTCCCCCCAGGTCCGTTATCTGTTTCATCTTCAATCCACCGAAGATTTCGATAAACCCATCACAGAACTCGAAGAAATGGATGATACACGGAGCGAGATCAGCATTGCTCCTTCACTGTTGCGTCAATATTATCAATCCAAAAAAAACCACCCACCCCAAAAAGAAACCCTGCCAGAACAAGAACAACAAGAAAATGAAGAAGAGGAACCATTGAATCCCTTTTACCGATTTTCAAAACAACAGCCATTACCCATCATCTCCGAACATCCTCTACCGTAGATACCAAAAATGATTTTGGTTCCTCCTTCTATTTCTTTGACAAGGCATTTAAAGGAAACACATATCTTTACATGCCTTGTCAAAAAAACGATTTTTGGGTGTTTACGGTGAATGACACATTTCCAGGTGTAACCAATATCCGATCAGGGTTCCGAGTAATTGGGTGACGATAAATGTCGAAAACGGGACATTGACTCTGGGTTGATCATTATAGATCGAACGAATCAAATGATAAGAGGTTTTTTTCTCCGAAGACAACGGACGTGATAAAAAGTCTTGGAGTTCATGATTGAAAACCGTCAAATACAGATCATCACGCCCCACAATATTCAATTCCATGGAAATATTGGATCGTCTTGTCTTTTTGATTGGAATCGGGATTTCGTCGACACCAATACCAAACACAGATATCATAGAATGGATCATTTCTGTAAACACGATGTTTACATTACACGAACAGACGGATTGAAAATCTTCGGGTACATTTTCTATTCTGCATTTGTCTATATCCACCAAATGAAAATTCCCGATCCATTTCTTTTCATACAAACAAGGACCCACATATTGTTTGAGTTGAACTTCTAATGAGTTATGAGGATACAGATTGACCATAATCTTATTTGGACCCACAAAATGAGGAAGACTCGAATGCCACACACTCCATTCTCCGTAAAGTTGATATAATATCCGTTCCGGTATTGTTCCTGTCATGACCATCGGTGTCAACAACATGAGGGTCTTCATTTTTCATCCTTTCATTTCCTTTGAATCAATAATTCCCATCCATCATTTTTTATTAGAAATAAAAAATAGATCATCCTCTACACGTCTTTTGTATACAATTTCAGTTTGAGCCGTTCGGTTTGAGAAGGTGGTTTTGGGGGTTGGATCGTGTCAAGGATTTCTTGATAAAGGGGTTCCGAACTACTCACCTGGTATCGTTGAAAAACGGCCCTGACATCCGCTTCCTTCTTGTTTTTCTTTGTAGAATCTTCCAACAACAGAACCACGTTCTGGAAACGCACACCGGGATGATTCTTATCTTTCATATAATCTACAATAATGACCTTCAGTTGCGATAATCGATCCCGTATTTCTTTGAGACGTTTTTTATAACGAAGCCTGATATTACGAATCTCATCCTGGATCCCTTTATTTTCTAAAAATAAATCTCGGTACTCACGGATGACAGGTGTGATTTGCGCGTCCGTGCTCACACTATCCATTCCTCTTTTTATAGATTTTTTCTTTTTTTTTAAATAATGTCATTCCGAGAGAGTACGGTAAGACCATTATTATTGGTCTTGATCAGATCAATCATCCATTCGGGATGACCGTCCAGAAATTCATCAATGGCTTTCTGTAGACCCATCCGGATTTCATCTTCAGGTATCCCAAAGCATTGTGATAATCTAGGTATGTCATGATTCAGCCGTATCGATTCACCCTCGTATTTATCCACCTCGGTATCATGCATAATAATATATTTTCGGGTATAAGGTGCAAATTTTTCTAATTCTTTTTTTAGATGACCATAGACATGCCAAGTATCAATAAACACTAAATCGACTGATTCAGATAACGGTACATCCAGAGAACTTCCTTGGAAAAACATGAACTCAATTCCTAATTGTTCGGACAGAACACGTGTCTCTTTAATATTGTCATGGTTCTCTAAATCACACAATACCAGTGTTTTTTTTTTCTCCAGATCCTCGTTTTCCAGTAAACCCCTGATAAATGCCCATGTACTCACGCATTCACGTACACCTAACTCGATCACACTTTGACACTTTCGAGTATATCGATAAAGAGTTGGAATGTGTTCGTAGATATCACTTGGTGTATACAAGACTCGATCATAATTTTCAATGACTCTGTCCATTTTTTAATCGATATGATTTTTAACCGCTTAAACAAAGAAATATATTTTTTGTTGACATCTGGGTAAAAATAAAGAGTGGATGTGATGAGATTGTTTGGGTTGAGTAGTACTCTTTTGCTCCTACCTTCTCTTTGTATCACATGTGGTTTTATGATTTCTCATCCATCTCCAGTAGTTATTATCCCCGGACTCGGAGGATCCGTCCTAAAAACCAAGGAAGAAACACCCACACACGTATGGCCTCCTTCTCTATTTCCAAAGACTCCGATCGATGTGGTGTGTGATCCTGATTGTCGGAGCCTTCACCCGATTGAACCCTATCCTCTGGGTGATCTGCGTGGAATCCGTGTGGATACCTTTCTCACGTATCTGTTTACCCGACGATCTTTTTATGAACCTTTGGTGAGTTCACTCCAACAACACTCCGTCCCGGTCTCTGCCCTTTCTTATGATTTCCGTCTGATCTATCCAAACGCATTGGAGGACCTGTATCAAAAATTTCGAAATTTCTTTGAAAAACAAGAACAACCCGTCACCATTATCGCACACAGTCTGGGAGGACTATTATTCCATGATTTTCTCCTCTCCACGACTACCCAAGAATGGCAGGAACGCCATCTCCAACAGATCGTCTATGTCAATGTTCCTTTTGGTGGTGTGCCAATCGCACTCTTTCACACACTCCATAGTGTCCTCGGTTCTGTGGAAGAAAATTCGTCGATGTTACGCTATCACCGTATCTCTTCCCTCCATCATTTTGCGGGACTCTTATGGTGTCTGCCTCTACTCGACACCAATGTCCTGCGTTGGAATCAACGGTGGTACTGTGGGGGGCAAGAAAATATCAATGAATTATGCAAAGAGTGGAATCTACCGGTTTTACAATCTTTCTGGGCACAATATCAAGGTATCCTTAAAAAACGTCTCCTACCTCCTTCCGTTCCGACGCTCATCCTCTATGGAACCGGTTCGAATACGACCTGTTTTAAAGATTGGGAGACGGGACTTGTATTGACCACAGATGGAGATGGAACGGTTCCCACGGATAGTCATCTATTCTATAAGGATCAGTGGAAACAAAAACAGTCTTCATTTGTCCAGTACATCGAAATCCCAGGAATGGAACACAACAATCTCCTACCCGAACACATCCTTCCCTTTTTATCCTTACCCCATCCTGATTTCTGATTTAAATAATGGAGACGTTTCAGGAACAAAGAAGAATGAAAAGAATCCTCATCACGGGGGGTAGTGGATTTATAGGGACCAATCTCATCCAAAAACTTTTACTCGAAGAAAAACATATTTTTATTTATTGTGTGGATAATTTCATCACCGGGAATCGATTTCTTTTTGAATCGTTTCCCAAAGATAAATTCCGGCTCGTAGAAATGGATATCTGTTCCCCTGATTTTTTATCCTTTGATTTCGGTTCTATCGATCAGATTTACCATCTGGCGGGCATTGCCAGTCCTGAAAAATACATGAAATACCCTCTGATGACGCTCGACACCAGTATCCTCGGAACCAAAAACGTATTGGAACTCACTAGGATTCATCATTGTCGCATGTTGTTCACTTCCACGTCTGAAGTGTACGGTGATCCTCTCGTTCATCCACAACCCGAAGAATATTATGGGAATGTCAATACCCTCGGGGATCGATCCTGTTACGACGAGGGTAAACGGGTCGCGGAAACCTACATCTATGAATACAAGAAAAAATTCCATCTCCATGTCAAAATTGTCCGTATCTTCAATACCTACGGTCCTCATATGGACATTGAGGATGGGAGAGTGATCACTAATTTTTTCAAAAACATTTTTCAAAAAAAACCCATTGTTATTTATGGAGATGGGACTCAGACTCGTAGTTTTTGTTATGTATCTGATATGGTGGAAGGTTTGATTTCCATGATGAATAGCGAAGAATTTGGACCCATCAATCTGGGAAATCCTTTTTGTGAATTGTCTCTTCTTGAACTCGTCCAATGTTTTGAAAAGGTAGTCAACCATCCGATTCCTCTCGAATTCATGGAAAAAAAGATGAACGACCCGCAATGCAGGAAACCCGTTATCCAGAAAGCAAAAAAAGCACTGGGGTGGCACCCCAAAGTCGACATCCTGGACGGACTCGAGGTCACTTATGAATTTTTCCTCTCCTGAGTGCAGTTCTTTCTGGATATCATAAAAACCCTAAATCAATGTTTTACATTTTTGTGAAATTAAAAATTAAAAATGTTTTGTACAATGAGTTTTCCGCCAATACACATTTATCCACACCCTGGAAAGAAAAAAAGATTTCTAAAGAATATTGTCTTTAGAACTTCATTTTAGGCTGTCATAAGATAGGATAGCCTCTTTTTTTTCTATCTTTCCATCATGTGCATTTATCTATATTTTTCAATTTGTTTATTAATGACGATGCCTGTTCTTCATGTAGCGCAAAGGTTGGAACAATAGGTGAATGCAATTCTTCATTTGGAGGATGCTGTTGTCATTCCACACCCTGGAAAGAAAAAAAGATTTCTAAAAAATATTGTCTTTAGAACTTCATTTTAGGCTGTCATAAGATAGGATAGCCTCTTTTTTTTCTATCTTTCCATCATGTGCAATTTCCTCCACCATCGTCAAGAAAAAAAGGAACATAAACAAAACCAGTAGTGTGGATCCAATCATCCCTCGATGTGTTTCTTCCTTATGACAAGTACAGGCTCGACAAACAGACGTGCCGCATAAACAATTCCTCTGTTTCCCCACACTTCTCGCACACAAAAGCCGATCCTTTGTCAACCTCCGCCAGATACAGACTGCCCTTGCAATGAGGGCATCGTTTGGAATACAGGACCGATGAAAAAGATCGGTGCTTCAGGAGTTCCAGCATCCGTTTCAACAGGTCAACTCTCCCACCACCTACGATCGGTGACTTGTAATAGTCTTCCACCGTCTTCTCCAATTGCTTCTGGATCATGATCCCCTCCAGATGTGTCAAAAACACCTTCCGTGAGTCCGTTGCCATCCTTGGTTTGATTCTGTCCACAAACAGGTGGTGGTGAACAAAAGAGTCGTGTGGTCTTGTCATTCTGTCTTTATCCATAGACATGGTGTATTTGTTTCAGTTTTTGTACTTTATCGATTGATATATTGTGTGGTCTTGTCATTCCGTCTTTATCCATAGACATGGTGTATTTGTTTCAGTTTTTACACCACTTCTATTGATATTGTTGTTTGGCGGTTGTGGCTTCACAACTCTGACACAACTGAACCGGATACCATTGTCCTCCTTTTTTGAGTTGGACATTTGGATCCGATGCCTCTGTACACCAACATTGGACATCCGGATCAAAACGTCGGGTCAATCCTTTTAATGCACCATAGATAGAGAATGCTCCACCATATCCCTCGCGGAGTTTTGTGTATATGGGTTTTTGTTTTGGCATTTCTTTCTTTCTCTGTACAATAAAAAATCATTTTCAAACAAAAATGTCCAGCAGCCACAATTATCCATTCGGATGGTGGAGCAATACCTTTGATGCCATTGAAGAAAAAGACAAAGGGTGTGTTGCTCGATACGACTGGACGAAATGCCATTCTCCTCCTTCTCAAGATCAAGATCAAGATCAAAAACGTGTCCCCATCGAATCACAATACCCGTCTTGTATCATCCGTCATATCCCTCCACGCAATATTGTTGGTGTGACGTGATCCCCCGAGAAAAGATATTTAAACGGTATTTTGATTGTTTCATCAAACATCGAATGTCAGCTGGCAATCACAAGATTGTGGACGGGTTTATTTTTTATAACGAACTGAATCTATTGGAGTATCGTCTGTCCATTCTCTATGATCTCGTCGACGTCTTTGTCTTGTGTGAATCCACAAGGACGTTTGTTGGGAAAGAAAAACCCCTGTATTTCCAAGAAAACAAAGATCGGTACACCCAGTACCTCGACAAGATCGTTCATATCGTGGTAGACGATCTTCTTCCGAATCCAGATTTCGACAAACAAGAACAATGGTGGAACGAGAAACACCAGAGGAACGCCCTGGATCGTGGATTCCGGAGTCTGCCGCTGGAACCGGACGATATCTTATTGATCAGTGATGTGGACGAGATCCCTTCACCAGAGGCGATCCAAAGATTGCGTCATCATGAACAGCACGGGAATGTGTTGTATGTGTTGGTACAAGATATGTATTATTATAATCTTACCACATTTTTTTCTCAAAAATGGTATCACCCGGTGGCCGTTCCGTGGGGTGTGTACCGACGCCATCCCATCCCTGAGGTACTGAGGGCTCGTCAGGGTCATTTTCCGATCCCGATCCCTGCCGTCATCATGATACCCAAGGGGGGGTGGCATCTGAGTTATTTTGGGGATGAAACATTTATCCAGAACAAACTCAAGAATTTTTCTCATCAGGAATTCAATACCGACGAGTACACGGATCTGGATATCATCCGACAACACATGAAAGACGGAACCGATCTTTTCAAACAATGTGAATGGTTCCATGTACCCTTGGATCAGAATCCAAATCTCCCACCATCATGGGAGATGCTTATCCCACAAACTCTTTCTTCCTTATCCTAAAAAAAAATGATTCCGTTAAACAGATAAGATGGAAAAAAGAAACATTCAGACTCATGGCACCCAAATACGAAAAATCCGATCCGATTACCCACATCCTTCATCGTCCTGATATGTATGTGGGTGCTCTACAACCACGAGAACAGAAGTGTTGGGTCGCCAATACCTTACAAGAGGGTGAGATCCATCTCCAGGAAAAAACTCTTGTCGTTTCGGAAGCCTTTGTGCGTGTGTTTGTCGAAGCGCTTTCCAATGCGATCGATAATGTATGGAGGTCTCGTGAGGCCGGGATCCCAGCAACTCGTATCAAATTGACGGTGGACGAATCCACGGGAAAGACCTCGATATGGAATGACGGTCTGCACATCCCGATTGAGATTCATGAGACGGAAAAGATTTATAATCCGGAACTCATCTTTGGTCATTTATTGACCGGGAGTAATCTGAACGATAAAGAAAAACGACTCTCGTCGGGAAGGAATGGATTAGGGGTAAAATTATTGAATGTGTACAGTCGTACGTTTACCGTAGAATGTTGTGATCCTGATCATAAAAAAATGTATCGACAGAAATGGAAAGACAATATGCGTGTGTGTCAACCGGCACAAGTACGTGATTTCTCCTCGGAAGGGAAAAAAGGGTATACCGAGGTTTCTTGGATTCCTGATTTTGAACGTTTTGGGATGACAGGATATCAAGAGGACGTGCTTTCTGTATTGAAAAAATATGCGGTGGACGCGGCCATGGTGTGTAACATCCCCGTGTATTGGAATAAAGAAAAATTTGCATTCAAAAAGGTTGTAGATTATGTGCGTCTCTATGTGGGAGAAAAGACACCCATGGTTTCTATCACATCGGATGTAGGAACAGCGGTGGTGGTGGAGTCCCCGGACGGGGAATTCCGAGAGATCGGGTTTGTGAATGGGATTTTTACGAAAGACGGGGGGGTCCACTGCGATGCCGTAACGGATCCTCTTGTCAAGGCGCTTCTTCCCAAATTCAACAAGGGAAAAAAAAATGGGACGACACTGACACCCAAAGATATCAAAAAATATTTCATGGTGTTTTCCACCGTATCCGTGGTGAATCCTGAATTCAGTAGTCAGACCAAATCCCGGATGACGTCGCCTCCCGTCCCTGTTTTTACGTTTGAACCGAGACATATCCAGATCATTTCAAAATGGGGATGGGTGGAAAAAGTCGAAGACATGATCCGTGCACGGGATCTCGTCTCTCTGAAAAAAACCGAGAAGAAGAATCGGGTGTTTCGTCGGATCGAGGGTCTGGATCCCGCAAATCTTTCTGGGGGGAAACGTTCTTCGGAATGCACCCTGATTCTATGCGAGGGCCTTTCCGCGAAGACGTACGCCACGAATGGGATCAATATCGGATGGAACGGAAGGAAGGGTCGTGATTATTTTGGGATCTTTCCATTGCGCGGGAAACCATTAAACACAAGGAATGCCACCACACGATCCATCGCGGAAAACAAAGAGATCGGAGATGTGATCCGTGCATTAAATTTACGTTATGGTGTTGATTATTCCAGTGAGGACCAGTTCTCAACACTCTATTATGGTAGTGTGTTGATTATCACGGACGCGGATGAAGACGGGCACCACATCTGTTCCCTCCTTCTCAATATGTTTCATCATCTGTTTCCTTCTTTATTGCGTCGACACCCACCGTTCCTGTCTCTGATGCTGACACCGATTGCCAAAGTGTTTTTGACAAAATCCGTCGAGACGTATTATACGGATCATGAATACCAGGAACGTCTCCTGACACTTGAATCTTCCAAGGAACGGTTTCGTGTCAAGTATTACAAAGGACTCGGAACCTCATCGGATGAGGAGATCCGTGAGACCTTTGGACAGAAGGTCATGTGTCTCGGATTTGATGAGACGACGGATGATATCCTCTCCAGAGTCTTTGATAAGACACGAGCCACGGAACGAAAAGGATGGTTGGATACGTACAATCCATCTCAATACCGTCTCCCTCCCTCTGAAATGTATCCCATTTCTTCGTACATCAATCAGGAACTCATCAAGTTTTCGATCGAGGATTGTCGACGAAGTATCCCTTGTTTGTACGATGGTCTCAAGGTCTCACAGAGAAAAATTTTGTATGCGTGTTTCAAGAGAAACCTGACCCCGAATGGGAAGAGCCTGAAAGTGGCTCAGTTTGCGGGATATTGTGCGGAACACACAGGATATCATCACGGGGAGCAGTGTCTTTATGACACCATCACCCGTATGACTCACAATTTTGTCGGATCCAATAATGTTCCTTATCTGGCTCGTGATGGACAGTTCGGATCGAGATCGTACGGTGGAAAAGATGCCGCCAACGCCCGTTACGTGTTTACCAAACAGACACCTATGACAAGACTGCTTTTCCCTCCAGAAGATGATGAACTCTTGACCTATACACTGGATGATGGGGAACGGGTCGAACCGGATTATTATCTCCCGATTGTTCCTACTATTTTAGGGAACGGCTGTACGGCAGGGATTGGAACCGGCTGGTCCTGTTTCATCCCGTCTTTTGATTTCCGGATATTGTGTGAAAAAATCAAGACGTGGTTATCCAGGGGAGAGGAGGTGGATCTGGAAGAGATGATGCCTTTTTATGAAGGTTTCCGAGGTACGATCCGTCGTATCGACAAATATCGTTATGAAACCATGGGAGTATTGTGTGCACCTGATAAAAACGTAGAGGAGAAGAAAAAAAGGAAAAAATCAGCATCGTTATGGGAAATCACGGAACTCCCGGTACAAGTATGGACAAACAAATACAAGGAAGATCTTGAGGTCTTGGTGGAAGAAAAAAAAATCAAGACGCTTCATAACTATTCGACTCCTGATCGTGTCCATTTTGCCATCGATCCCGCGGAAGGATTCAAGCCTTCCATCGAGACACTGAAATTACGCACACAACTCAGCACCTCGAATATGGTATTGTTGGACAAGGATCAGAAACCTAGAAAATTCGATCGGATCACGGATATTTTCCGCGTGTACGCGACTGCTAGACTAGAGCTCTACACGAAACGGAGAGAACGCATGCTGCAACGCCTCGAAACAGAAATCTGTTTCTTGAAAAACAAGAGCCGGTTCTTGGAAGAAGTGCAGACCCAAAAAATACGTGTATTCCGTGTCCCTGAAGAAGAAATCCTTCAACAACTCCGTACAAGTAAATACGATCCGTATCGTAAAGTATCCATGGGAGGAGGAGAAGAAAAAGAAGGATCGTATGATTACCTGTTGCGCATCCCCGTCCGTGATTTTACCAGTGAAAAAATACAGGAATTACGTGAAAAACAAAAATCTCTAGAAGAAGAACACACCCGTATCACTCACACCACGAATAAGATGTTGTGGATCCGGGATCTCGATCGATTCTTGGAACAACACCTTAAAATGTATCCACGCTGTACATGAATACACTCATGAATCATCTTTCGATACACCGTATTTTATGAAAGACATTTAAAGGAATCACACGTCTTTAAATGTCTTTCATAAAAATAACGAGAGAAGTCAGATGATTTAGCCTTGAACTTTTTGTTTTTGTAGTGGTGCATATGGAAGCCGGTACTGTGGTGGAATAGGAAGATTCTTTTGCTTTAGATAATGCGTTAGAAACTTGTGCTCAATCATTCTTGCTCTTATCCGATCAACAATATACAATATAAGTACAAGTGCAAGAGCACCGAATGTAAAATCTCGTTTATTCTTAAAACACCATTCAATACAAGACATTACAAATGCTCGAAACAAAATGGAAGAATTACCGAGAATGTCCATTTTATATCCATAAACCACGGACACAAATGCTTGAGCCATCCATTTCATATGTAAGGTATGTGTATCTACGAAGATTTGTGAAAACGAGTCGTTGACAAGCATAAGCATTCCAATAATCATTAAACTGTGCCCTACCACATTATAAAATCGTGATGATTGTAAAAATTCACCTGTTATACATGTTTGAAATTTCTTTTCAAGTTCAGGTAATGCCGTATTCTTGTAATAATCACGGGCTTTGACATATTGTTTTTCTAGTTGTGCCATAGTTGTCACGTTTCTCTGGATTTGGAATTGTTTCATGCTTTGCTTCAAATGTTGAACGGTTGCCATGGTCGTATTTTGTTGTCGAGACAACTTTGGAATTTCTGGTTCTGGAAGACCAAGATAATCATCAATAACCGATCCTATAAGTGGAATCTTTTTCACCGTGAATTTACCCTGGATGATTTTCAGTTGTGCGGTTTTATTCACAGCACTTTTATATGAAGGTAATTGTTGATTGAGGCCTAATAACGTCGCTTCACGAGCATATCTTGCCTGAGATGCGTTTCGACGATTTATTGTTTGATTTGCTCTGAAAACAGGGTCAAAGGCATGTGATTTCCCTTTCTCAAATTGTTTTTCGCACTCCTTATAAAAAGTTCTTGATGTATAGAACGCACTTGTTGCTAATGCAATGACTCCAATTGTCATTACATTTCTTTTTGTCCATTGAATTATACCACCAGGACTCGTTTTCTGTAAATCAATCATTTTGAATTGTTTTTTAATCTCATTCTCTTTCAATCCAGGTACATAAGGTACATAAGAATGAACCAATTCTTTTATGGATTCCTTATCTTTATGATCTAATTGGGAAAAACTTATGAAAAATCCTAAAAAAGCTTCTTCTTGGGCTTTTGATAAATGGACAATGTCTGTATCATATTTGTATTTTTTTAGAGACAATTGTCTCGGTCGAGCAATAGCAGCATTCATTTTTTTTATTAACCTATTTAATAAAAAAAAAATGTTTAAAAATTTACGACACGAAACGGTTGGAACCCTAGATAAAAAGACCTGGAAAATCGATAAACTATATGTGTTAACATCATCCGTGCAACACAAAACCGATTTACCTATTTTTAAAAAGGGATATCCTGATAAAATTTTATTCCATTCACATCCTTATCATCAACGGTTTTGTAAAACCGTTGATTTCCCCTCTTTATCGGATATTTTTATCACATTACAGCTTGATTATCCTTACCATTTTATTTTTGTCAAAGAAGGTGTTTTTATTTTGAGAAAAACGGAGAAACACCTATCTCATCAAGAATTCGCATCATTACTTGCTACAATCAATAATACAATAAAAACCAAAATATGTCGCTTCCGATCGATTGTAACGGTTTCCAAATTTTTGAATCGACAATTCAAGGACCGTGGTTTACATTTTGATGCCATTCTTGTTTGAAACACACATCAACAAAGAAAACGTGTGGAAAGGAAACACCACCGCAGACCACTCTTTTTCACCTCCAAGACGTGATGCGACACGTTTTGCATATCTCATGGCCTGATATTTATCCGTGCATTCGATGTACATGACGGAGGGTCTGAACCATCGATAGATACATCTTGGTGTATATCCTCTTACAAAAAGAGTATGACAACATAATACGACAGAAGCGACTCTATCATTCCATTTCGGATACACCGTATTCACAAAGTACAACAAATGGATCTGTCTTGTCTCATACGAAAGGACAAATTCCCATTCCTCCTCTCTTGTTTTCTGAACATATAGACATCGAAACCCCAATCGACGAAGGTTTTGTCGGATGTTTTTGTAAAAGTTATGATACGGTATCGGGACGTAGTTGCCTGTAACAGCGTCTCTTCTCATCCCCATATGACCTGTGGAGTTCATCGGGCATTGGTCGAGAAAGACAAATTCGTTTTCATGAGGTAATAGTAGAGGAGACATGTCGGTTCCGGCACCAATATACAACAACATTTGTATACATCGATCGATCTTGAATAAAAATAATTTTTTTTCTCATTAAATAAAAAAATGTCATCACCGTCTTCCAAATCGCCCAAAAAACCTTCTACACGCTATACGTCGTTTTCTACGTACTTTCCCAAGATCTTGAAAAATTCCCATCCACTACTCTCATTATCCACGGCCTCTAAAAAAGAATTGGATCGGTTTGTATTTGCCTTTCTTAAAGAATACATCCGTGTGATTGTGGTCATGATGGAACACGCGAGACTTCGTACCATTTCTTCACGTGATGTCCAGACCGCAACCCGTGTTTTACTAGAGAACAAGATTGCGAAATTTGGTGTGAGTGCGGGAACAAAATCCGTAACCAAATACACCTCCTTTGGGGGAGATAAAAAAAGCAAGAGCACAAGCACCGCCAAGAAAAGCGGACTCATCGTATCACCCTCAGTGGTTGAAAAGTTAATGCGTAATTATAAAACAGATGTCCGTATCGGTGATACTGCCGCCGTGTACCTCACAGGGGTTATCGAATACCTTCTCTTGGAAATCCTGGAACTGAGTGGAAACATCGCGAAACAAGAAAAGAAAAAAATCATTACACCTTCTATGATCCACACCGCCATTGAAAACGACAAGGAACTCCTTCGAACCTTTTGTCGCCTCGATGAATCTTTTTTTACTTCATAAAAGAAATGAGAAGAGTTTTATTATGGATGGTGTTTCCTTTGATGGTATCGGGTTTTCACGGGGTTTATCATATCCTCTATCCCATCCGAAAAATGGTCCGTTTTGATGAAAAGAATCATTACATATCGCACGAGGGAGACATTGTGTTTACGAGACATCCGAGAACCCGTGATCGATTCCGGGTACACAATCTGACGGAGAAAGAGATCCTGCTGGTCAATGTCCGTAATGCCAGTGATTATATCCTCTTATCTCAAAAATTACCCTGAATCATCACACCCTCTTGTAGATCTGATGGCTCACATACGCCGGACTACTCTCTGTCCCTTCATTTATGGTTCTCTGTACGATCGATAATTCCATCACCTTATTGTTCGATCCATCCATCTTCGTTGCCACCACTTCTATGGAAGACGGTGATTCCGTATGGATTCCCGATAGGATCTTTTTTCCTTCTGATTTTAATGCGAGCCCGATATAGTTGAGGGTCGTATCTTTCACGGACAGGGAATACCCGTTGCTCTTGCTATTTCCATTTCCTCCTCCTAACACTTTCTCAATGGTCAGTGTTCGTTGTCGGTTATGGTTACCAAAAAATGGCCTCCCATTCTGGTGAGAGATGGATGTCCACAAGGGACAAACATACGTGCCATCCCATCCTGTTTTTAGATCGGATTTCATTTTATTTAAAAAAAAAAAAAAAAAAAAAAAAAAAAA